>Ga0070726_10004970_pt1 | contig 10338 bp, 5 predicted proteins | sample tdAd471_FD_67275 | JGI IMG/M metagenome (GOLD analysis project Ga0070726, IMG submission 67275) | Marine sediment microbial communities from the Atlantic coast under amendment with organic carbon and nitrate - tdAd47.1 | ecosystem: Environmental > Aquatic > Marine > Coastal > Sediment | place...
GAGTCCGTGGCGGCGGAGCCGGAGGCCAAGGGCAAAGCCATGCCCGCAGCCAAGGCAGCGGAGCCGCCGTTGACCACGCGCTGCACCTCCCCCAGGAAGTGCTCCACCCGCGCCTCCTCCATGTGCGCCGGCCCCCGCCGCAGATCGGGCGCGACCCCGGTGCCGATCTGTGCCTCCTCGAGCACCTCCCGGTCCTCGTGGAACACCTTGTTGATCCCCTTGCGCGCCAGCGGCATGATCGCCCAGCGCAGCCACTCCAGCGGGTGCCACCAGCCGCGCGGCGGGGAGATGTCGTAGAGCTGGCTGACCCGCAAGGTCTCGCCGGGAGCGACGGGGACGAAGCGCGTGACGTGGATCACGCCCACGATCTGGATCACGAGCAGGTTCGGGAACACGAAGTGGCTCTCGAACTGCTCCAGCGGCTCGACCCCGCCCAGCCAGCGCAGGAGCGGCTTCTTCCACCCCAGCGGCGCCGCGGTCGAGAACACCGCGTGCCCGTGATCGCGCAGGGTGTAGTCGTCGGGCGTCGACTTGCGCCCCTTCTGCAGCGTCTGCTTGTGCACGAAGGGCACGTGGTAGTCCTCGATCGCGCCGGAGACCGCGAGCTTCCAGTTGCCCTTGAGCGGCATCCGGCACTCGAGCAGCGGCCGCTGCGCCTTCTCGCTGATCGCGGCGATCTCGTCGGCCTCGTCGCCGAGGAACGCGCGCAGGTCCGCCCTGGTCTTCGTCGGGTCGTCGTGGACGAAGATCAGCTTGCCCAGCTGGACCACGGCCACCCGCGCCAAACCGAGCTGCGACTCGTCGAGCTCGGCGAAGCCGGCGCGCTTGCTCGCGCCGAGCAGCCGGCCGTCGCTGCCGAACACCCAGCCGTGGTAGGGGCACTGGATCCGACCCCGCCCACGACCCTGGCAGAGCCGGGTTCCGCGGTGCGTGCAGGCGTTGACGAAGGCCCCCAGCTCGCCCGCCGCGTCGCGGGCCACGATCAGCGAGCGCTGGGTGTCCTCGTGCACGAAGTGCGTGTCGGGGCCGGGGAGGTCGAAGCTCGTGCCCACGCAGGTCCAGCTCGCGCGGAGCAAGCCCAGCTCGGCCTCGAACAAGGCCGGGTCGTGGAACACGACGTTCGTGGCTCCGAAGAGCTCGCTCACCGGGACCTCCCGCGTCCCAACTCCCAGCCGAGCACTCCGAGGCCGGCCAGGATCTCCAGATAGAAGAAGGCTACCCGGTAACAGGCCATGATCGCCAGCGCGTAGGTCGTGCCGAAGAACCAGGTCAGCCCGCCCTCGGCGACCCCCGAGGCCCCGGGGGTCGGCGCGGAGATCGCCAGCGCCTTGAACAGCACCAGGTCCGAGAGGAAGCGGTCCATGTCCGGGGTCGCCCCGACGCCCACGATCAAGACCCCCAGCAGCCCGACCTCGAACGCGTACCACAAGAGCGCGAGGCCCATGTTGGCCGCAAGGAAGCCGGGGCGGCGCAGCGCCGAGAGCGCCTCGACCGTGCGATCCAGCGGGCCGTCCTCCCGCGCCCAGCGCGCGGACTGGGGCAGTCGGCGCGAGAGCCGACGCAGCGCGCGCAGGCCCTGGGTCGGCCACACGATCACCGCCGCGATCGCGAGCAGGATCGCGCCGACCACGGTGTAGCCGAGCAGCAACGCGTCGAGCACGCTCGCCGGGAGGTCGTGGCGGAAGGGCAGCACGATCAGCGCCGCGCCGCCGATCACGGCCATCGCCGACATCGGCTTGATCACGGCCACCGCCGCCGAGACGCCCCAGGGGATCCCCTTGCGTCGTAGGTACCAGACCATCAGCGGCTGCCCGCCCGAGGCCCCCGGGGTCAAGAACGCGGCCATGTGGAACAGGACCATCAGCGCGAAGCCGCCCCGCCAAGGGAGGTGCACCCCGTAGCCCCAGAGCGCCAGCTTGTAGCGAGCGGCGTCGGTGACCCACAGCCCCAGGAGCAAGACCACCGCCACCGGCAACAGCTCCCAGCGCGGGTCCACCGTCTGCGCCTGGAGGAAGTCGGGGACGAAGCGCTGGAGCATCAGGATCGTCAGCCCGCTGAGCCCGAAGAACAGCAGCGTCCCCCGCAGGACCTTGCTCCCGAAGGCCTGGGTCGTCGGCCGCAGCAAGAGCGCCGGCAAGAGCAAGAGGTCCGCGGCGAGGGCCACGACCAGCGCCAGCGCGCACAGCCCACCCAGGATCCGGTTCGCCAGCACCCCGCTCGCCAACAGCACGCCGAACCCGCACACCAGCACCAGGGTCGTGCCCACCAGCGCGCTCCCGGTGTGGGCCAGGGCGCCCCGCACCTGCACCGCCGGTGGCTCCCCGCGGCGGCGCGCGAGCCCGGCCAGGAGGTGGATCGTGTCGTCGACCGCGACCCCGAACGCCAGGCAGAACACCACGCTCGTCGCCAGGCGCAGCTCGATCCCCAGCGCGCCCATCACCCCCACCAGCGCGACGAGGGGCACCAGGTTCGGCACCAGCGCCCAGACCGTCAGCCGCAGCGAGCGGGTCCACACGAAGATCAAGCCCAGGACCACCGCCAACGCGATCAACAGGCTCGTGGCCAGGTTCCGCACCAGCGCCCCGTGGGCGGCCTGGAGCATGACCGAGGTCCCGCTGGCCTCGACGCCCACGTCCTCGGGCAAGAGCTCGCGGGCCCGCGCCTCGAGCCGCTCGACGAGGGCGAAGAACGCCGGGGTGCTGAGGGCCTTCAGCCGCAGGGTCACCCGCAGCACGTCCTGGCGGCGGGTCTCGTCCCCCGGCGCCAGCGTCGCCCGGGTGGTGGGGCCGAGGAAGGCCTGGGTCGGGTCGCTGGGCGCGGCGCCCTCGTAGAGCACGAGCAGCTGGGCCGCCCCCGCGGCGTCCTCGGGGAGCCGCCGCGTCCCCGGCGCGCGGTCGTCGAGGGCGCTGCGAACCTCGAGCAGGAAGTCGGTGACCCCCAACACCTCGAGCACCTCGGAGCCGCCCTCGGCCTCGGCGCGCAGCTCGTCGACCAACGCCGCGACCCCCCGCAGCACGTCGGGCTCGAGCAGCCGCGGGGCCTCGGGGGAGGAGGGCGCGGAGGGGCGGACCACCAGCTGCAGCCCGGTCACCCCGCCGAAGCGGTCCTCGACGAAGTCCCGGGTCTGGCGCAGGGGGTGCTCGGGGGGGAAGTCGCCGAGCACCTTGGACTCGATCCGCAGCTGGGCCCCGGCGAGCAGGCATGCGACCCCGGCCAGGCCGAACCCGCCCAGCACCCACCCCCGGCGGCGGCGGGCGACGTCGAAGGCCCAGGCCGCGACCCGCGAGCCGATCCACCCCGAGTGCAGGGGCGGCACCAGCCGCGCGCCCAGCACGCGGCTGGCGGCGGGCAGCGCGCCGAAGCACACCGCCCACGCCGCGAGCACCCCGACCGCGATCGGCACCCCCAGGGTCTGGATCAAGGGCACGTCGCTCCACCACAGCGAGGCGAAGGCCGCGGCGCTGGTGAGGCTGGTCAACAAGCAGGGCCCGCCCGCCTCGCGCAGCGCCTGCTCGAGGGCCTGCGCCCGCGGGACCCCCTCGCCCACCCGGCGGCCCAGCCCCGAGAGCGCGTGGACCACGTCGCCGACCCCGGCCACGAGGAGCAGCACCGGCAACGCCCCCGGGCTGAGCAAGGTCAGCGGGAGCCCCACCAGGGACATGAACGCCAGGGTCCAGAGCAAGCTCGTGCCGACCACGACCACGCCCAGCCCCACCGCGGCGACCCGGCGCAGCACGAGGCCCAGCACCACCAGCAGCGCCACCAGCGCCAGGGGGAACACCCGGCGCAGGTCGTCGCGCATCAGCGCCAGGACCTCCTCGCGCACGACCAGCACCCCGTCGAACCACGCCCGCTCGCCGGGCACCAACGTCGCCGCGACCTCGCGCCGCAGCTCGGCGACCAGCGCGCGACGATTGGCCGGCGTGTCCTGCCAGGGCGCGATCGCGGCCCGCAGGGCGGCGATCCGCCCGTCGGCGGAGACGACGTGGTTGACGTAGAGCGGGCTCTGCAGCAGGCCTTCGGGCAGCGGGCGCCCGGGCTGATACAGCGGGCCGACGTCGAAGGTCCCGTCCTCGCTGCGGGCGTAGGAGGTGTGGCTGAGCGAGTTCACCGAGTCGGGGTCGACCCGCGGGTTCAGCCGCAGGCGCTCGGTCAACGCCTCCAGCCGGGCGAGGAACGCAGCGTCCAGGGCGTCGGGGGTCTCGATCAAGACCAGCGCCCCGCGGTCGTCCCGCCCGAAGTCCGCGCGCATGGCGGTGTAGGTCGCGCGCCGCGGGTCGTGGACGGGGAACACGGTGTCGATCCGCGGGTCGAGCCGCGGCAGCCCCAGGCGCCCCGCCTCCAGCCCCAGCCCGCGCTCCAGCGGCCCCGGCGCGACCAGCACCAGCACGCTCAGCGCGCTGATCAGCGCGATCGCGGCCAGGCACAGCCAGGGGTGCCGCGCGCTCACGCAGGCTCCCAGCGCAGGCCCGCGCGCGAGAGCTGCCACGACCCGCGCACCGCCCCCGGCGCCGCGCGCTCGAGCTCCACGCGGAACGCCTCGGCGATCCGCGCGCGCTGGCTGCGCAGGTGAAAGCTGACCCCCAGGCGGTCGCCGGTCCCGCCGCAGCCCAGGCTGACCATCCGATAGTCCTTGACCATCGGGTAGCCGATCACGAGCCGCACGTGCTCGAGCAAGGGACCGCGGATCCAGTCGCTGCCGAACCACGAGACCATCGCCGTGCGCTTGCGGTCGCTGACCCCGCGGCTGACCGCCTCGGCGAGGGCCTGCTGCGCGAGCCACGGCAAGCCGCGCAAGGGGCTGGCGAACAGCCGCGCCGCCCCCGCGATCCGACCCAGTTGGCGCTGCGGTCGATACTCCAGCGCCCGCTGGCGCCCGACCTCGCGGCACACCGCCTCCAGCGCGGAGTCCGGGCTCACGTCGAGCTCGAGCTCGATCATCCCGCAGCCGTTGCGGTCGGTGGAGATCCCGCAGAGCGTGCGCAGGTTGACCGGCAGCGAGAGGTTCAGCGGCAGCGCGCGCCCGACCAGCCGCGCCGAGGCGAGGGCGAACACCGCCACCGTCAGGTCGGGGATCGAGCGCTCCCAACGCGCCGCCAACTCACGCAGCGGCGGCGCGTCGAGCTCCCAGGTCCACGACCAACGCGGCGCCCGCTGCCACTCGCGGAAGGGGTAGGGGACCGAGCGCCCTGGCTGGACGACGGGCAGTCCGCTGGCGGCCGCCAGCGGCGCGAAGGGGTCGCGCAAGTCGGGGGTCCAGGGCCGCAGCGGGACCCCGAACAGCCGCGCCAACACCCGCAGGCACACCTTGCCGAAGGCCACCCCGTCCATCAGCCCGTGGTGCACCTCCCACAGGACCGCGCGCGGCAGGCCGTAGATCCGCACCGGAGGGCTGCGCCGGGGGTCGAGCCGAGTGCCCAGGTCGCGGGGCGTGCTGCGGACCGCGGCGGCCTTCCCGGGGACCCAACCCCGCGGCGTCGCCCGCCACCCCAGCTGCGGAAACTCCGCCACGGTCTCGGCCCAGGCACGATCGAGCCACGCTCGATCCAGCGGCTCCTCGAGCACGATCATCAGCGTGAAGCAGTAGGGGCTCGCCCGGCGGTCACCGAGGAGGAACAGCCTCCCGAGCACGGAGAGACCAAGGGGGGAATCGGGGTCGGAGCGTTTCACCTTCGTGTCCCTGCAAAGAACTTAAGCGATTCCAGGGACGACGGTGGTCCCCCAGCCGGGAAATGAAAACGACTTGCGCTCCCGGAGCGATGGTTGCGTCTCCGGTCTCCATGACCTACCACCAGCACCCCCGTGCGACGCAAGCCAGCCCCGACTCGATCGAGCTCGATCCCCGGGACTTCGCGAGTTACGTCGAGCAGTGCCCGCGTGCCCGCGCGCTCATGCCCGAGCACCTGCCCGGCGCGCCAATGCACCCCGACGCGCATCCCCTCCTCCGCGAGACCCTCGCCTGGGGCTCGCGCAACGGCCAGGCCCTCGTCGTGGGCCCCGTCCAGGGCGACTTCGACTGCCAGCTGCCCCAGGTGCACCTCGACCTCGACAACCGCGTCATGGGCGGCAAGGAAGCCCCCTGGGGACGGACGCACCTCGTGGTCCACGACCTGCTCCACCACTACGTGGGCCAGATCCGGGTGCGCCCCGCCGACGTGACCCCCGAGCGGCTGCAGCTGACCCGCAAGCGGATCCACCAGGCCGCCATGCTCGGCGAGGCGCTCGCGACCTACGCCACCATGGGGCGCTACTTCAGCGACTACGGCAACTTCCACAACGCCCAGCGCGGCGAAGGCAGCACGACCCAGTTCGGCGGCATGTTCTCCTTCGTGCGCAGCGAGCAAGCCGTGCTCGAAGGCGTGCTCGCCTGCTACCTCGGCGGCGACGCCTTCCGCGACTTCCTCAGCAAGGAGCTGACCGCGGAGCGCCTGCTCGAGGTCCGCCGCCAGAAGGCCGTGCTCGGTTGGCCGTCCCTCGCGAACCTCAGCGGCGGGCGCGCGGCCGACCGGCTGTATCGCCTCGAGGCCCAGCTGCTCTCGCGCCTCGCGCCGCGCCTGTTCCCCTTCTTCTACTGGAACCGCTCGGTCTACAGCGTCGCCTCCTTCCAGCGCGAGTGCCGCGAGATCGCCGACCGCTACACCCAGGCCTGGCACGTCGCCTGGCAGGCGGACTTCGACGACGGCGCCAGCTTCGCCCAGGTCCGCGCGCGGGCCCTCGCCGGGCTGCGCGGACTGGCCCGCGACGACGTGGGCTTCCTCCGCAGCGTGCCCCACGAGCTCGGCCCCGGGGGCTATCGCGTCAACGCGCGCAAGCAGCAGGTCCGCCTCTGGGCCCGGAGCCTGGCCGAGCTGCGCGACGCCCTCGACGCCCAGGGCCGCGCCCCCGCGTTCCGCGACGCCGTCGCCGACGCCTACGCCCTCGCCCGCGACGTGTTCCACGGGCTGACCCCCGACAACGCCGACCGCGAGTTCGCCGAGTTCAGCGAGGCCCGCGCCCGGCTGATCGGCCGCTGGCGCGCCGAGCGCCCGCTGCGCCTGTCGCCCAGCCGGCGCGACTTCCTCGAGAACCCCCTGCGCTTCCTCCGCGACCCCGGCTCCCGCGACGCCAACGAAGGCACCCGCACCCGGCTCGGCTGGTCCGAGCGCTGGGCCCGCCTGCGCCAGGGAGTCCGCCGCCTGATCGGCGAGCGCGTCGACCCCGAGGAGCGCAGCTGGATCGTCGAGGCCTACGCCTCCATCGACGTCGCGCGGATCTTCGCCCCCCGCAAGCGCCCCCGCCCGCGCCCCCAGCAGAGCGACTTCGACGCGAGCGCCTCACACGCTGCGTAAGGTTGGTTCGGCCGGCTGACGCCAGCCTCACGACGCTCCGCTCGCTCCCGGCGTTCGCTCGCGCAAGACGAGACCGCGGAGGGCAATCCACCCGTGGCTCACGAACGACGAGTCGCTCGCCGCTGCGAGCCGTGTGAGCCCTACCGTCCTCCGAAGGGGCACACGGCGAGCGCACGCTCGCTCCGCGTGATTCCTGTTCGCACGCCTACTCCACGAACTTGTAGCCGACTCCGTGCACCGTCAGCAGGTGCACCGGGTGCTTGGGGTCGGGCTCGAGCTTGCGGCGCAGGTTGAGCACGTGGGTGTCGACGGTGCGGGTGGTCGGGTAGCGGTCGTAGCCCCACACCTTGTTGAGCAGCTCCAGGCGGTCGACGGCCTGGCCGCTGCGCTCGACGAGGTAGCGCAGGAGCTCGCTCTCGAGGTAGGTCAGCGCGACCTCCTCCTTCCCTTTGTGCAGCACGTAGCGGGTGAAGTCGACGCGGAAGTGCTTGCTCTGGTAGGTCTCCTGCACCAGCGGCCCGCGGCGGAGGATCGCGCCGATCCGCGCGGTGAGCTCGGCCATGCTGAAGGGCTTGGTCACGTAGTCGTCGCCGCCGACGGCGAAGCCCAGCAAGCGGTCGGGCTCCTCCGCCTTGGCGGTGAGGAACACCGCCGGGGTCAGCACCCCCTCGGCGCGCCACTCGCGAAGGAGCTCGAACCCGTCGCCGTCGGGGAGCATCACGTCCAGGAGCAGCAGCCCGACCTCGGGGGCGAGCCCGGCGCGAGCCTCGGCCACGGTGCCAGCGGACACCACCCGGTATCCCTGCTGCTTGAGGTTCTGCTCGAGCAAGAACCTCAGGTCCGGCTCGTCTTCGAGGATCAGGACGGTGTGGGTGTTCGCTGGCACGGCAGGCTGACCTCGACTAGGGCGCCTCCCTCGGGGGAGGCGCCGCGGGTGAGTGTACCCCCCAGGCGGGAGAGGCCGTCCTGCAGCAGCAGCACGCCCAGCCCGCCCGTGCCCACCCCGGTGGAGGCGAAGCCGGGGCCGTCGTCGGCGTAGCGCAGGCGGGCCGTCGTTCCGCGGGCGGCCAGGGACAACCGCAGGCGGCGGGCCCCGGTGGCGTGCTTGCGCGCGTTGGCGCAGAGCTCGCGCACCAGGTCGGCGACGAACTCCGCCGGAGCGCTCAGCCCCTCGGCGCTGGCGTCGAGCTCCAGCTCGAGCTCCAGCCCGTGGGCGGCGAGGGTCGGCCGCTCGGCCTCGCAGGTCTCGCGCACGACCTGGCTCACGGGAGCCAGCTCGCGGGGCGCGTTCTCCAGGCGCAGGTGACGCAGCAGCCGGCGGATCGCCTCGGTCAGCCGCGCCTCCTCGCGGACCACGATCCCCAGCGCGCGCTCGCGGTCCGCCCCCTCCACCGCGCCGTTTTGAATGCTCTCGCACGCGGCGCGCAGCAGCGCCAGCGGGGTCTGCAGCTCGTGGGTCGTGCGCACCAGGAGCTGCTCGCGCTGCAGGCGCAGCTCGCGCTCGGCGCGCTGGCGCTGACTGCCACGCCACAGCCCCCAGCCGAGCACCCCCAGCAGCCACACCACCAGCGCGCCGAGGGCAAAGGTCTGCAGCCGCACCGCGGCGCGCTCGGCGTCGGGGTCGCGCAGCCCCACCGCCACGGTCCAGGTCGAGACCGGCTCGGGCAGCACCAGCTCGGCCTGGGAGCGGAAGCTCGGCTCCGCGTCGGCGCGGGTCAACAACTCGCCTACGTAGCGACCCTCGGACTCGGTCTCCAGCTGGCGGGCGATCGCCGCCGCCACCGCGGGGAGCTCCCACTCGACCAGGGTCCCCGTCGGCCCTCGGCTCCGGGCCTCACCCAGGCGCCGGTCCCGGGCGGGCGTCCAGCTCGCGCCCCGCAGGACCTCGCCCTGGATCGCCGCGGCGACCTCCTTGGGCTGGGTGACGAGCTGCGCGAACGCCCCGGGGGGCTCCGGCGCGTCCGCCGGGTGACGCGCGACGAGCTCGCCGCCCTCGTAGGTCCAACACGCGGCCACCTCCGCCGGCACCTCGCGCGGCTCTCCGTGGGGGTCGACCCCACCCCGCAGCCCCAAGCGCGCCTCGAGCTGCAGCCGCTCCAGCAGGTCGGCGGTCAGCACCTGCTGCCGCGCGCCGAACTCGGTGCAGCCGTAGCGCAGGGTGTCCTTGACCAGCCCCTTGCTCCAGGCGGTGAGGGTCAGCGCCAGCACGCCGAGCAACACGCCGGCCCCGCCGACCAGCCAACTGCTGGTCGGCCACGCCCCGGGGGTGCCGTCACCGAATCGTGCGCCCATGGCGCGAGTGTAGTCCAGGGGCTTCCCCAGGGCCTGTCGAGACCTGTCAAGTCGCGCTGAGCGCTGCTCTGCACGACCCTCACGGCCAGCGCCTCGCCGGGTCCGCAGGGAGGGCTCCGCTGATGCGGACTGCCAGCCTGGTGCCCTTCGGTATCTCGTGGGTCCGCTGGATCCGGCTCTCCGCACGGATCGGTCGCGTTGCCACGACGGAGGGCCAAACTCGATCCGCCGGCGCAGGCGCTACGAACGAGAATGGAGTTAGAGCCAGGCCACCGGCGGCAAGGCACCAGCTCTCCGCTGGGTCGGTCCCAAGCTCGGTGCCCTTCCAGAGGGGGCGTCGGTGGGCTCGAACAGCGGAGGAGCACGCCAGAGTGAACCGACGGGCACCCGGGCGCAGGGCACAAACCCTTACGGTCGCGTAGATTGACTCGAACCGGGCTCGCTTGGGCCTGGGTCCAGCCCTGGCGGCCGCCGACCCCCTGACGACCTATCCGAACGCCTCGTCAGGGGGTCTCCTACCCCCTGACGACCTATCCGAACGCCTCGTCAGTGGGTCTCCTACCCCCTGACGACCTATCCGAACGCCTCGTCAGGGGGTCTCCTACCGCGCTCGCTCGAAGTCGGGTCCCTCGTCAGGGGGTCTCCTACCGCGCTCGCTCGAAGTCGGGTCCCTCGTCAGGGGGTCTCCTACCGCGCTCGCTCGAAGTCGGGTCCCTCG
>Ga0070726_10004972_pt1 | contig 10337 bp, 5 predicted proteins | sample tdAd471_FD_67275 | JGI IMG/M metagenome (GOLD analysis project Ga0070726, IMG submission 67275) | Marine sediment microbial communities from the Atlantic coast under amendment with organic carbon and nitrate - tdAd47.1 | ecosystem: Environmental > Aquatic > Marine > Coastal > Sediment | place...
CGCAACGGCCTCGCCGAAACTCTCTTCGGTTATCGTGGCGGGGGTCCATCGTTGTGCCTCTTCCCAGTGCGAACCCATGTATGTGAAGAGATAGACCGCACCGAGCGAACCATCCTGATTTCTCTCCCCCGGCGCACCGACAAGAACGCGGTCGTCCTCTACATCCACAGCGTACCCGAAGCGGGACCCGGCCTCGCGCGTGTGGGGGGTGAGTGTGTACTCATGTGCCCATCTACTCGCGATCTGTCCGCTTCCCGCATCCCCGTAATCACGGAAGAGGTAGACCGCGCCGACTCCCTTGTTTTCATCCACTTCAGTCGCCGGTGCCCCGCCTGCGATCAGGCCGGCATGCAGCGCCACCGAACGACCAAACCCGTCGTCTCGTTGCCCCTGACCCATGTAAGAACCCAGCTGCGCGACATCCGCCCACCGATCACCAATCCGCTGATGGACAATGATCCGCCCGATCTGACCCCATGATTCCTTCTCACCCATGCCCGCAACCGCTGCGAATCCTTCATCGATCGCGACAGCCGTTCCGACCGATTCGTTTGATCGCCCACCGTCGCGATCGATCAGTCTCCATTTTTCCCAAGCGACTCCCTCTTGCTCAGGAGGCGCAAACTTGGGCCCAGCGATGAATGTCGCCGGCTCGCTCAGCGCGATGCCCAAAGGCATCTCAACCGCGACATGCCACTGATAGCGATGCCCGGGGATGAACGCCAGCTCGCGGCGATCAATGAAGTGCGGGCTGCTGACATCATTATTCCAGTACACGAGCGTGGAGTTCGGAATGCCGACTTCGGTCCCGTCCTCCGGCAAGCCGAGATCGTACACAATTAATGTTGTCTGAGAGCCGCGCTCGTCCTGAGACCACTCAAAGTTCACACCTACAGGCTTGATCTCCTCCCCCTCATCCTGTGGGCCGATCGCCATGAGTGATCCCGCGAACACGACCGCCAGTATTCGGATGATAAATATCTTGATCATTCGTGCTTCCTCAATCAATGGGAACGGAAGTGGACTCGACAGTAAACATGTAAAATGGAACTTGATCGTTCTTGTGGTAGAGCTTTCGGACCCACACACGAACCGGGTTCCCCGCCTCGTAATCTGGCGAGCGCCTCTTCATGGATGCTTGTGTCCAAGTTCCATGCCGATCGATCACCCACCGCTGATCCTGAAAATGCAATCGGCTGATGGGCGTCCAGTAGCGAATCGAATCCGCGGCATCATCTGTTGACGCAGGCGGGATCAGACCGGCGAATCGCTCGCCGTCGATCACCGTTTCGATGTCGAGGACACCCGGATAGATCGGGGGAACAGTGTTTGTATACGCCCTTGTCTCGACCAAGAACTCGTTGGTTGCCTGATCGAAGACAATCCCGGTTGGGATCGTCTCGTTCATAACAACGCCATCCGCAGCGGACTGAGAACTTTGCGATCCAACTGACCGAGGCTTCTCGGGCTTGGGATCTTTGTCCGCCGGCTGATCAGCGGGCGAAGTCTTCGTAGTGCACGCGGCGATGAGTGCGAGAGACACGCCTGTTGCCGCGAGCTTGAGGGGAACACTGGTACGGTGCTGAGCCATCGTGACCTCTCATTTCAATGGAGTCATACATCGAATCGTACCCAATACTCGACCACAGCAGCCTGTGAGTCGAGTCTCGCAGCATGTATGAACCGCATGTTACAATCAGCTTACAGTTCTTCATGTGACCGTTGCTACACGACCGACATCCGCTCGCGTACTCTTGCTTTCATACGGGGAAGATGCGTTCCCATTGCATAAATGCATAAAAAAACGCCCAGGCAGAATCGTCCGGGCGTGTGGATGGCGCTCAGGTGGTGTGATCAGTCTTGCCGGCTGTACGCTGCCTCCAGCGCCCGCTCGATGCGCTCGTTCGCGTCGCGGAGGTGGGCGGTGCTGTACGCGTCCATGCCTTTGGCCTTGGCATAGAGCGTGGTCTTGGCCTTGATCTTCTGTAGCTCCTGACGCGCCAGCGCCTGGATCGTCTGCCCCGAAGCACCCGGCCAACGCATGCCCGTGGCCAGATCGATCATCCGGCTCAGGTGTGTGCTCTGTAGGTTCCGGTCCAGTTGTGAGATCAGCGGGGCGCGGTTGGTGTACTCGCCGTCGATGTCCGGCAGATCCCAGATCGAATCGTGCAGCGTGTCGAAGATCTCGGGCACGGTGATCGCGTCCTCGCCCTCGGGTGTGCGGAGCTCGTTGTCCAAGACCCAGTTGAGGCGAGTGGGGTTCAAAATCCCGGTCAGCGCGGAGGCCTGGATCCCGAGCACGCTCTGGGCGATCGGCCACGCGTGTGCGGTGGCGTAGCCCTCGTCGTACCAGTTGTCGCTCTGGAGGTAGGCGAGGGTCTTGGGATCGAGCCCGAAGGATCCGGAGTCGAACGCGTGATCGGCGATGAACTGCAGGGCGCGGCGCTGCTGCTCGGCATCGACCGGACGGATCGGCGCGACTGCGTCCGGGTCGCCCTTCATCGAGCGGGTGATGTGTGCCCCGCCAACCCAGTGCATCGCCATGCCGATGGCACCCGACTGGATGCCCAGCAACTGCTGGTGGACCTGGCGGGCTTTCTGCCACGATTCACCGTCCTCAACGACGGTGTCGAGCAGCTCGGCGCGGGCCTTGTTGATGAAGCGGATGCGCTGCTCGGCGAAGTCGATCGAATCGCGGCCCAGGTCCCAGGTCTTGGCCTGCGGGTCGGGCGAGAACGCGCCGTCTTCGGCCATGTAGGCGTGCTCGGGCATAGCCGCCTTCTTGGCGACTTCCTTGGGGTCGCCGAAGGTGTAGTTCCACTCGATGGCCCACATGTCGTAAGGGCCGATGTCCATCGGAACATACGGCCCCTGCACCAGCCCGTTGTCCGGGTCCTCGACGATGATGTTGGTGAGCGCATAGTCCATGACGGTGGACTGGATCGGCTGATCGAAGCCATCGCTGTTCATCTCACCGATCGAGTGGAGCGCTGAGCCCTTCCAGTTGTGTGTCAGGCCCATGGTGTGCCCGACCTCGTGCATGACGACATCGCGCAGCAGCGGGCCGACGAACTCCTCGGGAAGCCCGTCGAGCATCGTGACATCATCGCCCTTGTCTTTGAGCATGGTTCCGAGATTGATGTCCATCGCCAGGCGGGCCGCGGCGATGTTGGCCGAGAGCCCGGGCAGCATCATGCACATCGCGTGCGATCCGTCCGCGTGATCATCCTCGTCGTGGTGCACCGTGCGGTGCACATCCCACACCATGGGCGAGAGGGTCTCGGGCGCATCGGCCAGCATCTCGTCGAGGTTCGGGGGCTGCTCCACCATCGCCTTGGTCAGCATCGCAACCCGTTCGCGGTCGCCCGGCTCGGCCAGGATGACCCGCGGGTCCCACTCCGGGTACTCGGCCAGCCATCCGGACAGCTCTGGCGAGATCACGCTCATCGCGTTGCTCGCCAGTTCGGTCTGCATGTACTGGTTGGCGTATGACCCGATGAATCCCTCGTCCATGACGATGTCGGCTTCGTAGATCTCGCCGGTGTCGGGGTGGGTATGTACCGGTCCGATGGCGAAGCCCATGCCCGCGTTGGTCCATCGCACGAACGAGTAGCGCATGTCTTCCGGGTCGATGTCCATGTGTGCCCCCGAGCGTGCGTCCTGCTGGCGCACCTCGATGGCGTTGAGGATCCCGACCTGCTCGAAGGCCTTGTTCCATGCGAGGATGCCGTCGCGCACCCAGCGCCGGTAGCGCAGCGGGGTGGTGTGCTCGATGTAGTAGACGATGGGCTCGCGCGGCGGGCTCATCTTCAGCGAGGGGTCGGCCTTCTCGATGTGCCAGCGGTTGGCGTAGCGCACGATCTGCGAGTCGCCGTCGTTGATCGCCCGGTCCTCGTACGACTCGAAGTAGATCCCGACTCGGCGGTCGGCCTTGCGCGGTTTGAAGCCCTTGGATTTCTCGGGCATACCCATGGAGAACCGTACCTGCGCGAACTGCCCGTTGGCGCGAGGCAGCTCGAAGCCAAGCTCGACATTGTTCGGGAAGACTTTCGCCTTGGTCAGCTTGGCCAGGTCTTGGTTGGCCCGGTTGAGGAAGCTGCCGACGAACTGCCCGGAGTTGCCCAGCAGCGCGCGATCCAGATCGATCACCGGCCCGCCGCCGGGTCCCATGGCCACGATCGGAACCGTCAGCACCACGCGGTCGGTATTCACCCGGGCGACGCCGGCCTTGGATTCCTGATCGCCGCTGGAACGGACGCCCAGGTTCGGTTCGATGAGCATCAGCTGATCATTGCGGCGCGACCAGTAGACCGTCTTGGTTGGCGTTCGGACCGCATTATGCCAGATCGAGTAGACACCGGACTGCGGGTGACCCGCGGCCACGGTCGCCACGAGATAGAACCGCTTGCCCTCGAACTTCTTAGGCAGCTCCGCCAAGACTTGGGCATCTTTCTCGCGGGTGTAAATCGTGTAGAACTCGCTCTGTCCGGGCGCGACGGGCACCTTTTCGTAGCCCTTGACCGCGTCCTCGAACTTGCCGGGTGCGGCACCAGCGCCCGAAACCAGGGCAGCGATCGAGACCGCCCCCAACAGACTACCTATCTTGACGCGCATGCTCATCTCTGAATCCTCACTGACCGAGATTGGTATGAAAAACACAGCCCAGTGAAGGGCTGTGTGGTTGTACCGGTTTCATATCGTCCAGGATGCGTGGAAACTCGAACGAAAATCAATGATTGCTCACATCGACCATTCAGTTTATATGCGTCCTCTTCGGATCCATCATCGTGGTCCGTATCGCAAGAATCGCACGCGACCCGGGGACGCCCAGATCTGCAAGATCCATCACGATTGCACCGCCTGGTGCTGTGGTGTATGCCGTGGTAAACACGAGCTCGCGAGGCGTATCGGATGAATCTGTTTCGTTGCGGCGGATCTCGATCGCAACACGGAGAACATACTTGTCTTTGATCTCGATCACACTCGGCGATACCGCGGCATCGAAAGTACGATCCCCGAGCTTGATAGAGATCTCCCCCGACTCCGCGTGCTGGACGAGCATCGTGGGGGTACGGACATGGGCTGCGTTGTTGGTGCGGAGTGCATCCGCTTCGGCCATGAGTTCGCGGAACGCGTTGTCGTTCATCGACTCGCCGGGCATGGGAAGTGCGGCTTGTTGCAACGAACCCTGTTCGGTTTCAATCAAAACTGATTGCACGAGTATGGATCGAGGATCATTGTTGATGCCTTTCGCGGCGTCGTAGCTCCGAGAGAAACTCCCGCCGCCCATGAGCGATCCGATGATGAACGAGAAGCCGCCCGCGATAATCACGAACGCGAGGGTAAACTTGGCGAGATGGATAGCCTTGGACATGCGTGTCTCCTATGCGTTGGGCGTTTCCCGCGGCCATATGAAGCATGCATGTCAGCGCCGAGGGAAGAGCGCGTGTTGTGTTGATGTACGCACAGAAGCACACACCGGTTTGTATAGATTGATTCTCAGCTGGATCTTGAAAGAAAGACCGCCCGACTCAACGCCGGGCGGTGATTGGGATTACTTGGGTTCTTTGCTTATGGGCAGCCCGCGTTGTACGCAGCCAGGAACGCCGACACATCGAAGAAGTCGAATACGCCGTCGTTATTCAAGTCTGCGATCGGGTTCATCGCGTTGAACGCGTTGAGGAAGATTGACACATCGAAGAAGTTCAGCACGCCGTCACCGTTGAGGTCAGCGGGGCATGGCTCGCATGCAAGTCTGCGGACGGGATCACCCGCGATAACTTCCAGCCCGGCGGGGGATGGAAACTCGACTTCGCTCCGTTCGACACCAAAGAGCTGGAATCGAACCTCGAGCGGTGGCTCTCGCACATCGGGGCTCACATCGCAGAGCCCCTGCCCGGTGTCCGTGGTTCGCGCGAGCAGCGCGTCGCTGAAGCCACCGATCGGACCCTGGTTCGGGATGACCCGCCCGGCGAGCAGGAGCCCCTCGCCCGGCTGCGGGATGGCGCTGTTTCCAATACCCGAAACGACATCCGGCATATAGAGCCAGTTGTGGCTGGTGAATGTACCGTCGAAATCCCACATGGCGGGGAACACTTGCCCATCAACACGCGTGACATGCCCGCTGACGAGCATGGTGCCGTCGTTCAGTCGCTCAAGGGATGAGTATGCTGGGGTGATGCCTGCCTTGTCGATGCTGTTGGCCGAGAACGCGCTGGGGATCGCGGTGAACCGATCAATTACGAGATGGACCGAAGTCGCCCCGAGCTGGTTGTCGAACTGCCTTGCCGCGATGACCGGGTCGCCGTCACGGTTGAGCTCGATGCTGACACCGACGGCCGCGTTGGGCTCTGGCGTGTCCGACCTGAACGGCTCGTACGCGCAGAACCAGATCGGTACGCCGAATGAATCGAAGCGGGCAACAAGAATCTCACTCTGGGGGCTGAATGGTGGGGAATCGAGATTGACTCGTCCAACGGCAAAGATATCGCCGGTTTCAGGGTCGCTCGCGACATCAAAGAACTGGAGGTTGAACGCGGGGAACTGGACCGGCGTGTAGCGGTAATGGAAGATCGGAAGCCCCGTGGCGTTGCGGAACCGCAGCAGCGAGCATTGTGGGATGCCCTGGGTATTGATCACTGAGGCAGCCACGAGCCCGGTGTCGCCGTCGCGCTCCATGCCAATGTTCTCGAATGCGTTGTCGCCCGGATAGCGCCATTGATAGACGAGTGCACCCGTTGGCGGATCGATCTTAAAGAGAACGAGGTCATTTGCCGCGGGGTTAAAACCGCGCACACCCTGCTGGAGCACGATCAGGTGCTTGTCTAATCGGTCTTCGAATGTCGCGAGAAGCACATCCTCGTTCGTGTCGTTGTCTTCGATTATCCACGATGATGTTGGCGTGCCATCGGGACGATGCACGACAATCCAACCATCGCGACGAAAATCCTGTGATTCACGATCAATCGTGCCGACGAACGCGACCTGCCCCCCGGTCAGGATCTCCAGATCGTTCGCCTGCTCTCGCGCCTCGACGGGTTCCGCGACATGATGCACGAATGGCTGCGCCATCGCTGTTCCTGTGACAACGGCGAGTACTGCTACGGTTTTCATTGTTTGGCCCTCTCTGGTTGGTACTCGAATCGGTATCAAGTTCACAACAGGTGCGGCCGATCATCATGAGCGGCCAACACCGCGAACCAAGATTGAACCAGAAACACGAAGCCCAAACAAGCGCGGACCGCAACTCAATCGATAATCGCAGGAAAGAAAACGCCCCACGCGAATGCGCGGGGCGTTATTTATTTCGTAACTCATTTTTTGCGCGTAAACCCCGCTGAACTTTATGGGCACCCGCCGTTATACGCGACGAGGAACGCGCTCACATCGAAGAAGTTGAGCATGCCGTCGCCATTGAAATCAACGCTCAGGTCGGCTGCGTTATAGCGAGACAGGAACTCGGAGACATCGAAGAAGTTGAGTTCGCCGAACGGCTCAGCGAGGTCTGCATCGTTGCAGGCACCGCCCAGCGACAGGATCGCCATTCCGTCGCCGATCGGCGCTGCGACGACGAGCGTGTTTCCATCGCTGCTGCTCGCCATCGCCGAGGGACCGACACCAAGGTCATACGAATCGACATTGTCATACGTATCCGCATCGAGTACGAGAATCGTTCCGTTCTGCGACATCGAGAATCCGGCCTCCCCGCCGAGCGAGGTGCTCACCGTGCCGTGCGCGACGCGAACCGTGTTGGTCGCATCGTCATACGCAACGCCCACCGGTCGATTCGCGAAGTTCGTCGTATCGAGCAATGAGCCACTGAAACTGTCGTAGACAGCGAGCTGCGAGTCACCCCAGTTGTTGACCCAGAGCTTGCCGTTTCCATCGTCGACAACTTGCCATGGGGAATCGCCCACGGGAAGGGTCGCGAGGAAAGAAACCACGCCGCCCGTGATGGTGTAGAAGCTCACGCTGTCGCCGTCGCGGTTGCTGGCGTACATCCGAGAGCCGTCGGGCGAGAAGCTGATCATGGTCGGGAGATCACCAGCCGGCAAGTTGCCCACCAGCGACCATGTCGCCGTGTCGATAATCGATACGACATCATCGAAGCTGCCCGCGACAGCGAGTATTGATCCGTCCGGGCTCAGCGCGATCCCCGAGCTTTGTGAGAAGCTGTAGCCCACACCTCCCATGTTGCCGGTGAGGATCTTGGGGCCCTCAACGCTCATGGTGTTGAGGTTGATCCGCCACACGCCGTCGCCGCTGGCGACCACACCGAGGTAGGCGTAGTTACCGTCCGGGCTGATGGCGACGGAACCCGCGCGACGAGAGATCGGGATGTTGGTGCTCGTCGCGGTCGCGAGATCGACAACCGTCGCGAAGTCCGAATCCAGGTTCCCAACCACGGCCTTGGTGCCGTCGGGTGTGATCGCGACGGCGCTGGGACGCTGCCCAAGCGGGGCGTATCCCAGAACCGATCCGGAGGAGGTGTCAACGATGGTCGCGAGATCAGAGAAGATCGAGATCCCCACCGCGGTCGAGCCGTCCGGCGTGATCGCGATGGTCCGGCAGCGATCACCCTCGGCTTCCGGGCCGGAGCGCATCACACTCGTGAGCGACCCCATCGAACCCTCGACATCGGCCACGACGAGATCATCGCCGAAGGTTGTCGAACACATCGCGGCCTGATAGTCCGTCGGCGACAAAGCGCCGTGCTCGGTCGAGACCACATTATTCACCTGGGCGGCATAGGTGCCGGCTTGCATGTCGATCACCGCGCCCCTGAACCCTACGCCCACGGCGTAGCGTCCGTCGTAGGTCGTCAGCAGCTCGTTGATGCTCGCGGTGTCGATTGAAGACCCGAATGCGCCCGAGCTGACATCGAAGATGCGGGCCGCGTTCTGGACTGCGACGGTTGCGATCGTGCCGTTGTTGTTCAGCGCCACCGGACCAGTGAGATCGAACGCAGGCACGACCGTGTCCGTGATCGTTCCGCTTGCAGTGTCAACAACGGTGAGTGTTCGGGCGCTGTAGCTGTGGGTGATGATTGCCGTCGAAAGATCGCCCGAGACCGCCAGCCCGGCAGCCGAATCGGCGATCGGCGTACGATCGACATTGCCTGTACGCACATCGATGATCTGCATCTCGTCCGCACCAACATCCGCGTTGAGCACGCGATCATTGTCCACGAAGAAGAACTTGCTGTACTGCATCGAAGTCGCCGGCGCCTCGACCGAGAAGCTCAGGCGAACACCGTACCCGATGTTGGCAATGGTGCGAGCAACCGATGCGCTATCGATATCGATGACCGCGAGCTCGCCGTCAAACCCAATCGCCACCGCGGCGAGATCACCCGCCGGCGAAATCGCGACATATCCCGGATTGGTGCCAACCGGGATGACGCTCGTTTCGCTCATCGAAACCAAATCGACGATCGATACCGTGTTGTTATCGATGTTCGCGACGACCGCCTTCGTGCCATCCGGCGTGATCGCGATAGACTGAGCCGCACCCGAGATCGGGATTTCAGCCACAAAGTCGAGTGTGTCTGCATCCCACAAGATCAGATTCTGGCTCTCGCGGTGCGCGATCACGATCGTCGAACCGTCCGGCGTGTAGGCGACATCGCTTGGCGAATCGCCCTCGGGATCACTGCCTGTGAGCACGAACTGTGCATCGGGCGCGCCCTCGAAAATGCTTCCGGGAATCTCATTCAACACGGGCCCGCGTGCATGCTCAGCAAGATGCATCAACTCAAGACCCGTGCTGGGTCGCCAGCGAGTCTGCATGTGCTCCACATCCCCATCACCCTGGTATGCAACAGCCGGTTGAACAAATAGTGAGGCCGAAACGGCACCGTACGCGATGAATCGCGCGAGCTGAACATCTTTCATCATGCATCCTTTCATTCTTACACAACCAGAACGGCGAACCGTCAGCGTACAGAAACACTATGTTTTCTGCAAGCCATAAATCTGCTCATTCAGTTGTGGCTGTGGATGCATATCTATGCGCATGTCGGGTCACGGACAGCCAGCGCCGTACGCCGAGAGAAACACGCTCACATCAAAGAAGTTCAATAGACCGTCATTGTTGAGATCCGCAACGCACGGCTGCTCGCAGACCGCCGTCGAGCAGTCTGTGCCATCGCCGAGGTAGGTTCCGCCGATCGCCACAGCGACCGCTTCGGTCAGAACAGCGCAGCCGCCATCGGGCAGGCAGACCGCGCCGACCGGGTCACCAGTGATACCACACCCGGAGAGATCCGATGCGATGAGCGAACCCGTGTAGTTGAACTCGTCGGGCGTGTTGTCACACAGCGCCGAATCCGAGTACAC
>Ga0070726_10004973_pt1 | contig 10336 bp, 10 predicted proteins | sample tdAd471_FD_67275 | JGI IMG/M metagenome (GOLD analysis project Ga0070726, IMG submission 67275) | Marine sediment microbial communities from the Atlantic coast under amendment with organic carbon and nitrate - tdAd47.1 | ecosystem: Environmental > Aquatic > Marine > Coastal > Sediment | place...
CGCATAGTCAATTCTTCGTCGAATTGGCTGAGATCATCACGTTAATAGCTTTTGTGGCTATATCACTCTGGAGTAACAGAAATGGCGTGGTTAATAAAAAGGCATCGGGGCACATCGTTCAGCCAGTTGATCGGCGCTCTGATTTTCGTTTCTACCGCTCTTCCCGTAAGTGCAGAGCTTTACCTTGGCCAGGCGATAGAAATCGCCCACCAAAACGACCCCTGGATTGAGGGCAGTTTGCAAAGACAACGTGCCCTGGAAACTCAGAGTACCGCGGCCAGCACCTTGCCTGACCCGGTAATGAGTCTCGGGCTCGCTAACCTGCCCATCGACACCTTCGATTTCGATCAGGAGGCCATGACCCAGTTCAAATTCGGCGTTACCCAGATGATCCCCCGGGGAAGCAGTCTGGAACTCAATCAGAAGCGTCTTGCGATCCAGGGTTCACAACAGCCATATCAGCGGGCTGACAGAAAAGCCAGGGTGACTGTTAATGTCAGCCAATTATGGCTCGAGACTTTTAGAGCCACGGAGTCGATTCGACTTATAGAAGAAGATCGAGAGCTATTCGAACACCTTGTAGACGTGGCGCAATCCAGTTATTCCACTGCGGTAGGGAAAACGCGTCAACAAGACCTGGTTCGCGCACAGTTGGAACTGACCCGACTCGAGGACCGACTGACCATGCTTCATGAAAAGCTCGATATGTCGCGCACCAGGTTGGGTGAATGGCTTCTAACGGGAACTCCGGATGATTCACAACTCTGGTCTTCGAGTAAAGGTAAACAGTTTACCTTGCCAGGCGTACTACCCGAGATTCTACCGCAGCGGCCTGACCTGGTCAGTGCTGAAAGTCAGCCCACAGCCCAGGAGATCGCAGCCATGCTGGTCTCTCATCCCGCCATCGCCAATCTCGATAATAAGATTCAGGCCAGTGCAACGAGCGTGGAGATCGCTGAGCAAAAATACAAACCGGAATGGAAAATCAATGCGAGTTACGGTTACCGAGACGATGCGCCCAGCGGTATGGATAGAGCAGACTTCTTCTCTGTGGGCGTGGCGTTTGACCTGCCACTTTTCACCTCGAATCGCCAGGACCAGCAAGTCCAGTCCGCCATCGCAACGACCGAGGCAGTCAGAACAGAACGTTCTCTGGCATTGCGCAACATGGTATCCGCCTTTGAGACGCAACGCGCACGACTTCTCAGGCTGGAACAGCGCCGCGAACTCTATCAATCCAGATTATTGGAAGAAATGCATGAGCAAGCTGAAGCGTCCTTATCGGCCTATACCAACGACGATGGCGATTTCGCTGAAGTCGTTCGAGCGCGGATCGCCGAATTGAACGCCCGAATTGATGCACTGGATATTGAAATTGAGCGTCTCAAAACAATCGCTCAATTAAACTACTTTTTCACGACCAGTGATGCATAGAACAATTAGGAGAAACAGTATGAATGATTCAAAAAAATCACTGTTGGTATTCATAACAGGCATGTTGGTCGTTGCCACAGCGACCCATTTTATTACCCTGTCATTGTCAGATACAGGCGCTTCAATAGACAATTCGCAAGGTGCTGAGACGTCGAAAGAGCCTCTATACTGGGTCGCGCCGATGGATCCAAACTATAAGCGTGACAAACCCGGGAAATCGCCAATGGGAATGGATCTTATACCGGTCTATGCCGATGGTGAAGGGAACTCGGATTCCGGGCCGGGGACCATCCGGATTGCCCCTGAGGTCGTGAACAACCTCGGCGTTCGCACCGCGAACGCACTGTCTCGTCCCCTCCACACCATGATTCGTACCGTGGGCTACGTGCAGTATGACCAGGACCGACTGATTCATATCCATCCCCGTGTTGAAGGGTGGGTGGAGACCCTCCATGTAAAGGCTGCAGGCGATCCCGTAACCAAAGGGCAGCCCCTGTATGAACTCTATTCTCCAGGGCTGGTAAACGCGCAAGAGGAACTGTTGCTCGCATTGAATCGCAATAATGATCGACTCATACAGGCCGCAGAAGATCGTCTCAGGGCCTTGCAGTTATCTACCGATGTCATAGGTGAACTCAGAAAGACACGCGAAGTACAACAAACCGTCACCTTTTACGCACCTCAGGCAGGCGTTGTCGACAATCTCAACATCAGGGAGGGATTTTTTGTGAAGCCCGGTACCACGCTGATGTCCATTGGCTCACTAGAGGATGTCTGGGTCGAGGCGGAGGTATTTGAACGCCAGGCGTCATTGGTCATGATCGGCATGCCGGTTACGATGACTCTCGAATACCTGCCCGGTAGGGATTGGCAGGGCAATGTCGATTACGTCTACCCCTCACTCGATGAGAAAACGCGAACACTGCGGGTCAGATTACGCTTCAAGAATCCCGACGGCGTGTTACAACCCAATATGTTTGCCCAGGTCGTGCTTCACGCCACAGATCAGATGAATACCCTGATCGTACCGCGAGAGGCTGTCATCCGTACCGGCAGTCAGGATCGGGTCGTGCTGGCGCTGGGGGAAGGACGTTTCAAGTCAGTCGGCGTCAAGTTGGGTCGCTTGGATGAACGGGAGGCAGAGATTCTGGAAGGTCTTGAAGAAGGCGAAACCATTGTCACTTCAGCACACTTCCTGCTGGACTCGGAGTCGAGCAAAACCTCTGACTTCAAACGAATGGAACCCGACTCTGGCGAGCAACCAGTCTCTGTTTGGGCTCAGTCCACCATTACTGGCAGCATGCCCGGTCACCGGATGATCACGGCACGCCACGACGCCATACCCGAGTGGGAATGGCCAACCATGAGCATGGACTTTCTCGTTGATGAAACAGTCGACTTTCAGGCGCTTCAACCAGGCCTGACACTTCACCTGGAGTTTACACGCCAAAATGATGATCAGGTGTACATCACAAATATTCATATCCCGGATGAGAAGAGTAAGTTACCAAACGGCTCCACTAGCGACATACAAAGCGCCACGGTCAATGGGGTCATCAATCATATCGACAATGAAGCGCTGACGATGAACATCAGTCGCGAGGCCATTCTCAAGTGGAGCCGTCCTGCATCCACGATGGACTTTTCGATTGGGGAATCGGTCGATATTGAGCGCTTCAATATGGGCGACGAAGTGGTGTTCGAATTTGAAATTCAAGACGGAAGTTTTGTCATCGTCAGAATGCATCATACCAATTCGGTCGATGCCAATCCACACACTGATCACTGAGGGCTGCTGACATGATAGAGTCAATAATTCGCTGGTCTGTTAGCAACCGGTTCTTCGTTATTCTGGCGACGGTCATTCTTGTTGGCGCAGGCGTATTCTCATTGCGCAACACGCCAGTAGATGCAATACCGGATCTCTCGGACGTACAGGTTATCATCAAAACCAATTTTCCTGGCCAGGCACCTCAGGTCGTGGAAGATCAGGTTACCTATCCCCTCACTACGGCAATGCTTTCTGTCCCAGGGGCGGTCACAGTCCGTGGCTACTCGTTCTTTGGGGATTCCTATGTCTACATTATTTTCGATGAGGATACCGATCTCTATTGGGCTCGATCCCGCGTACTTGAATACCTCAGCCAGGTCGCGCCATCGTTGCCACCAAGTGCGCGCCCTCAACTGGGACCGGACGCTACGGGAGTCGGCTGGGTTTATATCTACTCCCTGATCGATAGAACCGGCAAACACGATATCAGTGAGCTTCGCAGCCTCCAAGATTGGTTCCTGAAGTATGAACTACAGACTGTTCACGGCGTGTCGGAAGTAACTGCCGTGGGCGGTATGGTCAAGCAGTACCAAGTTCGCGTGAATCCTGACAAGTTGCGAGCCTTTGACATCCCCCTGAGCCACATTCAAATGGCGATTAAGCGGGGCAACCAGGAGATAGGTGCCTCAGTAGTCGAGATGGCCGAAGCGGAGTACATGGTCAGGGCCTCCGGCTATATCCAAAGTGAAGAGGATCTCGGCAACATTCCTCTGGGAGTCAACAAAAATGGCACCCCACTGCGCCTGAAGGATGTTGCCGATATTGGGCTTGGCCCACAGATGCGAAGAGGGATTACTGACCTCAACGGAGAAGGAGAAGCGGTCGGTGGCATCGTGGTGATGCGATTCGGCGAGAATGCCCAAAAGACAATCGATGGTGTAAAGGCCAAGCTTGACGAGTTAAAGCAGAGCCTGCCAGAGGGCGTGGAAATTGTGACCGTCTATGACCGTTCGGGGCTGATCGAACGGGCCGTCGAGAATCTCTGGCTGAAGCTGCTTGAGGAATTTATCGTCGTGGCCTTGGTCTGCATGGCCTTCCTATTCCATATCAGATCGTCACTCGTCGCCATTATCAGCCTTCCGGTGGGTATCCTGGCGGCCTTTATCGTGATGCACCTACAGGGCATAAATGCCAATATCATGTCACTAGGGGGGATCGCGATCGCCATTGGCGCCATGATTGATGGCGCCATTGTGATGATAGAAAACATGCATAAGCACATGGAAAAGACGCCGTTAACCAACGAAAACCGCTGGGACATCGTTGCAGAATCCGCGTCAGAAGTAGGGCCCGCTCTATTTTTCAGCCTGCTGATTATTACCGTGAGCTTTGTGCCCGTGTTTACACTCGAGGCACAGGAAGGTCGCATGTTCTCTCCACTGGCTTTCACCAAGACTTACGCAATGGCCGCTGCAGCAGCGCTTTCGATAACCCTGGTTCCTGTTCTCATGGGATACTTTATCCGGGGCAAGGTATTGGCGGAGCATAAAAACCCTCTGAACCGGGCCCTGATTGCCGGGTACCTGCCACTGCTGAGACAGGTGTTACGCTTTCCGAAAACGGTCATTTTGCTAGCGCTTGTCGTGCTCGCAACCAGTTGGTGGCCGCTGTCGCGCATAGGCAGCGAATTTATTCCCCCACTGGACGAGGGTGACCTGATGTATATGCCCACCACCTATCCAGGTATCTCAGTCGGTGAAGCACGCAGAGTACTGCAACATACCGACAAATTGATCGCCTCTCTACCTGAAGTGGAGACTGTGTTTGGCAAAATCGGGCGAGCGGACACCGCCACGGACCCGGCTCCCCTTACCATGATTGAGACCTTCATCCAGCTTAAGCCACGTAGCGAATGGCGTGAAGGTGTCACCACCGATAGCCTGAAGCAGGAACTAGACTCCCTGGTGAAGCTACCCGGAGTTACCAACGCCTGGGTGATGCCCATTAAGACTCGTATCGATATGCTGGCGACCGGAATCAAGACACCTGTTGGGATCAAAGTCGCCGGCCCCGAGCTGGAGCAGATCCAGCAAATAGGCCAGCAACTTGAAACTATTTTAGAGGACGTGCCCGGTACCGCATCTGTGTATTCTGAGCGGGTTGCAGGTGGGCGTTACATCAAGGTAGATATCGATCGTGAGCGGGCGGCACGGTTCGGTCTGAATATTGCCGATGTGCAACAAGTCGTCGCGACAGCCATAGGCGGAATGAATGTATCCCAGACCGTGGAGGGGCTTGAACGTTATCCGATCAATATTCGATACCCTCAGTCCTATCGGGATTCACCAGAGCAACTGGCTCTATTGCCCATCATAACCACAGCCGGGCAGCGTATATCACTGGGGGATGTAGCACGGGTATTTGTGGAGGACGGCCCACCAGGAATCAAGAGCGAGAATGCCCGAATCAATGGTTGGACATTCGTTGACATTGAGGGCGTGGATGTGGGCAGCTATGTGGTCGCGGCCCGTGAGACGGTAAAAGAAGAGCTTGATCTACCTGCTGGCTATTCCATCGTCTGGTCCGGCCAGTATGAATATATGGAACGCGCCAAGGCTCGATTGATGTACGTCGTGCCACTGACGCTGGCTATTATAGCCATCCTACTTTATATGAATTTTCGCGACATGGTTGAGGTGGCCATTCTGATGGGTACCCTACCCTTCGCCCTGGTCGGTAGTATCTGGCTAATGTACTGGGAAAGCTTCAACTTCTCAATCGCAGTTGGTGTAGGTTTCATCGCGTTGGCGGGTGTGGCCGTCGAAATCAGCGTCATTATGCTCGTCTATCTGAACCAGGCCTACCACAGACTATTGGAGAATACGGCGAATCCAAGCCGCAATCAGATAGCCGAGGCTGTCATTAGCGGTGCAGGACTGCGCGTACGCCCCGTAATGATGACAGCCGCCGCGATTATCATGGGCCTTCTGCCTATCCTGTACGGATCCGGTACCGGGTCAGAGGTAATGAGCCGAATAGCTGCTCCGATGGTCGGTGGAATGGCAAGCGCCGTACTGTTAACACTATTGGTGTTACCCGCCATATTCTTTCTCTGGCGAAGACGAGGCGCTGACGAGGGTTAAACCTTGGAATACAAGCTTCATCTGAAGGAATACCCTCGTGATGCCCCCAAAGTCGTCTTACTACACGGCCTTGGGGGAACACACCGGTACTGGAACAGTGGTCTGGATGAACTGACGGGGCTGTTCCACGTCATTACCATAGATCTTCTGGGTTTTGGCGATTCGGACAAGCCATGGATCAACTACACACGAGAGCGTCACTTAGAAGCTTTGGAGGCGTACCTACAACGATACGATCGATTCTTTGTTGTCGGACATTCTCTTGGTGCCGCTCGGGCACTTGGCTACTCGGCGCGCAACCCCAAACAAGTAATAGGCCAGTCACTAATTAGTCTTCCCTACTATCCTACAGAAGAGCAGGCTTATCGATGGTTTCGGCGCACACCCAGCGGTTGGCTGATGACCAATATGTTCACCGCAATCGCTGCATGCCTGTTTACTCGCCGTATTATGGGATGATTCCTTCCAGGGTTGCTGCATGAATACCCTCGGGAAATCGTGGAGGATTTGCTAAAACACAACTTTCTGTCATCAACAACCACGCTTTGGCAGGTTCTGTACAACTCCAGCGTTCTTCAAGATACAGCTCTCATCAGCGGCCGAATTAAAACCATCTGCCTTCATTCTGTAGACGACGATACTGCCCCCTATGTCAGGGTCTCAAACTTGGCACATCAACATCAGTGGGAGTTCGTGTCAATGAACAAATGCGAGCACCATCCTTGGATTTGGCGTAATTCAACGAGCACTGAGTTGGTTACCAGATTTATTTCTCGTAACACGCCACAAGGGGCATCCATTTTACCACTAGAGCCCGTAGCGCCGACTGACAAAAGTTATCACATCGAATAGCACCCTCGGTGACGCCAGGTTCCCTAAGCGTGTGGCAGGTTACTATCAGGGCCATGGGCGGAACGACTGACAGGTCGCATCAGTATCAAGGCCCCGCTATGCAATGCAATGTTGGCCGTACTCTATATATCAGTGATTGGTCCAACAAATTCACTAAGACAAAACCTCCAAGGGAGTGACAAAGATGTAATTCATCCGCCATCTAGCTGACAGCATCCATGTGTATTATATGTTAACAGGATAGGGAATTTGGAGGATATAACATGCTGGCATCTAGACTTAGTCATACGAGCAACGAGAACACTGTATTTGCGAATGATGCGTTTGTGCCTGTGAGTTTTCAACTGAAAATCTCTGAACCAGACGATCGCGCTCTATTTAAAGCTCTGGAAATAATTGCCAGAATCACAGGCGTGATTGAAGTTTCCCACGAGCCTAATTCCAAGCAACTATTCTTATCTCTGAATGCTTCTACAACATGTCTAGCTTGTGTTGAAGAGGTCCTTGATAAACACAACATCACAATTTTTCAAGGTTGGCTACAACTGTTAAGGAATGAATACAGCAGATTGAGGGACAGAGAAACTTATATGGATGGGCACAAAATTCCATGCAAGCGCCATGCTATGGCCCAATGGCACTAAGCCGGAATATTTAATCAGGAGAATACAAATGAAATACATCGTCACAATTGCCGCCGTTCTCATTGTCACAGTGCCACTAGTGGTGTTGGCGCAAGAGCCTGAAAATACTGCTAGTGGCGATAAAGAAAGTGTTGAGGCCATGCCTGGAACATACACTTATCAACATGACCATCGTAAGACGAAGGGATTACCCTCATCTACAATTTCGAAAACTACCGACGAAACTGAAAATACGGAACAGAAGAATAACCTAAAGAAACACGACCATAGAAAAGAACACAAAAATCAATAATATTCAGGAGACTTATACTTCAAGGATCGCCACCCTTAGTAGTAATATCTCCGTAAAACGCCTCTGGATTGTCGTTCTATTTGTCGTTGACGATGAGAGATCTACTATCTATCAATAAGCCTCGATGCGAAATAGTTCTGACAAAACAAGGCCCGGTACACAATATATATTCCTGCAGCTATTTAAACAGAGGGGCATGAATTATGATGCCTCAATCAAATAGATATACACTTGGTAATATTCTCGGGCAACGTTCTCGCATTCACCCTTTGGGGCGCAACAGCACTAATAGCAATGCCCAGACTGCCAAAAAAGTGCAGTAGCTAAAATCGGCCCTACGGGCCCACTTCTTCTGGTTGGCACTGCGTTGCACTCGCTTATTTTCTGGGAGCCTAATATCCCGAATCCATCCATGGGCACCTCTCTGGATTGCTAGCAAAGCGGAAAACTCTCGAAAGATTTCTAACCCTTAGCAGACGACAACGATTGCAAAATGCCACAGTGCTCTACTGTCTGCTGGTCTGAGCAATGGCGGCGCAACGATTTCAATTGTTCATTTAGCTGCATCAGCTCGCGGATCCTCGTCTCTACCTGCTGAATATGTGTCTCCATCATGCGATTCACCTCATCACACTGAGCACCTGGAGAGCTTTTTAGTGACAACAATTGGCGAATCTCTGACAAGCTGAGGTCCAGTCCGCGACAGAGTTTGATAAATGACAACTGATCTACATGACTTTCGTCGTAAAGACGGAAGTTTCCCTCACTGCGTTGGGTCGAAGGCAGCAAATTCTCCTTTTCATAGTAACGAATGGCTTGCACAGAGCAGCCGGTCAATTTTGCGAGTTTACCGATCTTCATTGGGGGTTCGCCCTGGCGCTTGACTCTATAGTGACTATAGAGTTTAGACTGCAATGCATTAACGTGACAAGAGGCCTGTATGACTGATCAAAATGACAGTTGTTGTCAGGGCGATAAAACGAAGAGTCCTAACCAGGATGCGACAAATGGCGACCTTTCAGCAGTCGGCTTTGTCAGTGAATATGATGTGCCCAAAATGGACTGCCCCTCAGAAGAGGGAATGATCCGTCTGGCGTTGGAGGGTGTGGAACCAAGTGTTGTTCTAGAATTCGATACTCCCAATCGCAAGCTCCGCGTTTTCCATGGTGAGGACACAGATGCGGTTGAAGAACGGATGCTTTCTATAGGTCTTGGGGCCCGGCGTAAGAGCACCGAACCAGTGTCTGACGATGCAATCGCTTGTGCCCAGGAAGCCGCTCAGGACACGGCAGAGAAGGAAACGGGCGTTCTCAAGTGGCTGCTAGCGATTAACGGCAGTATGTTTGTCGTGGAGATAGTGGTTGGCTGGTGGGCACAATCCACTGGTTTGATCGCAGACTCTCTGGACATGTTTGCCGATGCGGCTGTCTACGGTGTTGCGCTCTATGCTGTGGGCCACAGTGCTCAGATGAAATTGAGGGCTGCGCATTTTTCAGGCTGGCTGCAGGTGATTCTGGCTCTCGGCGCATTGAGTGAGGTTGTTCGTCGATTCTTGTACGGCAGTGAACCGGACTCAAATTTGATGATGTCGTTCGGCCTAATAGCTCTCGCAGCCAACGTGCTGTGCTTGGCGCTCATCACCAAGCATCGCGAAGGTGGAGTGCACATGAAAGCCAGTTGGATTTTCTCGGCCAATGACGTCATCGCCAACCTGGGTATCATTATTGCCGGAGCCCTGGTCGCCTGGACAGGGTCACGCTATCCGGACCTGATCATTGGCTTCCTCATCGCTGGGGTCGTTCTGAACGGTGCCTGCCGTATCCTGAAGCTCAGATCCTGAACAGAGAAATACGATGAGACCTTCCAATACCCAATCGTATATTCCGGCCCTCAAATATCATGCACTAACGCGATATTACGATCAGGTGGTTTCCCTGACGACACGAGAAGCAACGTTCAAGTCCGCACTGGTAAACCAGACTGCCCCGCTTGCTGGACATCACCTACTCGATATTGGCTGCGGAACAGGCACCTTAACCCAGATGTTTGCCGAACGAGAGCCGTCGTTGACGATTACGGGCCTGGACGCTGATCCAGGCGCACTCGATATCGCCAGAAATAGACTTGCGCCAGTAGAGCAGCGCGTAACCTTGCAACAGGGGTTTGCTCAAGACATGCCGTTCAAATCGGCCACTTTTGA
>Ga0070726_10004974_pt1 | contig 10335 bp, 7 predicted proteins | sample tdAd471_FD_67275 | JGI IMG/M metagenome (GOLD analysis project Ga0070726, IMG submission 67275) | Marine sediment microbial communities from the Atlantic coast under amendment with organic carbon and nitrate - tdAd47.1 | ecosystem: Environmental > Aquatic > Marine > Coastal > Sediment | place...
GCGGTACTGTTCATGCCATCGCCGAAATCCCAGAACCAAGACAGGATATTGAGATTGCCCGCCTCGGTCTGGTCCGTGAAGTCTACGTCCAGCGTGCCCTGTCCCGTCGTGGCACTGGCACCAATGGTCACCACGGGATCGACGCGCACAAGGCCGCCGCGAACCGATTGGGTGGCCCCATTTTCAGTCGTCGTTTCCAAAGAGACGGTATAGATACCCGGCGTCTCATAGGTGTAGACGGGACTCTGCTCTTCACTGCTTCCCCCATCGCCGAAATCCCAGGCCCAGGCGGAAATCTCAAAGTTTCCCGGAACCGTCTCATCGGTGAAGGTCACTTCCAGGGGCGGTGCACCGGTGGTCGGCTCCGCACTGAACGCCGTGGTCGGGGTGACGGTAATGTAGCCCGCTTCCGTCGCCATGCTGTCGCCGAGGGCGGTCGTGACGGTCAGGCCCACGTCGTAGACGCCCGGCGCCGTATAGGTGTGCTCCGGATTCTGCTCCGTGCTCATCCCCCCGTCGCCGAAGTCCCAGGCCCAGGCCGTCACTTCAAAATCGCCGGTTGCTGACTGGTCGACGAACTGCACGGTGAGCGAACCTTCGCCGCTGGTCTGGTTACCCGAGAAGGAAACGCCGGGCAATACGGTAATATAGTCCGCCTGCTCCAGCGTGTTTGATCCTACGGGCGTTGTCACCTTGAGCGAGACCGTGTACACGCCGGGAACGTTGTAGACCCGCGTCGGGTTCTGCCGGGAACTGAGCAGGCCGCCATCACCAAAATCCCAGAGCCGGTTGGAAATGGCCATGGAACCCGCCGACGATTGATCCGTAAAGGCTACCGAGAGGGGCGCTGCGCCCATGACGGGATCGCCCGCGAAGGCGGCGGTGGGCCCCTCCTCCACCACGATGAGATTCTGCCGTGTCACGGTATCCGACCCCACTTCCGTCTCAATCATCAGGGACACGGTGTAGATACCGGGCGTCGCGTAGACGTAGGTCGGATTCTGCTCCATCGACATGCCGCCATCGCCAAAATCCCAGGTCCAGCCCGTGATGGCCGCCGTGCCCGCATCCGACGTGTCCGTAAAGGTTACGCTGAGCGGTGCCGTGCCGGGAGCGAAGTTGCTCTCGAAGTCCGCCACGGGGTTACCCGCCACGTTGACATACTGCACCTTCTCCATCGTATCCGAGCCCACCGACGTCGTCACCGTCAGTGACACCGTGTAGAGCCCCGGCGCGTCATATATATGGACCGGGTTTTGCTCCGCACTGGTGGGGGTCCGGTCCCCGAAGTTCCACTGCCAATCAATAATCTCGGAAGAGCCGGGATCCGACATGTCGGTAAAATTGACGGTCAACGGCGCATTGCCCAGAATAGGCGTGGCCTCAAATTCTGCCGTGGGCGGCTCGACGACTTCGATATAGTCACGTCGAAGCGCGGTATGGGTCCCCACACTGGTGGTTACGGTAAGGGACACGGTATAGGTACCGGGCATCGTGTAAATGTGGCTGGGGTTGCGCGATGTAGACGTGCTTCCATCGCCGAAATCCCATTGCCATTCCGCGATATTGGCTGTACCGGCCTCCGAAGCGTCGACGAACAGCACCGTCAGGGGAGCCTCCCCCGTGGTGGGTGAGCCTTCGAAAGCGCTCTCGGGCGAAGCGAGGAAGGGGTTCAATAGCGGGCAGCCGCAGAGGCTGAACGCCACGAGGCAGAGGGCCGAAAATCGAATACTGATGGGCAACATGGGACTCCAATTCAGTGCTTCATTGAATCTGCACAGTAGAGCATACTATAGAAAACCTGCGCAGGAGAATAAAGTTCGCCCGTGGCGCCCACGAGAGTCCGCTCTACTGCCAGACAGGTCTGCGGCGATTAGACGGGGTGAGTAATGGATTGAGTAAAACCACGCCCGGTAGAAATACCGTTCGGGACATACGTCCCAGTTGGCACAGGCCCCATGCGCACCCCGGGTGCGGCAAGGAACCCAGGAGCTACGATGACTTTTGATGCACACACCGCCCAGCAATCTAACATGGCCGAATGGTCCTTCTTTCTCCCGGGAGAGGAGGATGAAATCCTGGCGACCTACATCATTCCCCGCGTAGAGACCGTGGCGCGAGCCCACCGTTGGCTTTGGCACGAAGGCCGGTGCTACGTGGGACGGGCATTGCGGGAAGGCGAGTCTAGCTGAAGTGCGGTTGGTTCGGTGGTGAAGGGGGCACACCCGTGCGTAACATCCGCTCGTAGGCCACCGAACACAGGGTCTTGTCGCTCAAGGCTTCACTCAAGGGATCGGCGTTTTCTGAGCAAAATCCCAAGTGCGAGTGACGGCGCCAGCCTTCGGCATGCTCGTAGACAGCACTCCAGCGGCCTACTTCCGCCGACATGGACTCCATGGTATCCAGATAGGAGTCCAGCCCCTGGGTCTCGTCGAGCCACTCTTTCTGGCTGCGATGACATGCGAGGGCCTCACGTTTTTCCTGCAACACCGAGCCCACGTTCACAAACTGGCCGGGCTGCACATAGCGCCGCATCCCGTCACGAAGGCCATACGGCAGGGCGTGATAAATGGTCACGTCTTGATTCGTGGGATTGCGCGGGGGGGTGGTAAGAAAATTGGGCATCCCCCGCACAAAGGCACCGGATACCGCCAGGCGGCTGGAATTCGTGTGGTCTTCCATATAGTCTTCCGGCGAAGGAGCCAAAATTATCGTGGGGCGAGCCACCCGTATAATCGCCGCCGTTTTCCGCAGCAATTCCGTGCTGTACAGGATTTCCAGATCGTCCCCGATGGGCTCATGAAGCCGGGCACCAAGCACCCGCGCTGCATCTTGCGCTTCTTCCAGGCGGCGGGCGGCCGTAGCCTGCCGGTTCTCCTCCATGGAGCCACAGCAACCGGAGGCGAGGTTGACCATATGTAATTTATATCCGGCCTGACCCAATAAACAGAGGGTACCCGCCATCATGAATTCAATGTCATCCGGGTGGGCCGCAATGGCCAGGGCGACGGGTTCTGACATGTCTAAACTCCTGTATGCAGTCAGGGGGACCACGTTGGGCCCCACGCTTTCGTATCTCGGGGATTCTTACCTTATAACGTCGAACCCGGCTATTCAAGCCTCATGGGGCTCAACAGGGGCGGACGGGGCCGAAAAATACTTCACCAGCGTGATGCATTGCCGACCATCACGGTCGGTATCGTAACCGATATGGTCAAAACTACGGTTCATTATATAGAGCCCATAGCCGCCTTCCCGATCGGTTCTGGCATAGGGAAGATTGGTTGCGCGGGGATGAAAGGGGGCTCCGGTATGACAAATTCCAATGTGGAGACGGTTCTCCACGCACAACATATCCAATGTAATGGGTTCCCCCTGCCCATCGGCGTGGCGCATTGCATTGGAAAGGGCCTCGACGAAAGCCAGGACAACGCCACTCACATCACCGCCACGATGGAGTAAGTGGGCATTGGTTTCCAGATAGCCGATCAGCAGTCCGCGGGCCTCCGACAAGACGGAGACATCGTGACCAATATCCATTTTCAGCGTCGTACCACGGCGCTCGCCCTCCATCTCAATCTTCACCGCCACCCCGGTCTGATCGTCTTCCGGCGTCTTTGACCCGGAGAATCGCCCTACGGTTCGGATTACCCGCTCGGTCAGTTCTTCGGCATCGAGATTCGCGTAGGTCTGAACGCATTGTATCAGCCGCTCTACGCCAAACATGGAACCGTCACTGTTTCGGGTCTCCGTTATACCGTCGGAATAAAAGAAATAGAGATCCCCCGGCGCTATGGTGGCTTCGCGCTCTACATACGTTTCCTCGGCCACAAATCCCATGGGCACGTTTTCCCCGGCTAACAACTCGAACTCATCTTCTACCAGGCGATAGCGGATGGTCTTCGTATGACCACAATCCACATAGGTAATGCGCGACCGTTCCAAATCAAACCGGGCGTAACAAAGTGTCAGAAAACGCTCCAGTTCGATCAATTGGCGCACGATCCCCTCGTGCACCGCCGTCACCAAGTCCTTGGGCGATGGATTCTCCCCATCCCTACGGACTGCCAACTGGGTCGTGTGCGCCTGGAGGAAGTGACTCTTGGCTCCTGCACCCACCAGTGCTGCCAAGATGCCCTTGCCCATCACATCCCCCACCAGCACGTCAAAACGCCGGGGCCCGAGCCGTACAAAATCCGCGAAGTCCCCATCCATATGCTGGGTCGCTTCGCTGCTTACCGCGATATCGACCCCTTCAATCGTCGTGGGCGGACGTCCACGCAGCAGGGTCTCCTCGATTCGCGTCTCGATTTCGCGTTCGTAGTCATGGGCCTCTTCCAGGGCCCGCTCCGAAGCTTTCCGTTCAGAAATATCTTCTACAATCGACCAGATATACTCCTCGCCATCGCCCCCTACGACGAGACTCCCATTAAGCAGCACCGGAACCCGCTCCCCTCCTTTTCGCCGATACTCTTTTTCGTAGGGGCCGTATCGCCCGGTCGCCCGCATGGACTGGAGCTGGGCCGCTTCTTGCTCTGCAAACTCTTCAGGCGTCACATCCCAATAGGTCAGCGTATGAGCCTCTTGCTCGGTATAGCCAATAATCTTCAAGTACGCTGCATTTGCCTGTAGATAGGTGCCATCCATCTGGCACAACACGAATCCCAAAGGTGCCTCCTCGAACATGAGACGAAACATATCCTGGGAAAAACGAAGGGCCTCCTCGGTCTTTTTCAGCCGGGTGATATCCAAATGGGTACCAATGGCTCGCTGGGCCCTCCCCGGCTCACTCCAGTTTACAACCTTGCCCCGATTCAGAATCCAATACCAGTCTCCCGATTTGGACCGCATTCGGTACTCCATCTCGAAAATCGGCAGCGCCCCTTTTAAGAATTGGCGCAGTACGGGCTGAGCCGTTTCGTAATCCTCCGGGTGGATGAGCCGCTGCCATGCGAGGGGACTGCCCTCGATTTCGTTCAGGGCGTAACCCAACATCATGGCCCAACGCGCATTGAATACCACGTTGCGGGTTTCCAGATTCCAATCCCAAAGGCCCAGACCACCCCCATCCAACGCAAGCTCCAAACGCTCCTCGGACTCCCTGAGCTGGGCCTCCGTCCGTGCCCGTTGGATGGCGGCACCAAGGGCCACTGCGGCTGTGCGCAGGGCGTCTACTTCCGATCGGGGCCAGCGACGGGGTCCCTCACAGATATCAATACCCAAAAAACCCCACCATTCGGTTTGCACGAACACGGGCAATAGCAAGGTGCTCTTGGTCCCCCGGGCAGTCAGGTGGTGTCGTTCCTCTTTGGGAAAGGATCGGGCGTTTCCGAAGATGACATCGCCCCGCTGCAGGGCCTCTTCCCATCGCCCGATTCCTGCGGTGCCGTAGGGGATTTCGGGCCAAACCGAAGCACGTACTGGAGGACCTTCGGCGCGCACCCAGGCATGACGTTCCTCGGCATAACGCGCACCCTCACTATCTCGGGCATTGCGACACAGGTAGACCCGACTCGACTTGGTGGCCCTTCCCAAAGCTGCGAGAATCTCTGTCACCCCATCGATGCCCTCGCTGAGCGCCAGAAGGTGGCGGGCAGTCTGGGCCACGGATTCCAGGATAGCATCCCGACGCCACAGCGCTTCTTCCGTCTGAATTCGACTCTGTATTTCCTCTCGGGCAGCCGAAAGGTCAATCTCCGTCCGCGCACTTTGTCGCAGGATCGCCATTAAAGGCCGGGTGGTGATTTCATAGGCCTGGCGCCGACCCTCCCATTGCACATAAAAGGTCAGTAAAGGGGCCACCATCAGGGACAAGAGAAAGCGGCTGAGCAAATTCCCTTGGAGGATACCCACATACTCCGCCTGGCCCCCAAAGGCTCCCGTTGCATAGATCACCGCGTCCAGAGAAAGGGCCACCCAGAGACAGACGAACACGCGAAGGATCAACAGGTGCATCCGGGCATAGCGGTTACACAGCTCCCACAACATGGCGAGGCAAAGAAAGTCGAAGAGCATGGCCGCCGTGGAAACGAGGTAGGCATGAGGGGGGGCCACAATGATGCGCTCGGCCGATGCGGGATCGGTAATGGAGAGCTGATAGCGCAGTAAATAGGCCAGGGCCGGCCCCAACACGGAGACTGCCAACACGGTGTAGATACCCAATTGGGTGGCCTTGACCCCGTCAAACGTATAGAGCAGAAAAATGCCGAGTAATATAGACGTGAGAAAGACCACCGAGCCCAGATGAAGGGTCAGGCCGCCTACGTGGAAGGAAATTCCCGCGTCTGAGGTCCAGCGAAGGGCCGACGTGAGCACGCCGAGGATAACGTAGTAGGGCACCAGGGTGTAGCGTCTGCGCACCGCATGGACCGCGAAGACGATAAAATAAACTACGATGGCTTCCAGAATCAGGAGCAGGAGCCCTGTCGACATGCCAATTTCCCTCTCGGATACCGGGACACCGGTGCCACCCCACGACGTCGCGCAGCTTTCCCGTAGCCGATAGCATACGATGCCCCCCGCCCCCTACGCAACGCCCGCCATAAAAAACGGGCCAACGATACAAGATCGTTGGCCCGTCTGTCGCAGTCGTGTTGCTAGTGGGAGGCTGCCCTTAGGCGCTAAAGCTCCGGCGGCGCACGGCGAGAAACGCGGTGCCCATGCCTAACAGGACCATCGTGGCAGGCTCAGGGACCGGCGTCGAGGGCGTCGGGTCCGGAGGCGTAGACATGGGCTTGCCGATGAAGGCGTCCGACTGACCACCTGCGCCGATGCTGCGAATGTGCAGACCCACGCGGAAATCCGCCCCAAATTCATTGTCCAACGGCGGGGTCACGGCCGCAAGAAAATCAGTCGGGCTGATGAGCAGATCATAGGCCAGAATAAGATTCTCACCCGCATTCAGGCCCGTGCTGTTGTTTCCGGTAAGCCCGGCGCTGAGCGCAGGGTTCGCCGTGAAAACCGGGTCCAAATCATTGCCGGAGGGCAAGTTCCCAGGGTTGACGCTGCCGATGGCAAAGTCCACATCGCCCGGGTTGGCTTCCAGCGTGCCAAAGACCGTGCCGTTCTCAATAACGCGGGTGGCGGCGTCCACGTAAGAACCCCGTACTTTCGCGCCACCTTCATCAAAGTAGATCTCGGCAACCGAAGAAGACGAACTGGAACGGTTGACGAATTCGAAATACACCGTGCTTTGATCGGCGCTCAACGAAATCGCCAGGACGATATCCAGCGTGTCCAAATCCGCCTGCGTCGAATTGGGCAGACCACCCGTATCGTTCACGCAGAATCCCATAAAGATTGCATTGCTCGTATCCGTCAGAAAATCATCCAACGTAATATGCGAGGCACTGGCCGTACCACACACGGCAAGCGCCGTAAGTACCAGTCCCTTCATCGCGTTTCCCAACCCTGTTTTCATCACACACTATTCCTTTTCATTTTCGTGATAATCCGGCGCATCGATTGGTGCGCCCATGAAGCCCGCCAGACCACTCCGATTTCCATACGGAGCATAGGACGAGCTAACGAGTAGGTGCATGTATCGTGCCAACGTTGGCCTTATTCCCCTTACCGCTGGCCCGCCCAAAACACGACCACACCCGTACGATTTCCGTTGAATTTCCCCCAGTTAGACAAGGCCCGATTCGCCCATTCTGACCCCCTCCCAAAACGAAGTGGGTCAAGTCCCGCACCCCACATCGCCATATGCCCCACACGGACCCAGAAAGTCAACGACACGCGACCATCCCGACGACACCCCACGGAACGGTCTGGAACGCTAATCCGCGCAAAATATGGTCACGAGTGACACTTTTTTGTCGCGTGATACGACCATTCGGTAGGCCCGTATACCCAACGGTCACCCAAACGCCTCTCGTTTTACTGGCCGGTCTAGCGCCTCTATAGCATACCGTTCCGCTACGGCCGGACCGTTCATGGGGCAAAGCGATTCACCCTCTTCAAATCCACACTACTAAATTTCCGCCCGAGGCGGATTCCCGCAGGAGCGGCACGGCATAGGTCGCGGCGGAGGACCGTCGCCTCGCGCCAATAGATATGATCACTCATCAGACGGTAAGCCCAGGTATCCAGCCCCCGCTTCTCGGAATACCGCTTCAGAAAACGCAGGTACGCCTTCCAATCTCCATCGCTTTCGAAAATATCGGCGCGGCGATTGCCCCGCTGTGTAATGTGATGCGGAAAACCCGGCACCACCACTCTGGCTACACGGCTCATGGTTTCGGCCCATACCAAATGGCAGTAATTAACTCGTTGCTACGGTCCCCCGTAGCAACGCATACCGTTCCGCTACTGCGGGACAGTTTTGGGGACAAGGCTATCCGCCAGCTTCAAATCCACGCTGTTAAATTTCCGCCCAAGGCGGATTGCCGCAGGAGCGGCAAGGCATGGGTGACGACGGAGGACCGTCGTCACAAGCCTGAAACACTAACTAACCGAGTTACAAAGACTTACTATACTCGCGTAATGCGCAGTTCAAGGAAAATGTCGATGACCAATTTCATGGTTAACGGGTGCGGCGAAGCCCCATGACAGACTGTCCCTAGGTTCTCCTGTCCCTTTGTTTTAAGGAGTGACGTATCCGTCACGACATTGGCGTGGATGATATTGTTTATCAATCGCGATACGCCCCGTGTGTTGCTGTCCCATACGCCTTCGCCTTCAGTCGTATAGGCCGTATTCCTCCACTATCTCGTCGAATATATGATCGATTTCTTCTCGCAATGCATAGGAACCCGAAGCAGCAAGATACTCCTCGGTGCTGTGACGTTCTATATAATCGGCTATTGCTAGTGCGTGTGCGAGCGAAGACTGGAACATTGCCGTGTATCCATTCTGGTTCATCTCGTCGTCAGAGACCTGCACTTCCACAGGATCGGGAATACCTCTAAATTGTTTATTCGTTAAATGCAGTTGCCTATATACTGCTGGAGTATTCCCTCTCTCATCATGAAAGATCAGTCCCACCGCAGCAGCCACGCGCAATTCCATTGCCGCCCTTCGAACGTCCCCGAAGCCTACCGGTATTTCGTCCTCTATCCAGTTTTCAAGAAACGATTCCGCAGCATTACGGCTAGAAAGTACATTTCGCAGAGTCTTGGTTCCTTCCGGGCCATCGAGAAAGGGCAACCAACGCAGGGCCAGTAATTTGTTCATGAGCAAATTGCTCAATACCGATTTATGTAGCTCATCGTAGTCTGGCAGTTCGCCGAAACGCTGAGGTCGTTTTATGTAATCCGTGATGGCTACGTAGGACTCGGAATTTTCGCCCAAAAAGCCAATTGCAGTGGCGGCGTTGCCCCACGACTCGTATGATTCAAGCTCATCAAGAATCTCGTAGAGAACCGGCAAATCCTCGGTGCCCAGGCTTTCCTTTGCGCTCGAATAGAAGAACGTATCAGGCGATAGCATTTTAAGGATAGCCATCTTCCGTTTGCGACCGGTATCACCTCCACTAGACACCGGATTTTCTTCATTGCCTGGCAACACGGATTGTTTCGATTCCGAAATCTCCATCGGAGATATCTCCTGCGAGACAGGCACTTCGTTGTCTGCAGCCGTGGCACCCAGATCTCCAGGGGAATTTCTAATTTCGTTCTGCTTACCGTTAGGCGCATGTAAAACAGCTACGCTCAAAACTACCAAGACAGCTGGAAAACCTGGGGACAGACTACGCAATTTCACCTTTCACCCCCCGTCCTTCTTTGGGCGACCCGGTTTTTTCGGGCGCAGCGCCCGGCCCAACAGCCCCTCCAGCTGGTCGAAGAATTTCGGGGAGCCGCAGGGCCGACCGGTGCGGGTCTGCTTGCGAATCGTCTCGTAGGCCTCCTGGTCCTCCGGCCCGTCGCGGAGCCACGATTGCCAGTCTTCCACCACGCCAGCGGGGGGAAAGTCGGCGGTTAGCACGGGGTCGTCGCGAAGACCGCAATGGGCGGCGGCGCTCGACCAGGGGTACTCTTCGGCGCGCTCCACCATCCCCGCGCGGACGGGGTTCATTTCCACGTAGCGCACGGCGGCCCACAGGTGGTTCTCACGCAAGATGGGGACTGACGCAAGCGTAGCGAGGTACGAGCGGAGACGGGTCTGTCCCTTTCTTGCGTACGCCCTTGCCAGACGTGCCCCGAAAGCTGGGTCCGCAAATTGAAATACATGGCGTAGACCGTATGGGTATCGCGCATAGCGAATCCCAGCGCGGCTTCGGTCTTCGGCACGGCGACCAGATGGATGTGGTTGGTCATCAAACAATAGGCCCAGATATCCAGACCCCGCTTGTCGGCATACTGTTTCAAAAAACGCAGATACGCCTTCCGATCT
>Ga0070726_10004981_pt1 | contig 10325 bp, 18 predicted proteins | sample tdAd471_FD_67275 | JGI IMG/M metagenome (GOLD analysis project Ga0070726, IMG submission 67275) | Marine sediment microbial communities from the Atlantic coast under amendment with organic carbon and nitrate - tdAd47.1 | ecosystem: Environmental > Aquatic > Marine > Coastal > Sediment | place...
GTCGGCCTTGGGGGCCTCGGCGGGGGCGCTGGGGGCCGACTCGGGGGCGGGCCCACGGCCGCGACCACCGCCGCCGCCGCGTCCACCGCGACCGCCGCCGCCACCGCGTCCGCCGCGACCGCGCTGGCGGTCCTGGCCGATGGTGTTGACGGGGCCCTGCATCTTCTCGCCGGTGGTTTCGGCGGGGAGGTAGGCGGCGCCGCGTTCGATCATCTCGTCAACCTCGGTCTTGTCGAGGGCGACGCCGCGTCGGGCGGCGACCTGGTCGAGCTCCGAGAGCTTGGAGAGCCCGTCGAGGGCGGCCTTGACGACGTTGATCTTGTTGGTCGAGCCGTAGCACTTGGTCAGGCAGTCGGTGACGCCGAGCATGTCCATGACCGCGCGGACCGGGGCGCCGGCGACGACGCCCGTCCCGGGCGAGGCGGGCATGAGCTTGACCTTGGAGGCGCCGAAGCGGCCGATCACCTCGTGCGGGAGGGTCCCGCCGTGGAGGGGCACCTTGCGGAGGGCGCGCTTGGCTTCTTTCTGGGCCTTCTCGATCGCCGGGGGCACCTCGTTGGCCTTGCCGTAGCCCCAGCCGATGTTCCCGCGCCGGTCACCGGCGACGACCATGGAGCTGAAGCTGAAGCGCCGACCGCCCTTGACGGTGGCGGCGGTGCGGAAGACGCCGATGGTCGTGCTTTCGAGCTGGCTGGCTTCGTCGATGAATTCGGGCATCGTTGCTCTCGATCGGTGTGGTGCGGGGTCAGGGTCGCGTGGTGTGCGTGGAGACGGGGTTAGAAGCTCAGGCCGCCCTCGCGGGCGCCCTCGGCGAGGGCCTTGACGCGCCCGTGGTAGATGCAGCCGCCTCGGTCGAAGACGACGTCGGTGACGCCGGCGGCCTTGGCTTTCTCAGCCACGGCTTTGCCGACAGCCTTGGCGGCTTCGACGCCAGAACCGGACGCGCTGGCCGACTGCGTGGAAGCGGCGGCGAGGGTGTGCCCGGCGAGATCGTCGATGATCTGGGCGTAGATGTGCTTGCTGGAGCGGTAGACCGCCAGGCGCGGGCGCCCGGGCGTGCCCGAGACGCGGTGGCGGTTGCTGAGGCGGCGCCGGCGACGACGGGCCCATTTGGCTCTTTGCTTGTCCATGGGGTGGTACCTCTGGTGGCGTCTGTTCGACGATTAGTTGCCGAAGGCCTTGCCCTGCTTGCGCCGGACTTCTTCGTCGGTGTAACGGATGCCTTTGCCGTTGTAGGGCTCGGGCTTGCGCTTGGAGCGGACGACCGCGGCGAACTCGCCGACGGCCTGCTTGTCCGGACCCTTGACGGTCACGATGTCCTTCTCGACGGCGACATCGACGCCCGCGGGGATGGGCACGGAGATGATGTTGGCGAAGCCGAGCTTGAGATCGAGCTTCTGCCCGGCGAGGGTCGCGCCCCAACCGACGCCGACGATCTGGAGCTTCTTCTCGTAGCCCTTCGTCACGCCGTCGATCATGTTGGCGACCAGCGAGCGGGTCGTGCCCCAGTACGCCTTGGTGGCGCGGTCGTCGGGGTTGACGGCGCCGATGACGACGGACTTGGGATCGTCCTCGACCGCCACCGTGATCTCGGGGCGGTGCGTCATCGTGAGCGTGTTCCCGCTCTTCTCGACGGTGATCGTCCGGTCGTCTGAGACCGCGACGGTGACGCCGGCGGGGATCTCAACAGGTTTTTTTCCGATGCGGGACATGGCCCGTTCTCCTGTCGCGCGAGGCGTTAGTTGATGGTGCAGAGGAGCTCGCCGCCGACTTGCTTCTCGCGGCACTGGCGGTCGGACAGCACGCCCGAGGAGGTGGACACGACGCAGATGCCCAGGCCCTGCTGCGGGCGCGGGAGGTCCTCGACCTTGGCGTACACACGGCAGCCGGGCTTGGACTCGCGCTTGAGCAGGTGGAGCGCGGGCTCCCCGCCCTGGGCGTAGCGCAGGCGGACACGGATCTGGCCCTGGCGCCCGTCATCGATGACCTCGAAGCCTTCGATGTAGCCCTCCTCCTGGAGGACCCCGGCGAGGCCGCGGCAGACCTTCGAGTTGAGGCAGTTGACGTTTTTGGCCCGGTTGCGCACCGCGTTGCGAATGCGGGTGAGCATGTCCGAAATGGGGTCGTTCATCGACATGGGTAGACGTTCCCTAATCCGTCGGAAAGGTGACTCGTTTGGTTCGGACTCACCAGCTGGCCTTGCGCATTCCCGGGACCTTGCCCTCGAGCGCGAGCTTGCGGAGCATGATGCGGCTGACGCGGAACTTCTTGTACACGCCGCGCGAGCGACCGGTGATCTCACACCGGGTGTTCCCGCGGGTCGCGTACTTCGGAGTGCGCTTCGACTTGGCGATCTGGGCTTTCGTAGCCATGGGTCAGGCGCCTTCCTTCTTAAAGGGCATCCCGAGTTCCTCGAGGATGTAGCGGCTCTTCTCCGCGTCGGACTTGTTGAAGCAGATGTTGATGTGCATGCCGTGCGTGAAGTTCACGTTCGCCATGTTGATCTCGGGCCACACCGCCTGCTCGGAGAGACCCATCGAGTAGTTCCCGGCCTGGTCGAACGACTTGTCCGACAGACCGCGGAAGTCCTTGATGCGGGGCGAGGCGAGGTTGATGAGGCGGTCGAGGAAGTGCCACATGCGGTCGCGCCGCAGGGTGACCATCGCCGCGGTGGGCATGCCTTCGCGCACCTTGAAGTTCGCGACGGACTTCTTCGCCTTGATCAGGATGGGCTTCTGGCCCGAGATGGTCGTGAGCGTGTCGAGCACCGTGTCGCGGACGTTCGCGGGGAGCTTGGCGCCGTCGAGGTGACGCCCCATGTTCACGTTGATGACGATCTTGTCCATCGACGGGCGGGACATGGGGTTCGCCATCGCGAACTTCTCCCCCGCCTTGGCGGAGACCTCGTCCTGGAACTTCAGGCGGAGGCGGGAGGGCGCCATGGGCTCGCTCGCGGCGTCGCCGGACTTGTCTTTGGCTTCCTTGGACATAGCTCTTCCTTACCCCTTCGCCTTGGGCCCGCGGACCACACCGAGCTCGGACCCGTCGCGGGAGGCGACGCGGACCTTGGAGCCGTCGGTCTTGGTCTCGAAGCGGACCCGCGAGGGCTTGCCGGCGACGAACGGGCTGACGTTGGAGATGTGGATGGGCGTCTCGCGCTTGACGAGGGCGCCCTTCGGGTTGGCCTGGGTGGGCTTGACGTGGACGGTGCGGATGCCGACGCCCTCAACGACCACGCGGTCGTCTTCGGGGATCACGCGGAGCACGGTCCCGGTCTTCCCGCGGTCCTTGCCCGCGGTCACCATCACGGTGTCGCCCTTGCGAACGTGGCGTGCCATCAGATGACCTCCGAGGCGAGAGACACGATCTTCATGTAGCCCTGGTCGCGGAGCTCGCGAGCCACGGCCCCGAAGATGCGGGTGCCCTTGGGGTTGCCGTCGTCGCCAATGATGACGACGGCGTTGTTGTCGAAGCGGACGGACGAGCCGTCGGCGCGCTTGGTCGGGAACGAGGTCCGGACGACCACGGCCTTGACCTTGTCGCCGGCCTTGATGTCAGACCCCGGGAGGGCCTTCTTGACGGAGCAGACGACCTTGTCGCCCACACCCGCGGTGCGCCGGGTCTGCTTGTTGCGACCGGTCGAGCCGCCGAGCACACGGATCACATACGCGATCTTGGCTCCCGAGTTGTCCGCGACTTCGCATCGCGATTCTTGCTGCAGCATCGCTGTGTCTCCGGGGACGAGGTCCCCACTAGCGGTCAGGCGTTGACGGCGTCGATCTCTTGCGGGGCGGCCTCGACGACTCGGACGAGGGCCCAGCTCTTGGTCTTGCTCTTACGGACGCAGGGGGCCACCTCGACACGGTCGCCCTTGCGGGACTCGTTGTTCTCGTCGTGGACCTGCAGCACGGTGCGCTTGCGGACGAACTTGCCGTACTTGGGGTGACGGGTCAGGTAGCCGACCACGACCTTGCGCGACTTGTCGCGTGAGTCGGACTCGACGAAGCCGACCCGCGTCGCGACGTGCTTCTCAGTGGTGGACTCGGTCATGCGTTGGCCTTCTCGTTCTGCTGGGCGATCTCGCGGGCGCGGCGCTCCGTCTGGAGGCGGGCGATGTCGCGACGCATCTTGGTGAACTGGCTGACGTCCTCGACCTTCTCCGTGACCGTCTGGCTGCGGAGGTCGAAGAGCTTGCGGGAGAGGCGGCGAAGCTCCTCCGCGATCTCTTCGTTGGTCATCTTGTGGGATTCCTGAGCCTTCATGGCGTCTGTTCCTTCTTTGGTCCGGCTCAGTGGCCGAGTCGGCGTCCGATGAAGCGACAACGCACGGGCATCTTCATCGCCACGCGCACCAGCGCCCGCTTGGCCTGGTCCTCGCTCACGCCGGCGAGCTCGTAGAGCACCGTGCCCGGCTTGACGCGTGCGGCCCAGTAATCCACCTCGGCCTTGCCCTTACCCATTCGCGTTTCCAGCGGCTTCTTCGAGACAGGCTTGTCCGGGAAGACGCGGATGATGAGCTTGCCCTGACGCTTGAGGTAGTGCTGACAGGCGATACGCCCGGCTTCGAGCTGACGCGCGGTCAGCCAGCACTGCTCCATCGACTGGAGCCCGTAGTCGCCGAAGGCGACGAAGTTGCCCTTCGTGGCCTTGCGGTCACGGGCGCGCCGCATCTCCTTGCGGAACTTGACTCGTTTGGGCATGCGTGGCATGGCTTACTTCTCCAACCGGTCGGCACGGGCCGATCCGGATCGTTCGTTCGTGATCAACGACGCCCTCGGGCGCGGGGGCGGGCGCCGGCGGCGTTGCTGGCGGTCTCGTCGAAATCTTCCGAGTACGGGCCCTTGTAGATCCACGCCTTGACGCCGATGACGCCGTAGGTCGTGCGCGACTCCGCGAACCCGTAATCGATGTGAGCCTGAAGCGTGGACAGGGGCAGGGAGCCCAGGCGGGTGTCCAGGCGACGCGTCATCTCCGCGCCGCCGAGGCGACCGGCGATGAGGATGCGGATGCCCTTGGCGCCCGACTGCATCGCGCCCTCGGCACGCATCTTGACCAGGCGGCGGTAGCTCGCCCGCTTCTTGAGCTGCTCCGAGATGCCCTCGGCGACCAGCTGGGCGTTGAGGTCGGGGTTCCCGATCTCGACGACCGACACCGCGACCTTGCGGCCCGTCATGTACTGGAGCTCGGACTGCAGGCGGTCGATCTCGGCGCCCTTGGGGCCGATGACCAGGCCCGGGCGGGCGGTCTTGAGGATCACCTTGAGCTCTTCACGCGTGCGCTCGATCAGGATGTCGGCGACGGCGGCGAAGGGCGGGGTCCGGTTGAGGCGGCGATCGAGGAACTCGCGGATCTTGTAGTCCTCGATCAGCAGCTCGCCGTACAGCGCCTTGGGCGCGTACCAGCGGCTCTTGTGCGCCTCGGTGATGCCGACGCGGAAGCCGAAGGGGTGAGTCTTCTGTCCCATTACGCGTGCTCCTCGACGCCGATGGTGATGTGGCTCGTCTTCTTCTGGATCGGGTGGGCCCGACCGCGGTCCTTGGGCTGGAATCGCTTGATCGTCACGCCCTCGTCGATGCGGGATTCCGCGACGTAGAGCTGGGTGACGTCAGCGTCGGCCTGCTCGGCGTCCGCGATCGCGGTGCGGAGGGTCTTGAGGACCATCTTCGCGGCGCGGCGCGGGCTGAAGACCAGCAGGTTCTCCGCCTCATCGACGCGCTTCCCGCGGATCATGTCCGCGACGAGGCGCGCCTTCTGCGGGCTCGAACGCTGCCAGCACGAGCGGCTGACGAAACGCGCGATGTCCTTGGGCTCGACGCCCAGGGCGCCCGCGAGGCGCCGGATGTCCTCGAACTTGGCTCGGGGGTGGTTGCGACCACCCATCCAGTTCCGCAGCGCCTTCTCGGCCGCGGACTGCGAGAAACCGTCGCGGGCGATCGCGCCGGCGAGCTGCTCGACGGTCTGCCCGCTCTCGCTGGCGAGCGTCTTGACTTTGGCGTGGTTGAGGTTCACGGGGTGCTCCTGTCAGGCCCGGCTTAGCGCCCGGACTTGATGCCTTCCTTCTTGTTGGTGTGACCGCGGAAGGTTCGGCTCGGGCTGAACTCGCCGAGCTTGTGCCCGACCATGTCCTCGGTGACGAAGACCTCCGTGAAGGCGCGACCGTTGTGCACCTGGAACGTTTGCCCGACAAACTCGGGGACGATGGTGCAGGCGCGGGCCCACGTCTTGATCGGCGTGCGCGCTCCGCCCTCGACCTGCTTCTCCACCTTGAGGTAGAGCTTCTCGTCGACGTAGGGGCCTTTTTTCAGCGAACGGCTCATGGGTCGATCCTCCCGGGCTTAGCGGAGCTGCCCGTAGCGCTTGCTCTTGCGCCGGCGGATGATGAGTTTGGTGGAGTGCTGCTTCTTGTTACGCGTCGACCCGCCCTTGGACTTGGTGCCCGTGCGCGAGACCGGCGTACGGCCGCCCTTGGAGCGACCCTCACCACCACCGAGGGGGTGAGCGTCGTGGCTCATCGCCATGCCGCGGACCTTCGGGCGACGCCCGAGGTGGCGGCTCTTGCCGGCCTTGCCCAGACGGCGGTTCTTGTGATCCAGGTTCCCGACCACGCCCACCGTCGCCCGGCACTCGATGAGCACCTGACGCAGCTCGCCAGACGGGAGCAGGATGGTCGCGTACTTGCCTTCTTTGTTCAGAAGGCGGGCCGAGGCGCCCGCGGAACGGCAGACCTGCGCGCCCTTGCCCGGGATGAGCTCCACACAGTGGATGTTCAGGCCCGAGGGGATGTGCTTGAGCTGCATGTTCACGCCCGGCTTGGGGTCGACGGGCTCGGCGGCGGTCATCACGCTGTCGCCGTCCTTGAGACCCACCGGGGCGGGGATGTAACGCTTCACGCCGTCCTCGTACTTGACGAGGGCGATGTGGCAGGAACGGTTGGGGTCATACTCGATGCCCGCGACGACGCCGGGGATCCCGATGCGATCGGCGCGCTTGAAGTCGATCTTGCGGTAGCGGCGCTTGTGACCGCCGCCACGACCACGCACGGTGATCTTGCCGTGGTGGTTGCGACCGCCGTTCTTCTTCATCGGCTCGAGCAGGGACTTCTCGGGCGACGACTTGGTGACCTCGGTGTGGAGGTTCACCGAGGCGTTGCGTCGCCCGGCGCTGGTCGGCTTGTATACACGGATGGCCATGTGGACTGCTCCCCTGCTCTCTTAGAAGAGCTCGATCGCGTCGTCCTGGTGAACGCGCACGACGGCCTTTTTCGTGGTGGATTCTTCGACGTAGCCGAAGCGCGTACGCTTCGTCTTGCCCTTGCGGTTCTGCGTCGAAACCCCGGTGACCCGGACGCTGTAAAGCTCCTGGATCGCTTCCTTGATCTCGTCCTTGCGGGCACGGCGATCAACCAGGAAGGTGTACCGGTTGAACTCGCTCGAATGGAACGAGTTCTTTTCAGTGATCAGCGGCTTCTTGATGACGTGGACGGGGTTCACTTGGAGCCCTCCTTCGTCGCCTTCGAACCCTTGCCGGTGTTCGAGCTCGGGCCGTTCAGCCACGCCTCGAGCTCGCTCTTGGCGATCACGACGTAGCGATGGTTCAGGAGCGTGAAGGCGTTGAGCTCGTGCGACGGGCAGATGTCCACGCCCTCGACGTTCCGGCAACCCAGACGGGCGTTGCGGTTGTCGGGGCTCAGGGCCACCAGGCACGAGCGGTCGATCTTGTGCGCCTCGAGCATCGCGACGATGTCCTTCGTGCGCGGCGAATCGAAGCTCAGGTCGTCGATGACCTTGATCTCGTTATCGATGAGCTTGGCGAGCAGGGCGTTGCGGTTGGCCTTGCGCCGCATCTTGACGGGCATGTCGGGGCGGAACGCCTCGCGACCACGCGTCTTGGCGAAGGTGTGACCGCCGCCCTTGCGGACCGGCGTGCGGGCGGAACCGGGGCGAGCCCGACCGGTGCCCTTCTGCTTGTAGAGCTTGCGGGTCGAACCCTCGACCAAGCCGCGGCTTTTGGTCCGGGCAGAGCCCTGGCGGCGGTTCGTGTGGTAGCGAACGTACGCCTGCTTGATGAGGGAGGGGTTGACTTCCCCTCCGAGGGCGGCCTCGTCGATGCCGAAGCTACCGACTTGCTTGCCCTGTTTGTCGTAGACCGGGACGTCCATGTGGTCCTCGTTCCCTTCGCCTGAGGCCCCGCGACGTGCGGGGCTCGTTTCGCCCTGCCCGGACTCGCCTGTCGCGCCGTCTCTCGACGACGCCGACCGGCCCGGGGGTTGACTCGGCGTAATGCCGCAACTTGGTGACGCTCGTCGGTTTCCTCCCCCTCACAGGGTCGGACCTCTCGAGCCGGACGGCCGCCGCTCTGGCAACCGCCCGAAGAATTCGTGGTCTCAGCCGCGCGCCTTGGCGGCCTTCGACTTGTAGAGACGGGTCGCGGGGCAGATCTCAAGGACCCCCCCGTTCGGTCCGGGGACAGGCCCCTTGACCAGCAAGACCCCCTCCTCGGGGATGATTCGAATGACGTCGAGCGAGCGGGTGGTCACGCGGACAGCGCCCATGTGACCGGCCATCCGCTTGCCCTTCTTGATCCGACCGCCCATACCGGCGTTGTTGCCGTGGCCGCCGATCGAACCCGGGGAGCGGTGCTTACGCTCAACGCCGTGGCTCGCTTCCTGACCGCGGAAGCCGTACCGCTTCATGCCGCCCTGGAAGCCCTTACCCTTGCTGACGCCCGCGACATCGACATACGCGACGCCTTCGAGAGTCGTGACGTCGAGCTGCTGGCCGAGCTCAAACTCGCCGGCGCCCGCCTCGTCCACGCGGAACTCGCGGTGGCGGCGCTGCGGAGCCACGCCAGCCTTGGCGTCGTGACCGATCAGCGGGATCGACTGGTTGCGAGCGTTCATCTCGCCGAAGCCGATCTGCACCGCCGAGTAGCCGTCACGATCCGTCGTGCGGATCTGGGTGACGAAACAGGGGCCGACCTTGATCGCGGTCACCGGGATGGACTTCTCGTCCTCGGTGTACACGCGGGTCATGCCGACTTTCGTTCCCATGAGCAGCATGGCGTGGTCCTCGCTCGCTCCGAAGCCTGCTCAGCAGGCCGCGGTCAGTCTCGGTCTCGTCAGGCGGGCGACCGTCGCCCTGCCTCAGAGGATCCCGTTCGGGGCGTCGCCCCTAAAAACCAAACGCCCCGCGTTCCCACGGGGCGATGACGAATCGGCCGTCAGGCCTTGATCTTGACGAAGACGCCCGCGGGGACGACGAGGCGGTTGAGAGCCTCCACCGTTCGCGCGTTCGGCTCAACGATGTCGATGATCCGCTTGTGTGTGCGGATCTCGAACTGCTCGCGAGACTTCTTATCGATGTGGGGGCCACGGAGCACGGTGTAGCGCTCGATGCGGGTGGGAAGCGGGACCGGGCCAGCCACTCGCGCGTTGGTGCGCTTGGCGTGATCGACGATCTCTTTGGCAGAGGCGTCGAGGGCCTGATGGTCGTAGGCTTCCATTCGGATTCGGATTTTGCCGCCGGTCATGCGAATCCAGACCTCACTACCCCGTAGGGCCAGTCCACGAAAGACGCCGGTTCACCAGAGAAGCCCATTGCCCCTCTGACCGGCGTTGCGCCGAAACACAGATTGTGACGCCAGCCCCACCATGGGAGACGCCCGCTCGCGAAACGCCCCAAAGGGGCGCAGAAACGCGTCACGCCCGCAGGGGCGAGCCGGAGAATGTAAACGATTGGTCAGCGGTGTCAACCCGAGCGGGCGTGGGCCTTGAGAAAAGAATGGCCCAGAGATTCCCGGCCCCTCCCCCATTCAAGACCGAAAAAACCGCCCTCTCCGCACACGCCCCCTCAAGGGCCGCGCCCGCCCGTCCCGATGAGGCTAGCGTCGGATGATCCTTTCCCAACGGAGCCTTTTCTATGCGCCTCGCCCTGGCACTGACCGCCCTCCTCCTCCTCGCCGCCAGCCCGGCCGCGGCTCAGAAGAATCAGCGGGTCCGCACCGGCCCCGACGAGATCGCGGGCGTTCCCTTCTCTGACGTCCCCTACCGCGTGGAATCGATGGGCCTCGCCCTCCGCCTCCCCGAGGGCGCCACCATCTCCAGCACCTCCACGGTCGACGGCGTCCGCTCGTTCGTCGTCTCCCCCGCGAACAACTCCTGGCTGCTCCGCGTCCTCGCCCCGCGCGTCACCGACCCGGCGCTCGACGCCGCGGGCGTGGTCGATTCCATGGTCAACGAGATCCTCGACCCCACGGGCGACCGCGCCACCATGGACCGGATGTCCCTGCAAACAAAGGACGGGCGCAAGCGCGTCTTCGACCGCCTCG
>Ga0070726_10004982_pt1 | contig 10321 bp, 9 predicted proteins | sample tdAd471_FD_67275 | JGI IMG/M metagenome (GOLD analysis project Ga0070726, IMG submission 67275) | Marine sediment microbial communities from the Atlantic coast under amendment with organic carbon and nitrate - tdAd47.1 | ecosystem: Environmental > Aquatic > Marine > Coastal > Sediment | place...
GCGGTGTCTCCTGAATATGAATATTCTACAATTTTTTTGCTTAGTCGTTCGATAGCAAAACTGCCAAAGCCCGCTCATACTTTTCCACTCTCTTGTAATCCTCATCGGTTGGCTTCCCAAGCCTACCTAAGTCCATATTATCAGTGACGTCAGCCAACTTGATTCTGCGGGCTAAAGGATTCGTGGAAACCCGAACAATGAAGTCTTCATAGTTCTCACCATGAATCTTGGTTAGGCACCGAAGTGCTTCGACAATCTCGTCGGAAAAGCCTTCTTCACCGAGCCTTTCAAAGGACCAGTCTGAGTCCTCGACGACATCATGAAGAATGCCGCAGATGCGTTCTTCTTCAGTCTTCAGAGACATCATGACGCGAAGAGGGTGGAGAATGTAGATCGCGCCTGCTTTGTCTGTTTGCCCCTTGTGGGCTTCAACTGCTATTTCAATTGCTCTTTCTAAGTTCATCGGAACTCCCTTTTTAGTATCGCTCTTAGCGGGGCATCAGTCGGTCAAGGCCATCCCAATCGGACTGAATCGGCTCGATTTCCCTTGGGTCCAGCAGGCCGACTTCTTCAAGCGTGTGATCCATTCTGCCAAAGTTACATGGCGCGCAAGTAATCACGACATTGTCGTTTCCATTCCCGCCACCGCGTGCGTGAGGCAGAACATGATCGTATTGCAGCCACATAGCTTGGAATGCTGCATGTTGATTTGAGTTTCGCGAACCCCATTGAAGGGCATTTGGATAAGCTTGTTGGAGCAACTTTCGCACCTCAACTCGAATGACGGGAACGCCGCAGAAGCGGCAATGAAACCCGTCTCTTCTATGAAGTTCCGCCTTCTCTGCGGCATTTGGTATTCGCACTTGGATGCGATCTGCCTTCGCTAGAATTGGTGGCGCATTGGGAAGTTCTCGAACATTGACGTATGGGCTGTCTGCTCCCCAGATTGACTCAACCCACTCCCTAACATCCGGGTGATCAGCCTCACGAATTGCTTCTTCGGCCAAGGACTTCTTACCGCTGAGATGAGCTTCAGCGGCTCGCTCAAGTGCCTGTTTCGCCAATTCAATAGCGGGTACAGGGTCACGAAAGCATCGGCGAAATTCACGATCAGCCATAGCTCAATCCTGTAGTACAAAAGCCAAACGAGGCCAATAAGCGAAAGCTCCTCGCCTAGTGACTTGGGCCTTCAATTGACCAGCGCCTACTTATCGCGGGTTGGTACGCCGAGTACGATGAAACAAGTGACTGGATACGCCCTAATCTTGCCACCAAAATCTGATAACTTAAACGATAGGCATCAAGAATGAACGGGGTTCCGTTCTGCCAACCGACCTATCCCGGCACGGTGGACTTTCGATGCGACCTGAAACGGTAAAGATAGGGAGATTTCCATGACAGATCAGGCTTTGGGTGAAGTAGCCATTGCTCAGATTGAAGAGGGAGTGAAGCCGTTCGACACTGAGACCAAGGCTCGCTTGCGCTTTCTTGCAAAGTGCATGGCGAGCGGAGGGCCCAGCGGCGTGGCATCTAGCTACGGGTACTGGCTGACGAAAGAGAAGTTCCCGCGCTGGGCGGCCATCATTCAAGCAACATTCCGCAAAGGCTCGCAGCTCTCTCAGGAAGAGTTCGAAGAGCTAATCACGAAACCTCGTGCTGATATCATCAGATCGATTTTCCCGGAAAGCATATTGGCAGATCGCTTTCCACATCTGGTGAGACGCTAGCCACCAGAGTTCGGAAGATATGCCCTAATCAGGACACGGCTCGGACACAATTGGTGGGCCGAATAAAAACTGTGGGCCATGCGTCGATCCAAATATGAGGAGGTACCAGGTTGAGCCGGAGTGACGATCCGCTTTCCAGAAAACCATCAAGAGAAAAGGAGCCAGCCATGAAAATCGACAGAAATTTGGAAACTGACCAAGAAGCCCGGCTCCAACCGCCCTGTGAAACCCCTCAAACGGGGGAGGACGATGCAGTCCCCAAAGGGACCCAAGGCCCGCCCCAAGCCTACCTTGATGCTCTGGAAGCCCTCTCAAGCCAATATGACGTTGTTGTTCCCATCATCCAGAATTTGGATGGGATGGAGAAAGAAGGCCCTGACCCGTCTGTAAGCCTCACTTTCACGGTTGCCCATTACGCGATGCAGCGTATTCGCAAAGCCAAGCCCTCAGACCGGGTTTGCTTGATCCTCCATACATTGGGGGGGCTCTACCTGCCAGCGGAGATGATTGCGGATCAATTGAAGAGGCATCCGGGCGAAACAACGGTCTTTGTCCCCTACATCGCCACCTCTGGAGGAACATTGATCGCCCTTTCCGCTGACAACCTTGTTTTGGGTCAGTGCGCCCGCCTTGGGCCCACAGATTCTGTGACCTGTGGATACCAGTCGGGGTCCTACGCCAATCTCATAGACCAAAAGAATCTGGACCGGATTGATGATCAGACGTTGCTCATTGGCTACGACGCCACAAAATTTTATGGGTATGTCCGGCAAAAGGCGCGGAAACTCTTGAACCCCTCCCACCATCACCAAGGCGAAGGAAAATACCGCGTTGCGGACGCCATTTCAGATTGCCAGAATTCTCATGGACGGGGCTTCGATAGAGAAGACCTTCTTGAAATGGGTGTGCGTTTGGCGGGCATGGATGACTGTCCGGCAGAGGTCTATGCGCTTGTTGACGCTTAGTGGAGTGCAGAGGCTGAAGTAAACCGCACCGCACCGGAGTGGGTGGCAATGATTGCACTCACTTACTCAGGTGTAATTTAAGCAGGCGGCAGTACTAGGGGATTGGGATGCGACTGGTTGTTATTGCGTTTGCGCTAGTAGTTTTTTTCGGATTGGTGACTTCTGCAGATGCCCAAAACAGATCTGATCAGGCTTTGTATCGACCCAATCTATCCTACGCTTCCCTAACCACACATCTGATAGAAGAGCCAAATAATTTTATCGTCCTTGACGCATATATTTGTAATTGGGGGGCAGGAGCTCATGGATCAAGCCTCGATTGCTATGAGATACGCACAGGTCAGGGAGTGCAGATCCATGAAACGTACGGTGCGTCTAGTACTTCACTTTCTCTGAGAATGATCCAAGGAGATGTTTCCAGCCCCTACACGGAACTTGTCGCTTCCGGCATTGATCACATTATCGTCGGAGGTGGTGATTGGTGGGCTGGTCAGTTTGCCGAATGTCTAGTTCGAGATAGCGCCCTCTATTGTTGGCTTAGTACTGAGTATGAGTCCACTAATGGTGCTTTCTTGATCGGACAGAACCTTGTGCTTTTTGATGAAGACGCGCTTGTTGGTTTCGAGTCCTTGTGGGCTGACAATGCGCTTGGAGAAGAAGCGGAAACCGTTGCAGATACGAGAGGTACGGGGATTGATTCGTCTGAGACGCCTGCATTTTTGGAGGGTGTCTGTTTGGAGGATTTCTTTTCCGACGCGTGCTACTCAGCACTGTTAGAGTTGACCCAAGAGGAGAATAGAGACGTACTTTACATATTTGTCGGCGTCGCAACATTCATTCTGCTAATTTTTCTTCTTGCTAATGGCATTGCCCGGAGCGGCAAGACTGGTCTTGCCCCTGTCGCCCAACTCTTCGTGGGAGGTACGGGCTATCTAATTCTGAGACAAAGCGTTTTCAAAGGGTTCTTGGGCCTGATTGTCTGGGTGGCCGCAATTGCCAGCATTTTTCCAGATGGGCCAAGCACAGGTTTTAGCCAGTTGCCTCCGTTGAGTGATGTTCTGAACGGCTTTGTCCTAATTCATTTCCTTCTTGTATTTGATGCCTTCATGCTTAGTAGACGCGTTGCCAATGGGCACCTGCTAAACAAATGGACCTTCTTCTGGAATAGGTTAACTCCGAATTATGCGGAGCTGATTAGAGATGGAGTTAAGCCCCTAAGATTCCGTAGTCTGATGGCACGCCTGACTATTGGCAAAGACGAAATTGAGTTTCGACAAGGTTTCAGAAAACAAATAGCCAATTTGCGAGACGTGATTGCGGTTGAAACCGAGCCGCCAGCTTATCTCAAAGTGATTGGAGCCTTAAGTGATGTAGCTGCGTCAATGTCCGACCATCCGATGGCGGATAGAATGGAAAACTTCTTCTCCAACTACATCTGCTTTGTGTTGGATACTGAAGACAAGAAAGGTCGAAAAAGGAGGTTTCCCTCCTCGGCAGGACTCCCAAACTCAAAAAACTTCGGTTTCTCAGATCGCGATATGGCATTTATCGTACAGACATTTGCGGCAGAGAACGTTCCAATTGTTAAGAGGTATGAGGTTGGAGCATCAGTAGATAATGCGGAGGTCAAACTTCAGGCTGAGACGGCAAGAACTGTTTCCCCGCGTACAGATGAAATTCAAACTGGGGCAAACCCAAGTTCACAAGCCGCGCCAGAAAAGAAGTCAAAATCGAATGCGGTTTCTATGGTTGTGATTCTTCTCTTGGTCGTATTTGGAATAGGAGCGTTGGGTCAATGGTTAGCCAATGGTGGAGCAAGCGATCTGAGAATGCTTACGGCAGAAGACCCTTTCGTCTGCCAAACCTATACGGCCTTCTATGAAGGTGGCGCCTCTTATCAAGCAATCGAGTGTCAAGTCCTCATTGAGGGTATTATCATATCCGATGTGATTGCCAATCGCGGCAACTGCACGGTCCAGAATCTGGATCGCGGATACACTAATTTTGCACAAGGAGTGAGCTACCGACGACTTCGCGGAATGAACCCGAGATTTGGAGATGTTGTTGGTATTGACGCATGTGAGACGTTTTGGGGCGGTACCCCACTTGTTGAATTGCAGATTGATACAGAAGAGCACGGGAGTTGGACTTACAGTTGGCGTTAGGCGCTTTGGCTTATATTGAGAACGCTTTCGGCGGGCCTTGGCTGCAAACGAATATTGTCTGTTGTGGCTTTGGGGGCAGGTCACATTTCGGAACAATAAATAAAACAAGGTGATGGCTAGGAGTGAGATGAGTATTCTTTCCCACAATAGAGATCAACGTGCGCCGCTCACTGTTCAAACTCTTCGAAAGAAGCGGCAAGACTATTTGGAGATTCGCTTCTATCAACCTGAGTGAGAAAACAGATTTGAATTGTTCCTAGCAGGAAGATTGGTCATCTAGTGAGACTAGAGAACTTGGTGTCTCTTTGGAACTTATGGTCCTTTGAGGTCTCATGTTGATCAAGGTTTCATGGGGTAGTGGGATCAAACCTTCGCTTATGCGGCCTTATGGTTTTCCAATGAACCAGATAAGTGAAACTAATCATATTGTCTCTTGAGGGGCTCATAGAACCTTGTGATCGCTGTTCCATCAGGTGCTTCGCACCTGATGTTGTCCACGGCTTCGCCGTGTCCAACATTCTTAGGTTTGATGTATATCTATAAGAAGAGCTATAGAAGGACTTGTCGGTCCTCTTGATTCTTAGGGTCTTTATAGAACTGAGACTATGCTGACTTATGGGAGCAAGGCGCACTAAACCCATCCGTTGGGTTCAGTGCCTTCTTGACCTCTGACTTGCGGGCCGCGAAGTCGCATTCAACTAGAGAAACCTGAGTCAACAGGAAAGGCGGGTTGCCCGGTGTCCTTTCATACTCTGCTAGAGCAACGGTATCTTCTTGGTGCCAGTTGAACGACAATCCAAGAAAACTGAGGGTAATTCCTCCCTCGTCCTGCCGGGAATATTTTTGTACCCAATCCGGCTTTGGTACGTCATGAAACAAGGCTGGGAACCTAACTGAAATCCATGCCTGCTTGGGCATTCGACAGGTTTGTCATCCCTCAATTGGTTGGTCAGTCCTTATGTGCGACCAAGAAGTGCCATGCACCTCAATTCTATTTATATGATCTTGTATTGATCCCAGCACATAGTTGGTATGCGTGCTGTGCATGTGACACCTTTGGCCAACAATTCAATTCATTTGCTGGGATTAATCTCATTGGCACCCAGCTAGGCCACTAGGGCCAGCTGGTGTCCAATGTATATTTGGGCGCTACCGCCCATTCCAGTTCAGATTGGTGAGTATCCGATCTGGGTTCTTGATCAAGTGATCCTTGATCAGGTTACGGTTCCACATTTTTTTATCGAACTCACGGTCTAGCCACTTGCACTCAGCGCAGTCAAAGCCCCAAGTGCCATATTCCCAATGGCCTGAGGCAATGAACTCAATGGCTTCACGGGCGAACGCGGAATTGAAGCCCTTGAGCCCCAATCTAACCTTCAACCTTTCACCACCGTCACGGTATCTGGTTTTCAATCCCTCAGTTACCCCTAGGTACTGCAGGATCTTTCCATCCCGTTTGTCTCTTATGCTCACGGTCAGATCATCAAGATCATCAACGAACGTCTCAACAACGTCAGCAGCGAGATGATCATTCGACCACTCCTTCGCAATCCCGCCACCTTTAGCGTGGCGAGACTTCTTGAAAGTACCAACCATCACAAGCTCTGGCTTGAAGGACCCCAGCCATTTCATCCATGCGTTTTGGTAGTTGTCATTGAATTGCTCCAGATAGGCATACTCACTCACATTCCCTGTCGCTCTAGGCATGACCACGACCCCCATCATCCGAAGTTGATCGGAAAGTCCTGCCTCTAAGCCAGTCTACGAGAGCATCTTCCGGGTATAGGATACTTCGCCCTATCTTGGCATACGCAGGCCCACTGCCATCGTAACGCATACGCGCCAGTGTGGACTTTGAAATGCAGAGGCGATTACACATCTGCTTTGTTGTTAGATAGTTATTCTCCATTCTGTTTCTCCATTTTCATTGGTTTGTTTTTGCATCATAAAAAATTTCCTTTCTAAGAATGCAAAACGGGCAACGCACCATTGCGCCACCCGTACTGTTCATCATACCAATTTTAAATGGTGATGTTAATACATTTTGGGAGTGTCAATCAAAAATAGTCAGCTTACGGAGTTTTTTTGTGAGAAAAATTTCTCGCGCATTGGGAGAGAGATGATTCAGTCAAGACTCGACAGCGATTGAAGGTATCGAATGGGATTAGCTGTACGCCTCCAAAACTCAGAATTGCCAAATTCTCACCGATTTAGGCGTTCTCAAAAGCCCTTTTCTCAGAATGATGATGCTGTAGGATTTTGCTTTTGGAAGTGCAAAGGACACTTAACAAGGAGGCAAACGCGCATGGCTACATATAGAATGCGGTTTGGCGATCACGCGGAGGCTGTTTGCGCAGAGGAACTGCGCGCGGGGATGGGGTGTGGAAGATTTAAACAAGGATAAACGAAACTTCCCAAACGTTGACTTGAAACTCAGTCTGGAAGGCAACGATGTCCTGGTCCAGGTCAAGGCGTGTAAACTGTATCGTTGGATATCAGCAGGTGGCGCGAACTCAGATGTCTGCACTGGTGGCCTAGCAAAGATTGGACAGGTTGGGTCTTTCTCAATCATTGAGAGGAAGGCTCTCCCACATTTCCTCGTTGATTATCCTGATAATCTCTGGATTACCCAGTTGAACGTAACGAATTGACTCTGATCTAGCGATCACCCTAGACGCTCTGCTTCTCAATTTTTCTTCATCAGTATCTTGCAGGCATGCAAGTTCGCATAGGAACCGGTCATACCAGTCATCATCACGACAATTGATCCACATATTTGCGCGTGTTTGCAGCTTGTGCATCTCCTCCGTTGCACGAGCTTCAGCGTACGGCAGACCAACTACTTCATCTAAAACCTCACTTACAAGAGTCATCCGCAGCATTCCAGATACAACTTCTGTCCAGCTGAGCGCCCTTTGCATTGCCGAAAGTGCCGCTGGTAGAAACTCCTCAAGTCTGAATATGAAACGGGCAATGAACATAGCTGCCCCAAGACCCCCAATTGGAAGCATTGTGGCTAGAACCGTCGTCGCTCCCAGTACCAAAAAACCATTCCCTACTGTTGCATGGGTTCCGGCATCTGCTGAATGAGTGTCGCAAGCGCTCAGAATAACTATCGGAGGTACTCGGACCTTGTTTCTGAGATGCCAAACATCGAGTTTCTCCCCACCGATAACAATACCACCAATTGGCTCTTCTGAATTTGCATACCCATGCGCATCAACAACAAGAATGGCTCCATTGTATGCGTTCAGTGTATCCACAAACTCATCTACCGAATACACACGACGAAAGTCATGTGCGATAGTTTGTCCGGCACTGTTTTTGATCACTTGCAAGCCGTCTCTAACAACGTCTTTCAATGGATCATCTTCTGCAAATGAAGACAGAACCAGTGGACGAGTCAATGCCTCAGGCATCAAGTTCACTGCCTGTGTCTTTGCAAGTTCAGCCATTGCAACGTTACCAGGCGTGGCATTTATTCTGGAGCAATCCCTTGCCAAAGAAAGTGGCAGGCCATCAATTTTCAACCACTCCATCGGGCTATCTGTCACGAGCTTGATGGGACCAGCTTCTCCTTCAATGAGTTTGATGCGTTCCTCACCAAGTGCCTTAGCCAAGTCTTTCTGGATCGTCTCAAACAGTCGTTTCGACTTCAATCTGGCGGTTGGACGATCCTTCCTGATGTGGCGAGCGTAGTTATCCAGTTTCGTATAGACATGATTTACTCCCGGCGAAAGACGAAGGACGGCTGCCTCCATAGAGGCGGCACGCAACCCAACACCCAAAGTAAACGTCTTTAGCTCTTTGCTACGTTCTATGAGTATCGTGCTTGCGACGGGAAACTCTTGCAGCAGTTTGATAAACTCCCCATCGGATTCGTTACACAATCCCTTCTGGTTCTGCAAAAGTCGGATTGAATTCTTGGCCGCTTTGTCTTCTTGTGTGTTGGCATGCTTTGGTCGCTTGTAGAGGGGTCGATATAGTGCTGGCTCTGCAAGTATCAGCGCAGGAGTTGGCAGAAACAGCCGATTGATTCCTCTTACCCCAACTTCATTTCTTAGTTGCAGCGTTACCTTTGCGCTTTCTATAACCTCGTCTGTATACTGCTTTTCTTGACGTCCAATCCATGGTTCACGCGCCATCGCATCCTTGCCAGCTCGCCTAAGTGTCATCTGATTGGCAAGAAAGATGTTATGACCATGCTGCGTATGATCCGTTGGTGATAGTGCTAACTCTTGCCACGCATTGATAGCCGTCTCAAAAGCACTTCGCTGTTGGATACTGAATCTGTACTGTTGTGCTTCAAAGGCCCGTTGGCAGTAGTTCCGAAGAGCCGAGGGTGAGTACGATTCAGCATCAACCCCATGGTTCGATTCCGTCAGGCTGACATGTTCAATTGGAAACTGTTGCTTTCCGATCCATGTATCAACACGTTCAGCTACCTCCACATCCCCAGTGAAGCACACTATGAATGCTCCAAAACCAGGCGCAGGCAATTGTTCCAGCGCTGAAACGTCAATTGGAGCCCAAGACAGCTGGCGCTCGCCACCAATTCGCTGCACCAGAACTCCCTCTAGAGGTTGAGAAGCTTCGAGCACATCGGCTGGCAAACGACATAACAACTCCATCGCCCAATGTACGTCAGTCCAGCCCGCAGAGAACCCTTGGAAAAGAGTCAACTCTTGCTCCATGTAGTCTCTCAAGACCAAAAGGTATCGAATCTTCAGAAAATCCAAGTCTGGATTGGTGGGATTCAAAGCGGCTACTGCTCCATCGACTCTGTCAACTTCCGATACAAACGCTCACTATCGGATAACCTGTTGGATACACTAAGCGCCTGTTTTGGTTTTGCCACCCAGAAAGAATTGCTCCCGAATGTGTCGCGGAAGGCTCATGCATGTATGTAGCCGTTCTGGCACTACGCGACAAACTACCCAGTCTAATTGGTTGTCTTGAACACGCATATTTGCCATTTCCAGTGCAGCCATTACTGCATTGTTCAAATCAGACTCTGGGAGTGTTTCGATGATAGATTGGTGGGTTAGGATGTCTATCGTGCTGATTGAACTGCCGTTGGAGATTCCTGTGGGCGAAATGGCGCTTGCAAAAAACTGAAAGCTTTACGCACAGCCAAATCCCGCGACTACCCGATCATCTGTCTCGAAGTAGCATAGGCTGAAGACAGCCGTGCACCGAGCGATGACCCGGCGCTGGACTAGAACACTGACTGCGAGATTGGGATTACTGAGGTACCTATGCGGTACCCAGACTATACTGCGGCGCTAGGCACCCAGGTGTCCCCACCAAAGCTGACTGTAACTATTTGATTTCATTGAAGCATTGGAGCGGGCGATGAGATTCGAACTCACGACCCCAACCTTGGCAAGGTTGTGCTCTACCCCTGAGCTACGCCCGCGTCCGTGGGTAACGGAAGGGGTGACCCCTCCCGCGAAGGGCGCTA
>Ga0070726_10004985_pt1 | contig 10316 bp, 10 predicted proteins | sample tdAd471_FD_67275 | JGI IMG/M metagenome (GOLD analysis project Ga0070726, IMG submission 67275) | Marine sediment microbial communities from the Atlantic coast under amendment with organic carbon and nitrate - tdAd47.1 | ecosystem: Environmental > Aquatic > Marine > Coastal > Sediment | place...
GCGATAGAAAACCCGAAGCAAATTCTGGCGCCATTTCCTCGAAGAGCGCGGCGGCATCGCGCGGCTTCATATTCTCGTAGACAGCTGTCAGGCGACCGATATCATCCTCTGCAGCAGTGGATGCCGCAGCGAGGGTTGCAGCAAGCGTTGCCTCGGCTTCTTCAAGTTCGGCAAGGCGGCTGGTGATTTCCTGCTCAGCAACAGCGAGAGCCTGAAGCCGATCGGCGAATTGCGTTTCGCGGCGGGCGACACGCTCCTCGCGGGCGGCAAGGGCCGCAATCAATGAATCACTCGCAACGCATTGATCGCCAGCGACTTGAGCGGCGTCCTGCACGATGGATTCAGGGGCAACTTGGGCATTAGCAAAGGTTTGCTCTGCTTCGCCGCCCAGCCGCAGAACACCGGACGCAATGAAAAGCCCGAACACAACATAGAGCGGGCCACGGGCGCGGCGGCGCGGGGTCTGCGGTCTTGCCATTACGCATCCTCCAGCTTGGGCTGGCGCCGTTCAAAGAAGGGGCTGATCGGGGCCTGCCTTTGCGGTTCCGGCGGGAGATCATGGAGTGACGCAACCAGCAGTTCGATCCGCTTTGCCGCATCATCAGCCTTGCCGGTTTGTGCCGCCAAAGTCTGCGCCGACTCGCCCGCGCTTTTCTGGGCCATGACCAGGGCCTTGGTCAGGTCATCCACCTGCGCAGAAAGCACAGCCACAGCACCGCCGACCCCTGTTTCAAGATCTGTAAAGCGCCGCAAACGACGTGCAAGAACATAGCAGTAAAGCGCGGCACCAAGCGCGCCGGCTGCAAGAAGAATATCAGCGATCATTGCCATCGGTAAGCCTTTCTAGCTTAAAACAAATTCCATAATGAGAAGGTCGCGCACTCGACCCTCGCCTGCGACGACCTGCACGCGGCGCAACATTTGCGCGCGCAACCGCATCAACGCGTTGGGATCATCAAAATCGGCGACTTCGACGGCGCGCAAGTAACCGTTCAACACGTCGACGATGCGCGGTTTGATCGCTTCCACATCAGCGGCATATTCCGGGGCCACTTCGATTTGCGCGACAAAGCGCAGATATTGTCGCCCCGAACGATTCGGGAGCGAAATCAGCAGCGGCTCAAGCGGAACGAAGGCCACCGGCGGCAGGGGTTCAAGTGGGTCGGGCGCTTGCGCCATGTCGGTCGTGGGACCGCCCCCGATCAACCCCATTTGCACGGCCATAAAGCCGCCACCGCCACCCAGCAAGGCAAACACCAGCCCCAAGACAAGAGGCATCTTCGATCTCTTTTTCGGTGCGTCTTCGGCGCTTTCGGGGTCGGGTGCAGTTGCGTCGCTCACAGCCGTTGCTCCTTGTTTCTGTCCACCCTGCATATCCCGATAACAGCTAACCGATTGTTAAGGCTGATCGGTCAAAGTCAGAGCAACCGGGCAGAAGTCCCGCCTTGATTTGGAGAATCCATTGGAAAACCTGCCCGCCGTCTGGACATCACTTTCACCTCGCCGCCGTATCGCGGTGATTGGTGCAACGCTTGTGGTTTTTATTGCCGTTCTGATGTTGGGACGGGGTGCGAGCACGCGGGATATGGCGTTGCTTTATTCCGGGCTGGAAAGCAGTGCGGCGGGTGACGTGATTGCCTCGCTTGAACAATCAGGTGCCGCCTATGAGGTGCGGGGCGGGGCAATTTTCGTCGAATCAGCACGCCGTGACCAGTTGCGCATGACACTCGCCAGTGAAGGGCTGCCCGCCAATAGCGCACGGGGTTATGAACTGCTCGACAACATGTCGGGCTTTGGCACGACGTCACAGATGTTTGATGCGGCCTACCTGCGCGCCAAGGAGGGGGAGCTGGCGCGCACAATCGTCGCTTCGGCCCATATCCGCACTGCGCGCGTCCACATATCCACGCCGTCAGGGCGGCCGTTCGCGCGCGATGTTTCACCAACTGCGGCGGTCACGGTCACAACCATTGCCGGTGTTCTTTCTGCGCAGCAAGCGAATGCCTTGCGCTATCTGGTGGCATCGGCCGTATCGGGATTGACCCCTGATAATGTGGCCGTGATTGATGGCGACGGTGGCCTTGTGACGGGTTCGGATGATCCCGCCAGCATGGTGAGTGGCGATGAACGTGGTCAGCAGTTGCGCGAAAGTGTCGAACGGCTGTTGGCGGCGCGTGTCGGTTACGGCAATTCAGTGGTCGAGGTGAGCGTCGAAACCGTCACCGAAAGCGAATCCATTCTGGAACGCACGTTCGATCCTGACAGCCGCGTGGCAATCAGCACCGAAGTTGAGGAACGCATCACCGCCTCTGAGGACAGCCGCGGTGGTGATGTGACCGTGGCCTCAAATCTGCCCGAAGGTGACGGCGCGGGAACCGGCGGCGCATCTAAAAACGAGGACGCCGAGAACCGGACAATTACCAACTACGAAGTATCAGAAGTGCAGCGGGAAATTCTGCGCACCCCTGGTGCGATCCGCCGTATTACGGTGGCCGTTCTGGTCAATGACGAAACGGTCGTGAACGCGGCAGGCGAACCCGTCACCACCCCGCGCACCGAGGAGGAAATGGCGGCCCTGCGCGATCTGGTCGCGTCAGCCGTTGGCTACGACGAGGCCCGGGGCGACGAGATTACGATCCGGTCGCTGGCCTTCCAGCCGGTTCCGGAACTTGGGACCGAAGCGCCGACCGTCGCGCCCACCACCCCATTGAACCTGATGACGTTGATTCAGGTCGGCGTTCTTGCGTTTGTTGCGCTTGTTCTTGGGCTGTTTGTCGTGCGCCCTATCCTTGCATCAGGGCGCAGCGCACCCGCAGCCTTGCCAAGCCCTGAACCGATAGCGCTTGAAACGCGTGCGCAACCCGCCCCTGAGCAGACCGCCCCCGCGATGATCGAGGGGGCCGTCGCAGATGGGGCGCCCCCCGCGATCGCCGGCCCTGTCGGCGACCAGACCGATGGTGATCCCGTTACACGGTTACGCAAGATGATCGAAGATCGGCAGGATGAAACTCTGCAAATTCTCCAATCTTGGGTCGACGAGCCTGACGAGGCGCGCGCCTAAATGAAAATGCACGCACCACAGTTTCAGGATTTCGAAGCGGTCAATCCCGCCGCGGATCAAACCGATTTGCGTTCCGCTGACTTTGACGTCGGCTTCGAGGAGGGCGTGGCCGAAGGTCGCCGCCTTGCGGTCGAGGAGGACGCCTTGATGACAGCTGCCGCGGCACAATCACTTGTAGACATGCAATTCGGTTACGCAGAGGCGCGCGCGCATTTCGTCGCTCTCCTCGAGCCCTTGTTCAACGAAATGGTGACGAACCTTCTGCCGGAAATCGCGCAGGAGTCACTGCCCGCGACGGTCGCCGCAGCCCTTCAATCTGTCGCGCTTCGCGATGTGTCGGCACCGGTCGAAGTCGCAGTGCACCCAGACAACGTTGCCGCGCTATCGCGTTTGATCGCGCGTGAAAGCGGCCCACCGATCCAGATAAAAGCTGCGCCGGATCTGGCGTTGACACAGGCGCAACTCTGCACGCCGACGGGCGGCGGGACACACCTGGATATCAATCATGTTGTCACCGAGATGTCGGCCGCATTGGCCGCATTGTTTGACCCCGAAAACCAAAGGATTGCCTAAATGACAAACGCGAACGCCGAAGGCCACCCGCTGCACGATGTCCCGATTGAAATTACCATCTCGGTCGGGCGGGCCCGCCCGATGGTGCGGGATCTTCTCGCGCTGCAGGAAAATGCCGTTCTTGCTTTGGACAGGCGGGTCGATGATCCCGTGGAGCTTTATATCGGTGACCGGCTGATTGCGCGTGGCGAATTGCAGGAGCTTGAAGGTGGCGAGGTGGGCCAGCTGGCCGTTCGCTTGACCGAGGTTGCCAATACCACCGGCGAGTCCGGCTAGATGCGTCCTCAGGTCACGAGATCCGCCCTTTTTACGTCGATCTGCGCTGCATTATTGCTTGTTGCGGCACCTGCGCAGGCGCAAGAGGTCGCGATTTCCCTTGGCGGTGACGGCTCGCTGACCGCGAGGTCTCTTCAGCTAATCGCATTGATCACAATCCTGAGCATCGTGCCCGGCCTTGCCATCATGGTAACCTGCTTTCCGTTTATCGTCACCGTCTTGTCCATCCTGCGCCAGGCAATCGGCCTGCAACAAGCACCACCAAACATGCTGATTGTCAGCCTTGCCCTGTTCCTCACCTACTTCGTAATGGAGCCGGTCTTTGTTGCCGCGTGGTCGGCGGGCATCGAGCCTCTGCTCAATGAAACGATCGGAGTCGAAGAAGCGTTCGCCGAAACGATGGGGCCATTTCGGTTCTTTATGGCTGGTCGCATTGCACCCGATACATTTGCTGCGCTTGCCGAATTGCGCCCCGACCTGATTTCAACCAACCTGACACCAGAGGCACCGCTTTCGGTTCTGGTTCCCTCCTTTCTTTTGAGCGAGGTCGAGCGTGCATTCCAGGTCGGGTTTCTTATCTTTTTGCCTTTCCTGATCATCGACCTTGTCGTTGCCGCGATCTTGATGTCGATGGGGATGATGATGGTGCCGCCGGCGATCGTTTCGCTACCATTCAAGCTGGCGTTCTTTGTTGTCGCCGATGGCTGGGCGTTAATCGCGGGAAGTCTGGTGCGCAGCTACTACTGACAAAAACCACGCGGTCAAGCTTTCGCACCCGTTTCGTTGCAAGTATCCACCGCGCGTCGCCCAAGCAAAGCAGCGGCGCCGCCTTGTCTGCCCAGGCTCATTAGCGAACGATGAATTCAGCGTGTAGCGCGCCCGCGGCCTTGATGCTTTTCAAGATGTCGATCATGTCGCGTGGTGACACGCCAAGTGCGTTCAACCCTGCTACCACCTCGGACAGCGACGTCCCCTCGCGCACCTCGGCCAGACCAATGCCCGGTTCTTCTTGGATCGCGGCATTCGTGCGCGGCACGACAACTGTTTCACCTGGCGCAAAGGGATTGGGTTGTGCAACCAACGGCGCCTCTTGAATGCGCAGCGTCAGATTTCCCTGGCTGACAGCCACGCGGCTGATGCGCACATCCTCGCCCATCACGATGGTACCGGATCGTTGATCCACAACAACCCTCGCGCGGCGTTCTGGTTCAACAAGGATATTTTCGATCCGACCAATGGCGTGCGCTGGTGACGCCATGCGTGTTGCGGCGATATCCAACTGGACCGTGCCTGCATCCAGCATCACCGCGACACCGCGGCCAAAATTACGATTGATCGCGACCTCGATCCGGCCAGCAGTCGTAAAATCCGGTGTCCGCAATGCAAGCCGGATCGTGCTGAGCCCGCTGAAATCAAATGCAACCTCGCGCTCGACTGTTGCGCCAGACGGGATCACCCCCGAGGTTGGCACGCCTTGAGTCACGGTCGCTGCATTCCCCTGCGCCGTCGCGCCCCCGGCGATGATTGTGCCTTGGGCAACGGCATAGATTTCGCCGTCAGCGGCATTCAGCGGCGTCATCACAAGCGTCCCGCCCAACAGACTGTTTGCATCCCCGATCGCGGATACCGTGATGTCAATTGGTGCGCCCGCACGCGCAAATGGCGGCAGGCTTGCCGTTACCAAAACGGCAGCAACGTTTTTGGGCCGGAACTGTTCACCAGTTACATTTACGCCCAGGCGTTCAAGAATGTTGGTCATGATTTCTTCGGTAAACGGTGAATTGCGCAGCCCGTCGCCTGTCCCGTTCAAGCCCACAACAAGGCCATACCCGACAAGATCGTTGGATCGCACACCGTCAAATTCCACAAGATCCTTGATCCGGATGGGCGCCGCATGTGCCGCTCCGATAAAAAGTGAAAGGGCGAGGGTCAGAAAGGCGAGGGTTTTATTCAACGTAGATACTCCGCAAGGGACAACCGCGACAGCCGGGCCGTCACCGTGTAGTGGGTTTCAAGTTGCAGCTGGACTTCTTCCAACTGGGCAGCCGTTTCAAACGGATCTGCCGAGGTCATGTCGTTTCGGATCAGGCCAAGCGTGGTTTCGCGCGCGGCATGTCGGGTTGCCGTGTCCTGCACGCGACCTTCAATGCCTCCCAGCCGGGCCTGAAGCTGTGTCAGGCTTGTTGCGCTGGCCATCAGGCGCAGGCCGCTTTCCTGCAAAAGCTCGGTTTGGGCGGCAGCGTCACCAGGCAAGGCGCCCTCGGCGACGACAGCGGCCAATGCAACCGCTTTGAACATGTCGCGAAACGCAGGATCATCTGCCTTGGCATCAAGCGCAACCACTGTGCCTTGATCAATGCGGCGCGTTTGGGCCGGGCCGGTGTCACCCAGATATCCGACCGTCTCGAAGCCACCCGCGGGGGTATCAAACCAGGTATCAATCGCTGCAATAACATCAGCCGATGTCGTGGCCCCCGCGGTCACGGTTGCCAGTTCCGCCATGATCGTCTCTGCCGAGGCAAGTGCCGGGCCGTCAACCGCCGCGCCGGCAAACAGTGACTGGTCGGAAAAGCGCAGGTTCAAGGTTGACACGACCGTGTCCATCGCATCGCGCGCGGCGCGCGCTGCTGCTTCGTTTTGGTTAACCGCCCCTTCGGCGGTTATCGTCAGCATCTGGGCAGCAAGTTGCGATCGCGTTTCCTCGGTCCGGGCGATCGTGGTTTGCATCAATGACAGCGATTGCGCCGTCTGGGTTGTAACCCGCCCATACCCAGACAAAAGCGTAAGCTGTCGATCCACATCGGAAAGTCGCGTTTGATCAGCACCGAGACGTTTCACCAGGTCCGATGACTGGCCCGTGGACAGTTCCTGCACGAGCGTCCCAAGACGGGTCTTGAGCGCCATGTTGTTGCGCAAAGACAGGAAAACTTGCGACTTGTCGCCAACTGAATTCATCGACATATCAAAGCTCCATCAGTGTTTGGATCATCGATTCAACGGTCTGAACAACTTTGGCGTTCGCCGCGTAGGCTTGCTCGATCTGCAAAAGCATCTGCATCTCATAGTCCGAGTCGACGCCGTTGCTCAGCTCCGCTTGGCGCAGGGTATCCCATCGGCCTGATGCAAAGCTCAGCTCGCTATCGGCAGAAAGGCGGGCCGTGCCGATTTGCGACATCAAATTCGCCGCATGCCCCGAAGCCGAGGCCGCTTGTCCGCCTGCGGACGTGCTGCGGATGTCAGCCAACGCATCGCTCCAGGCGTTAATCTGCTGGCTGTTGCCTACTGGCCCCATTGCAAGGGCACCGACACCGTCACGTATCTGCGACAGCGCGCCGCCCTGCGCGGGGTCAACCGATGCGTTCAACTTTATCCGACCGGCAAGTCCGACAGTGTTTGACGGATCAAATGCGGCACCATTATCCGTGAGCAGCCCGGCATCACCGGGGCCAATCGTTGGGTCAACTGCGGGATCCTGAAACCGCTCAACCAGATCGCGGGCAATGGCATCAAGGCCGATCTGCGCATCGGTCAATGTCTGATCGCGCATCGCAAAGGTGGCGCCAAGCGACCCGCCAGCAAGTTTGCCAACGCCATCTGCGGGCGCAAAAGGTGCGCCATCAAGCGTCAACCCGGACAACCCACCTGAATCCAGCGTCATCTCGGCGGTTATGAAATTCGTCGCCGCGAACCCAAACTGCTTTGGAGGGCCGTCGATCAGGGTTTCACCGCTTGTTGTCATCAAAGCGACTTGCCCGCCTAGGCGATCAACTTCGCGGATCGGAACGATCTCGGCGATCTTGTCGATGACTTGTTGGCGCTGATCCATAAGGGCCGACGGATCATTGCCCGTATTGTAGGACATCGTGATATCGGCGTTCAGCTGTGCGACCTGCCGGAGCGATGTATTGAGCGTTTCAACCTGCTGCGAAATCGACTTGTCCGCATCCTGACGCAAGTTCTGAATGCCATCGGATGCGGTATTCAACGATCCGGCGAGTTGGTTGAACCGGTCAACAACCGACTGGAGGTGCTGATCCGAGGAGGGCGAAGCCGAAGCGTCGATCAGCGCCTGTTCCAAACCTGAAACGCGGTTGGCAAGGGAATCGGGAGCGCCCGCCGTGCCAATCAATCCTTCGAGCCGCGACATGAAATCGGTTGTTTGCGTAAGGCCAGACAGGCTCGCATCGGCAAGTCGGCGATCCGCCAGTATTCCGCGATCAACCGTGCGCGTGATGCCGTCGACATTCACGCCCGCACCACGCCCGCCAACTGTTGCCGCCGACAGGTCAAGGCTGCGGCGGCCATAGCCATCGGTCAACGCATTGGCAAGGTTGGAGGACACAACATCGGCCATGCGTGATGCGGCGGTAAGGCCGCTCAGAGCGTTGGAAAGTGAATGCGAGATGCTCATATCACGAGCCTTTCAGGGTTGCCTTAACGTTTGATGTTGGTCGTTTCCTGCAACATTTCGTCGACGGTCTGGATCACCTTGGCGTTCGACGAATAGGCGCGTTGCGTTTGGATCAGTTGGGTCAGTTCACCGGCAACATCCGTTGCTGATTCCTCGCGGGCGAAACTGACAACATCACCGGTGGGCCCATCACCCGCGTCCCACAAAAAGAACGGGCCGCTATCTGGTGTCACGGTGTAACTTTGATGGTCCTGGGTCATCATCCCGTTTGGATTGGGCACATCGACAAGGGGAACTTGATAGATCGTGCGCGACATGCCGTTATCGAAATAGGCGTGGACAAAGCCGTTCGGATCAACCTCGACCGAGGTCATATTCCCGACAGGAGACCCGTTCTTGGAAATCGTCACCGGCGCAAAGGCATCAGACAATTGTGTCAGGCCACCCGGATCGCCCAATGTGCCAATTTCGATATTCACCGGGCCACCGGCGACATTCACCTCGATCGAGCCGGTGGTAGGATCATAGGCGCCGCCACTGACATCCGTGACCGACAAAAGCCGCCCGCCTGTCGTGCGATCATCATCAAAGGTCAGCGTATATTCTCCGACGACCGCACCGCCGCCAGCGCTGTCTGTCAGGATCATCGTCCATTCATTTGTCGCGGGGTCACCGGGCAAGGGAACGCTTGGGACAAATTCAATCGACAGGCTTTCGGATTTGCCAAGATTGTCGAAATATTCGACCGACAGGTTTTGATTGATCGCGTCAGCACCATCTTCGGTCTCGGTGGCAGGCAGGTTCACGGCAAGTTTCATTTCAGTCGTCGCGTTGCCCGAAAACTGGTTGGTATTGATGCGGATCGGTTCCAGCGCACCGACAGTATCGCGCGGATAGGTTGGGATGGCGCCATCAGAATCGGCAGGCCACCCCATCAGCACAAGTCCGCTGGCCGACGTCAAATACCCTTCGGAATCGGGGCGGAACGATCCTGTTGTCGCCAGCTTCATCGGGTACTCGCCGTTATCGACACCGATGGCGGACCCATTGGTCACCGGTAGCATCCCGCGCCCCCGCACCGCCAGATCGGTCGGGTTCGATGTCGACACAAGGGGGCCGCGTTCATCAATCAGGCGTTGTGTCGTGACCCGCACGCCGCCCGCAGAATAGGTGCCTGTTCCGCTTTCGATCACCATCGATTGGAAATCAGCGGTCGCACGTTTATAGCCGTAGGTCGAGGAGTTCGCGATATTGTCGGAGATCGTCGCAAGCTTGCTCGCGTTCGCGGCGAGTCCTGCCACGCTGGCATTCAAGGAAGAAGAAATCGTCATATGCTTGGCCTTTCTGCATCAAGGGCTGACGGAGGTATCCCGACAGACTTAGGGCACGTCCACTTAACAGCGGCCTAACGTCTAAAATGCGAACGATATTCAGGTGGGATCGCGAAGCAGGATAATTTCAATCCGATCATTGCGCAGGGCAAACGGGTCAGAAACCACGGGCGATCTGTCACCGTGACCCGTGACGCGCGTGAAGCGATCCGCCTCAAGGCCACCTGATTCCAGCAGCGCCCGAATACCTGCGGCACGTGCCATCGACATATCCCACACCGGGTTGTCCAGCAGCACGATCGGGCGGGCTTGCAAGTATCCCTCAACGGCGATGTTGTTTTCAACAAGCGAGAATACCCGCGCAAACATTTGCGTCAGTTCGCTGGTGACCGCAGTGGGCATGGATGTTCCCGCAAGAAACAACGGTGCATCCTCCAGCGCGAATATTTCGATGACGAGACCTTCGTCCGTGAGGCGCGTTATCACGTGGCGCAACGCTTGATCTGAAATCAGACTCTCACCGCCGCGCCCGACCAGCAACTCCTCGATCTCGCGCAGGGCGGCGACTTGTGCGGCCTCTTGTGCGGCGGCTTCGGCTTCTCCCTCAGACATCATTTCGCCGGGAACGACCATCGCAGCGCCCGTGCCGTCTTGCACCAGCGTC
>Ga0070726_10004987_pt1 | contig 10316 bp, 8 predicted proteins | sample tdAd471_FD_67275 | JGI IMG/M metagenome (GOLD analysis project Ga0070726, IMG submission 67275) | Marine sediment microbial communities from the Atlantic coast under amendment with organic carbon and nitrate - tdAd47.1 | ecosystem: Environmental > Aquatic > Marine > Coastal > Sediment | place...
AAAACGCGACCAGGAACAGACAGAGCTACGGCAAAAGTGAATGAGTACATCTCTTGGGGTGCAGGCCCTCGGGCTTCACAATATCTAGTGCTAGGGGCGAAATGCCACGCAGCAATTAGAGGGAAATACTCACCAGATATTGAGGATGTGCAAGCGATTGCCAATTATGTATTGCGTCACCGTATTGTACGTAACTACAAAGCGGAAGCGGAAGGTATCAGCGAAGAGAATGTAATTGAAAGCTTGTTCTAAACCTTTTTCGATAGAGGTGCATAGCGGGGGCTCTACCCTAAAAACGAAAGAGATGAAGCAGAAAGTGATGGGATATTTGTAACTTCCCTGCTTTCTATTTCATCTTTTTAGTTTAAATCACATGCCAAGTACTTCTACTTTTCGAACCCGGCTCCTAAGTGTATTATTTTGGTCTATTATTGCGGCTGCTTTTATTGGTCCAGGTACCGTCACCACAGCTTCTAAAGCAGGAGCGAGTCTCGGTATGGGATTACTATGGGCGCTACTGTTCTCCATTGTAGCAACGATAGTTTTACAGGAAGCTGCAGCAAGAATCACGATTGCATCAGGAAAAAACTTAGGGGAAATCTTGGCCATTAAATATGGGGCAGCAGGGCGTAGTCGCATCAAAGTGTTACTTTTTTTAGCGGTAGCCTTCGGTTGTGCAGCCTATCAGGCAGGGAATATGCTGGGGGCTTTAGGTGGCATTGCCTTGTTTGCCAACTGGCCACAATCCGTTATGACCATTATCCTGGCGGTGATTTGCACGGCCTTTTTATGGTCGGGAAACTATAAGCGAATCGCTAATTTACTGGGTTTGGTGGTTGCCTTGATGGGAATGGCTTTTATTTTCGCAGCATTCCGATCAGACTTACCAGCAGGCGCTTGGGATAAAGCTATTGTTCCGGAAGTGACCAATGCCAATGCATTGCTGATTATTGGGCTCATTGGTACGACCATTGTTCCTTACAACCTATTTCTGGGTTCGGGCATTAGCAAAGGCCAAACGATGACTGATATGCGCTGGGGACTGGCCTTGGCGGTAATCATTGGAGGGCTTATTTCGATTGCTATTATGGTCGTCGGCACGCAAGTCCAAGGGACTTTTAGCTTTCCTGCGATAGCGGTCGCCATGACCGAAAAAATGGGCCCACAAGGATCCGTTATTTTAGGAATCGGGCTTTTTGCAGCAGGGGTGAGTTCTTCAATTACCAGCCCATTGGCAGCGGCAGTTACCGCGCAGAGCTTGTTTGACTGGAGCCCCACCTCTCGCAACTTTCGCCTAGTTTGGCTAAGTGTATTAGGAGTAGGTTTGCTGTTTGGTTTATTGGAAGTGAAACCGATCCCCGCTATTATCATGGCCCAGGCTATCAATGGGGCTTTACTGCCCATTATTGCTATTTTCCTATTGCTTACCGCCAATGACAAACAATTGCTTAGCGCTCAATTTGCCAATGGTTTAGGCTTGAATATTATCACCTTATTGATTGTTGGAATTACCTGCTTTTTGGGCCTTCATAATGTGTGGAAAGCTTTGGAGAAAGTGTTTTCGGGCATGAGTGACTTAGGTAATCTAGGCTTTTGGTTTAATGGGGGACTTAGTGTTTTGATATTACTTAGTGTGGCTACTCGTATATTTAGTCGTCAAAAGTAATAGGATGAAAGTGTGGCCATTGACAAATTTCCTCTAACTAAAAATCATAGGCGACATTGAATGAAAAACTATATTCCCTTGCTGCAAAATTGGTTTCGCTAGAAAAACCATCTCCAATAGAAGCATAAACTTCAAGCCTGAGTCGACCAATAGGTTGGCCAATACCTCCCATCAAGCGTAGGCTTGTAACCCGAGTTTGAGAAATACCAGGAATGTTATAGCTATCAGTGATCATTCCATTGCGAACTTCCTGAATATAAGATTGATTGGTCTGTAGGCGCGGCAGCAGCAGCATAGGCCCTGCAAACACATAGAAACTCTTATCCTTCACACTTAACTTATAGTTCACTTTTAAATTTAATGACAGGTAATATCCTTTGAAAGTAGTTTCAATTTGATCTATGTTTTCTACTATTTGGTGCCTAATGATATTGTCCCCTGTGAAATTAAAGACTTGATAAGCCAACTCAGCAGCCAAAATTAATTGACTACTCGTTCTGGGGGCTACCATGTTTATCCCGATGCCGAACCTAGGCTGAATCGAGGAGTTGTACTCCCTAGCCCCAGGATTAAAAAATGTTCCAAAGGTCTCCATTCTGAGGTGATGATAATCTATACCCGCTTGAACATAGAAATTGACTTTGTTTTTTTCTTCCTGATATGAAAATTCATTTTTTGAAGATGAAATAAAGCAATCACGATATATCTTCAACAAATGAACGAGCTCCTTTTGTTTGTACTTTAACTGAATTAAATCGCGAGGATCTAATTTTTCACAATCACTGATTAAGTTACCCAATTGTGTTTTATACCTTGTAGAGGAAATAATTTTAGTGGAGTTGTACTCCTGTAAAAATTGATGGTTGAGTAGTGCAATAACTTCGGTTCCTTTTTTCACAATAAATTGAACCTTACTATCTGGCTCTTTAAAATGGTAAAGATTAATAGGACCATAAAGTAACACCTTTAGCAAAACCGTATCTCGACTTAATACAGGCTCGCGTGAAGTAGACAACTCATTAAGTCGGAATGGTGAGATGTCTTTATCAAAGATAATTTGTTCATATAGCTCTACTTCACCATCTCTCCGTTGCACTTCAAAATTTTTGACCTCATTCGTTGTAAAAGTCTCGATCTTGTCTCCTACCTGAATACTAATTTTTCGCGGACTATTTTCCCAATTTAAGTATTTGATCTTTCCTTCTAAGTCTTGTCCATTTATTAGACTAAGCTTACCCGGGAGAAACTTGTTTTGAGACCAAGAAGAATGGCTAAAGGTCGAAAATACAATGATGAGAAGGTAGGTAGCGATAGCTTGGAGTAATATGCTTTTCATTCTTTCCAAATTTACTAATGATAAGTGCGCGTTTGACCCATATTATATGAGTTAGAACAAATTGTCTTAAAGATAATGTAAATGGGGGATACCCTTAATGATTTTGACATAAAAGATGGACAAAGAATAAATTCCGCACTTTCACAAGGCCAATCGCTCCGCCTCCGCAAAAGTATCCAAATACAAGTGTACAAACTCCTCCATCCGCTTCCGGCGATATTGCATCACCCAGCGAGGGTGAGGAACGGGTAAAATGTGATCAAAAAACTGATGTTGCTCATTGAGCTTCTTAAAGTATTTGTAGTTGGCGCCTTGCCCCATGCAGATGGCTACTTGAGGAGGAGAACCAAACTTTTTCTGCGTATTAATATTATCTATGATGTGAGGCTCCACCGCCTTTTCTAGTTTTTTATCGTCATAGTAATTGTAATTTTTCCCGTCTTTGATGAAACCCAGCGGACAAACAGAGGTGATATAATATTGCTGATAAAAATCAACTGGACCGCCATAAGCTTCAATATATTCATACACGAAAATAGAAGAGAGTTCCGATTTCTTTCTAAAATCATTGGGAATATCACAAGGCGATTCTAGCCGAATAGGATCGGTAAAAGGAACCCCAGTGATACCTGCTCCAAATCGTCCTGGATTGATGCCAAATATGAAAATCCGGGCTTGGTTGTCGTTATAGTATTGGGTGTAAAAACGACGTAGCGTGGCCATAGTCAGCTCATTATCATAGGGGAAAATGAGTTGGGCATGTGAAGGGATGGACCAATTGGGACGTAATCCCTCCGTGAATTTGACTACTTGTTGTCCAAATGTCATATTAGTATTGTTTTTATACCAGCTTTATTTGACTTTGCGTCTAAAGTTGGTTATTTTTCGGGTTCCTGTGCCACACAAACTTTTTTTTGGAATCCCCATACTCCATTTTCCGTATATTTAATACGAAAACAATCTAGATATACTTCACTAATGAGCAACCATTAGCTTAAAGTATTGTTTTTAAGAGAAGGCAATAGCCTTACTGTGGTTAATACCAAATGGTTTAAAAAATAAAAGCCCGACAAAATGGCGCAACAGAATAACTATCAGCTACTCATTGAAAAACTGGATCAATTTATTCGTAAATACTATATCAACCAACTTATCAGGGGAGGATTGTATAGTATTGGTCTGATTCTTTTCCTCTTTCTGGTAGCTGCCTTTCTGGAACATACCTTCTTCTTCGACACCGGTATGCGTAAAGTACTGTTCTTTTCCTTTATCGGTATTAGTACGGTCGCTTTAGCTTTTTGGGTTTTGAGCCCATTATTGCACTATTTCCGGTTAGGTAAAGTGATTTCTCATGAAAGAGCGGCAGAAATTGTCGGCAATCACTTTTCTAATGTACAGGATAAGTTGCTTAATGTTTTGCAGTTAAAACAGCAAGCAGATCAAATAGATCAGCAAGCGCTTATCCTGGCTAGTATCAATCAAAAGTCGGAAGAGATCAAGCCCGTGCCGTTCAAAGCGGCCATCAATCTTTCTCATAACAGAAAATATCTTCGTTATGCTTTGCCTCCCTTAATGATCTTGTTGATTTTACTTTTTGCAGCGCCTAGCATGATCAAGGATAGTACGCGACGCTTGATTCGGAACGGTGAAAAGTTTGAAAGACCAGCTCCTTTTCATTTCATTGTGCAGGAGGAGGATTTGTCGGTTGTGCAATATGAAGATTTCCCGCTATCCGTAAAAATAGATGGAGAACAGTTACCCAATGACGTTTTCATCAATGTAGATGGTATTCAGCATCGCTTGGTCAAAGAAAGTAACGATCAGTTTTCCTACCGTTTTAATAATGTTCAAAAAGACACCAAGTTTCAATTATACGCCAGTGGCCTAGAATCTGACAAATTTGAGTTAGCAGTATTGAAAAAGCCAAATATTCTGGGCTTTGAGGTCAAGTTGGACTATCCAGCCTATACACAACGAAAGGATGAAAGTTTAAATAGTATTGGTGATGTCGTATTGCCAGTAGGTACCAATATCGATTGGGTGTTTAATGCAGAAAACACGGATGACATTGATCTTTCTTTTTCGACAGCGGAAGGCTTGACTAAGACCAAACGTTTTTCGGATGACTTGTTCACTTTTAAGAAGCGAGCAATGAAGAGCGAATCCTACAAGTTGTATGTGTCAAACAAGATGTTACCTAATGCCGACTCTATAGCTTATGCTATTACGGTCATCCCGGATTTGTATCCGACCATTAGCGCAGAGAAATTCCAAGATAGTACAGATAATAAACTCATTTTCTTTGTAGGCGAAGCAGCAGACGATTATGGCTTGGTGAGTTTGTCTTTCAACTATAGAATCAATAAAGAAAATGGAGAGGAAGGTACGGTTCAAAGCTTCCCAATGGGCAAGCCAGCGAATAAAGAAACGCGCTATGACTATACCTTTGATTTGAATGAATTGGCCTTGGAGCCGGGTGATGAGGTGAGTTACTTTTTTGAAGTATACGATAACGATGGTGTAAATGGTAATAAGCCGGCTCGTACCAACCTGATGGTTTTCTCCATGCCAACCGTAGATGAATACGAAGCGATGGCCGAGGCCAATGATGAAGCGATCAAGCAAGACCTGAAAAAAGCCTTGGAGGAATCCAAGAAGATTCAGGAGGATATGAAGAAGATGAGAGAAAAGCTACTCCAAGAAAAAGACCTGGACTGGCAAAGTAAGAAGGAGTTGGAGAAGCTAATGGAGCGCCAGAAAAACTTGGAAAAAGAGATAGAAGAAGCCAAAGAAAAGTTCCAAAAAAATCTTGAAAACCAAGAAGAGTATACCGAAACGGATGAGCGTATCATGGAAAAGCAAGAGCAACTGGAAGAGTTGTTTGAGCAAATCATGGACGAAGAGATGAAGGAATTGATGGAGCAAATCGAAGAGTTGATGGAACAACTCGAAAAGGATGAAGCGCTAGAGATGATGGAGGACATGGAATACTCTGATGAGGAAATGGAGAAAGAACTGGATCGTTTGCTTGAACTTTACAAGCAGATGGAGATGGAGCAAGAGATGCAAGAAACGATTGATAAACTCGAAGAGCTAGCGGAGGAGCAAGAAAAACTGAGTGAAGAAACAAAGGAAGCAGAAGAAAATAAAGAAGAAGCCTCAGAAGAAGAGCAACAGGAAAAGCAAGAAGAATTAGAGAAAAAACAAGAAGAGCTCAACAAAGAGTTTGAGGAGATACAAGAGAAGATGGATAAGATGGAGGAAAAGAATGAAGAGCTTGAAAATAAGAAGGAACTAGGCGAATTTGAGGAGCAAATGGAAGATATCCAAGAGCAAATGGAGAATAGCCAGCAGGAACTCCAGGAACAGCAAAACAGCAAAGCTTCTGAGTCGCAAAAAGGCGCTTCTGAGAAAATGCGACAAATGGCTATGGATATGGCCATGCAGATGCAGCAGGGCGAAATGGAGCAAATGCAGGAAGATATGGCTGCCTTACGCCAATTGCTTGAAAACCTAGTTGGTCTATCCTTTGACCAAGAAGATTTGATTGAGTCTTTTAATGCGGCAGATATCAACACCCCGCGTTATGTGGAATTGGTACAAGATCAATTCAAACTGCAAGATGACTTCAAACTGATTGAGGATAGTCTCCAAGCACTCAGTAAGCGGGTGTACCAGATTGAATCATTCGTAACCGAGAAAGTCTCAGATATCAAGGGCAATATGCGTGAGTCTTTGGAAGAACTCGAAGAACGTCGCAAAGGACCCGCCGGTGATCATCAGCAGAGAGCGATGAAGAATGTCAATGATTTGGCATTGATGCTCAGTGAGGTGATGAATCAGATGCAACAGCAGATGTCGGGAATGATGTCGGGTAACCAGATGTGCAATAAGCCTAGCGGCCAACAAGGTAAAGAAGGCCAGAAACCCTCCGATCAGATGGGTAAAGGCCAAGAAGACCTGAAGAAGCAGCTGCAAAATATGCAAAAGCAACTGGGTAAAGATGGGAAAGGTGGTTCTAGTAAAGAATTTGCTCAAATGGCTGCCAAACAGGCTGCATTGCGAAAAGCACTACAAGAAAAAGCAAAAGAAAAAGAACGCCAAGGAAAAGGCGACAAGCAGTTGCAAGAACTGATTGAGCAAATGGATAAAGTGGAAACGGACTTGGTCAATAAGAAGTTAACCAATGAGACGATGTCACGCGTAGAGGAAATCGAAACGCGTTTGCTTGAACATGAAAAAGCAGAAAGACAACGAGAATATGAGGAGAAACGAAAGGCCGAAACGGCGCAAGCCACTGAACGAAAAATACCTCCTTCTTTAGAAGAATATATCAAGAAAAGAGAAGCGGAAGTCGAAATGTATAAAACAGTCTCCCCTTCTCTTAAACCTTATTATAAGTACCTGGTAGAGGAATACTTCAAATCCTTGAAAGGTGCGCCAGCAGATAACTAATTCGCCCAGAAAAGGTGAGTTTTTTGGAGCGACAGAAATCTGAGGGAAATCTGATTTCTGTCGCTTTAACACCCTAGCCCTTGACAATTACCCTTAGTAGGCGTAACTTTGTAGTGTTAAGAAAAGAGAAATATACAATTTCCAAGCCATCCCTATTCCTATATTAGCTCTCCTAATTCCAAACTTGTTCAAATGTGATCTCTATTACTGAAACTTATGCAGTAATAAAAGACATTTGTTTTCGACGAAACTGGTTTCGTTCAAAAAGGTTCGTGAAAAAATCCAAAAATTGTGAAAAAAAAGTGATACTTCCGGATGTTTTTTGCGTCACAATGAGGTAAGGTTTAAGAATATTACTTGCATCATTGTTAAAATAATCTTAAATTTCGGATGTGCAAACAAAATATGGGTTCAAGACTGATTATGCTTAGACTACCTTCTAATCCTCGTAATATTGCTATGGTGGAGTCTTTCGTGGAGCGTGTTGTGCAGCGGTATAAGCTTACTCCAGATTTATATGGCAATATTCTTATCAGCCTTACTGAGGCCGTAAATAATGCCATTATTCATGGTAACCATAAAGACGATTCCAAGACCGTTGAAATTTCCTTGCAAAAACAGAAAGATGGCCTTTCTTTTCGCGTAACGGATGAAGGACGTGGTTTTGACTTTACAAGTTTGCCTGACCCAACCAGCCCTGATCGTGTGATGGAGGTAGGTGGCCGAGGTGTATTCTTGATGCATCAATTGGCAGACCATCTCAAATATGACAACAACGGAAGCACGGTCGAATTGCACTTTAACCTTTAATGGATTTACCACCCTTTTTTGATATACCGGATGAGGTAGAGCAAGCCATTCTCTTTCACCAGGAAGACATTTCTTTCCAACTACAAGATGAAGCCAAATATATCAATTGGATACAATCAGTTATCCAACAGGAATCCGCTCATCTAATTCAACTCAATTACATTTTTTGCAGCGATCCTGCTTTACTAAAGGTCAATCTAGAATACCTGGATCATGATACCTATACAGATATCATCACTTTCCCCTATGCCTCACCCCCTAATATTGAGGGAGATATTTTTATTAGTATCGATAGAATCAAAGAAAATGCCACGAAGTTTGAACATACCTTTGAGGAAGAACTCCGACGAGTAATGATTCATGGGGTATTGCACTTATGCGGATATGGTGACAAATCACCGACAGAAAAACAATTGATGCGACAAAAGGAAGAGGAATCCATGCAGCTCTTTCTCCCTGCTTAATTTTAGTACTTCTTCTTTTTTCTTTCCGAAATTATCCAGATTTAGCTACAACTTTTTACCTTCTGTGCTATTGTTAAGAAAAACGAATAGCATGACCATTAAAGACGCACAACAGACCGTAGACCAGTGGATCAATACGATAGGGGTTCGATACTACAATGAACTGACGAATACCGCCATTTTGATGGAAGAAGTGGGAGAAGTAGCTCGTTTAATGTCGCGCCTTTATGGAGAACAATCCTTCAAAACCAAGGAAAAAGAATTGGCGGCTAGTAAAGACCTTCCTGATGAGATGGCCGATGTCCTTTTTGTATTGATCTGTCTGGCTAACCAGACGGGCATTGATCTGACCGATGCTTTTCATCGTAACCTGGAGAAAAAATCCATCCGAGATAAAGACAGGCATGCCAATAATGATAAGCTGAAATAGCCCTCTCTTCAACAATTCACTTACGGATAATTATCGGCCATTTATAAACGTCATAACATGACTAAGTGATGCTGTAGCAGTAGCTGATTATCCTCTACATCGGCTTTAGTTCCGGTATTGATTGCAGATAGAATAATTCTTTCTTTTTAGTTTATGCAAAATAAATTTCCTTATTTTGGGTAATTACTTGTCTTTTGTTTCTTATCTTGAACAATACTTATTTTTGTTTGTTGACAAAACAAACTACTTATAGGGTATAGTAAATAGTTATAGCGTCTTTCTTTTATCCATAAAAGGCTAACAGTATAGGTATGTTAATTGATAAAGTGAAGATAATGCTGTGCTTCACTCTCTTTGCTATTGTCGGGGCAAGTCAAACTCCGTTTGAGTGCAATGGAGGAATGTTCAGAATAGCAGAAAATGAAAAGGGGAGTAGCTTCCAGTCTATAGAAATTGATCCCAATAGTCAACAGGTCACTATTGAGCATCTAGCGCAATTCGATAATTATGCAATTAATGGGATATGTTATCGACCACAGGATAACTTTGTGTACGGCTTGATTCAATCTCGACCCTATAAGTTGTGCCGAATAGATGCAGATTATCGATTGGAAGAATTAGCAGAATTACCCTTACCCGATTCGCTGTTCTTCGTATCAGGCGATATCAGTCCTGATGGACGTTTTTTGGTTATGCTGGGGTTCAATGAAAAATCGCGATACAACTTGGTGGCAAAAATTGATCTGGTTACTCCTGGTTACCCAACCAGTTTGGAAATCTTTCAAACCAATGGTCCATTGGGAGTCGTTCATTGTACCGATATAGCTTTTCACCCTACCACCAATGTATTGTTTGGTTTTGATCATTTGCAAAAAAACTTGGTGACAATAGATATGGATCAACGATTTATTGATAGCCAGCGTTATCCGAGTACAGATAAGATTGAAGGTATTGTGCCTTCCATTTTTTTCAATGAACAAGGCTTTCTCTATGGTATCGGTGCCGCTTGGAGTCAATTTGATGATCGGAGTCTTTTTAGGTTTGATATAGATAATGGAAATGTTGAACGTGGGTTGGTCGATAGGCCGGTAAATGGACAATATTCTCTTCGCCAAAAATGGATATTGTTTAGTATGCCCACCGCGTAGTCGTTTG
>Ga0070726_10004989_pt1 | contig 10311 bp, 9 predicted proteins | sample tdAd471_FD_67275 | JGI IMG/M metagenome (GOLD analysis project Ga0070726, IMG submission 67275) | Marine sediment microbial communities from the Atlantic coast under amendment with organic carbon and nitrate - tdAd47.1 | ecosystem: Environmental > Aquatic > Marine > Coastal > Sediment | place...
GGAATGAGGCCACCATTGTATTTGTCGATATCAGAGGATTCTCATCCTTCTCGGAAATCAATGAACCCGAAGAAATCGTGGAGAAACTCAATGAATACTTTGAAATTGCAACACAGAGCATACAAGACCACGGCGGCTATGTGGACAAATTCATCGGTGATGCGGTTCTTGGAGTTTTTGGGGTTCCGGTTTATCACAAAGATCACGCGGAACGAGCTGTAAGGTCAGCAGCGCATATGCAAAAAGAGTTCCTGAAAAAACAGGAAAATGGGAATGTTCTCCTTCAAGCCGTTGGGATCGGGATAAATTCCGGCGTCGTCGTCTCAGGGAACATCGGTTCCCAGGATAGAATGGAATATACGGTCATCGGGGACAGTGTAAACCTCGCTGCACATCTATACAGGCTGGCCAATCCCGGTGAAATTATTATCAGTAAAAGTGTTTATTCAAAATTAAAAGAGATGGTTCACGTAGACCCGCTCCCTTCACAACATATAAAAGGCAAAACAGAACCGGTGGAGACATTTAAGCTGATTCGGATAAAGGAGACGCATCATGCCGAAATCGGCAAATAGGAAAAAAACAGTTTTATTTAAGTTTTTCCTGCTCAATTTTCTGTTTCTTGCAGCTTGTGCCGTCGGTACACCGAAGCATCGGAACGCGCCTAAAGCGTTTATCGATGACGATTTTATTCTGGTGAAGACCACCGACGAAGACACGCTTTCTTCCCTTGCCGCCGACCACTTAAACGACCCGAAAAAAGGTTGGCTGATCGCCGAATTCAATAACGTTAAAACTCTGACCTCCGGACGGACGGTGATTATTCCGTTGTCACCCCTTCACAAGGGCGGCCTTAAAACCGATGGTTTTCAGTCGGTCCCCGTACTGGTCTATCATAATTTTTCTAAAAACAGGTCGGGGAAGACGTCCGTTGCCGAAGCCGACTTTGAAGCTCAGATGAAATACCTGAAGGAAAACGGATTTCACGTCATATCACTCGATCAATTATTAGACTTTATCGATTACAAGGAACCGATACCCGAAAAATCGGTCGTCATTACAGTTGACGATGCCTGGGGCTCTATTTACGACATCGCTTTTCCCGTATTGAAAAAATTTGATTTTCCTGCCACATTTTTTATTTACACGGATTTTATCGGCGGTGGAAAAGCCATGTCCTGGGAACAAATACAAACGATTTCAGAACAAGGGTTTGATATCCAATGTCAAACCAAAACCCACCGGGACTTGACGGCCAGAAAAAAGAATGAATCGTTTGAAGAATATTTCAAGGCCCTTGAAATGGAGATCGATTATCCCAACACGTTGATGGAGAAGAAACTGAAAAAGAAATGCAAATATCTCGCATATCCTTACGGACAAACAAACGACCTCATCATTGCTATTTTAAAGAAACAGGGCTACAGGGCTGCATTCACCGTTGAGCGGGGATCGAATCCATTTTTCGTTGATAAATATCGGATCCATCGCTCAATAATACACGGTAAACATGATATTGAAAGTTTTAAAGAGAACTTGTCCGTTTTTCAGAAAAACGAATTGAAATGAAACATGCCTTAAACCTTTTCTGCCTGATCATTGTTCTGTACTTTGTTGCAGGGTGTGCCGGTCCGCTTAAAGATCTCGTAGACTATAACGACAATTATTCGAAGAAAACTTCGGACAAAGCCTCTCAAAGCAAAGCGGCCTTCTCACCTTCTTATTACATGGAAAAAGCAACGGCGTATGAAAAAAACGATGAATTACAAACTGCGCTTTTTTATTTAAAAATTGCCGGCGCATTAAGTCCTGACGACCGGGATATTGCCGATAAAATATCCGATTTAGAATCGACGGTTGTTCACAAATCCCTCGAGCATCTCCAAAAAGGGGTGAATTTTTTTAAAAATAAACAATTCAAAGAAGCCCGATATCACTTTCTAACGGCACTCAGATACGACCCCGACAATAAAGAAGCTCTCGATTATCTGCAAAACAGACTCATCCCTAAAGAATATATTCCCTATCGAGTGTCGGAAAACGATACCTTAAATTCCATATCCGAAAAATTTTACAAAAACCCGGAAAAAGCTTTTCTGATCGTCTATTTTAATGATCTCAAACCCGACACAGACCCCTTACCCGGGACCCTTCTCAAACTCCCTATCCTGGAATCAAAGTTTATCCGACCCACCCTAAACATTCCCAAGGAACTGCTAAAGGCAGAAAATTTATTTAAAAAAAGACACTACAAAGCGGTTGCAAGTATCACCGAAAGGATCTTACAGAATGATCCGACGAACCCAACTGCCGTTGATTTAAAAAATTCCGCCTACTATCAGGTGGGACTGCAGTTAAGCCGGGAAAAAAAGTATGGCGAAGCCATCGACATGTTTAAAAAAATAACACCCGAATCTGAAGTCGTTAATAAATCCATTCAAGACGTCATTGAAAAAGAATTGTCAGAAGCGGAAAATTTTTTGAAAGAAAAAAAATATACGGCGGCAATAGCCGTTGCAGAAAATATTTTGAGCCATGACAAATCGAACAAAACGGCCAGAGATATTATGAATACCGCCGTGTGTCAAAATGGAAAGAGCTTGCTCATTCGCAAAAAATATGCCGAAGCATTAAACGTGCTTAACAGCGCAGACCCTGGATATGAATGTGTCGGGAAAACCATATCTTCAGTAAAAAATGCAATGAAAAAACAGGCTGAAATTCACTACCTTCAAGGCGTCAAATATTTTCTCAACGAGGAGTTGCAAAGTGCCATAAAGGAATGGGAAACGACATTAACCCTGGATCCCGAGCATATAAAGGCTAAAAAAGACATTAAAAACGCCAAAAGCTTGTTGGAGAAATTAAAAAAAGTCAAATAATTTATTGGCCGGCAACGCGCAAAAAAGAGACCCGGATGCGACACATGACAACATTTTCATACTAATGGGAGATTCAATTTATGGGCACCGACAACATTATTTTTTTGGAAAACCTGGAATGGTTCGACAATACCGGCAAGGAACTTGTTCACCGTCTCCCCCAAAAAGGTTCTGGAGAGATCAAATACGGCGCCCAGATGACGGTCAGGGAAAGCCAGGCCGGTGTATTTTTTTATCAAGGAAAGGCCCTGGATGCATTTGGGCCGGGCCGGCATACACTCAAAACCGCCAACATTCCAATTTTGACAAAAATCCTCAGCTTACCTTGGGGACTCACCAGCCCCCTTAGAGCAGAGGTCTATTTTGTAAATTTAAAGGTGTTTACAAACCTTAAATGGGGCACCCGTGATCCGGTGGCCTTCAAGGATTCCGAACTGGGCCTGATACGGCTCAGAGCCTTCGGTGTTTTCAACCTTCAGGTGATGCAGCCGGTTTTATTTATCAACAACCTTGTGGGCACACAGAGTATGTACACCACCCGGGAAATTGAAGAATATCTGAATCGGGTCATTGTATCCAGATTCAACGATTACATGGGAGAGACCATCGACTCGATCCTGAACCTTCCGGCCAAGTACGAAGAACTTTCCCAAGGTATGGTCCAGCGTCTCCAAAAGGATTTCAGCCACTTTGGTCTTGGACTGACCCACCTGTACATCAATGCCATCACGCCGCCACCCGAAGTTCAACAGGCCATTGACGACCGAAGCCGAATGGGCGTTTTCCAAGATATGAACAAACTGATGCAGATGAAAGCGGCCATGGCCATGGAAAAAGCTTCGGAAGCGGACGGTGCTGCCGGTCCGGGGATGGGGATGGGTCTCGGACTGATGATGCCGGCCATGTTTTCTCAGTACTTTGCCGGCGCGCAACCTGAGCCTCGAAAATCCGATATCCGACACGACGTTTCATGCCCGGATTGCCGCCATTCGATCCCCCCGGAAGCTAAGTTCTGCCCGTTCTGCGGTCATCAGCAACTGGTTTTCAGACAATGCACAAAATGCAGCAAAAATCTTACACCCAACGCGAAGTTCTGTTCCCGCTGTGGTCATCCTGTGGAAGAAAAGCCTAAACCCAAGATTTGTTCAAAATGTGACAGCGAAAATTTAACTGAATCCACCTTCTGTAATCAGTGTGGAGAGTTGCTTTAAGGTGCCGATCAATTCCATCTTCAAAACTTCGATAATGATACGGTTTTTTAAAATAAATGCCTCGACTACGCATTGAATACCAGTGCCCTCAGTGCGGGGCGCCGGCGGTTCTGGAAGAAACAGACCGGCTTTTTGCTTGCGAATACTGCCGGGTACGATCATACCTGCTTCCTAAAGATGTTTTTCGCTATATGCTCCCCAGCTCCGCTCCGGAAAATAAGCGTCTGGTGTTCTTCCCGTACTGGCGGTTTAAAGGTATGCTTTTTTCTTGTGTGGAAAGCGGCATAAAACACAGATTTATCGATGTTAGCCATCAGGCGGTAGAGTCCCCTTATTTCCCTATCTCCGTTGGGTTGCGCAGTCAGGCCTTGAGGCTCAGTTTCGTTACACCGGAAACTCCGGGTTATTTCTTGAAGCCGACCCTGCCGTTTAAAAACATGGTGGAGAATTTTTCCCAGCGATTCAGCAGATCATTGCCAGAGCCTGTTTTTCATCAATCCCATATCGGTGAAACAATCAGCATCATCTATTCTCCTTTTTATGCAAACGACAAAATCTACGATGCGATCTTAAACAGGCCGGTTGGCGCTATGCTCCCGGCTGATTTTGATACAATGCTTCTTCCAGGAGAGCGTCCGGACTGGCGCATTCAATTTGCACCGGCCCTTTGCCCCGCCTGCGGGTGGGATTTACACGGCCAACGCAACGCTTTGGTGCTGACCTGTAAAAACTGCAACTCGGCGTGGAGACCGGCCGGGAACAGACTTAAAAGTTTGAAATTTGCATTCATCCCGGCAAAAGAAGAAAAGGTTCTTTATCTGCCTTTCTGGCGTATGAAAGCGGATATTTCCGGGATAGAACTCCATACATATGCAGATCTGGTAAAGATCGCCAACCTGCCGAAAGCGGTTCAAAAAGACTGGCATCATATTGAATTCCATTTCTGGTCTCTGGGATTTAAGGTTAGACCCCAGGTTTTTTTGCGCCTTTCGCGTAATTTAACCCTATCGCAGTATCACGACAAACTGGTCAGAAAACTCCCGGACGGCCCACTTTATCCGGTAACGTTACCGGTCGAGGAAGCCATTCAAAGCCTTAGCATCAGCCTCGCCAATTTCGCAAAACCTCAAAAAGAGGTTGTGCACAACCTCCGTGATTTGGCAATTAGACCCAAAAGTTACTTGCTGGTTTACATACCGTTCATGGAGAAACATCATGAATACATCCAACCTGAACTGAATTTAACCCTAAATAAAAATCAACTTGCATTGGCCGCAAATCTTTAATGTCTATCGTCATTGACATCGCTTTTCTCATCTCAGCTCAAGTTCATAACCGGCCGCATTCAACCGGCCGGCGATTTCATCAACATGCCCCGGACCCCTCGTTTCAAGCTCCAAGTCGACCCGTATGTCATAAATCGGCAACCCCCTTATATTCCGATCATGGTAGACATGAAGAACATTTGCTTTTAGATCCGATATCAACGCCAGCAATTTTGCCAATGTGCCGGGGGTGTCGTCGAGGCGCACCCTAAAGCGCATTATCCGACCGTTTTTTAACAAACCCTGGCCGAGCATTCGACCCAACAGCGAGCTGTCCACATTGCCGCCGCTGATCAAAAGAACGACCCGACTTCCCGGGGGGACACTGACCGATCCATTCAATAGAGCGCCCAGAGAAACCGCACCCGCACCTTCCGCAAGAATCTTTTTTCTTTCAAGAAGCAACAGGATGGCCGCTGCAATATGATCTTCTTCCACCAAAACCACATCATCCACAAAGTTTCGGATGATATGGAAATTGAGTTCGCCCACCTGTTTAACGCTGATGCCGTCTGCAATGGACTGTTTAGATTCGACCCGGGCGATTTTCCCTTTTCGATACGATTCATAGGCTGAAGGGCATGCAGCAGATTGAACCCCGATGATATTTACTTGGGGCCGAATCGTCTTTGCTGCCAAGGCGACACCTGAAATGAGACCGCCTCCGCCGATGGGTACCAGAATCGAGTCCACTTCTTTTAGATCTTCCAAGATTTCCAGTGCCACGGTCCCCTGCCCTGCGATAATATCCGGATCATCGAAGGGATGGATAAAGGTCTTGTCTTCCCCTGCGATTTCCTCGGCTTTTTTAAGGCTTTCTCCTAAACTCTGGCCGGCGATGACCACCTTTCCCCCATAGCCGCGTGTGGCTTCCTGCTTGCTGATTGAAGCCCATTCTGGCATTACGATGGTCGACGGTACATGCGCTTGCTTGGCTGCCAGCGCCACCCCCTGGGCGTGATTTCCCGCAGATGCCGCCACAACGCCGCCGGAAGCGATTTTATCGTGGTGCCTCAATATACTGTGGGTGGCTCCCCTGATTTTGAACGAACCTGTTTTTTGGAGGTTTTCCAATTTTAAGTAAATTTCTCCACCGAACATTTTACTCAAAGAAGGTGAAGAAACCAATGGCGTTCTGATGACCTTCCCTTTTATCAATTTTGCGGCTTCTTGAACGCTTTCGATGGAAATCAATTTTCGATCCTTTCTTTAATTTATGAATTTCCTTGGGTAATTGAGCGATTAAGTATTTGACGAAAAACAAAGTTTATTCTATTTAGTTGGATGTATTCAATAAATATTTTTGAAATAATTTTGCGCGTTAAAAGAAATTGTCGCATCCAGACAATCTTCTTTCGTACGTTTTTTCAAGGATGCGAAACATGGGTGACTGGACGCAACACATGGATATCCCCATCTGGTTTGAAAAACGTTTGCTTCAGAGTATCGATCTTTTTTATGCAAAATGGCCCCAGCAGCAGCCCCATAAAGACAGGCTGAAACAGTGCACCATCATTTCACATCGGGGAGAACATGATAATATTGATATTTTTGAGAATACATTGTCCGCCTTTGACCGTGCGAAAGACGCTGGTGTTGGGGGAATAGAGTTTGATATACGCTGGACCAAAGATTTACATCCTGTTGTCTTCCACGACACCCATCTTCAAAGGGTTTTTGGGTCCGAGGTTGAACTCAACCAGGCAACCCTGGATCAGTTAAAAACCCACTGTAGATTAATTCCTTCTCTTGAAGAAGTGATTCAAAAATACGGAAAAAAATTGCATTTGATGGTCGAAATCAAAAAAGAAGTATATCCTGATCCATTCTATCAGAACATGGTTCTAAAAGATCTTTTTCGCGGACTGTCCCCTCAAAAAGATTTTCACTTCCTTTCTCTGCATCCTGAAATGTTCCAACCCATCGACTTTGTATCGACATCGGCATTTCTTCCGAGTGCTCGTTTTAATATAAAGGCCTTAAGTCAACTGGCGCTTAATAAAGACTATGGTGGAATTGCCGGCCATTATCTTATTCTAACAAATGGAATTTCAAGAAAACATCATATGAACGGACAAAGTATCGGCACCGGATATATTTGTTCTAAAAACTGTTTAATCCGTGAACTCAACAGGGGCGTAAAATGGATTTTTTCCAACAATGCGGTGGAACTTCAGGGAATCTTAAATTCACTTCTGTAATATCAGACTTCTGACAAACGGATCGCTTCTGCTTTTCCTCTTTCCTCATCGACCAAAGAAAAAAGGATCGCGCCGACAATAAAAAGAAGCGCGATGGAAGCTATCCCAGAGCGAGAAGCCAGCTGTCCGACATGTATCACCTGCTCAGGAGTGGGCGACGTCGGCATCAAAACCCAACGCACCATCAGTCCAACAGAACCCATCAGAACGGGCCCCAGAATGGCCGCAAATTTCCCCAGCATATTGTAAAACCCATAGAACTCAGCAGCCCTTTCTTTGGGTATCAGCCTTGAATAGTAAGACCGGCTCAGGGCCTGAATGCCGCCTTGAACCATACCGATGATAACGGCCAGAATGTAAAATTCCTGTTTGTTGGTCATCATTGTTCCCCACAGTGTAACGAAAAGATATATACCGATGGCTATGTAAATGGATTTACGTACGCTCCATCGTTGCCCTAACTTTCCGAAAACAATTGCAGAAGGGAACCCGACAAACTGCGTGATTAAAAGCGCAAAAATTAAATCGTTTGAATTAAATCCAAGGGACATCCCATAATCGACTGCCATCCGAATAATGGTATCTACGCCGTCAATGTAAAACCAATAAGCTGTTAAAAAAAGAACCACCGTCTTCATATGGCGGATCTTTTTAAATGTACCGGCCAACTGTCGAAAACCGTCGACGATCAATCCGACGCCTCTTAACGGAGTCGCGGATTTGGGTTCTTCAGGGATCCAGATCATGGTAAAAATGGTAAACAACCCCCACCATAACGCCACTGAAAGAAAGGCATACCTGACCGCTGTCTCCGCATCTGAAAAACCAAATTTTTCCGGCATCAGTGCCATTAGAACGTTTAACAGGAAAAGTAGTCCGCCGCCAAGGTATCCCATGGAATACCCCAACCCGGATATATAATCTATATTCTCTTTATCCGCGATACTCGGTAGAAGTGAATCGTAGAATATATTGGCACCGGAGAATCCGATAACCCCCATGACATATAAAAAAACAGCCCATACCCAATCACCTTTTTGAACCATAAACAAACCGGCGGTCATCAGTACCCCTAAGTATGCAAAAAAGATTAGGAACTTTTTTCTCACCGAACCTCTGTCTGCAATTGCACCCAGGACAGGGGCCATAAGAGCCACCAATACGCTTGCGATGGAATTCCCGAATCCAAGCTGCGCAGTACTTATATTGACATTGGCACCATAGCTCCAATATTGTTTAAAGAAAATCGGGAAAAATCCCGCCATCACGGTCGTGGCGAACGCAGAATTTGCCCAGTCATACATGAGCCAACCCCAAACAGCCTTCTTGTCTTCATTCATACATCCATCCCCATGGATTATGAGTTAATTTAGGATCTTTATTTGAAAAGTAGAATGCACCGCTCACCATTCATCCACACCCTCAGTCGGATTAAATTTGACGGCTTCGTAAAAAGTCTTTTGTGAGCGACATCATGCAAAATCAGACTTTTTACGAGTTCATCAAATTTAGATCTGAATATACATCAAAAACCATCGAATCTGCAATGAATCATTCTTATATTGATTTAATGATATCTTTTTGTATATTGAAAAGACAGCCACTGAACCTGCGGGCTATGGCAAATTATAGGCCTGTTATGAAATTATGTAAATGCGTACTGAAAGAAAGGCTCAAAAATGGATTTATGGCAATTAAATATCTTTTGCAAGGTTATTGAGCTTGAAGGTTTTTCAAAAGCCGGAAAAGCCGTTCATCTATCTCAGCCCACCATCAGCAGTCACATCAAAGATCTAGAAAATCACTTTGGGTGTCAACTTATTGATCGTCTCGGCAAGAAAGCGGTCCCAAGCAAAGCCGGTGAACTATTATATGCCTATGCCCGCAAGCTGATTTCTTTACGAGATGAGGCTGAAACCGCTATGAACGAATTTCAGGGAAAAATCAAGGGGCGCCTGGTCGTCGGTGGCAGTACAATCCCCGGAGGATATATTTTGCCGCAACTCATCGGTGCCTTTACAACGGATTATCCTGAAGTTAAGATTTCACTGATTATCGGTGATACCGATCAAATAATACATGACACCCTATCTGGTTTGCTTGAACTCGGTATTGTGGGCGCCAAACCATCAGATAAAAATATTGCCAAGGAGAACCTGATCAAAGACGAAATGCGGCTGATTGTTACCGCCGATCATAAGTGGGCCGGGAAAAAACATATCTCCTTGGAATTAATGTTCAAAGAACCTTTTATTGTTCGTGAAACCGGTTCCGGAACGTTAAAATCGATCAAGATGAGTTTAACAGAGAAAAACCATTTCTTTGATGATCTTAACATTATTTCAGAAATGGGAAGTACGGCAGCAATTATTCAGGGCATAAAAAGCAAGGTAGGAATTTCGATCCTCTCCACCATCGCGGTGGCGGAAGAACTGAAAGCGGGGACTTTAAAAGCTCTGGCAATTAAAGACCTGAACCTGAAGCGAAGTTTTTATCTCATAAGGCACAAACATCGCAGCGCCTCTCCTTTGTGTACGGCCTTTAATGAATTTCTTAAAAAAGAATTTACCACAAAATAACCGTTGGCGTTATACCATCGCTTCGTGATTTCATTCTACTTTGATCTGTTGTCAGGCGGATTGTTGTCCGCTATCGTCATTTAAAAGCGTGTTGCTGTCGGGATTGGAATCCT
>Ga0070726_10004990_pt1 | contig 10311 bp, 12 predicted proteins | sample tdAd471_FD_67275 | JGI IMG/M metagenome (GOLD analysis project Ga0070726, IMG submission 67275) | Marine sediment microbial communities from the Atlantic coast under amendment with organic carbon and nitrate - tdAd47.1 | ecosystem: Environmental > Aquatic > Marine > Coastal > Sediment | place...
GTGAGGGCACCGCGAAGCGGCAAAGTTCAACGCACGATCTATGCGTCCGGCGGCCCACCCGAAAACACCACAAGCCACCGTCACAAACCCGCCGGCCGCATAGATCGCAATTCGTTAGCCAGTTTCCGCAGCCTCAAAGCTGCGGCCCCATTGAAGCTCAGGGCAGTGTATTGTGCCTGAAGTAGTTCATTGAGTTTCCGCAGCCTCAAAGCTGCGGCCCCATTGAAGCTCTTACCAGTTTCTGGTGCCGATTTTCGGCCAGTTTTCGTTTCCGCAGCCTCAAAGCTGCGGCCCCATTGAAGCGCGAGGTTCTTGTTTTCGCCGGCGCGAAACACGGTGTGTTTCCGCAGCCTCAAAGCTGCGGCCCCATTGAAGCTGCCGCATCGAGAAGGCTATCGAGAATTCGGCCCGAAGTTTCCGCAGCCTCAAAGCTGCGGCCCCATTGAAGCTTTTGAGCCCGGTTTTCGCCTGAATTCCGGGCTCTTTGTTTCCGCAGCCTCAAAGCTGCGGCCCCATTGAAGCAGTACCGTCTGGACGGCGCGATACACTCAGTGCTGGCCGTTTCCGCAGCCTCAAAGCTGCGGCCCCATTGAAGCACGTAGATCTGACACCCATCGACAGTGGCCTCGAAAGTTTCCGCAGCCTCAAAGCTGCGGCCCCATTGAAGCGCCGGAAACCTCGCCTCGTACCACGGCACCCACTTGTTTCCGCAGCCTCAAAGCTGCGGCCCCATTGAAGCGTTCCGAAAGCCGCGACCAACACGGAAGTCCTGACCGAGTTTCCGCAGCCTCAAAGCTGCGGCCCCATTGAAGCAAGGCGGCGGTCGATGGGCTGGCACAGCGGTATGGAGTCGTTTCCGCAGCCTCAAAGCTGCGGCCCCATTGAAGCGGTTGCCTTTCGTGGTCAGGAGAGAGTTGTAGATTTGTTTCCGCAGCCTCAAAGCTGCGGCCCCATTGAAGCCGCGAGCGTTAGGTTGCTGGGTTCTTTTCGGTCTTCGTGTTTCCGCGGCCTCAAAGCTGCGGCCCCATTGAAGCGTCGGTCGATCGGTGTCGACGGCGCGGCGGCTGATGCGTTTCCGCAGCCTCAAAGCTGCGGCCCCATTGAAGCACCGGCTTCATCGCTCAGTGTCGGGCGATTGCGTTCGGGTTTCCGCAGCCTCAAAGCTGCGGCCCCATTGAAGCCAACCCGGCAACGCCGGCCGGTCTCGCCATCCATGGGTTTCCGCAGCCTCAAAGCTGCGGCCCCATTGAAGCAATCGAAACTGAGAAAACGGCGACAATTGGAGCCGTTTGTTTCCGCAGCCTCAAAGCTGCGGCCCCATTGAAGCTCGCTGAGGTAGAGTCTGTATTGCCACTGCTGATTCGTTTCCGCAGCCTCAAAGCTGCGGCCCCATTGAAGCTCTCTGGACGATTTCGACGGCATCCTGGATCTGCTGGTTTCCGCAGCCTCAAAGCTGCGGCCCCATTGAAGCGTGGGCTTTGATGGCCATGACTACTCCTGCAGTGACAGGTTTCCGCAGCCTCAAAGCTGCGGCCCCATTGAAGCGAGTTGGCGGATGGTCGGGAACTGATGGACGACGCGGTGTTTCCGCAGCCTCAAAGCTGCGGCCCCATTGAAGCGCGCCGATCAGCCAGCGATTGAGGGATGTCTGCGAGACGTTTCCGCAGCCTCAAAGCTGCGGCCCCATTGAAGCAAGGATTCGCGGCACGGACAGCCCGCGCCGCAACATAGTTTCCGCAGCCCCAAAGCTGCGGCCCCATTGAAGCATCATATACTGCGTAGGCGCGCCGCCGCGAACAGTGGTTTCCGCAGCCCCAAAGCTGCGGCCCCATTGAAGCCTGGTGGGCCGAACTGACTGACGCGTACATCGTCGACGTTTCCGCAGCCCCAAAGCTGCGGCCCCATTGAAGCCGTTGGGGGACCACGAAAGACACGAAGTACACGAAAGGCTCGCGTTTCTGCGGCCTCAGAACCGCGGCCCGGTGGAAGCGCGGTGGGGGATTGGGCGGCGTGTCTCGCTGGGGCAACTGGTCTCGGAAATTTGCGTGGGGGTTGTCACAATGCGACGAGTCTGTCGGGACGAATTGATGTGCTGTTTGCGTAGGTGGAACCTGTGCCTGTCAGTGTTGAACTTGTTGATCCGCATGGGGGGGAAGCGCTGCAGGCGTGGTCGTTCCCTGATGGTTCGTTGATTCGCGTCGGACGCTCGCGGGAATGTGACGTCCGGATTGATAGCGACAAAGTCTCGCGGATCCATCTGGAAGTGGAGTGTTGCGAGGACGCGGCATGGGTTCTCAAGTCGCTCGGTCGCAACGGCTGCTATGTCGAGGGGCAGCAGGTGAATGACCACGCTCTCGCTGATGGCACAGTCGTGCGGCTCGGTCGTTCGGGACCGCAACTTCGCTTTCGGGAAGAGGACAGCGAAGAGATCTTCAACAGCCACGCGACGCTGGCTGATCCTCTGCAGACGTTCTCGGAATTACGCCTCGATGCACGCGCCGTCGCCGAGCATTCGGACGAACTCGCGGATCAGTTCGGGCTGGACGAACTGCGTGATAAAGCGGGCCAGCTTCGCAGACGCCGCAATTCCTAGTGCGTTGTCAAACAGGGATTTGGGGATACGCTCAGTAGCCAAAGTCGCCAGGACTTTCGACAGTCGCGAGTGACCGAAACTCCTGGCGAGTTTCGCTATCCCGGAATACTTCTCTGACAGAGCACTGGAAGGGCATCTCGGTCACCACGAAGTCCTCGCGGTCCCACGGGCTCACACTGGTGCCGGGCCATTCTTCTGGCGAACTGATCGACGCATCGGTGCTCATGGACTGCTTTGTGAACGAGGCCCTGGTGTCGGGTGTTCGGACCGCTGCTCGGTAACCTACAGGTTTGAGAACCGGTATCCTCAGGCCGTAGCGGAGCAAAGTCCGGACAGCCTGATGCCGCGAGCCCGTTTGCTGCTCAGGATTTCCAATGGCCACACCAGGGTGGTGGTTTCGGTCCGTCCAGGCCGAATGAAAGCAGACGTACTGCCTGTTCTCAGGGGAAGCTTGAAGCGAGGAATTCGTCAGTGAGTCAGATTGTTTCGGTCCATTCATTCCGCGGCGGAGCGGGGAAGTCCAACGTGACGGCGAATGTCGCGGCGGCTCTGGCCACCGACAGTCGCGTCGCGGTGGTCGACACCGATATCCAGTCCCCTGGAATTCATGTGTTGTTTGGCTATCGGCCGGGGCCGGACGATCGCACTTTGAACGACTATCTGTGGGGCGAGTGCGCGATCGCGGACGCCGCTCACGATGTGACGTCAGCGATCGGTGACGTCGCCGGCTCGCTGCACCTGGTTCCGTCGAGCATCGACAGTGGCGATATCAGCCGCGTGCTCCGCGACGGTTACGATGTGTCGCTGCTGACCAGTGGGTTCGAGCAGCTCATGGAGGACCTGAGCCTCGATTATCTGCTGATCGATACGCACCCCGGCGTGAATGAGGAGACGCTGCTGTCGATCGCAATCTCAGACTGCCTGCTGCTGATGATGCGGCCCGATCGGCAGGACTTTCAGGGCACGGCGGTGACGGTCGAACTGGCTCAGCGACTGGGCGTTCCGCGGCTGATTATCGGCTTGAATAAAGTGCCGCCGTCGATGAACGCTCAGTCGCTGCGCGAGCACGTCGAGGAGACATTCCACTCGGATGTCGGCTGCGTTCTGCCGCTGAACTTTGAGATCGCCGAACTGGGCAGCGCCGGACTGTTCACGCACCGGCTGCCGGATCATCCGTGGTCGCGGGAGATTGCGATGGTGGTTGATCGGATTCGTGTCGACTGACGGCCACGTCGCTCGGTCGCTCTTCAGGCTCAAGCAGACCAGCGGATTGGCATCGAAGCGATCGTGCGGAAGTTCTGCCGCTGGACCCACACGGGTTTTCCGGCGAACTCCGCGTCCTGGAATCTGACCGACAGACTCTTAACAACCTCGCGCAGTTCCAGCCTGGCCAGGTGATTTCCGAGGCAATAGTGCTCTCCGGCGCCAAATCCGAGGTGACGCTGCTCGCGCCGGTCAATGTCGAATTCGTCGGGACGCTCGAACTTCATCGGGTCATGATTGGCCGCGCCGATCATAAACATCAGACGCTCGCCGGCTTTGACTTCGCGGTCTCCCAGAACCATGTCCTGCAGGGCACGATGCGTGACGAACTGATTCGCGGAGTCGAACCGGATGGACTCTTCAACAAAGCGTGAGACGGAAGCTTCGTCCCGTCTCAGACGCGGCAGCAATCCGTGCTTCACAAGACGGAACACAGCACTGTTGATCCCGCTGCGTGCCGTGCCGATTCCCGTGAAGAGCAACGCCATCGAGATCAAAGCGGCTGTCTGCGAGTCCCATTCATCAAAGTGAAAGACGGACGTCGGGGGCGTCAGCTCGAAGTGTCCGACGATTCTACCAACGGTGGTGCGAAAGACGTCTCGGATCGACGCGATGTCCTGCTCGGAGGGGGGGAGCCGACCGAAGAAATCCAGCACGCTGTCGATCGCGGTCACCATGTCCGGGGCGAACAAATCCGGGAGTTGCAGAGCGTTGCAGATAACTCTGCTGGTGAAGATGTCGGAGAACTGCGTGGCAAAGTCGACAGGAACGCCGTGCGGCCACTGATCGATGGCGGCTTCCGCCAGCCCGCGAACAGTCGTTGTCATGGATTCGATGCGTGTCGCCGAGAATCTGTCGGCGACCACGCGGCGGGCCTGACCGTTGGCGTCGCCGTTCAGAAATGGAATGACGCTGGCGAACTCGTGGATGTACTCGCCGGCTCGTTCGTGCTCCCGACTGCTGAGTCCTTCTTCAACCAGGTCATAACTCAGAATGAGCCAGGCATTCAGTCGGGATGACCAGACAACGTCTCCCTGAGAACGCAGGTCGTTCAGAAACGGCAGCGGATTCTCCGCGAACTCCGGGTCGTTGAAATCGACGTCCACCTGTTTCAGTGCCTGTCTGGTTTGTCGATGGGCTGGTCATTCATGTGAAAAAGAAACTCCGGCGGATTCATTCCCGTCGGAGTTTACAGCGACGGCCATCAGCAACGATGGCTTCAATCGAAACGTGGAGCTTCACAACTTGCGAGCTTATGACCGAGCGGCGTTGCCTTCGAACACTGCCTGAACATCGGCGAGTGGCTCGACGCTGATGGTTGCCAGCGGGGCGAGCGGGTTTGCGGAAACGGCTTTCAGCGCCGCTTCGTTGCTGTCAGCGGACATGATGGCAACGACCTTCGCCGGGTGGTCCAGCGTTGCGTACGCACAGTCAAGATTGCCCGCATCCTGCGTCGACTTCATGAAGGCCTGTCCGGCCTCAAGGAGTGATGAAACGTTGTCAGCGCTTCCTCGGTTGAATTGCATCGTGACGAGAAACTTCATGGGGTGCCTCCTGACACAAGCCGCATTGGAAAGATTCGAATCGACGATTCGAATGCCTGAACGCCCGGCGGGTTCTAGTCCTCGGACCGGTACCGTAAAGCTGACGGGTTGGTAAAACTGGCCGACTTTGAGTCTGACTGTCTTTCCCAGAAGGTGCCCGAGTGAATTCCGGATCGCGTAAGGACCGCGCTCAATCGGCGCTTGATCTGCTGCGGCAAGGCCACGACGAGGCGGCAGCACCGGAAGAGACTCCGTCGCGCGGTCGTGCTCCGGCAGTGGGAGAATCATCGGGGCGCGACATTGTTGCGGGAGCGCTCGTCGCGCTGATTGCAGTGCCGATGTGCCTGTCGGCGGCCGCTCTGATCTACTCGGGCGATCTGGCACCGATGGTTCCGGTCGGCGTGGCCGGCGCCTTCATTGGAGCAGCCGTCGTTGCCGCCACGGTGTCCCGCTTTGGATCCATTCCCTTTTCGATCGGCACGGTCGCCCTCGAAATCGGGATCGTGCTCTCGTACATCGCGTCGGAAGTCGCCAGCACTCTGGATCGGCCCGAAGCACTGTTTCCGACCGTGTGGGTGTCGGTGATTCTCGGCACGCTGTTCACTGGCGTGTCCCTGCTGCTGATTGGTCGCCTGGGAATTGGTCGCTGGATTCGGTTTATGCCCTACCCCGTGATTGCCGGGTTTCTCGCCGGGATGGGATGGCTCGCGTTTACCGGCGCCTTTCGAGTGATGGCCGGCGTCTCCTTGAGTTTCTCGGGCATCCCCGAGCTGATGACCGGCGAGAAGCTGCTGCTGTGGGGGCCGGGGTTTCTGTTCGCGGTCAGCCTGATTGCCGTCCGCAGCCAGACCGACCATTTCCTGGTGATGCCGGTGCTCGTGACGGGCTGGTTCGTGCTGTTCAACGCGGCCTGTGGTATCGCCACACTGTTCGACTACCAGCCACCCGATCGTTTCTTCTTCAGCTCGGTCTCGCCAGCCGGGTTCATCGATTTCCTGCGGGACTTCGACATCAGACAGGTCGATGCGAACTCGCTGCTGGAACACGCTCCGTTGTTTGCGGCGATGTCGCTGCTCGCCGCATCGTCAATTCTCCTCAACTGCAGTGCTCTCGAAGTCGCCTGGGGCACCGATTGTGATCCCGATCGAGAGCTGCGCGTCAGCGGACTGGCGAGCATTGTGTCCGGGCTGCTGGGGGGCATGGCCGGGCATCTTTCGCTGGGAATGTCGATGCTCTCTTTCGAGGCTCACGGTCGCAGTCGTCGCGCCGGTTATACAATGGCGATCTTTGTGCTGGCCGTTCTGCTGATCGGCACACCGCTGATCGCCTTCTACCCAAAGCCAGTCATTGGCGGCCTGCTGCTGTCGTTCGGTCTGGCGATGATCGCCGAGTATCTCATTGGAGCGGCCCGGCGAGTTCCGCGCGGCGAGTGGCTGGTCATCCTGACGATCACTCTGGTCGTTGCGTGGTTTGGCCTGCTGGAGGGAATCGTCGTCGGCCTTGTGCTGGCCTGCATTCAGTTCGCGTGGACGTCCAGTCGTCAGCCTGTCATCCGTCGCGAATCAACCGCCGAGACCGAGCACAGTCACGTCGAGCGGACGCTGACGCAGCGCTACCTGCTCGAAGAACACGGCGCCCGGGTTTCGATCCTCGAACTGCAGGGCTATCTGTTCTTTGGAGTGGCTGCGGCATTGCTGGACTGGTTGCGGCAGCGTTCTCAACACACCGAGCAGCAGCCGCTGCAGCGTTTCGTGATCTTCGATTTCCGGTTTGTCAGCGGGTTCGACTCGTCGGCGATCAACTCGTTCACGCGAATGCGGCAGATCGCCGAGTCGCACGGAATCACTCTGCTGTTCGCCGGTCTGAGTCCCGGCATGGCCGCACAGCTTGAGGCTGCGGGCTGTCACCCGGACGACGACACGCTGCGCATCGAGACGAGCCGCGATGCCGCTCTGGAATGGTGCGAGGACCGGATTCTGTCAGACACCGTGGTCCGTCGACCGCGCGTCGTTCCGCTGGGAGTGCTGCTCGGCGATCTGGGGCTCGACGTCGACACAACGCGTGATCTGACCCGTCATATGGAGCGTCTGGTGCTCGAAGCTGGCGAGTGCCTGCTTCGCCCTGGTTGCGCGCGTGAGGCACTGTTCCTGATCGAGTCCGGTCGCGTTTACGAGGAAGAGTTCACTGGAGAGGCCGCGAACGCAGACGTAGCAGAATCGCTGACCGAGCCCGGCGCTCATCGCGGCCACCGGCTGCGGTCGCTGACCTCGGGGGCGACGCTTAACGTGGCGACTCTGTTCAAGGACATCCCCGCGCGGACGACCGTCACCGCAGCCGAACGCTCAGTCGTCCACCGTCTGACTCGCGAGAACTTCAAGGCGTTCCGCCACGAATGCCCCGACCGGGTGTCCGCCGTGCTGGAACTGTTCCTCGAACTGGTTCTGCAGACGCACGCTTGAAGCATCTCAGCCAACGGCCGCACCAGGTCTGTCCTGCCCGAGAAGCCCCGCACCGTAGCCCGTCCCACTTCATCCCCGCCCGCATGGCCGCATCGTCACTGACTATGGTCAGCGGTCATCATGCAACGCCCCTGACTTCGCCACGGCGGTCGCCTGGACCGCCGCGGCGAAGAGAACTGCTGAAATCACTCCAGTTGTCGCCCGCCGCGTCGAACTGCGAACAACACATCTCCAAATGCACTGAGTAATGAAAGGCGAGGTTGCCATCCCAATGATCTTGAGCAGTGAAACTCAGGATGCCCTCGAATCCACAGTCGGCGTGCGGGTCAACTGGCCACATTCAATGCGTTTCCTGACACCTTGCATGTCGATCGGAGAAGCTCATTGATGAGCATGACAATTCCGATATTCGGTAGCAAGCTGGAACGATGACCGCAAATGACTCTGAACGTGACATCCGAACCGTCAGCTACTGGGCGAAGGCGACCAGCCAAGCGTCTCCATTCTCTCCCACTGGCTACTTTTCCCACGTAGTGCCAGCCCTGCCGACGACTGGCTCCGACGAAGGCAAATCCTCCAGGCACTTTTCAACTGACAGACAACCCGTCTGCCTCAACCCTAACCCAGCGCCCACGAAAACTGGGGAAGTTCACCAAGGTGTCCCTGAAACTCTCAGCACCTCAACATATCTAGCGAAGCCGCCCATCCACCAAGCTGACGGTCACCAGTGTCTTGCCGCTTTTGAACGTTTTGACTGAGATAGTAGGAAAAATCGAAGCGCGACTACCCAATACCGCTTCAAACGTAACTCGCTGTCCCACGGTTACTGTGTTCCAAGAGGAGCGATCACCATCCGCGATCGGTACGCTAATGACTTCAAGTGTTGCGATGCGTCCATCGCGAAAAGCAATCTGACGTGGAGGAAAGGCAATATAGATCAATGGAGCAACATCGTCCAAATCGACCTTTTCGACGGTCCCACTCCAGACCACCGAATGGCCAGTTAACGTGGCCGCAAGTCCTTCGAAGTCGTCATGTGACTGTACGTGCTCATTGAGGACTGAAACGAAGTCGTCCCAACTTTGTGTCCAAGTAACATTCATAGCTATGTCTCAGAAGTCTGGAAAAAAGTCACCCTTGTCAATTGCTGTGCCAAGCGTGTCCGCAATGTCGTAGAGCGCCTCGGCAATATCTACGTCAGACAGCTGTCGAGCTTGGCTATCGAGATTAGCGATCTGTTCGAGGACAGCTCGATTGTACCCAAGGTGCCCTCCGTAATGTTCGATTCGATCAAGTAGGAGTCGACCGTTTCTTCGCCCGTTCAGGTCAAAGCCAGCCCGTGCTCCTCGTTCGAAGAGTTGACGAAACTTGTGGAGAGCTTCTAGCGGGATCAGGTGATGGGCAACTTTGCCTGTCCCCGGTTGGCCCAGCGCATCGCGTAAGAGCTTCCGTTGCGCTGCATCGGAAAGACTTAGCTGCTCAACAAGATGCTGGAAACAGTCCCCTAACTCACCGGCGAGTTTAGCGGCTCGACGCGCTTTGACGTAATCGGAGATCTTCTCTCCAGCGAATCCCAGAAGTTTGCCCGCACCGAAACCAGCGGCTGCCCATGCTGCTTCCTCGGCAAGGCCAGTTGCGACATGTGTCCCTAAGTTTCCCAACTCTTCTCTTAGCTGCCCTGCAAAGTCTTTGAGACGTCTTCTCCCATTCAGCTCTTCGATTTCGTCCGACTCAGCGAGCTTGACCAGTGACTTCTCATAGCTGTCGAGAACTGGGTTAAGCCTGTCGAACAGAGCATCTAACCGGTTCTCGTAGATTCTTCGTTGCAACGGCGTCAGCGAGTCTCCGCCTGAGTCTTCTCCGGACGCAAGATAATGCTCAAGCAGGCCGATTTGACCAGACAGCCAGCGAATGTCCTCTAGATCCCTCTGAGCCAATTGCCTGAGCAGCCCTCTATTCCAGTCGCGTAACCCCGTTGGGTCTGTAGCGTTTGGAGATGAGTTTCGAACGTACCGTCTAAGATTGGGATCCGCAGCACCGAAGCCAATCGGGTCTTCCGACAGAAACTGGCCCAACTCCGCATCGTACCATCGAGCGCGGTAGTAATAGAGTTGGGCGTCCGGGTCCCACTCTCGACCGGTGTAGGCGAAGAAGTTCGACGCCTCGCTGGGCAGCCACTCATCGCTGATGGTGCTGTCAGTGATTGCACCGAATGCCGGTAAGCGTCAGCTGAAGTGCATGTTGACGTGGTGTTTATTCTTCGGGGCTTTCCTGGGGAGGAGACATCATGGGGCGTGGTTATCCGGCGGAGCAGTGGGCGGACTGGATTGCGGAGCAGGCAGGTTCAGGGCTGACGATTGCGGCGTTTTGTGACTCGATCGGAGTTTCGGAGAATTCGTTTTACGTTTGGCGGCGGAAGCTGCGGGCTCGCGAGGACGGGTTTACGACGGGA
>Ga0070726_10004996_pt1 | contig 10304 bp, 10 predicted proteins | sample tdAd471_FD_67275 | JGI IMG/M metagenome (GOLD analysis project Ga0070726, IMG submission 67275) | Marine sediment microbial communities from the Atlantic coast under amendment with organic carbon and nitrate - tdAd47.1 | ecosystem: Environmental > Aquatic > Marine > Coastal > Sediment | place...
CAAGCGGCCGCCGACAACGGCAAATACGCCATCGGCGTCGACAGCAACCAGAACCATATGCATCCGGGTACGATGCTGACCTCGATGGTCAAGCGGGTCGATGTCGCTGCCTATAACGCGTTCATGAGCGGCAAGGACGGTTCCTGGAAGCCGGGCTTCAATGTTCTGGGCCTCGCCGAGGAGGGCGTGGGCTGGGCGCTGGACGAGCACAATGCCGCCCTGATCACGCCTGAGATGAAGGCCGCCGTCGACAAGGCCCGCGAAGACATCATCGCCGGCAAGATCGTGGTCCACGACTACATGGCTGACGACAGCTGCAAATACTAAGAACAGTCCAATGAGCTTGGCGGCGCGCCGGAAATACCGGCGCGCCGCCGGTCATTCGGGGGGACGTCGTGCGGCATGGTTGAAACGGCCATCGAACTCCGGTCGATCAGCAAGGCTTTTGGCCCGGTTCAGGCGAACCGGAACGTTTCGCTGACCGTGACGAAAGGGTCGATCCACGGCATCGTCGGGGAAAACGGTGCCGGCAAGTCGACCCTGATGAGCATCCTCTACGGTTTCTATGAAGCCGATAGCGGCGACATTCTGGTACGCGGTGCGCCCGTCAGTATCCGCAATTCCAACGACGCGATCGCCGCCGGGATCGGCATGGTGCATCAGCACTTCATGCTGGTCGATCCGTTCACCGTGCTCGAAAACGTCATGCTTGGGGCCGAATCCGGACCGCTGCTGTCGGAAAGCCTGCGGGCGGCGCGCAGCGAGTTGGAACGGCTGGAACGCGAATACGGCCTGCATGTTCCGCTGGACGAGGTCGTCGGCGACCTGCCGGTCGGACAGCAGCAGCGTGTCGAAATCCTGAAGGCGCTCTACCGCGGCGCGGAGATCCTGATCCTGGACGAACCGACCGGCGTGCTGACGCCGCAGGAAACCGACCAGCTGTTCGAAATTCTGAAGGCCCTGAAGGGACAAGGCGTCACCATCATCCTGATCACCCACAAGCTGAGGGAGATCATGGCCATTACCGACCAGGTCTCCATCATGCGGGGCGGAGAGATGGTCGCCCACCGGCCGACCGCCGAAACCAACCGGGAGGAACTGGCCGAATTGATGGTCGGGCGGAAGGTGCGCCTCGACCTCGACAAGGCGCCGGCGGCGCCACGGGAGGCCGTCTTGGCGGTCGACCATCTGACCTTTACCGATGCGAAAGGCGTCACGCGCCTCAAGGACATCAATTTCGCGGTTCATGCGGGCGAGATCGTCGGCATCGCGGGCGTTTCCGGAAATGGGCAGAGCGAGTTGCTGGAAGTTCTGGCGGGTATCCTGCCGCCCGGCGAGGGTACGGTGCGCCTCGGCCCCGTCACGGCGACCGCGGACGATCCGGGTGATCCGGAACAGCGCCGTGCAAACGGCATCGCCCATGTGCCCGAGGACCGGCAGCGCCTTGGCCTGATCGGCAAGTTCAGCGCGGAGGAATCCGCGATCCTCGGCTATCACAACGACAACGCCTATCTGTCCGGGCCGTTGATCGATCGTGCCGCGGTGCGCGCCGATTGCGAAAAGATGATGCGGGATTTCGACGTTCGACCGCCGGACCCGACCCTGCAATCCTCGAAATTCTCCGGCGGCAACCAGCAGAAACTGATCCTGGCGCGGGAGATGGAAAAGAACCCGGATATCCTGCTGGTCGGGCAGCCCACGCGCGGCGTCGATATCGGCGCCATCGAATTCATCCATCGGCAAATCGTCGCGATGCGGGACGCCGGTTCCGCGGTCCTGCTCGTCTCCGTCGAATTGGACGAGGTGATGTCCCTGAGCGATCGGATCATCGTCATGTGCGGCGGCAGGATCATCGGCGAGGTCCCCGCCGCCGAAGCCGATGCGCGGATGCTCGGCCTGATGATGACGGGTATTCCGCGGGAAGAGGCAAAGAAATCCGCCGGCAACGCCCAGGTGCCCGCATGAGCAACGCGCCCCGCATTACCTTGCCGGCCTGGATCGATGTCGGCGTCATCCCGCTGCTGAACATCCTGATGGCGCTTGTGGCCGCCGGCCTCGTCATCCTGGTGATCGGCGAAGACCCGCTGCAGGCGGTGCAGGTCATGATCCAGGGCGCCGTCGGCTATGACGAAGGCATCGGCTATACCCTCTACTACACGACCAATTTCATCTTCACCGGTCTGGCCGTGTCGATGGCCTTCCATGCCGGGTTGTTCAATATCGGCGGCGAAGGGCAGGCCTATTTCGGCGGGTTGGGGATCGGCCTGGTCGTGCTGGCGCTGGACGGGTTCGCGCCGGGTTTCCTGATCGTGCCGCTCGCGATCGTGGGCGGTGCGCTCTTCGGGGCCGGGTGGGCCTTCATCCCGGCCTATCTGCAAGCCTATCGCGGCAGCCATATCGTCATCACCACCATCATGTTCAACTTCATCGCCGCGGCGCTGATGGTCTACCTGCTGGCCGGCGTCATGCGCGAAGGCGGCAACATGTCGCCGGAGACCCGCGAATTCGCCGATGCCGCCTTTCTGCCCTTCATGCACGAGGTATTCGCCTGGTTCGGCGTGACGATCACCCGGACGCCGCTGAACCTGTCGCTGGCCTGGGCCTTGGTCTGCTGTGTCCTCGTTTACCTGTTCATCTGGCGGACGCGGTGGGGGTATGAGTTGCGCACGGTCGGTCAGAGCGAACGGGCCGCCGTCTATGCCGGGATTTCCCCGCCCAGGATCGTCCTGATGGCGATGTGCCTGTCCGGCGCGCTGGCCGGTTTCGTCGGCGTCAACGAGTTGCTGGGCGTTCAGCACCGCCTGCTGCTGAACTTCTCGTCCGGATACGGGTTCACCGGCATCGCGGTCGCGCTGATGGGCCGGAACCACCCGATCGGCATCGTGCTTGCCAGTCTTCTTTTCGGGCTGCTCTATCAAGGCGGCGCGGAACTGGCTTTCGAAATGCCGACCATCACGAAGGAAATGGTCGTGGCGCTGCAGGGACTCGTCATTCTGTTCTCCGGCGCGCTGGCTTATATGTCCCGGCCCTGGGTGGAACGGATTTATCTGCTGGCGCGCGGCGGCAGCGTGCGGAAGGGTGCGTGATGGACGATACGATCCTTCTGGTCTTGCGAACCCTGGACGCGACGTTGCGCGTGGCGACGCCGTTGATCTTCTGCGCCATGGCCGGCCTGTATTCTGAACGGTCCGGTATCGTCGATATTGGCCTCGAGGGAAAGATGCTGGCCGGGGCCTTCGCGGCAGCGGCGGTCGCGGCGCTCACAGGGTCGGCCTGGCTGGCGCTTGCCGTGGCCGTGCTGGTTTCGATGTCGCTGGCGCTGCTGCACGGCTTCGCCTGCATCACCCATCGCGGCGACCATGTGGTCAGCGGCGTCGCCATCAACATCCTGGTCGCCGGTCTGACCATCGTTCTGGGGAACGCCTGGTTCCGGCAGGGCGGGCAGACCCCCTCGCTGCAGGCGGATGCGCGTTTCATGCCCATAGATCTGCCGGGATCCGAAGCCGCGTCGCATATACCGGTGATCGGGCAGGCCTATGCGGAACTGATCAGCGGCCACAATCTGCTGGTCTATGTCGGTCTGGCCGTGGTGCCGCTGACGGCGTGGATCGTCTACAAGACCCGGTTCGGCCTGCGCCTGCGCGCCGTCGGCGAAAACCCGGCGGCGGTCGACACGGCGGGGATTTCCGTGATCTGGCTGCGGTACCGCGCCGTGATGATCTGCGGCGTCCTGACCGGACTGGCCGGGGCCTATCTGGCGATCGCCCAGAATGCCGGCTTCTCCCGCGACATGACGGCCGGGCAGGGATATATCGCGCTGGCGGCGCTGATCTTCGGGAAATGGCGGCCCTGGCATGCGTTCGGCGCCTGCCTCATCTTCGGGCTGCTCGACGCGGTTTCCATCCGCATGCAGGGTGTCGAACTTCCCGGTATCGGCGAGGTGCCGGTGCAGGCGATACAGGCCTTGCCCTATATCCTGACCGTCGTTCTGCTGGCCGGCTTTATCGGCAAGGCCGTCGCGCCGAAGGCCATCGGCATACCCTATGTGAAGGAGAGGTAGGATGTCCGGCATGTCAGACGCAAATCCCGATCCCGACCTTGTCGCCGCCGCTATCGCCGTGCGGGTCAATGCCTATGTGCCTTATTCCGGCTACCATGTCGGCGCGGCCGTCCGGGGCGTGAACGGGAAGATCTATACCGGCGTGAATGTGGAGAACGCCGCCTATCCGGAAGGCACCTGCGCGGAAGCCGGCGCCATCGCCGCCATGGTCCTGGATGGCGAGCGGGAGATCGTGGAAATCGCCGTCGCCGGGCCGGAAGGAGCGATCATCACGCCCTGCGGCGGATGCCGGCAGAAACTGCGCGAATTCAGCCGCGCCGACGTCCCGGTGCATTCCTGCGACCCGGCCGGCCACAAGCAGACGGTCACCATCGGCGACCTGTTGCCGCATGCCTTTTCGCCGGAGCATCTGTCGTGATCCTGCAGCGCGCCAGGCAGGCGGCCGACGCGATCAGGCGGCAAACCGGTTTGACGCCCCTGGTTGGTGTCGTTCTGGGCTCGGGCCTTGGCCCTTTCGCGGAGGATGTCCGGGACCCGGTCGTCATTTCCTACGCCGATATTCCAGGTTTCCCGGAATTGACGGTCGCCGGCCATGCCGGGCGGTTGGTCCTGGGCACGGTGTCGGGCATGCCGGTCGCCGTTCTTCAAGGCCGGAAGCACTATTACGAAGCCGGCGATGCGCGGGCCATGAACCTGCCGATCGCCACATTGCGGGAACTGGGCTGTGAAATCCTGCTGACGAGCAATGCGTCCGGCGCGATCCTGGAAGGACTGGAGCCCGGCGATCTGGCCATCCTGTCCGACCATATCAACTGGGTCGGCGCCAGCCCGCTGACCGGCGAGGACGGGATCGGCGATCCCTTCGTCGACATGGCCGACGCCTATGACCCGCAACTGCGCGCGACGATGCAGAAGGCCGGGACCAAATGCGGATTGGCGCTGCGGGAGGCGGTCTATACATTCTTTGCCGGGCCGCAATTCGAAACGCCGGCCGAAATCCGCGCGGTGCAGCGATTGGGCGGGGATCTGGTAGGCATGTCGACGGTGCCGGAAGTCATCCTGGCGCGTTATCTGGGAATGCGGGTGGCGGCGCTTTCGGTGGTGACGAACCGGGCGGCAGGTTTGAGTGATACGGCATTGAGCCATGCGCAGACGCAGGCCAATGCGAAACAAGCCGAAAAGGCGATGCGGGGGCTGGTCGCGGCATTTCTGGCGATCCTGCGGGAGGAAACGGTTTGAGCGATGCGTTGAGAAAGGTTGCGGCGCGCGCCCTGGCGCTGCTGGACCTCACCAGCTTGAATGACGGCGACGACGAAGCCGCGATCGCGGCGCTGTGCTCCCGCGCGGTGACGCCGCATGGCCCGGTCGCGGCTGTTTGCGTCTGGCCGCGTTTCGTCGCGCAATCCGTTGCTGCATTGACGGGAACCGGCGTGCGCGTGGCCGCGGTCGCGAATTTCCCCGACGGGGCGGCGGATGTCGAAAAGGCGGTCGCCGATAGCGCTGCGATCCTGGCCGCCGGCGGCGATGAAGTGGATGTCGTCTTTCCCTATCGCACCCTGATGTCGGGGGACGAGGCTGCAGGGGCGGAATTGGTGCAGGCCTGCAAGCTGGTCTGCGGCCCCGCGGCGCGGCTGAAGGTGATCATCGAAAGCGGGGAGTTGAAGGACCCGGCGCTTATCCGGCGTGCGTCGGAAATCGCGCTCGCCGCCGGGGCCGATTTCATCAAGACCTCGACGGGGAAGGTGCCGGTCAACGCCACGCTGGAAACGGCGGAAATCATGCTGACCGTCCTCAAGCAGCACGGATCGGGCGGGTTCAAGGCAGCGGGCGGGATACGCGACACGGCGACGGCGGGTGCCTATCTCGCGGTCGCGGACCGCATCATGGGCCCGGATTGGGCGAGGCCGGAGACATTCCGCTTCGGCGCGAGCGGCGTTCTGTCCGATTTGCTGGCCGTCTTGGACGGCAAGGGCGGCGCGGCCGCCGCGGAAGGATACTGACCGATGCTGGCGCAGGAAATCATCCGCAAGAAGCGCGACAACCGTCCCCTGACCGGGGAGGAGATCGATTTCATGGTCCGCGGCCTGACCGACGGGTCGATTTCGGAGGGGCAGATCGCCGCTTTCGCCATGGCGATCTTCTTCAACGGCATGCCCATGGACGAATGCGTGGCGCTGACGCGCGGCATGGTGAATTCGGGCGAGGTCCTGGATTGGAAGGATCTCGATCTTGCCGGGCCCGTCCTGGACAAACATTCGACCGGCGGGGTCGGCGACAAGGTCAGCCTGATGCTCGCCCCGGTCGTCGCCGCCTGCGGCGGCTTCGTGCCGATGATTTCCGGCCGGGGTCTCGGCCATACCGGGGGCACGCTGGACAAGCTGGAATCGATTCCGGGCTATCGGACGGAACCGGATATCGCCCAATTCCGCGACGTGGTGAAGACGGCGGGCTGCGCCATCATCGGGCAAACCGCCGAACTCGCCCCGGCGGACAAGCGCTTCTATGCGATCCGCGACGTCACCGGCACGGTCGAATCCGTGCCGCTCATCACCGCCTCGATCCTGTCGAAGAAACTGGCTGCGGGTCTTGATGCTCTGGTGATGGACGTGAAAACCGGAACCGGCGCTTTCGCGCAGGACTATCACATGGCGCGGGAACTGGCCCTGAGCATCGTCGCCGTCGCCAAGGGCGCGGGCATGCCGACGACGGCGCTGATCACGGATATGAACCAGGTTTTGGGACGGAATGTCGGCAACGCGGTCGAAGTGGCCGAGGCGGTCGACTACCTGACCGGCACGGCGCGCGATGCCAGGCTGCATCAGGTGGTGATGGCGCTGGCCGGCGACATGCTGCATCTGGGCCGCCTTGCCGCCAGTCCCGAAGAAGGCCGCGAAAAGGCCACGCGTGCGCTTGAGGACGGGTCTGCCGCCGAACGGTTTTCGCGCATGGTCGTCGCGCTGGGCGGACCCGCCGATTTCGTCGAACGGAAGGACGACTACCTGAAACCTGCGCCGGTGCGGAAACCGTGCTATCCTTCCAGATCCGGCAGGGTTGCCGGGGTCGATGCCAGGGCGGTGGGCGTCGCGGTCATCGAACTGGGCGGCGGCCGCGCGCTGGCCAGCGACGATGTCGATCACCGCGTCGGGTTGACGCATGTCGCCTCGATCGGCGATGAGGTCGGCCCGGACAATCCGATCGCCGTCATCCATGCACGGGACGAGGCCGCCGCGGACGCCGCCGCGGCCGTCCTGACGAAGGCGATCAAGATCGGCGAGCCGGGCGAACCGGGGCCGGTCGTGTTCGAACGGGTCGACTGAGCGGGGCCACGGTTCCAACAACTGGAAATGACGCAAAGACATGGCGCGGGCGATCATATTGGTGATGGATTCCTTCGGGATCGGCGCGGCGCCGGATGCGGCGGTATTCGGCGATGCGGGGGCGGATACCTTGGGGCATATCGCCAAGACCCGCGCGGATGCCGGACGGCCGCTCGCTTTGCCGGTCCTAGCCCGTTTGGGGCTGGGGGAGGCGGCGCGGCTGGCGACCGGCTCGGTCCCGCCGGGGCTTGAGGCGGACGGTCCCGTCACCGGGGCCTATGGCGCGGCGGCGGAGACCAGCCGCGGCAAGGACACGCCGAGCGGCCATTGGGAAATCGCCGGCCTGCCCGTCGATTTCGACTGGGGTTTCTTTCCGCGGACGGAGCCCTGTTTCCCCGCGGCGGAGATCGCGGAACTGGTACGGCGCGCGGACCTGCCCGGCATCCTGGGGAACAAGCATGCATCGGGTACGGAGATCATCAAGGAACTGGGGGAGGAGCACATCCGTACGGGTAAGCCGATCTGCTATACGTCAGCCGATTCCGTCTTTCAGATCGCCGCCCATGAAGAGCATTTCGGCCTTGAACGGCTTTACGGTCTCTGCGAGATCGCCAAGGAAATCTTCGACCGGTTGAACATCGGCCGCGTCATCGCGCGGCCCTTCATCGGCGCCGGCCCGGAAAGCTTCGCGCGGACCGGCAACCGCCGCGACTATACGACCCCGCCGCATGGGCCGACCTTGCTCGACATCGTGAAAGCGTCGGGCGGGCAGGTGATTTCGATCGGCAAGATCTCCGACATTTTCGCGCATCGGGGAATAACGAAGAAGCTGAAGGCCGACGGCAATGACGCGCTTTTCGAGGCGACCCTGCAGGCGATGGAGGAAGCCGGCGACGGCGACCTGATCTTCAGCAACTTCGTCGATTTCGACATGCATTTCGGGCACCGCCGCGATGTCGAAGGCTATGCGGCCGCGCTGGAACGCTTCGACGCGGCATTGCCGGTCCTGATCGGGCGCCTTGGGCCCGACGATCTGGTCCTGATCACGGCGGACCACGGCTGCGACCCGACCTTCCGGGGAACCGACCATACGCGCGAATTCGTCCCGGTCCTGTTCTTCGGCCCGAAGGTCGAGGCCGGAAGCCTGGGCCGGCGCGACACCTTCGCCGATATGGGGCAGACCATCGCGCGCCATCTCGGGGTCGGTCCGCTGAACGCGGGGGATGATTGTTTCGCGCGCGCCCGCGCGGCGTGAGGAGAATATGCCCGTGGACCGGTTCACTGTGACGGAGGGCATCGATGAGGCGATGCGCGCGGCCTACGACCGGGACGGGTTCCTGGTCCTGGAGGGCTTCGCCTCGGCGGAGGACTGCCGCGTACTCTCCGCCCGGATCGACGCCTTGATCGACGGGTTCGAACCACCGGAAACGCCGACGGTCTTCGGCGCCCATGCGGCCGACCGGTATTTCCTGGGCTCGGGCGATACGATCCGTTTCTTTTTCGAACCCGGGGCGGTGGACGGGCAGGGGCGCCCGACGCGCCCGATCCGCACCGCGTTGAACAAGATCGGCCATGCCCTGCACGACCTGGATCCCGGATTCGACGCGTTCTTCCGGTCCGGCCGGTTTCGCGCCCTGGCCGAAGGGCTCGGCCTGCGCGACCCGCGGCTGCTGCAATCGATGGTGATCTTCAAACAGCCCGGCATCGGCGCGCCGGTCGGCATGCATCAGGACGCGACCTTCCTGCGCACCGATCCGCCCAGCGTGACCGGCTTCTGGATCGCCCTGGAGGACGCGACGCTGGAAAACGGCTGCCTGCTGGCGGTTCCGGGCGGCCATCGCGGGCCGCTGCGTAAATGGTTCGGCCGCGGGGAAGGCGATGTTCTGGAAACCAGAATGCTCGTCGAGGACGGCGGGGGCGCCGGCGGGAATCCGGTTCCGCTGGAAGTACCGGCCGGGACGCTGGTCGTTCTGCACGGCCTGTTGCCCCATGGCAGCGGCCCGAACCGGTCGGACCGGTCTCGCCGGGCGGTGACCCTGCACACGATCGACGGCGGCTTGCCCTATGCCGAAGACAATTGGCTCCGCCGGCGGAAGGATCTTCCATTGCGCGGTTTTCAATAGAGGTCCCCGGGAATGATTACCGAAATCGGTTTCGACGCCGACGATACGCTCTGGCACTGCGAGAACAGGTTCTTCGAGACCCAGGCGCGGCTTGAGGAAATCCTGGCGCACCATGCCCCGCGGGAGGAGGTCGAGGCCAAGCTGCACGATACGGAATTGGCGAATGTCCGCCTTTTCGGCTACGGCGTTAAAGGCTTCACCCTCTCCATGGTGGAAACCGCCGTGCAGATTTCCGGCGGCGAGATCACCGGGGACGAGGTGCACGAGATCCTGATGATGGGAAAAGCCATGCTGGACGCACCCGTCGACCTGATGGACGGCGCGCGGGAGGTCTTGGAAACCCTGCACGGCCGGTACCGGCTGGTCTTGATCACCAAGGGCGATGTCCTGGACCAGACGACCAAGATCGATAAATCGGGCCTCGGCGGCTATTTCGACCAGATCGAGGTCGTCCAGCGGAAGGAAACCGCCGATTACCGCGATGTTCTGGACCGGCACGGCATCGACCCGGACCGGTTCCTGATGATCGGCAATTCGGTGCCTTCGGACGTGCTGCCGGTTCTCGAACTGGGGGGATGGGGCGTCCATGTTCCGTACCGCCACACGGCGGTCTTCGAACGGCATGCGGACGACCCGCCGCACGAGCGCTTCCGCCGCTTGGACAGCCTGTTCGAATTGCCCGACTTGGTGGCCCTGATTTGAACGGGGCCGCGCCGCTCTCCCGCGATCAGGACCCGGCTGTCAGCGCCCCGATGCCGAGCAGCGCCAGGATCCGCGCCCGACGGCTCGACTGATCGCGCTCGT
>Ga0070726_10004997_pt1 | contig 10298 bp, 8 predicted proteins | sample tdAd471_FD_67275 | JGI IMG/M metagenome (GOLD analysis project Ga0070726, IMG submission 67275) | Marine sediment microbial communities from the Atlantic coast under amendment with organic carbon and nitrate - tdAd47.1 | ecosystem: Environmental > Aquatic > Marine > Coastal > Sediment | place...
CCTGCTTGGCCTTCTTCTTGGTCTTGGCCTCGGCGACGTCCTCGTCAGCGTCGGCGTCGGCGACCTGCTTGGCCTTCTTCTTGGTCTTGGGCTTGGCCTCGACGATGTCGGTCTCGGCCTCCGGGTCGTCGGCCCGCTTGGCCTTCTTCTTCCGCGTCTTCTTCGCCTTGGCAGGCTTGGGCTCGGCCTCCTCGAAGGCGTTGCTGGCCGTCAGCCCAGCCTTGAGCCGCTTGAGCTCGAGCTGGACCTTCTTGGCCTGCTTCTCGGTGAGGACCTCGAGTTCTACGCAGGCGCGGGCGAGGGTCGTCTTCTTGCCCTCGGCCTTCCGCTCCTTGATCAGCTTCTTCGCCTTGAGCAGCGCCCTGCGGTCTGCCAAGCCCATATCGAGTACGAGCTGCGTGAAGGAAATACGCTGAGATGCCGTTGCTGACATAGAGGTGCGTCCCTGAGTTCGGTGTTCCCGGTGCCCGTAAATCCTATGCTGCAATAGGTTAAAGAGACAAGCCCGATTTTTCGAAAGTGTGCGCAGGCCGCTTCGCCCATTGCGGGGAAACGACTTGTAAGTCAGCTTTCTGTAATTGCATTAGGCCGGCGGCACGTCGACTCGGCGCGTCATGGGTCCCGTTGCGGTGCACCGAGTCTTCCAGTCAGCGAATCGCGTTGCGCATCCGGTGCAGGTTCTCGACGTGGACGATCTCCTCGTCGGTGAGCCCGAGCGCACGCGCGTGCTCGATCGCAGCGTCGCGGGCGGCCGCGTCGAGCTGGCCCTTGGGGTAGGCGTGGTCGAGCTGCTGAGACACCACGAAGCGCGCGGCGTCCTTCCGCAGCACCTCTTGCTGCTCTCGTGAGATCCCGAAACCATCGCCCCAGGTCTCGAGCATCGTTCGTTCGCTGGAGCGGAGCTCGTTGTCGGCGAGCACCAGGGCCCAACCGATCATCAGCATCGACTCCCGGACCTCGGGCGTGACCGTCTGCAGCTCTTCGGTGGTCAAGGGCGGCTCGTCCATGATCGCGTAGATCGAGCCGGTCTCGGCCAGCACGAACTCGGCGAGGAACGCCCACTCGTCGGGCTCGACGTGGCCGTCGGCTTTGGCGAGCTCGGCGAGGACGCGCGCGAGGATCCTCTGGTCGTCGGGCGAGGTGACCGGAGCATCGACCAGGCGCTGATTGAAGCGCGGATTCAGGTCGCCCGCCGCGGCGGCGTTGATCCAGCTCGCGCGCTCGGAGTCCCAGAGGAACGGAGGTGAGATCGCGAGGAACGCGCGGACCACCGCTTCGTGCCGCTGCTCGTCGCTGAGCTCCGCGGGGGCCGCGTCTCCCGTGGACTCTCGGTTGGCCCCGATCGCAGCGCGCAGCGCCCACCCAAGACCTTCCGCGAAGCGCGAGAGGCTCCCCAGGCGTCCCGTAGCGGGCGGGGTCAGCGGGACCTCGGCCACGAAGGTCTGTCCGCTGACCGGGCAGCGAAAGCGACACCGGATTCGATCCTCGACCAGGCCAGACTCAGCGAGCAAGGGCTCGATGGAAGCGTAGGACACCGTGCTCACTGCACCCTCCTGCGCCCAGTGTAGCCGGCGGGCGTTCCTTCAGGAGGCGGGGTAGGGCCAGGCCGGGCCCGGTGGGCGTCCGGCGCGGGCGCGCTCGGTCGGGGGCCAAGGGCAGTGGCGACAGCCGCTGCCGCAGCAACCTGCCTGGTCGCGGAGCTTCCAGGAGCTCATCACGTAGAGCCCGGTCTGGGGGTCGACGTAGCCCGGCCGACCGGCCTCGCAGGCCTCGGCGTGCAACGCGAGGGCCTCGGCACTGGGCGCTGGGTTCGACATGGCGTAGAACACTCCGCTCAAAGGAGGCCACATGCTCGCCGTAGGCGACTCGATCCCCGACGTGACCGTCAACGACGCGAACGGCAACCCCGTCCGGCTCCGCGCGCTGCGGGGCAAGCCGATCGTGCTCTACTTCTACCCGCGAGACAACACTCCGGGCTGCACTCAGGAGGCGTGTGACTTCCGCGACCTGCAGCGTGCGTTCGCCAAGCTCGACGCCACCGTGATCGGCGTCAGCGCCGACAGCGAGGCCTCACACCAGCGCTTCGCCGCGAAACACGACCTCCCGTTTACGCTCCTCTCCGACCCGAAACACGTGCTGCTGGAGGCCTGCGGCGCCTGGCAGGAGAAGAGCATGTACGGGCGGAAGTTCATGGGGATCGTGCGCAGCACGTTCCTCTTCGACGCGCGCGGCAAGCTGCAGCACGTATGGCCCAAGGTGCGGGTCAAGGAACACGCCGCCGAGGTGCTCGCCGTGCTCTCGGGGAAGCCGGCGCCTGCCTCGAAGAAGAAGGCGGCCAAGAAGAAGGCGACCAAGAAGCAGGCGGCCAAGAAGAAGGCGGCCAAGAAGAAGGCGACCAAGAAGAAGGCGGCCAAGAAGAAGGCGACCAAGAAGCAGGCGGCCAAGAAGCAGGCGGCCAAGAAGCAGGCGACCAAGAAGCAGGCGACCAAGAAGAAGGCCCGGACGCGGGGCTAGTGGGCGGCCTCGACCTCCGAGACCACGGCACGAACGCCTGCGATGATGAGGATCAGGGAAAACAGGATCACGCAGGTCGCAACAGCGGACCACGCCGCGTCGATGGTTGGCTGCAACGCGTAGAACTCCTCGGCCGCCCGCCGGCCGGCTGCGCCAGGGGCCTCGAGTCCGCTGGTCGCTTCCGCCGTGGCGACGATCACGACCGCCAAGGACGCGACTCCTCCCAGGGCGCTGGCCCCGAGTCCCAGCCAGGACAGCAGGCCGAGCTTTGGCACCGGTGGGGCTTGCCGGGTGCCTGGGTTCGCCACGGCATTGATGTACTGAGGCATAGGGGAGGCGCGGACCGTTCGCCGGCCCCAGCGGCGATCGCAGCCCAGGGTTGGGCAGCCGCGCCTGGCGAGCTCGACCGCGCAGTCGTCGTGGACCGAGACCTTGCAGGCGTCGCAGACTCGCGGGGTCTCCCCGATCGCCTCGCTGCAGAGCGGGCAGCGGGTTGGTGGGCGAGCCGAGGCTTTGCGGCGGATGATCACGGCGGGCTCGCCGCAAACCGCGCGCCGCGACAAGTGACGTAGGCTCGCGGTGGGGTGTCGCCGCTGTCTACACCCGAGTCTCGCATCTGCGTCTCCGGGGGAGCACCCCTCGCGGGTCCCGGGTCAGACCCGGGCGTCCACCCAGCGCAGGAGCGCGGGGGCGAAGAGCGAGGCGGAGAGGTAGCTGCCCGCGACTCCGGCGCAGCAGCTCCAGGCGACGCTCGAGAGCCCGGGGTGGTGCGAGATCAAGCCCAGGACCCCGAACCCGAAGCAGGTGGTCAGGGAGGAGAGCCAGAGCGCGCGGCCGGTGCTCGTCGTCCACAGCTGACGATCGAGCGCGGTGCGTTGGCGGTGCTGGTGCACGAGGTGGATCGCGTAGTCGACGCCGATCCCGATCACCAACGGGAGCGCGATGAGGTGTTGGGGGCCGACGGTGCTGCGCACGAGGGTCAGCGCGCCCACTGCCCAGGCGAGCCCCACCGCGAGCACCGCGAGCACGAGCAGGGTCGCGCGCAGGCTGCGGAAGTGGAGCACGAGGAAGAACACCACCAGCAGGCAGCTGATCTTCAGCGCGCGCCAGGTCCCTCGCCGGAGCAACAGGTCCGACTCGTGGAGTTGCACCGGGACCCCGCTCACGTCGGCGACCACGCCCTCGATCGCGCGCAGGAACCGCTCCAGCTGCTCGGGCTGCCAGGGGTCCTCGCTCGGGTAGATCCGCAGCAAGAGCTTGCCCCCAGGTCCGACGAAGCGCGAGCGAAGCTGGGGTGGGAGGTCGTCGACCTCGATCGGCTCGGCGCGGCACTCGGTGGCCAGGCGCAGCAGCGCGGCGCGCAGATCGCGGCGGAGGGGGGTCTGATAGCGGAGGAACCCTGCGTCGGCGTCGGGCTGCCCGAGGGCCGCGACCAGGCCGTCGAGCTCGTCGAGGAGGGCAGTCAGCGACTCGAGGACCTCGGGAGCGACGTGACCGAGGGCTTGCTGAGTCGCGGCCTCCAGGCTGGCGCACAGCTGGCGAGCGGAGGTTCGCGCGGCTTCCGGACCCTCGGGGACGGGGGCCGCGGTGGGCAGCTGTACGTGGCGTCCGATCCGTGCGAGCAGCGCGAGCTTGGCCGGCTGCTCCCTGGGGAGCACGTCGAGGATCGACTCGCAGCGGCCGACCTCAGGGAGCGTGGCGAGCGCGCCCGCGACCTGTTCCAACCGCGTCCGATCGCGGACCACGCACGCGGCGAACATGCCGGCGACCGCGTCGTCCGAGAGCACCTCACGGGCGAGACGGGCGGAGTCTTGTTCGCTCGACTGCAGCGCGAGCAGGTTCGCCTCGTAGCGCAAGCCCGTCGCCCCGCACACGCCGCCCCACACCGCGAGCCCGGCACAGATCACGGTCACGGCCCGCGGCGCGCGGAGCAGCGTGCCGTCGAGCCAGCGCGCGAAGGGAGGGGACCACAGCGAGCGCTGGGTGGGTGGGGTCGGGAGCAGGCGGATGAGCGCCGGGAGCACCCCCACGCTGGCCACCAGGCAGAGCAGGGTCCCCGCGGCTGCGAGCACGCCAAACTCGCGGATCCCCTGCACGTCGCTGAACAGGGTCGCGAGGAACGCGAGGGCCGTGGTGATCGCGCCGGCGAAGATCGCGTGCACGGTGACGCTCAGGTCTTCAGCCCGTGGGTTGTCGACCCCGGCGCTCAGCTCCTGGGTCTCCCACCAGCGCAGCGCGATGTGCAAGCCGTAGTCCACGCCGAGGCTCACGAGGAACACACAGAAGGCGACCGAGATCAGGTTCAGCCGACCCGGCCATACCGCGGCGAGCCCCAGCGTCCACGCCACCGCCGCGCCCACGGTCACGGTGAGCAAGAGCGGGAGCGCGACGCGCCGCTGGACGACCATCAGCAGCACGGCGATCCCCAGGAAGCTGATCAAGGAGGCGGTCCAGGCGTCCCGGCGAAAGGTGTGGAGCTCGTCGACCTCGAGCACGGGGTTCCCGGTGACCCCGAGCTCCACCTCGGGGGCCTCGCGCTCGGTGTCTGCGACCAGCTGGCGGAGCAGCGCCACCTGCGCCTCCCGCGCGTCGCCTCCGCGCGCTCGGGTGCGAGCCAGGAGCACCACCCGCCCGTCTCCGGTCACGATCGCTCCGCTGAGCGCGTCCTCACGGAGGAGCCAGTCCGACCAGGGTGGGTCGTAGGGCCGCTCGCCGCGGACCGTGGCCGCGCAGCCCGCGACGATCCGCTGGAGGAACGCCAGGTCCCGGGGGTCGAGGTCCGACTCGGCGGGGTCGCCAGCCGCCAGCGCGAGCTCGATCCGGGCGCGGGTCGTGGTGAAGAAGCTGGCCAACCCGCGTGCGGCGAGGGCGGCCAACCCTGCGCTCGATCCCTCGAGCTGGTCGGCGATCCGCTCGAGGTCCTCCCGTGGGAGGAACAGGAGCGCCTTCCCGACCCAGTCCTCGGGGTCGACCCCGTGGAAGACACCCTCGAAGGCCTCGGGGTGGTCGCGCAGGCGCGCGCCGAGGGACGCCACCGCGGAGGCCGCGTCTCGCGGGTCGTCGGCCGCGGCGACGACGACCACCGCCTCCAGGTCCGGGAAGGTCTCGCGCAGCGCCTTGTAGTGGCGGAGGAAGGCGTGCTCCTCCCCGATCAGCGCCAGGCGGTCGGTGGTGATCGACAGGCCCCCCCAGGCGCCGGCGAGGGCGACGCAGGTCACGAGCAAGGACACCGCGCAGACTCCGCGCGGGCGCTCGCTCAGGTAGCGGAGAACCCAGATCACGGCGGAGTTTAGCCCGCTGGAAGGCCTAAGTCCTGTCCTCGCCGAGAAGCTAGCCGTCAAGTCCGAGAGCAGAGCTGCCGATAAGCCCAGCAGACCGACCCCGTCCCGGGGTCCAACGAGAGGGGCTCTCCGTGCAACGAACTCATCTGGGAGGGGTGGCCGCGCTTTTGCTGACCACCGTCGCCTGCTACCAGCCGCAGACCTTGCCCACCCCAGCCTCGGCACCTCCGGTCGCCAAGGCTCAGACCACCGCCGAGGCGGAGTCCCCGACCAAGGGGTTGCCTCAGGCGCCCCCGGAGCTGACTCCCGAGGAGCGGGACATGGTCCGCTTCTACGACCTGACGGCGGCCCACGGCCTCAAGGTGTCCATCGACCTGGTCACCGGGCGTCGGGTGTGCCGCGACCGGGCGGGGACGAACGAGCTGATCGTGATGCCCAGCGACGAGTCGCTGGTGATCAACGGACGTCGCTATCCCCTCAGCGGGCAGATTCGCTGGCGCGACGGCGTGCTCTACCTGCCGGGCGAGGCGCGGGCGATCGTGGCCGAGAACGTGCGCCGGGCGCCGGTGCGGACGGTCAAGTCGACCCGGGATCTGTTCGACGGACGCGAGCCGGGTCTCACCGAGTGGGTCCCCGCGAGCGCTCGGCGGAGCAAGCCCAGCGCGGTCAGCCGCAACCAGGCCGCGATCTCCATGCCCGCCGCCTGGCGGGTGAAGGGTGAGCGCCGCTGGAAGTACATCGTGATCCACCACAGCGCCACCGACGCGGGCGGCGCGGTGAGCTTCGGCCGTGAGCACCGCAAGAAGTGGCAGAACGGCCTCGGCTACCACTTCGTGATCGGCAACGGGACCCACACCCAGGCCGGCCAGATCGAGGTCGGGACCCGCTGGAAGCGCCAGGGTCAGGGGATCGACGGCGCCCACGCTGGCAACAAGAAGTACAACCAATGGGGGATCGGGGTGTGCCTCGTCGGCGAGTTCAACAGCTCCCGCCCCAGCCAGCGGCAGCTGCAGGCGCTGCGCAGCCTCTGCCGCGTGCTGATGAAGCGCTACGGGATCACCGCCGACCGCGTCTACGCCCACAAGCAGGTGCGCAAGGGCCACACGGACTGCCCGGGGAACAACTTCCCCCTCCAGGCGTTCAAGCGCAGCCTCTAGCCCCGGAGGACCGAGAGCACCCCACGGGCCGCGACGTCGTCGCGGCCCGTTCGCTTTGGTTGGGGCTTCAGAGGCGCGCGCTGACCCGCTGGGCGAGGTCGGCGAAGCTGCGCACGTCGAGCAGCTCGTAGTCCGGGACCTCGACGCCGAACTCGCGCTCGAGCTCGGTGAGCAGCTCCAGCGCCTGCACGCTGTCGATCCCGAGGCTGGTGAACAGGTCGGCCTCGGCGCTCAGCGCCTGGGCCTGGGGAAAGCGTCGCTGGGCAAGGGCGAGCACCCGCTGGGTCACCTCGGCGGGGGTCACGGGGCCTCCTGGGGGCGAGCCACGTAGGGCAGGGGGTCGCTGCGCGCGACGAACTGGGTCAGCGCCTCGAGCACGTCTGGCGCGCGGAGCAGCTCGCAGAACGTATCGACCTCGCGCTGGAGGAGCGCCGGGTCGACGGGCTTGAGCAGGCGCTTGGCCGCGGCGGTCGCCGCGGGAGGATGCCGCACGGCCTGGGCGAGGACGCGCTCGGCCACGGCGCGCTGCTGGCCCGCGCCGACGCGCTGGGAGACCAGCCCCGCGCGGAGGGCGGCCTCCGCGCTCAGGCTGCGGCCGGTGAGCAGCAGGTCGCGGAGCCGAGCCTGGCCCAGGTCACGGCTGAGCCGCGCCAGCCCGCCGAACCCGGGGATCAACCCCAGCCTCAGCTCGGGGAAGCCGAAGCGGGCGCTGGGGTCGGCGACGAGCACGTCGCAGCAGAGCGCGAGCTCGAGCCCGCCGCCGAACACGGCTCCGTGCACGGCTCCGACCACCGGCACGGGGCAGGTGTCGAGGGCGGTGAACACGGCGCCGATCCGCTCGAGGAACGCGCGGACCCTGGCCTGCGCGTCGGGTTCGCTGGCGAGCCCCTCCGCCAGGCCCACGAGGTCGGCCCCCGCGCAGAAGCCGCGCTCGAGGGCGCTGGTGATCAACACCCCGCGGGCCTCGGGCAGCGCCTCCGCGACGAAGCGCTCGAGGGCGGCGAGGGCCGCCTCGCCCAGCTCGTTGAGCGGCGGCGAGGCCAGCTCGAGGATCGCGCAGCCAGCGAGGGGCCCGTCCCCAGCGCTCCAGCGAATCCCCGCGCTCACGCCGCGCCCCCGCCGGCCGCGCGGACCGTGGGGCCGCTGGCGTAGATCGCCTCCAGCTGCCGGCCGTAGCGTTCGTGAATCGCGCGCCGGCGGAGCTTGAGGTTGGAGGTCAGGGTCCCGTCGGTCTCGCTGAACGGCTCCGGCGCGAGGTGAAAGCCCTGCACCCGCCGCGGACCGGCGACGCTGTCGTTGTAGGCGCGGATCGCCGCGTCCACCGCCGCCCGCTCGAGACCCTCGCCCGCGACCACCGCCGAGAGGTGGGGCTTGCCGTGCCCGCTGAGGCACACCTGGGCTCCGGCCCCGATCGCTTCGCGCAGGGTCTCCTCGATGGGCTCGGGGGGCACGTTGTGTCCGCTCTGCAGCACGAGCACGGCGTTGCGCCGCCCGAGGACCTTCAGCCGCCCGGCCTCGTCGAACTCGCCGTGGTCGCCGGTGCGGAACCAGCCCTGGGGAGTGAGGGCGGCCTCGCTCGCGGCCTGGTTCTTCCAGTAGCCGGCGAACACGTGCGGCCCGCGGGTGAGCACCTCCCCCTCCTCGTCCACCTCGAGCTCGACGCCGGGGAGGGCCGTGCCCACGTAGCCGGGCCGGATCTCGCCGGGGCGGTCGAGGGTGCAGAGCGCCGTGGTCTCGGTGAGGCCATAGCCCTGGTAGATCGGGATCCCGAGGGCGGCGTAGAACTCCTGGCAGGCGACGGAGAGCGGCGCGGAGCCGCAGATCAAGCCCACCAGCCGCGAGCCGAAGCGGCCGCGGATCTTGGGGAGCACGGTGCGCCGGGCGAGGGCGCGCACCCCGCGGGCGCGCAGCCCGCGGAGCCCGCGAGGCGGATCGCGATGCGCCTGGAGGGCGCCCGCGAGCAAGCCGGCGGCCCGCGGTCCGCGGGCCGCGACCCCCTCGAGCGCCGCGGCGCGGAAGCGCTCGAGGACGAGGGGCACGTTGAGCAGGTAGTGCGGCGAGGCCGCCTCGAGCTCGGTGGCCAGCTGTCGCGGGTCGGAGAGCAGGGTCAACGTCGCGCCGCGACGCAGCGCCGCGAGGACCACGACCCGGGAGCCGGCGTAGCACAGGGGGAGGTAGTGCAGCGCGTGCTCCTCGCCCCAGGCGAGCCCGGTCAGCTCGGCCAGGCGCGTCGTCGCGCAGTCGAGCATGAACTCCAGGTTGCCGTGGCTCAGGATCGCGCCCTTGGGCGTCCCGGTGGTGCCCGAGGTGTAGAGGATCGTCGCCGGGAGCTCGGCGTCGGGGTCGCGGGGGTGCGACCACTCGGCGGACCCCGCGACGTCGGCGAGGGGCAGCGCTGGGGCGTCGACTCCGCGGGGTCCGTCGGCGTCGTGGAGCACGAGCGCGACGCCAGCCTGGCGGGCCAGCTCCGCGGTCGTCGCCGCCTCCTGCCGCGGGTCGAAGGGGACCAGGATCACCCCTTGGGCGAGGCAGGCGAGGTCGGCCGCGATCCAGCCGGGGCCGTTGGCGGCGACCAGGCACACCCGGTCGCCGGTGTGGACCCCTGCCTGCTCGAGGGCCGCCTGGAACGCGCCCACGCGCCCGAGCATGTCGCGCGCGCGGAGGGGCTGGGGGCCGGCGAGGACGACGGTCTCGGGCTGGTCCAGCCAGCGCTGACGGAGCTCGCCGAGCCAGGTCATGCGGGGGACGCTTCCCCGAGCAGCCCCTCGAGGGCCGGGGTCAACGGGGGCAGGTACGCGTCCCAGCTCCGTGGGCGTGGGGTCCGCTCGAAGCGCGGGTAGCAGCGGAGGACCTCGTCCTCGAGGGCGATCCCCATCTCCCCCAGCCGGCGCAGGTGTCCGGCCACGGCGCGCCGGGCGTTCGCGCCGACCGCCGCGCCGTCGCTCCAGAGCGCCTCCAGCAGCTCGCCCAGGCGCTCGCCGAGGAAGGGCTCGTCCACGGTCAGGCAGAGCTCGCTCTGCCCGCGCTCGCCCAGCAGGTTCGCGATCCGCTCGTCCATGCTGACCCCGATCGCGGGGACGCCGGCGGGCATGGAGCACACGTGGGCGTGGTAGCGCGAGGAGACGAGCACCCGGGCCTCGCGGAGGATCGCGACCAGGTCGAACATGGTGTGCTCGTCGGAGACGAAGGTCGGCGCGCCCCCGAGGCGCGCGGCGAGGGACTCGCAGGCGCGCCGGTCGAGGCGCTCCATGCCTACGAGGACCACGAAGGCCTTCTCGCGGTAGGGGGCGACGGCCTCGGCCAGCGCGTCCAGGTAGCGCTCGAAGGCGCCCTGGTCGTCGCCGTC
>Ga0070726_10004998_pt1 | contig 10296 bp, 9 predicted proteins | sample tdAd471_FD_67275 | JGI IMG/M metagenome (GOLD analysis project Ga0070726, IMG submission 67275) | Marine sediment microbial communities from the Atlantic coast under amendment with organic carbon and nitrate - tdAd47.1 | ecosystem: Environmental > Aquatic > Marine > Coastal > Sediment | place...
TGCTTCGTTTGTGTCCCGACAGAGAGGACATCACATGTGCGAAAGATGCGGAAACACCTATCATAAAATTCAAGAAGCCAGTCGTCGCGGCTTTCTCAAAAGCAGCGCCGTTGCGGCTGCAAGCCTTGCCATTCCGGCCGGATTGCTGGCGCCGAGCGAAGCAGCAGCGCAAGGGCTAACAAGGATCAAAGCCACCCATGGCGGCGGTCTATGCAACCTTGGTATTTTCCTCGCCAAGGAACGCAAGCTGGCTGAAGCCGACGGGGTCGAACTTGACTTTGTGGTAACACCGACGACGACGGATGTTGTGACGCTGTTCGGGGCCGGCATGGTCGATGTGTCGGTCATCCCCTATTCGAACTTTATTACCCTGGTGGATGCCGGTGCCCCTGTGCAGATCGTCGCCGGTGCCGGTGTCGAAGGCTGCATCCTGATCGGGTCCGAGGGCATTTCGTCGCCTGCCGACCTCAAGGGCAAGACCATCGGCACCTTCCAGGCCGACACGCTTGAGGTGCTGCCCTATGATTACATGACCTCGGCGGGCATGGCGTTTGCAGATGCCGAGATCAAGTATTTCAACACCTCGCCGGAACTTGCAGCGGCCTTTATCAATGGGGCAATTGACGCGGTCAGCCACATTGAGCCCTACGCAACGCAATGTCTTCAAGAACGTGCTGGATCAAGCATTCTGACAGACGGTCTGGACCTATATGGTGCTGGCTATTCCGATTGTGTGCTAGCCGCACGCACGCCGCTGCTGGAAGAAAACCCCGATGCGGTCAAAGCCGTCATCAAGGCGATGATGACCGCGCAACTGCAATCCGAGCAGGACACAGCTGCTGCATTGGCCGAAACGCAAGGCACCTATTACAAAACCTCGCTTGAAGCGCTCACGCTGGCGCAGTCTCGCCAGCCGGTGATGATCGACCAGCGTAACAATTCCGAGTTCTTTGTTGAACGGTCCGTGTCGATGCAAAAGATGGGTTACGTCAAAAATACGCTGCCCGACACGGCGGTGAACTGGGCTTTGTTGGAAGAGGTGATCGCTGAAAACGCAGACCTTTATGGCAACCTGAAGTTAAAAACAGCAGCTTGAGGCCATCCCAATGACCGACCAGACACTTGGCACGCCGATGGCGAAAGACAATCAGCGCAGTCTTGGCCAAAAACTGCTCAAACGGCTTGAGCCGACCCTTTGGGTTTTCGCATCCTTGTCAATTTTCGTCGGTCTATGGGAATTCGCATGGTGGCGGGGGTGGGCCAATCCACTTCTGCTTCCGCCACCCCATATCTTTCTGGCCAACATGACCGATCAGTTCCGCTTTTTCGACCCAGGCGGTACGCGGGCGGGTGCGCTGGCCACGGGCGGGTCGATCTTTTCCGTCCTTGGCGTCATTGCATGGTCATCCTTTCGGGTGACGGCCGGGCTGGTGCTTGGCTTTACACTCTCGCTCGCCATTGGCATCGGCATTCGGTATTTCAGGATATTCGGCAAGCTTGTTCTGCCATTGGTCACGATGCTTGCGCCGATATCACCGGTCGCATGGCTTCCGGTAGCCGTGTTCGTCTTTGGCATTGGCAATCCGCCTGCGATCTTTCTGGTGTTCATCGCGATCTTCTTCATCATGACGCTGGCGACACTGTCGCAGATCGACAATGTGCCCGTCCATTACATCCAGCTGGCGCGCGTCATGGGCTGCGACAAGCGGCAGATCTATCGCCACGTGATCCTGCCTGCGATCCTGCCGGAGTTGTTCGTCACGCTGCGCATGAACCTGTTTGCGGCCTGGATGGTTGTGCTGATTGCCGAGGCGGTGGGCGTCGGCTCTGGCCTTGGGCAGGTCACAATGATGGCCCGCAACACGTTTAATGCAAGCCTTGTCTTTTTCACAATGACACTGATCGGCCTGACCGGTTTCGCCTTTGATCAGGCGCTGCGATACATCCAACGAAAAGTGCTTTGGTGGGTTGGCCCCTCCAGCGTCGGAGGAATCTGAGATGACTTTGGGTTTGAAAATCAGCGACGTCTCCAAGACATGGAACCCCGATGGGCCGGAACCTGTGCCCGCCGTGCGCAACCTGTCCCTTGAAGTGGCTTTGGGCGAATTCGTCGTGCTGCTGGGGCCGTCAGGCTGCGGCAAGAGCTCCCTGCTTTATATCGTCGCCGGGCTTGAGGACGCCACCGAGGGCAGTGTGACCTTTGACGGGCTGGAGGTCACAGAGCCCTCACCCGAGCGCAGCCTGATTTTTCAGGAGGCCGCCCTTTATCCTTGGCTGACGGTGCGTGACAATATCACCTTTGGCCTGAAAATCGCCGGCCAGAGCCAAAAGCAGCAACAGGAGGCCGCGGAAAAGCTGCTGCGCCTTGTCGGAATACATGGCGCGGGTGACCGCAGACCGCACGAGCTGTCAGGCGGGATGCGCCAACGGGCCGCCCTCGCCCGCGCACTGGCAATGCAACCCAAGGTCCTGCTGATGGACGAGCCCTTTGCCGCGCTGGATATTCAGACACGGGCCCGCATGCAGGGGCACTTGCTAAACATCTGGGAAAGCTCGAAGGCGTCCGTTCTTTTGGTCACCCATTCAATTGACGAAGCCCTGGCGTTGGCCGACCGCGTCATCGTCTTTACTGCCCGCCCTGGCCAGATCAAGGCCGAGATTCCGATCACCACGCAGCGACCGCGCGATATGCGCAGCCCCGAGATGACCGAATTGGCCCGTCAGTGCGAAGCGCTTTTGGGTGAAGAAGTAGAAAAATCCTTCAATGAGCAGGAACTGGCATGACAGTTGAGATCACCACCGCGCGCTGGATCGTCACAGGCGTCTCAGACACTGGCGAGCCCGACATAATCGAAGACGGCGCGCTTGCCTTTGACGACGGCGTCGTTCTGGCTGTTGGATCCTCGTCAGCAATCCAAACCGTCTATCCGGACGCGCCAGTCACGACGCATCCCAATCACCTGATCATGCCTGGGCTGGTCAACAGCCATCATCATATCGGGCTAACACCCCTGCAACTGGGAGCGCCGGATTATCCGCTGGAACTGTGGTTCGCCGCGCGACTGGCGATGCGCAAGATCGACCCCTATCTGGACACGCTATTTTCCGCGTTTGAGATGATCTCTTCGGGGGTGACCACAGTGCAGCACATTCAAGGCTGGGCCATGGGCAATTTCGATCAGGTCGTGGCCTCGGCCAGCGGCGTGCTGAAAGCCTACGATGATATCGGGATGCGCGTGTCCTATTGCTACGCGGTGCGTGAGCAGAACCGGTTTGTCTATGAAGCGGACGAGGATTTCTGCCGCCGCCTGCCTGCAGATGTCGCCAGGGCCATGGCCGCGCATTTCGCCAAGCAGACATTGCAGTTTGATGACTTTATGCAGCTCTTCGATGTGCTGGTGGCCCAGAGCGACACCCCCCGCGCGCACATTCAGCTTGCCCCGGCAAACCTGCACTGGATGAGCGATGACGGGCTCCTTGCCATTCAGGAAAAATCGACCCGCGCAGGCGTGCCCATGCATATGCACCTGCTGGAAACTGCTTATCAGAAGGAATATGCCTACCAACGCACCGGCACCACAGCGGTCAAGCATCTGGAAAAGCTGGGGCTTTTGGGCCCGCATCTGACGCTTGGCCATGGTGTCTGGATGACGCAGGAAGACATCGAAATCTGCGCAGGCACCGGCACCTGCATCTGCCATAATTGTTCGTCGAACTTCCGCCTACGCTCGGGGGTGTTGCCGCTGATGGAGCTGCAGAAACGCGGCATGACCGTGGGCATGGGGATGGACGAGGCAGGCATCAATGACGACCGCGACATGTTGCAGGAAATGCGTATGGCGCTGACGGTGCACCGGGTGCCGGGCATGAACCCTGCCGATGTGCCCTCGCCTGCGCGGGTGCTGCGGATGGCAACGGAACATGGCGGGCTGACAACTGCATTTGGCACCCAAATCGGCAGGCTTGAGCCGGGACGGCGCATGGATGCGGTGGTGCTGGATTATGGCACAGCAACTTACCCATTCCAGGACCCGGACATCGCGCCGCTGGATGCCATGATCCATCGCGCCAAGATCAAGGACGTCGCGGCTGTGATGATCGAGGGACGCACAGTCTATAAAGACGGTCAGTTCACCATGATCGACCGTGACGCCGTGCTGGCACAAATCGCCGAAGCGTTGTCCAAACCCCGCGACGAAGAAGAACAGGAGCGGCACTGGCTGCGTGAACAGGTCTTTCCTGTGGTCGAAGATTTCTATGCCGGATATCTGCAAACCACTGCTGGCCGCACCCCGTTTTACAAGGCCTCATCCTCCACATGAGCGACGCTCTGTTCCGCAACGTTCGGCTGCTGGATCTGGATCATAGCGATGGCGTGTCGCAGAATTGCGATGTGTCCGTGCTGCATGGAAGGATTGCCGAAATCGGCCCGCATCTGCAAGCAACGCCAACCCAGGTGGTGATCGACGGCACGGGCCATTTGCTAATGCCCGGCCTGATCAATGGGCATTTCCATTCGGCTGTCAATCATATGAAAGGCCGCCTACCCTCATTGCCGCTCGAAGTCTTCATGCTTTATGAATGCCCCGAGCTCGACGTGCTGCGCCCCTCCCCGCGCGAGGCGTATCTGCGCACCATGCTGGGGTGCATCGAAATGCTGCGCGGGGGCACGACCTCTGTGCAGGACGATTGCTTTTTTGTCCCCTCACCTGAGCCCGAAATCATTGATGCGGTCGCCCAGGCTTATTTGGACAGCGGAATGCGCGCCCGTCTGGCCTTGGATCAGCCCGAACTGAGCGAGTTGGAAAAGTTGCCATTCCTAGGTGACTTCCTGCCCGATGCCTTGCGCTCCGAACTGGCCGTGCCTTCGGGCGCCCCTGCCCCGGCTTTGCTGGAGGCATACGCCCACCTAATTGACAACTGGCACGGCGCGGCAAATGGTCGGATCAAGGCGGCGGTGTCGTGTTCGGCCCCGCAGCGGGTCTCGCCCGACTATTTTGCGCAACTCAACGACCTGAGCCTGCGCCACGATCTGCCCCTTTATGCCCATATGCTGGAAACGCGGCTGCAGCGCGTCTATGGTGAGGAATGCCTGCAAGGCCGGTCTTTGGTGCAATACACGCACGAGCTTGGCCTGTTAAGTGACAGGATGAACGTTATCCACGCGATCTGGGTGGATGACACGGATCTGAATCTGCTGGCTGAATCCGGTGCGACGGTTGCCCACAATCCAAACTCGAATCTGCGCCTTGGCAGTGGCATCATGCGGTGGCGTGACATGCAGGATCTGGGGATCCCGATCTGCCTTGGGGTGGACGAGGCGATTGCCGACGACAGCATCAACATGTGGTCGGTGATGAAAACGGCAGGCGTGATCCACAACCTCAGCGATTGGGATTACGCCCGCTGGCCACAGGCGACCGAAGTGATCCGCGCCGCTACAGAAACCGGCGGTGTGGCCATGCGCGAACCGGGCCTTGGCACGATGGACGTCGGCGCGCCTGCCGATCTGATCCTGATCGACCTCAGTGCCTTGCCCTTCGTGCCGCTGAACAACCTCGCCCGCCAGTTGGTGCATTGCGAACTGGGGGCGTCGGTACGGCTGACCATGGTCGATGGCCGCATAGCTGCGCGGAACGGCCGCGTAACAACTGTCGATGAAACCGCGCTATTGGCCGAGGCCGCGGCGTTGTTTGCAGGCAAACAAAGGGCCATGGAAGTGGCTGATACCATGGTCGAACGGCTCTTGCCGCATTACCGCGAGATGTATTTGCGTGCTGGGACAAAGCCGCTCCCGATGGAGCGGCGCATATCTCATCCGCTATGAGAACTGGGATTGACGCAGCAGCGCCTTCGCGGCAATAGCCCCACATCTCCGATTGGGTCGCAGCAATGTCCAAAGCCGCTTTTTCGTTATCCAGAAATGCCAAGGCCGTCGCTGAACAAGTAGCGGTCACGTTGCGGGACCGCATCATCAAGCGCGAACTGGCGCCCGGCGACCGTATCGTGGAACGCCAACTTTCGGCTGAACTGAGCGTATCCCGCACCCCGATCCGAGAGGCCTTGAAACTGCTCGAAGCCGATGGGCTTGTCAAAATCATGCTGCATCGCGGTGCTGTTGTGTGTGACTTTCGATCGGAAGATGCTAGCGCCCTGTTCGATGTGATCGCGGTTCTGGAAAGCCTTGCAGCCCGGCGGTTGTGTGAAACCATGACCGCGCCCAAGCTCCAGACCCTCGAAGACTTGCACGGCCAGATGTTGGAACATCATGCTGCTGGCCGGACTAACGACTATTTTGATCTGAACTCCGGCATCCATGATTTCATTGTTACCTCAGCGGGCAATCCCGAACTGCAGGCGACACATGAAAAACTGATGATCCGTGCCCGTCGCGGACGTTTTCTTGCGATCATGAAACCCGAACGTCTGACACAAGCTGTCGAAGAGCATGACACGCTCATGCACGCGTTCCGGGCGGGCGATGCTGATCGCGCAGCCTTGATCTGGGAAACCCATTTGCAGCACACCGGGGAAACGCTGGCGGACGTTCTAAGTCAGTCCGAAGATTCCTGAACGCCCGCAAATTGGCACTTGTCGCCAGTCTAGCGCAAAAATCGCTCAAAAGACTCGCAAGACGCGAATTTGTCAATGTTTTCTTCGCGGTTTCGAAAATGGCATGCCATTTTTAGGCATCACTCAACGCCACAGGGGGCTTGAAAAGATGCCAAAAATGAATTTCGAACTGACACGTCGCACGCTACTCAAAAGATCAGCCTATGCGGCCCTTGGAACACTGGCCACGCCGGCCATTCTCAGGGCGCAAAGTACGGAACTGGTGATCGGCTGTGCCGGGTCACACACGGCATGGATGGAACAGATCGTTGTTCCACACATGAAGGAAAGCATTGGGGCAGAGATCCTGTTCGAGGGCACCAAATCCTCGGTTAATCTGGAAAAGATGTCCTCCAACAAGGATGCGCCCTATCTATCGGTCGTTCAGATGGATGACCCGGTGATGATCCAGGCGGTTGATGCGGACCTCCTCACACCCATTTCCGCCGATCCGGTGCCCAACATGACCGATTTGCGCCCCGACGCGGTTCATATGGACGGCATGTGGTGCAACTACGTCCAGCCTTGGGCCGGTGTCGCCTATAACACAGAGTTCAAGTCCGGCGGCGTCGCCTCCTGGGAAGACCTGTGGGGAGCGGAAGCAAAAGGCCAACTGATCATCCCGTCGCTGCAAAACACCGAAGGTATGTGGACGCTGTTCATGTCCGCGATTTTGGGATCAGGCAAACCGTTCTCGGAAGCGCAGTATGAGATCGACGCCGCATTCGAGAAGCTGGCGGCGCTCAAACCCAATCTTTTGTCGGTCTACACAACCATGAGCCAGGCGTTCAACCTTCTGGAGCAGGGCGAGATCACCATGTTGGCGGGCAACTTCTCATCCTACACCCTGCCGCGCAAGGCCACAGGCGTGCCGGTGGATCTGGCCGCCCCGACCGAGGGAATCTTTGCCATGCCATCAGGCATCTGCCTTGTAAAAGGCGGACCGAACCCAGAACTGGCCGAGGCCTATGTCAACGAGATGCTCGGGCCAAAGATGCAAGCGGCCATTGCCGATTTCGCATCCTCGGTGCCCGCCAACACGACCGTCACCGCAGGCGCGATCATCCCGGACGGCGTGCCGATTTACGCACCCGATTGGGCCTTTGTCGCCGCCAACCGGCGGGCATGGATCGAACGCTTTGATAAGCTGATGGCGATCTGAGCCATGCAGGGCGCAGAGGCGCCGGAGCCAGGACCGCAACGCTATCTCGATGTCACAGGCGTCGGGAAAGCGTTCAGGGGCACAACCGTGATGTCCGATATGGATTTTCGCGTCTCCAAGGGCGAGCTTGTCTCGCTCCTTGGGCCTTCCGGCTGTGGCAAGACCACTCTTTTGAGGATCATCGCGGGCCTCACACCAACGGACGCGGGCGACGTGCTGCTGGATGGTCACGCAATCACGCGCCTGCCCGCGCACAAACGCAACATCTCGGTGGTGTTCCAAAGCTATGCACTGTTTCCGCATCTGACTGTCGCTGAGAATGTGGCCTTTGGCTTGCGCGCGCACGGCATGGCCAAGGGCGATACAGGCGGCAAGGTCGCCGAGGCGCTGGCCTTGGTACGCATGACGGATTTTGCTGACCGCCCTGTTTCCGCGCTGTCTGGCGGACAGCAACAGCGTGTTGCCGTGGCGCGGGCTTTGATCGTGGATCCGGTGCTTTTGCTGCTTGATGAGCCGTTCTCTGCCCTTGATCGCAAGCTGCGCGAGACGATGCAGGTCGAACTAAAGTCGCTTTTGAGGGCGCGCGACATGACGGCGATTTTTGTCACCCACGATCAGGACGAAGCCATGGGTGTGTCCGACCGGATCGCGGTGATGAATGCCGGCAGGATCGAACAATTTGCAGCACCGTCAGACCTTTACGCCCTTCCAGCCAGCGCCTTTGTGATGGATTTCGTTGGATTGTCCACGCGGCTTCACGGAACTGTTGCGACCAGTCAAAACAACAAAATAACCGTCGAGACGACGCATGGCGTGGTCAAAGCACACGGCGCACTGACCACCGGCACACGGGTCATACTGGGAGTGCGCCCGGAACTGATCCGCACCGAAGGCGGCGAGAACAGCCTTGAGGTCACGCTTGCCGATGCCATGGTGCTAGGGTCGAAAACCCAGTTGCATGGGCAGGCCGAAGACCCTGATCGATTGCTGTGCGAGTTGCCCGGCATGAACAGCGGTTTTGGGTCTGGTGACCGGGTCACCTTTGGCTGGGATGTCGCCGATACGCTGGTCTATGAGGCCAGTGCATGAGGGCGCGTGCGGAAAGAATCGGCCTTCTGGCCTTGCCGGGTCTGAGCTTTCTGGCCGTCGTTTATGCGCTGCCCCTGTTCATGCTGTTGCTCAAATCCTTCCAGATTGACGGGCAATTTTCGGTGGCGGAATATGTCACCTTCTTTACCGACAGCTACAATCTGAGCGTTCTGTGGCGCACACTGCGGGTGGCACTGTTGACCACTCTGCTTGCGCTGATCATTGCTTATCCAACCGCAATTGTCATGGCCCGCACCAAGGGAATATGGCTGTCGGTGTTTCTGGTCGCAATGGTGCTGCCAATGTCGGTGGGCGTGGTGGTCAAGGCCTTTGCCTGGACGATCCTGTTCCGCACCCGCGGCGTGCTGAATGATACGCTGTTGTCTCTGGGGATCACCGAGGCGCCGATCCGGATGCTGTTTACAGAAACGGCGCTGATCATTGGGGCGGCAAATGTGTTCCTGCCCTTCATGGTGCTGCCGATCTATGCAGTGCTGCGCCAATTGGACCAGCGCCTACCCGAAGCTGCGTCCTCGCTCGGGGCAACGCCGGTCTTTCGCTTTATGAATGTCACCTTACCGCTCAGCCTGCCCGGCGTCGTGGCAGGCAGCGCTTTTACCTTCAGCCTCGCGATTTCGATGTATGTGATCCCGTCGCTGATCGTGGGCGAGCGCCAGCAAACGCTGTCGATGCTCACCGCCCGGTCGTTTTTGTACCTGCGGAACGAGGCGCTCGGCGCGACGATCTCGTCGATCCTGCTGATCATCGCAATTTCGGTCGTGCTGGGATCTAGCTGGCTGGCCAGTCGTCTTGGGGCACGATCATGACCGGGACGGATCGCCTCGCGCTCAGCCTTAGCTGGGTCATGGCTATAGGGTGCGTAGTCTTCCTGATGCTCCCCATCGTGATCACGCTTGCGGCATCCTTTACCTCCTCATCGGTCTATACTCTGCCTCCGCCAGAATGGTCGCTTCGCTGGTATCAGTCGCTCGAACGCCGCTCGGGGTTATGGGAGGCCGTGACGCTGTCGCTAAACCTTGCTGTGGTCTCGACGTTGATCTCGTTGGTGATTGGCACGCTGGCGGCGATTGCCGTCACCCGAGGCGTGTTCCCGGGACGCGACGCCATTGCCATCTTTACCGTCTCACCGCTGATGATGCCGGGGCTGGTGGTCGGGGTGGCGCTGCTGCAGTTCTTTCGGGAAATCGGGCTGCGTGATGCCTATTGGTCACTACTTTTGGGCCATATCGTCATCACCCTGCCCTTTGTCATGCGCACCTTACTGGCGTCGATGCAGGCGTTCGACTTCAGCCTTGTGGACGCCGCGCGGACACTGGGCCTGAATTACCCGCGCGCCATTTTGCAAGTTTTGGTGCCGAATCTGGCGCCCGCCTATCTGACCGGAGGCCTCTTCGCGTTTCTGGCGTCGATGG
>Ga0070726_10004999_pt1 | contig 10295 bp, 6 predicted proteins | sample tdAd471_FD_67275 | JGI IMG/M metagenome (GOLD analysis project Ga0070726, IMG submission 67275) | Marine sediment microbial communities from the Atlantic coast under amendment with organic carbon and nitrate - tdAd47.1 | ecosystem: Environmental > Aquatic > Marine > Coastal > Sediment | place...
CTGACCATTAATGAAACCTGGCAGATGGATTTTCATACATGATCAGCTGGAGGATGGCCGAAGCTATCGTTTGTTGAACATTATCGACGATTGTAATAGTGAAGGACTGGTGATTGAAGTGGATCTATCATTGCCAGCAGAGCGAGTGATACGCGCCACTCAATCAGCTGATTGAGTGGCGCGGCAAGCTAAACCGAATTCGCTGTTATGGTCCAGAATATACTAGTAGTAGACTGGCGGAATGGTCGGCGACTAACGAAGTAGAACTATTGTTTATAGAGCCTGGCCATCCACAGCAAGACGCCTAGGTTGAGCGTTACAATCACACCGTGCGCTATGATTGGTTAAGTCATTACCCTTTTGAATCGATTGACTAAGTGCAGCAATATGCCACAAAGTTGCTATGGACTTATAATAATTAAAGACCGAATATGGCGTTAGGTGGCCGTGTTACCCAGACAACGACTCGCGCAAATAGCGCATTAACTTCTACTTATAACAGAGGTTAATTATGGGAGGATTACCGTTGAACTACTGATTTATAACAACTATATTCTCGAACTCTTGAGAGCACTGGCTAAACCAGCCATAACAAGTCGTCTAGCGGATAACTTTTAAATAGTTTTGGCGTGGAGAAGACCACGTAGCTTTTGATCCGCGCGACTCCATTCTCGTCAGCTAATATCTGCTCAGAAATTGCTTCATATTGTGCGACATCAACGCAAATAAAATGTACGATATAGTCAATATCTCCCCCAACTTTAAAGCACTCGACGGCAGCAGGGATCTGTTTAATTAGTGACTCGAAACGCCCCGCGGATTTTACAGCCCGGTTGTCTACCAAGGTGATGTTTGCAATGACAGTAATGCTTACACACATTTTACTCAAATCTAAGTTGGCCGTGTAACGCCTAATAAAACCTTGCTCTTCAAGTTTTTTTGTACGCTTTAAACATGCGCTAGCTGAAAGATTTATCTTTTCCGCTAAATCTAGATTACTAATTCTCGCATTTTCTTGAAGCTCCTCTATTATTCTTTTATTTAATCGATCCAATTTAAAATCTATTTTTTTCATGAGAAATATCTATTAGTTCTAGTTAATTTTGGATACAAAATTTGTAAAAAAATACCCCTATAGAAGCCGCGCTTGGACAAAAATAATAAACTAATTACTGTAAACAATTTGATTCTTAGCGCAAATCTCCATTCTCTGCATAGCAACATATTAAAGCTTTGTGCGATTATTAAGTGATCTTTACCTCTCCCCAAAAAGGATTCACAAATAGTCGTAGGGATTGCATTGAAAAACCCGGAGGTCTACCAACATCTGCCCTGATATCCTTCTGAATCTCTTCTGCCAGCGATTATTTTACTTTGTTGATAATGAGCTTCCCCCAAAATAACGGACTGTTTTATTGAGAGGCAGCTCGCCTCTCATATTCCACTGGGCTTATATAGCCCAGATAAGAATGCCTTCGTTGCCGATTGTAGAACACCTCGATATATTCAAACAGACTTTGTTTTGCTTCCGGTTTTGTTCTGTAGTCTTCATAATCCACCCATTCGGTTTTTAAACTACCAAAGAAGCTCTCTGCCACAGCGTTATCCAAACACTCTCCTTTACGACTCATACTGCCGATCAAGCCATGATCCACCAGTAATTGCCGATAGTCAGCCGAAGCATAGGTGCTACCCTGGTCTGAGTGCACTATCACATCACGGGCTTTGCCTCTGCGCCAAATCGCCATGGTTAGGGCGTCTATGACCAGTTGACGATTGTTCTTGTCACCCATGGCCCAGCCAACCACTTGACGTGAGAACAGATCCAATACTACCGCCAAATATAACCAGCCCTGCCGAGTTGCAATAAACGTGGTATCCGATACCCAAGCCTGATTTTGCTGATGTGTGCAAAAATGCCGCTCTAAGTGATCAGGGGCTGGTGCCAATGTATTCGTGGTGATCACAAACTTCCTTGCCATCTTGGACTGTACACCTGCACCTTTCATCAATCGTGCGACACGATGAACACCCACCGACTCACCCGAGGCCAGTAAGTCTTGATGGATGCGAGGAGAACCGTAAATACCACGACTGGCTTTGTGGAAACACTGTATCTTTGTCAGTAACCGACGACTGTTTTTAGCGCTCTCACTTTCGGGACGAAACAGCCAGTCATAATATCCGCTGGTTGATACACCGAGCACTTGGCATAACCGAACAATAGAATGGTTTTTACATTGTTGCTGGATAAAAGCGTACTTCACTTGAGTTCCCTAGCAAAGTACGCTGCGGCCTTTTTTAGAATCTCAACCTCCTCTTTCAGTCGGTCATTCTCTTGCTTTAATGTCGTTAATTCGCTTTGCTGATCTTTAGTGGGACGGCCACGTTTATTGGGGAAGGCTTCGCCACCTTTGATGCTTAACTGCTCTTTCCATTTATAGAGTTGGTTGCGCCGAACACCGAGTTCCATAGCAAGCTCAGCAGGTGAGCCTGCCTGACTCTTCCATTAGACGAACCGCCTCAATCTTAAATTCACGGGTATAGGTTTTATAAGCTTTTCTTTTGCTCGTCATTGAGATACTCCTTTGGCGACATTGTCGCCTATTAAAAGTATCCGTTAAACTAGGGGAGGTTCATAATGACCCCCGTGTCTCCTGTTAACTTTACAGAATAATCAGTTACACTATTATTTTGATTTCCTCCAACAATAAAGTGCACACAAAATTGTACCTACCTGATTTTTCAACTCTTACCTGCTGCACTATTTAAAAATCATCATTAGGCGATGCTCTTTGCCAGTTGATATCTGTACCAGCAAATCGGTAATACCCCTCCCCAACAAAAAAACTGGATGCAAGAGCACATCTCTAATTGCCTGGATATGATTGCTTTTCAAATTCACATCTGGCTGGCTAAGCTTGCTCTCACAGCTTATTGCCTAAGATCTGAAAACCTGGGTTTCTTTTCAACTATCGGTTTTTCCCACCCCGGAAAATTTTCAATAAAATCACCATTCTCATCGCTATACATCAATATGGCCTTACCTGTCCCGCCCTGCCAAGGATCATATTTCTTATCAACATATCTATCGAAAAAAGTGGTCATTTCAGCGTTTAGACTCTTAATAATTTCAGCATATTCCGGGTTATAGATTAAATTGTTGTTTTCATTAGGGTCCAGCTTAAGACCATACAGTTCAGCTTCTTCACCAAACATTCTTTTAATATATTTCCAATCTGGCTTCACGATTACTCTTGTACTGATGTACTCAAAATATGCGGTATTATCCCAGTCTTGACGTTTACCACGTATAGTATCTGCGAAACTTTTACCCGGTGAGTTTTCTATTTTTTTGTCTTTCATTTCAATCAAATCGAGTATAGTGGGGAAAATATCAAATTCATTGATAATCATACTTGTAGATTCCCCCCAATTAGTATGTGCAGGGCTATATACGATTAATGGTACTTGCATATGCTCTTTATACACTGGGGTAGGCGACGCCCAAGAGCTGTTCCCCCACAATCCATGCTGGCCATAGGCCGAACCCTGATCCGAGGTGAAAATAATTATAGTATTATCTTCAAAACCCCGCTCTTTCAGCGCCTCCATAACACTCCCAACACCATCATCCACCATCGATATCTCAGAAGCTAGGTTGACCATAGCCATTTTATTATTCAGTGCATCAATCGCACCCCATGCAAATGATAACTCTGGTTTTGCACCATGTTTACCAATGGATTCCGCATCATCAACACCCCAATCTTTCATTTCAGCTTGCTCTTTCTCTACGGCTTCAACAGTGGAAGTATTGATCGCCAACCTCCGCAAATACGAATGAACTGGCTCTTGGGGAAACGAAGGTAAATGCGCCGTATAGTACTCAACGTAGCGATTGACTGGCTCCCTTGTCACTACAGGTGGTAGGTTATAGGGGCCGTTGTAAGCCAAATACAAAAAAAAGGGCTTGTCATTCTTTTGTTGATCGATGAAATCTACTGCTCGACGAGTCCAGAAATCTGTAAGATGCTCACCTTTCAGCCTGTAGGTTTTATCGTTATCAATAACTTGTACATCGTAAAATGAGGTAGTGTGCCCAGAGGGAAATGTCACCCAGTAGTTAAACCCTATCTGTGGTTTTTCAGGGACACCCAGGTGGTATTTACCAACCAATGCGGTATTGTACCCAGCCTCTGACAATGTTTGAGGCAAACTACGGAACTCCTCGATGGCAGCCCAACCATCCATACCAACCACAGAAGGCAAACCATTATGCACTCCATGCTGAGAAGGAATTAGCCCCGTTAACAATGTGGCGCGAGTGGGAGAACAAACACCACTTACTGCGTAGGCTCGATCAAACCGCATACCCTTTTCTGCTAAACTATCAATATTTGGCGTCTTAATGTCTCTATTACCGTAAGCCCCCACAAGCGATTCAGTCTGATTATCCGTAACAATAAGTATGACGTTAGGTGGTTTTTCCGCAAGAGATGCATTACTAGAGCTAATGCATAGAAGCGCCATATAGATATATAAATTTAATCTCTTTGTCATCGTATTTTTACTTCATCATTAAGTTTATGTTACATGTTAAAGTTTTTCCAAAGGTGCCTTTTGAACAGTATTTTGATTCCAAAATGGACATGCACTTCGTTAGATCTTCATATATTAGGAATCTTTTCATCCACTCTTAGCCAAAAATTCTGCTCCCAACCCCACCACAAGTCCCGATGCAAGCTTTAAAGAAAATTGAACTACATCATCAACTACCCTATCGGTAAATAATGTTACTAATATCCGCTTCTAGCCGCCTGAAGTATATCGCTCAAAGGTTGCAACTGCTTCTCGTAGTTTCGCCAGTTATCCAAAGAAGATTTATAAATCGGCTGTCTCACTTGAGATGAGCTGGCGGTTGATACCCCTCCCGTTCGTCTATGAAACGCTAGACAATTATACTGCCAATCAAGCCCGCAAAAATCTAATAGCTCACGTACAGTCGTTTCAGTATTCTCAACCAGAGCCTCATATCTCAAGATAAAAATCCGATCAGGCAGAAGATTTATCCAATGATCCATCAGCCGCCGCCAGGCCACATAGTAATGCCCTAGATCGCTTTGAGAGTATGTGAAAGGATAAGCTTCAGCGAAGAGTGTTTTATACATCGCATAGCAGTTGGCCATCGGGTTACGCTCGAGCAATACGATTCGCGCCTTGGGTAAAGCTCTGGCAATAAGTCCGATATAGAGATAGTTACTTGGCAATTTGTCTACAAAACGTGGAGTATGTCCTGTACGAAAGCGGGTATTTTCCAAATACGCCTTTCCCAACGCCCTCCAATCCAAGTTTACAGAAGCTTCTACACTTGCCAACTTATTCATTAGTTTTCCTTTTGCGTTTCTCTGAATCTGCTTGACCAATTCAGTAGGAAAACTTTGTAGTTCACCTGCGTCAAGTATGTCGGAATGCCCACCCAAAATGCGTTCAACCAAAGTCGTACCAGACCGGGGTAAACCTAAAACAAAGATAGGTTCGTCGGTCTCAAATCCTGTTTCGACAGGGGGTGGAGTATTATAAGCCTCAATAATTTTATCTATGGTAGCGACATCGCCCTTAACATCATAGTTTGCATGCATACGCCTCAGATTTGTTCCACGCGACAGGTAAGCAAAAGATTCATCATATCGACATAGGTCTTCCAGCTCTTTCGTTAAAGCAAAGGATAACTGCATTTCAGCTCGCCAGGGCAACCCAGGTTGCGACAATTTGTCAGATAAGCCAGCAATATAGTTGTGATTCTGCGTGGCCTTAAAGGTTTGACTACGCCCCCAATAGGCGCTATACGCCGAGGGATCCAAAGCAATCACTTTTGTATAGACTGCTTCCGCCTCTGAAAGCTGCCCTATATTTCGCAACGTCTCTGCGTAATTAGCCAAGCCAATAGTATTTCCCGGCGCCAACGTGATGATTCTCTGGGTTATCTCAAGCTGATCTGCAAACTCATCAGCCGCTTGAAAAACTACCGCTATAGTATTCAGCACATAGGTAGAATTAGGGCGTGTATCTTTGATTCTTCTGGCTAGGGCTATTGCTTCTCCCATACTCCCATTCGACAATAAACAGTGTGCCTTGTGCGCCAAGAATTCAAGATTATTCGGTTTTAATTCAAGCGCCTTATTGATAGCCTGAAGCGCCAAAGGGCCAAGTCTGGCTCCTTTAGCTGCAGCACTCAGCGAATACCAAGATTCAGAGTTGCCTGGATAATTCTCGCAAAGATTATGAGCGACCTTTATAGCCTCTTTGAAGCTACGTTGTCTCATCAGCTGCCAGCATCTTTTGTGTTGCTTGTTCTCTCCCACGACTTAAACCTTGCAAAATAAGCTTGGGAAAAAAGTTCCCAAGCTTACCACTTTTAGCTTATTTCGAAGCTGGTTTATTTCGAAAACTCGTAAGTTAAACCAACGCCGATTGTACGAGGACGCACAACAGATTCCCATGCAAAATCAGGACCTTGGATGCCAGCTGATGAGCCGCCGACAGTTCCCCGCTCATTGGTCAGATTGCTGACAAAGCCGGTAACAGACCAAGCACCGGCATTGTAAACAACAGACGCATCAACCAATGTAAACGCTTCATAAACTGTGTACCGGAGCGCGTTCCCGCCCTTAGTTGCAAGGGTTCCAGAAGGTGTCTCATCGCGATAACTAGCATTTATGTTCCAGATCAATTCAGCATCAGTTAACTCCTGAAAATAGGTTAGAGCCACTGAAGCTGTTTGTTTCGGTATTGGTAACTCTGAACCCACCACAGCAAGTCTATCTGCTTGAACAACGGACTTGGTTACTTCACTATCAACATGGGCATAACCAAAACTCAGCGATAACGAGTCAGTAAGATTACCAGTCAGTTCAATTTCAAAACCTTGAGTTTCTGCTTCTGGAATGTTTGCGGCACCTATAAGTACTAATGCAGTCAACGTGGTATTAAGCTGTGCATTTTCCCAGTTAACATCAAAAAGGGTAGCCGTATAATCCCAGGATTTGCCAAAACTGCCTTTAATGCCGACTTCCATGCTGGTTAGCTCATCGGGCACATATATAAGAGCTTCACCTCGGTCAGGTCTGATCTTGCTTTCAGGCACAGCATTCACGCCTCCACGGCGAAAACCTTCTGCCCAAGTGAAAAACAACATCGTGTCATCATTCAAATCGTACGATGTATTGAACTTGAATAATGTATCCTTTTCGTTAAAGGATGCCTGTGCTCCACCTATAAAGTTTCCTGTGACGATACCACCTTCCTGAATAGCTTCAAATTTTTGATCAAAATACCGGAAGCCTCCCGTCACTTGCCATGCTTCAGAGATATGGTAGGTTAATTCACCATAAACTGCCTTATCGGTAAATTCCGTTTTGTTGTCGAAGAAATAAACGAGGTCATTCGGGGTAGTGTCCGTGAAGAAGCCCGGACCAACCGCAGGGCTGCCATCCAGACCGATGAGTATAGCACCTGCATTATTAACCGCGGCGACATAGTCATTTCGCCCCAGATTGCTATCTGCCTGTCGGAAATCACTTTTCTGCTTTAAGTAATTAACGCCCAACAGCCAGTCATAGGCCCCATCCGTATTCGATACCAAACGGACTTCCATTGAATCGATCTTGTCTTCCCAGGTACGACGGCTGCTAACCAGATAACGGGGGTTATTGCCGTAATATTCCGTATAGAGATCCACTCCGGAACCGAAATACCCAGGAAAATTTAGTGCAAACCCTAAGCTCCCATCCACACCATAATTGCCAGAGGAATCCTGAAGCATATCGCCCTGAACCTCCGTATGCGCCATTGCCACCGTCATAGTTGCAAACCCAAGGTCTGACTCAACATCCAGAGAGTACAGATCGACATCCCGCTCAAAAGGCTCTTCAGAGACAGTTCCCGAATCGTATTCAGCAAGCGCTTCATTATCGCCCTGACGCCCTCCAACTTCATCGCGCTGCATATGATAGGACAAAGTTACAGAGGTCTTGTCTGAAACATCCCACAACAACGATAAACGACCGTTAACGATATCTTCATCATTGATATCTGTCTCACTGTGAAAAACGCCAGAGCTATTAACTGGATCCGACGGATCGGCTAATATAGGCGCTCCATCTCTGTCGACTTGATATAAATTTGGTGAATCAATGAAGCCAGCGTTATCCACTCGGCCCACATTACCTCTGACGGCAAAATTTGAGTTTAAAGGCAAGTTAAAAAGAACATCTGTTTCATTACTTAAGCCATCGGAGTGATCCGTGCTGCTCAAACGAGTCGATACTTTAACTTGGGTCTCTTCAACGTTGGGTTTATTTTGAACTAGGCGAACAATGCCGCCCATTGCTCCAGACCCATACAACGTGCCCTGCGGCCCACGTAGCACCTCGACCCGTTCAATGTCCTTCAGCCTGAGACTTGTAAAAATAGGCGTATTACCCACATAAGTGCCTACAGTAGGAGCAGTAGAACCTGGGCGCTCTGACGAGTTACCAGAGCTATCGACATTTATGCCTCGCATAGCGATGCTGTTTGCGAACGCACCTGCCGTTCTTGGTCCCTTATCCATAAATGCGATACCGGGAATATTACGAGACAACTGCGCCATATCAGTAATACCCTGACGCTCCATCTTTTCCCCGCTAAATGCAGAAATATTGTATGGCACCTCTTGGACAGATTGAGCACGCATAGTCGCAGTTACCATAACTTCTTCAATGATGTTTCCTTCCGCCGATACGACAGGCACATAAAATGCAGACATTGCGATATAGCTGCTCAGTTTTCGTTTTTTAAACATTCGAACTCTCCTCTATATGCCAACAAGATAATCTAAACTAGGTTGCTAGCATCATTTAGTTTTATTTTAATCTTGATCCGCTTATTACTTACTCACCAATGTCCATCTAATATTGGTTATATTTCGTTTATATCGAACCATATTAAATAGGTTGCAGTAACTCATCGCCGACCACATGTAGTCTTTAATTCACCACGAACCCTTTCCCTTTCTACAAGTCTCAAACCAAACGCTCGTCTTTATCTGGAGATGTTCGATTTATAACCGCTTTAAAATTACTAAACTTGTCGCATCGAACTGCACTGCACGTCAGTGTTCCGGACCTTCATACAGCCCAACTTTATAACTGACTTTTCTATATCGTTAGCAACAATTACTTCTTTCTACGCCTTCCTAGTTTCGATTTACACGCTAGCTAGTCTCGTTAGATAGTACATGGGCTTTGAGCACTTGGTACGAAACCACCCCCCGCAAGACTGATACGGCAACTTAGTAATAACCACAATGCCCACTGGGCATGTGTTGTATTCTCAATACCCCCCTTTTTGTAATTCACATTGGGTATGCCCTCGAATGGTTAATCGTGGAGCCACCTAAACAGAGAACATCCAGAATCAAAGAGTTACCACTATTCTTTCTAGTGAAAAATTGTAACAAACTGTAAACGCACAAAATTGCTATTCTTCTATACATGGAGAATTTTAATGACCCTAAAACTGCATATACCGCATAAAATATTATTCAAATGAAAAAGTCAGTATCATGATATCGAATCCAAAATCAGCTCCCGGTTCGCTACACGTAGTTTCTCAACTCATCGGCTTAAAATTCGCTCATCTCGCTGGCCGAGGTGAAAGAGTCGTTGAGGTGATGAACGTGCTAAAGTAGCAGAATAAGAGATGTCCGAAACGAATTCAGATAAATTGCGGCAGCAAGTTTATTCCCAAGGCGCTAGACAAATGGGCTTTTGACAATCAAATTATTCTGGACTGTCTCACGACAGGAAAAACCAACTGATAACCCGTTTATTGAATCGTTCAATGGAACTCTGCGAGATGAATGTTTAAATACGAACTGGTTTTTATCTCTTGTAGACGCCAAAGAAAGTTTGAAGATTGGCGAGTTAATTACAATGAATACCGCCTGCATTCATCACTCACGAATCTTACTCCGAGTGAGTTTTGCAATCGGCATCAAGTAGCCAGAAATCTTTAGTTTTAGATGGTATGGTTTTGGGGTGAGGGCCACTCATTAAGCTCTCGGCATGTTCAATTAAAACAGTTTAGAATCGTTTTGATTTCCTTAAAATGCATCACTAAGCTAAGCTAGCTTGCGCATCATCTTTTTCTTTTCGCTTTGACTCATCTTTCCATACCGATAAAGTAATTTTGCCAACTCCTTTTCCTCGGCATAAAAATAGGCTGCGGGAACCCCAAGCGCATCGGCTAAA
>Ga0070726_10005001_pt1 | contig 10292 bp, 5 predicted proteins | sample tdAd471_FD_67275 | JGI IMG/M metagenome (GOLD analysis project Ga0070726, IMG submission 67275) | Marine sediment microbial communities from the Atlantic coast under amendment with organic carbon and nitrate - tdAd47.1 | ecosystem: Environmental > Aquatic > Marine > Coastal > Sediment | place...
CCGCCAGGTCGAGGGACTCCTCGGCGTCGTCCGAGGGCTCGTCCTCGTCCTCCGGCTCCGCCAGGTCGAGGGACTCCTCGGCGTCGTCCGAGGGCTCGTCGTCGCTGGCGTCGTCCGCCTCGTCGTCGTCGCTGGCGTCGTCCGCCTCGTCGTCGCTGGCGTCGTCCGCCTCGTCGTCGCTGGCGTCGTCCGCCTCGTCGTCGCTGGCGTCGTCCTTGGGCTCGACCCCCGCGTCGCGCAGCTGGGCCTCGAGCGTCTTGATCCGGGCGTTGAGCTGGTCCTCGATCTCGATCTGCTCCATGGAGAGGTCGTCGAGCTCCTGGACGACCTTGTCCCGCTCGCTCTTGTGGTGCGCGACCTGCTCCAGCGCGGCCTTCAGCTCGGCCTTGATCCCCTCGAGGTCGCTCTTGTCGACGGTGGCGTCTTGCAGCTCCTTGAGCTGGGTCTCGAGCTCGTCACGCTTGGCCTCGGCGGCACTCAGCGCCTTGCGCGCCTCGTTCAGCTCTTCGGTCATGGCCTCGAGCTTCTCGTCGACGGTGCCGGTGCCGCCGCCCTTGGCCTTGAGCTCGTCGAGCTCGTGCTTCAGCCGGTCGACCTCGGTGTCGAGCTCGGAGCGCTCCTTCTTGGCGCTCTCGGTGCGCTCGCGGAGGCGCTTCTCCAACTCGGCGACCTTGGCCTCGGCCGTGGTCGCGCGGCCCTCGAGGGTCACGACCTCGGACATGTGCCCGCGGCGTAGCTTCTGGGTGTGTCGCGCGAGCATGTCGCCCTTGGGCAGGACCCCGCTCTTGGCGCTCTCCTTGGCCTGCTCGAGCTGGTTCTCCAGCTCGCGGACCCGCTGCTCGAGCTCACCGGCCTTGGCCGCGTCGGCGAAGGTCGCGCCCACCGGCAGGTCGAGGAACTTCTCCAGCGCCTTGCGCATGCGCTTCTCTTCGGCGAGCTCACGCTTGAGCAGGCGCACCCGTTGCCCGTCGCCCTTGTCGTTGCCCTGCTCGATGACCTTGTCCCACCAGGGCGTCTCCGCGCCGTCGTCCGCGGCGGGCGCCGCCTGCGGCGCGACCCTCCCCTCGGCGAGGAAGCGGACCCGGGTGTTGCCCAGGGCGAACACGTCCTCGCTGGCCAGCTCGTGGCGCTCGACCCGCTCGGCGTTCGAGCCCTTGAGCACCCACGTCCCGTTGGACGAGCCCTGATCTTCGATCAGGTAGCGTCCGTTGATCAGCTTGATCTGGGCGTGGTTGAAGGAGATCCAGGGGTCGTGGATCGCGAGCTTGGCGGAGTCGCGGTTGCCGATATCGACCACCTCGCCCTCGCCAGGGAGCTCGATCTCGGCTCCCTTGCGCTTGCCACTCAGGATCAGGAGTTTAGCCATGCAATCCACCAGCCCTCATGGGGTTAGGGCCGACGAATGATAACGGGTGTGAATCCCGCGGGCAATCCGACCCGTCTCTCCCTCACGAGCCTGCTCCCTTATACTCAGCCCAACCTGGAGGACCCCATGCACCGTTCCCTGACCTGCCTGCTCGCGCTCACGTGTAGCCTGGCCACAGCCCAGACCGGCGAAGAGATCATGCGCAAGGCCGACAAGGCCAACCGCTCCCGCGACGAGCGCTCGGTGATCGAAATGATCCTCGAGGCCAAGAACGGTCAGCGGCAGCAACGCTCACTCGAAGTCCTCGGCGCGACCGACCAGGACGGCGACGACGACAAGGCGCTGATGCGCTTCTTGACCCCGCCCAAGATCCGCGGGACCGCCGTGCTGACCGTGGAGAAGACCGGCTCCCCCGACGACCAGCACATTTACCTTCCTGCGCTGAAGAAGTCGAAGCGCGTGGCCTCGGGCCAGCGCACGAACCGCTTCGCCGGGACCGACTTCACCTTCGAGGACCTTCGCAGCGAGAACTTCGAGGAGTACACCTACAAGCGGCTCGACGACGCCAAGGACGGCGACCGGGACTGCTGGGTGGTCGAGGCCACGGCCAAGCCCGACACCGAGTCCGGCTACTCCAAGCGGATCCTGTGGGTCGACAAGGAGCGGCTGACGATCCCGCGCACCGAGTTCTACAATATGCGCGGAGAAAAGCAGAAGACCTTGCGTCTGCTGGACTTCAACAAGGAGGAGGGCCTCTGGCGCTCGCGGGGTTCGATCATGGAGGACCACCTCCGCGGCAGCAAGACCGTGTGGCGGACCAAGGAGCGCGAGATCAACCCCGGGCTCGACGACAACGTGTTCACGACCCGCAGCCTCGAGCGCGGTGCGTAGCCCGCTCCTGCTGTTCGCCCTCGCCGGCGCCTGGGCCTTGGCCCAGGAGCCGGCACCCGTCAAGCAGCCCGGGTTCCTCGGGGTGCAAATGGCACCCTGGACCGTCGAGGGCAGCGACCCCCCCGAGGCCTTGATCCAGGTCAGCGGGGTCGTGCCCAACTCGGCCGCCGAGCAGGCCGGGATCCTCCCCGGCGACGTGATCGCCGCCGTCGGCACCCAGACCACCGCCGCGCCGCCGTCCGAGGTGATCGCCCGCTTCGCCCGCCTGGTCAAGGCCAAGGGCGCCGGCGAGACCCTCGACTTCGTGATCCGCCGCCCGACGGTCAGCGTGCACACCTTCAGCGACGGGGAAGAGCTCGCGCCCCCCGAGGACGCGACCGGGCCGACCGCGCTGCGGATCCTCCCCGACCTGGCCAAGCTGCTCGAGGAGCACCCCGACGGCCTGCTGACGGTCCGCGCCGAGCGCAGCATGCCGGAGCGGACCTTTACCGTGACCCTCGGCGTGCGCCCCGAGTCCCTTGGGGTCCAGCTCCCACCCAACGCCGACCTTCGCCCCGACCTGGAGATCCGCGGCGACTCCAAGCTGACCCAGCTGACCCGCGAGGTCGCGAACCGGGTGCCCGGCGCGCTGGCCGACGTGCAGCAACGCCTGGAGCAGAACGAGGGCGTGGACGACGCCTTCCGCCTGAAGACGGTGCGCTACCTGCACCGCGCCCCGTTCAAGCTCGGGGACGCGACCCGCGGCCTGGCCGAGGGCCTGGCCTTCGACTGCTTCGACGAGCCGAACCCCGCCGCGGCGATCGTCCAGCGCGCCCAGCTCGAGCTCGACGTGGCCCCGGTGGTCAGCGCGACCCCAACCCGACCGCGCCCCGGCGCCACCGCCACGGCATACGCGACCTACGCTGGGGAGTGCGTGATGCTCGCCCGCCAACGCGTCGAGCGCGCCCTGCGCGAGCTGACCCCCGACGAGCGCCAGCAGCTGGCGGACCACCTGCCCTACCTCGCCGACGCCTTCGAGAACCATATCTACCTCCACGAGGACGAGGACCTCGTCCAGCGCGCGCGGCACGTGGAGACGATCCCGCTCCTGGCCAAGGTCGACCGCGGCGCCATGCTGGACGCCCTCGGTGCGCTCTCGGCGTTCACCGACCCCGAGTTCCTCGAGCAAATGCGCCTCGACCTGCTCGCCCAGGAGGAGGCCGGTGGCTACTACACCTTCAACGTGCCGGCGACCCAGGGCCGAACCCTGGCCTGCGTGATCCACCCCGTCCTCGGCAACCTGGTCGTCGGTTCGTCCGACGCCAACGTCTACACCCTGGACGCCGCGGTGGTGATCGACCTCGGGGGGGACGACCACTACCACCAGCCGGTGGGCGGCGGGCGTCCCGATCGCCCGGTGGCCCTCGGGGTGGACCTCAACGGGCACGACCGCTACCAGACCACCGTGCCCTTCGCCCAGGGCTCGGGCTTCATGGGGGTCGGGCTGCTGGTCGACGCCGCGGGGGACGACGTCTACACCTCCAACCGCACCTTCGCCCAGGGGGCCGGCCTCGCTGGCGCGGGCATGCTGCTCGATCTCGCCGGAGACGACCGCTACCGCGCCCCGAGTTTCTCTCAGGGCTCGTGCCTGGCCCAGGGCGCGGGGATCCTGATCGACGACGACGGGCGCGACCTCTTCACCGGCGGGCTCTACATGCAGGGCTTCGCCGGGCCGGGGGCCTTCGGCCTCCTGCTCAGCCGCGGCGGCAACGACCGCTACGAAGCCACCGGGAGCGAGCCCTGCGGCTACGGCGACCCGGGCAACTTCCGCGCCATGAGCCAGGGCGCCGCGATCGGCTTCCGCAACTACGCCTCGGGGGGGATCGCGCTCCTCGTCGACCACATGGGGCGCGACGTCTACGAGGCGGGCAACTTCTCCCAGGGCGGCGGCTACTACTACGGCTGGGGCTCCCTCGTCGACCTCGGCGCGACCCGTGACCTCTACGAGGGCTCGCGCTACGCCCAGGGCTTCGCCGCCCACTCCGCGCTGGGCTCCTTCTGGGACGACGGCGGCGACGACCAGTATCAGTCCTTCGTCGGCGCCAGCCAGGGCGCCGCCTGGGACCTCTCGGTGACCGTGTTCATGGACGACTGGGGCAACGACCGCTACCGGGGCGGCCCCGCGTTCAGCTACGGGGTGGCGGCCCACAACGGCGTCTCGGTCTTCGTCGACGGCGGCGGGCGCGACACCTACGCGGTCGCCCCCGGCCGCGTCGGACCCAACGACTACCACGGCGGCCAGAGCGTGGCCGTCGTGCTGGACCTCGGCGGCGAGCCCGACCGCTACCCCGCGGACTCGAAGCTCGGCGACGACCAGGGGATCCTCGACCAGGAGCAGAGCGTGGTCGTGGACTTCCCCACCGCCAACCCTGCCGAGGCCATCGAGATCCTCGACGACCTGCTCCGCAAGGAGTGAGGCCTCTCGGCTACTTCGCCTTGGGCCGGAAGGCGACGACGACGTCCTCGTGGGTCTCGAGGTAGGGGCCGTCGATCAGCTCCACGCAGTAGGGCACCGCGGGGAACACCGCGATCAGGCACTCGCGGATCGCCTTCGGCGAGCCGGGGAGGTTGATCACCAGACCCCCGGGCCGTCCGTTGGAGGGGAAGCGGATCCCCGCCTCCTGCCGGGAGAGGATCGCGGTCGGGACCTTCTCCAGGCTGACCTTGCGCATCAGCTCGCCGAAGCCGGGCATGGGCTTGTGGCACACGGCGAGGGTCGCCTCGACGGTCACGTCGCGCCGCGCCGGGCCGGTGCCGCCGGTGGTCACCACGAGGCTGCAGCCGAGGGTGTCCACGAGCTCGATCAAGGTCTCCTCGATGGTCCCCTGCTCGTCGGGGATCACCCGGGCCACGGGCTCGAAGGGCGTCTTGAGGAACTCCTGCAAACAGGCCTGCAACGCCGGCCCCCCGCGGTCCTCGTATTCCCCGCGGCTCGCGCGGTCGGACACGGTCAGCACCCCGATCTTCGGCAGGTCGCCCACGACTCCTCCTCGGCGTGGAACCTAACCCGGGCGGCGGGGAGGCGCGAGAGGCGTGACGATCAGTCGCCGCGCAACGAATCTGAATCTGCCTCTGCCTCTTGATCTCTGGGGGGCTCGTCCCGAGCCCCCTCGCCCTCACAGCTAAGCAGCTCGGGCTCACCCCAAGGGGCCGCGGCGCTCTCTGCCTCTGTTCCCCCGTCGTGTTCGAGGGCGTCGAACTCGGCCTGGCTGAACACGTGCTCGGGCTCGGCGGGGAGCTCCCGGCCGAGGGCGGTCCAGACCGCGCGCTTGAGGTCTTCGAGGATCAGGTAGAGGCAGGGGATCACGATCAGGGTCAGGCCCGTCGCGAACAGGAGCCCGAACACGATGGACATCGCCATCGGGCTGAGGAACTTGGCCTGGCCGCTGGCGAAGAAGGCCAGGGGCGCGAGGCCGAGGACGGTGGTCGCCGAGGTGAGCAGGATCGGGCGCAGGCGACGCACGCTGCCGGTGACCGCGGCCTCGAAGGTCGGGACCCCGGCCGCGCGCAGGCGGTTGACCAGGTCGACGAGCACCAGGCTGTCGTTGACCACGATCCCGCTGGTCGCGACCAGGCCCATCATGGACATGAACGACACGTCGGCCCCGAAGAGCACGTGGCCCACGAGGATCCCGTCGATCCCGAAGGGGATCGCGACCATCACGAAGAACGGCTGGAGGAACGAGCGGAACTGGGTGCCGAGGATCAGGTAGATCAGCAGCAGCGAGAGGAAGAAGCCCTTGATCAGCCCGCCCATGGACTTCTCGGCCTCGCGGCGCTGGCCCTTGATCCGCAGGTTCACCCCCTGCTTGCTCAGCGGCCCGGCGAACTTGCGCTCGAGGCGCTCGGTGACCTCGATCGCGTTGGCCTTGGCCACGTCGACGTCGGCGAGGACCGTGATCGAGCGCTGGCGGTTGCTGCGCAGGATCTTCGACAGCCCGCGGCCCTCGACCGCGCGCGCGACCGCGGCGAAGGGCACGCGCTCACCGGTGGGGGTGGTCAGCCACAGCTCCTCGAGGGTCGCGCGCTTGGAGCGGGCGTTGGGCGGGAAGCGGACGACGAGCTCCACGTCCTCGTCGAAGCGGCGCACGCTGGTCGACTCGTTGCCCTGGAACGCGTTGCGCACCTGGAGCCCGACGCTGCGGGTGTTGAGCCCCAGGGACGCCGCGGCCTCCTCGTCCACGCGGACCTCGAGCTCGCTCTTGCCCGGCGCCCAGTCGTCGTAGACGTCCTGGACCCCGGTCTGCAGGCGCAGCCAGTCTTGCACCTCGCGGCTCGACTCGCGCAAGAGCGCGTAGTCTTCGGCCTCGAGCCCGACCTCGATCGCCGCGCCCCCGGGGCCCGCCTGGAGGCCCTTGAACTCGAGCTTGGTGAACTGGTCGTAGCCGCGGACCTGCTCGCGCAGCTCATCGATGATCGCGATCGCGCTGCGCTCGCGCTCTTCGGGCTGGCTGAAGTTGACCACCACCTGCCCCAGGTAGCTCCCGCGGTCGATGCGGTTGAAGTCGACCGCGCTCAGGCCCACGCTGGTGACCACCGCCCGACGCTCGTTGTCGGGGACCGCGAGCACCGCCTCCTCGAGCAGCCGGGTCTCCTTCGAGGTCTCCTCGAGGGGGGTCGTAGTCGGCAGCTCGAAGTTGAGGAAGTAGGTGTCGCTCTCGAACTCGCCGAAGAGCACGAACTTGAGCTGGGTGCTGGCCCAGGTCACGAGCACGATGGAGCCCGCCACCCCGGCCGCGATCAGCAGGTAGCGGTTCTTCAGCGACTTGCGCACCCAGCCCTCGTAGCGGGGGAGGAAGCGCGCGAAGCGCGTGTCTTCAGGGGCCTCGGCGGGCTTGGCGAACTCGGCCACGTGGCAGGGGAGGATCACGAAGCACTCGATCAGGCTCCCGGCCAGGCAGAGGGTGACCACGATCGGGACCACGGACATCCACTGGCCCATTTCGCCCTCGACGAGGAGCATCGGCATGAACGCCGAGACCGTGGTCAGGATCGTGGAGAGCACCGGGCGCGCGACCTCGGCGGTGCCCTGCACCGCGGCCTTGGCGGGGGGCATCCCGCCCTCGATCAGGCGGTAGATGTTCTCGGTGACGATGATCGCGTCGTCGACCAGCATGCCCAGGATCAGGATCAGCGCGAACAGGCTCATCATGTTGATCGAGTAGCCGAGGAAGGGCATGCACAAGAAGCTGAACAGGAACGCCAGCGGAATCCCCAGCGCGACGAGGAACGCCATCCGCCAGTTGAGCAGCACGCACAGCGAGAGCATCACGAGGAAGAACCCCGAGAAGGCGTTGTTCTGCATCGTCCGCAGGCGCGAGTCGAGGAACACCGAGAGGTCGGTGTGTACGTCGGCGGAGACCCCCGCGGGGAGGTCGAGCTGCTTGGCGCAGTCCTTCACCGCCTGGGCGATGTCCAGGATGTTCCCATCGGGGTCCTTGAGCGCGGTCAGGTTCAGCGCAGGCTTGCCGTTGAAGCGCCCGTAGATCTCGGCGCGCTCGAACCCCGGGCGCACCGTCGCCACGTCGCCCACGCGCACGTGGGCGCCGTCGGGGTCGGCGCGGACCACGACGCGCTCGATAGCGCGCGCGGTCTTGGCCTCGCCCTTGGTGCGGAGCACGACCTCGTCGCGCTCACGCTCGAGGAACCCGCCGGGCATGCTCAGGTTCTGCGCCGCGAGGGCGTCCGCCACCTGCCCCAGGGTCAGGTCGAAGGCCTCCACGGCCTCGGGGTCGACCTCGATCAGCCACTGCACGTCGCGCAGCCCCGAGGGGCGCACGTCGCCGACCCCGGGAATGTCTTCCAGCTCGCGCTGGATCGGACGGATCAGGTCCTTGAGCGCGAGCTCGTCGAGCTCGCCGTAGACCGAGAGCGTGATCACCGGGAACTGGGTCTTGATCTCGGTCGCCTGGGGCTCCTCCGAGTCTTCGGGCAGCCCGGTGATCGTGTCCAGCGCGCGGTCGAGGTCGGTCAGCGCGCGGTCGACGTTGGTCCCCCGGCGGAGGTAGACGTCGACGAGGCTGACCCCCTCCATGCTCGTCGACTCGACGGTCTCGACCCCGTCGACGGTCTCGACCGCGTCTTCGATCTTGACCGTGATCAGCTCTTCGATGTCCTCGGGGGAGGCGCCGAGGAAGGGGGTCGAGACCAGCAGCCGGTTGCGGGTGAAGTCGGGGAAGATCTCGCGGGGGAGGGTCAGGTAGGAGTAGACCCCGGCCACCAGGATCAACAGCGAGAGCAGGTGCACCGCCACCGGGTTGGTGACCCCCAGCTCAGCGATCTTGCGGAACACGGGGCTACTCCACCCTGCGCACCGTGGCGCCGTCGTAGAGCAGCGCGGTGCCGTCGATCACCAGCTCCCAGGGGCCGGCCCCGCCGAGCTCGCCGACGAGCAGCCGCCCCTCGCCGAGCCGCGCGCCGAGCTCGACCACCTGCCGCCGGGCGACGTCGCCCTCGAGCAGGTAGACCGAGCTGCTGGTCTCGCCGGCGACGACCGCCGTGTCGGGGATCCACACCGCGCCCTCGACGGCGCCGCCGTCGAGCTCGACCCGGGCGAAGAGCCCCGCGCGCAGGGTCCCCGGGTTCTCGACGACCACATCCACGGCGATCTTTTGGGTCTGGGGGTCGGAGATCGCGGACACGCCCTCGATCTGCCCCACGCAAGCCAGCGGCCCCGAGCCGGTGCCGTGGGTCGGCGCGTCGCCGGCCTGGGTCGCGAGCAGGCTCGGGATCCGCACCGTGGCGCTTGCCCCGCGCTCGAGCCACAGCGCCTCACCGGGCCGCACGTGCAGCCGCACGCGAATGCGCGACTGGTCGACCAGGCGCACCACCGGGGTGCCCGGCGTGACGAAGTCGCCGACCCCCACCAGGCGCTCGCCGACTTCGCCTGGGTAGGGCGCGCGGAGGGTGCAGTGCTCGCGGTCGCGGACCGCGACCTTGAGCGCCACCGCCGCCCGCTCGCGGGATGCCTCGGCCGCGGTGACCTCGGCGCTCGCCAGGTTCAGCGCGCCCTCGAGCTGCTCGTAGGCGGCGAGGGCCAGCCGCCACACCTCGTCGGCCGCGTCGGCGCGATCGCGGGAGGCGACGGACTGCGCCGCGAGGTCGATCCAGCGCTCGCGCTCGGCGGCCCGCGCGTCGAGGCGCTCCTTGGCCGAGCCCAGGAGCTGGCGCTGGGTCGCGAGGTGGGTCGTGGCCCGCGCGAGCTGGCCGTCCGCGACCTCGAGGTCGGCCTGGGCGGTCTCGAGCCGCAGCTGGGCGTCCTCCGGGTTGAGCTCGAGCAGCGCGTCCCCGGCCTTCACGTGGGCACCCACCGGGACCGCGTAGGTCAGCACCCGCCCTGAGGTCTCGACGGCGAGGCGCGCGTCGCGCACCGCCGCGAGCTTGCCGTAGGCCAGCACCACCCGCGCGTGCCGCTCGCGGCGCACCTCCCGGGTGCGCACCGCCGTCGGCCGCGCCGCGGGGCGCAGCGGGTCGTGCCCCTCCTTGGGCTCGACGACCGCGTAGCCGAACGGGTAGCGGGTGATCGCCTGGATCTCGAGCTCCTGGGCCTGAACCGGCGCGCCGAGGGGCTGCACCAGGTAGCGCCCGTCGCCGAGCTCGCTGAAGCCGTCGACCCGCACGGTCGTGTCCAGCTCCTCCCGTGAGGCGGCGAGGAAGCGGATCAACACGCTCGCCACGAGAGCGCCCAGCAGCACCCCCAGCACGAGCAGCACGGTCTTGCGGCGCGACATGGCCCCTCCGCCGGGCGCATTGTGCCTCTCGAGCTGGAGCAGGCAAAGGACCAGCTTGGATTTGGGTTCGGGGTGTGTTGGGAGTCGTGCCCACTCCCTCGGTCGAGGTCGGACTCCGTGTTGGACGTTCGCGAACACCCGACGCCGGGTTCGAACGCCGGATCGGACGTTCGCGAACATCCGACGTCGGGCCCGAACGCCGTGTAGGGTCTTCGCGAACATCCGACGTCGGGCTCGAACGCCGTGTAGGGTCTTCGCGAACACCC
>Ga0070726_10005003_pt1 | contig 10291 bp, 6 predicted proteins | sample tdAd471_FD_67275 | JGI IMG/M metagenome (GOLD analysis project Ga0070726, IMG submission 67275) | Marine sediment microbial communities from the Atlantic coast under amendment with organic carbon and nitrate - tdAd47.1 | ecosystem: Environmental > Aquatic > Marine > Coastal > Sediment | place...
GAAGAGATCGGGCGGAAATGCCTGCAGTGAAGGCTGGTGGCCTTTGCAAGGGCAGTTTCGTTCGAGATCGAAGCCATTTGAACGTCCTTTCGGATTTGACCGATTGGCCGCTCTGCCACGTCAGAAAAGCTTGGAAATGTCCCAACATTTCCTGCACTTTTCTTCCTCGTATATCGGCCAATCGCTTCAAACCATGATCCTCGGAATTAATGGGTCCTGACCCTATGCACAACAGGCATATTCATGGTGGAGGCAGTCCGCACATGAACCACAGCGCCGTAGCTTCCACGCCATATGACAAAAGAGTATTCCACGGGCTAGACGGATTGCGCGGCATTGCTGCGCTCGCTGTCCTGATGCTCCATTACGGCTCATCCTTCGGAACATTCCAATTGCATGGCAGCTATCTCGCCGTAGATCTGTTTTTCGCGCTGAGCGGCTTTGTTCTGTCGTTTTCATACGAAAGCAGATTTCGCGAAGGTCTGTCGTGTCGGCGGTTTATGGCACTAAGGATTATACGGCTCTACCCTCTCTATTTTCTGGGGCTATTGTTGGGCTGTATGTCATTCCTGCTGACGGCCGGTTCACAGGAACGCATCTATGATGCCATAGACAATCTTCCCGTCGCATTTATCAGTTCACTGCTGTTCCTGCCGACATGGCCTGACGGACCTATAGGAAATCACTTTCTATTTCCTCTGAACATGCCGGCATGGTCACTATTTTTCGAGTTGGTTGTGAACTTGCTCTATGTTTTGATAGCGCGCCACCTGAGCAACCGACTGTTGATCTGCATCATCGCTTTGGCCGCTATAGCTTTGCTTGGCACCGCCTATATACACCACGGGCTGGATACCGGCGTTTATCTGCGCGACTGGAGCGGCGGGCTGGCGCGCGTCATCTTTTCTTATTTTGCAGGGGTCGGCATATACCGGCTATGGGCGGCCGGCATTTTTGAATGGGCGCGGCTGCCCTTTTGGCTCTGCGGCCTGTTACTGCTGCTCATTTTTGCTCTTGAGCCCAGCAGAATGCGTGGCCTCTATGATTTTCCTGTCACGCTTATCATATTCCCCGCTCTCATTCTCGCTGCGACACGCGAGCCTTCCTACAGATGGGTGCCTTTGCTCAGCCTGCTAGGGGAGCTTTCCTATGCAATCTATGTTTTGCATTTCCCAGTTCTTGTAGTGATGCACATGCATTTCTACTCACCGGATATACCGACCCCATTCTGGCCAGTAACTGTAAGTGCGTTCGCCGGTATCCTGGCATTGGCATTCATCGCGCATCGCTATTATGATGTTCCTGTACGGCGCTTTCTCAACCGGCAGATGATAAAATAACGGCAATCCTCTTCTGCTCATACAAGACTATGATGGTCACACTCTTCATCAGCCCAATTCAAAAAGCCCATGCTCTATTTCGACCATGGAACATAATGCACCAGCCGACTATGCCACACTTCAGACAAATGTCCTGATACCCGTTTCCGCAACTCGGTATAATCAGGATTGACCCGCAAGACGATTAGTACAAGGCTCAGATAGGCAATGGCCAGCAACACCGCTCTTATAATCACCGTCATTATATCCGCCTTACCAAATGGATCAGGCACAAGCTTCATATAGAAGGCAATTACGGTCACACCACACAGAATGAACGGAACGGTCACACGATAATATTCACGCACGGAAACAATGTCTTTGCGCAACACAATGTGGATCATGACCGGCAGTGTCAGAAGAGTCATGATGCTATACGACGCACCCACTGCCGCTGCACCATAGGGTAAAGCGATCACAAATCCGATTACATAACAGGATACATTTAATACAGCGCTTTTCAACAGAGCGCGCATATCCCCTCTTGCGGTGCAGATGGCATTCAAAACCGCATCCCCCGATATCAGGATAGTGGGTGCAAGATAAAACAGGATGTCAATCGAATGCGTCCAGGCCGGCCCAAGCAAAATATGGACAATCGCAGCAGAAAGGCATGTGAACAGCGTTCCTATAAGGCCATTGGTCAAATATACGAGCGCTGCGGCATCCAGTACATTACGCCGCCAATAGTCGGGGCGATCACGCGACCGGCTGAGCAGCGGCATGAGCACAGAGTTGACCGGCATGCTGCAAAAGGTCTGAAATGTTGCAAACAAGTTGTAACCACGATTGTAAAAACCGAGTTCCTTCGCCCCCCAATACCAGCCAATCAGCCCATTATCGACCTGACGATGAAAATAATGCGTGAGGCTAAAGCCGGTCAGACCGACACCCAGCTTTATATCGGACATCACACTGCGAATATCATATACCAGACTGGGCCGCCAATCGCATATAATCCAGTAAAAGACAGTGACGGTTAACGGTGTAATCAGCGCCTGTGCCACTAGTGCCCAATAGCCGGCATCGGCATAAAGGATTAAAACCACCGCAACAATCAACCCAACAACTTGTCCGATCAAGGATCCCAGTTGAATAGGAATCCAGCGCATTCCACGCGCCAATAATGCTCTGTGCTGAGCCCCCAGAGCACTGATGGGAATGCTCAATGCAAGGCAGAGTATCACTATGGTGACCCGGTCATCGCTAAAAACCAGGCCAGCAACCGGTGCCATAAGCGCTGTCAGGATCATCAAACCAAACCCGACCATAATATTGAGAGCGAGCAATGTACTCACCAGTGGTTGCGAAATATACGAGCGCCGCACAGTTGCGGTAGAAAGCCCCATATCCGTAAACATGGTGACAAATGCCGTCACCGTAAGCGCCATCGCGATAAGCCCGAAATCTTCCGGACCCAACAAACGAGCCAGAATCGCTGATTGCCCTATAGAAATGATAATACGAACCACATGCGCGGAGGACGTTATGACCCCGCCATTGAGCGCGCGACGGCCAAGACCATCAAGCTTCTCGCCGCTATCCAGCACCCGCTGATTGCGTTCGGCACGCGTGAGACGATGAGAGGTCATCCTGGCACGTATTGCAGATCAGTGAACAGCCTCATATCGCCCTTCTAATATAAATTAGCCTTACCCTGAATGGCTCATCGCCTATGCGTGTTGCAGTGCAAACACAATCCCATTTACCATCGGGACCATTTCAACTTGAGCGTTTGCGAAGCAATAACAGGCATTCTCACAGTCGCCTCATATTGGAGGTCGATATGGATTGCTATGGTTTCGAGCGAAAAGAGGACGCCAAGGAGGTAAGCTTCTGGCGAACAGGGCGATCATAGAAACGGTCTGCCAACCAGGCCATCCCCACTGCTATGATAATAGCCGCCGCAATCACCGGGCAGCACAGGATCAGGGGCTATAGATTTCTCACGAACCAATAACAATATAAACTTCGTAGTCAGACCGGCAGGCTGTCATACATTGCCATCCTCAAAGAAGCCCGAGCACCATGAACTGCGCTGCACCTGTTTTAAATGGCGACAGCGTCAGGACATGGGTGTGTCCCCTATGAGGGATTGCATGGCTGCCTTTGCAACAGCCACTAGTAAGCCATTTAGGGTCAGGCCCCATCACTTAAAGCGTCAATATATATTTTCCATCAAATGATGAATCTCATCGCATAAAAAAAACGCAACATCCTGCTTATGACTAAATATTAACCTTTAAGGGAAAGAAAAAATGCAATGAAACAGGAATATCTAGAGGTAATAACGCAGCCTTAACCACGAAAATACATGTGATGTGAAGGCAGCAGACATTATCAGATATTCTAGCGTCAGACTGTGACGACGGATTATAGAATTGGAACACATGATGGATCGAAACCAGCACTTGACCGCTACCTCGCATATACGTCAAAGAAAGACCATGATTTTTCTTGGGGCAAGCATTTTGGCGGTCACAGTAGCAGGTACAAGTGCCGCAGCCTTGTATAGCAGGACCTTTACACCTACGCGTACAGTCGTGACGACTGCACGAAGCTTTGTGGCAGGGACCAGCCTTCTGTTAAGTGGGTCAGCCCCGATAGTTGATATAACACGCGTCTCGGTTCCTTCACGGACAGTTGCCCGCACTGAATCACAAACGCCTGCCAACCAGGCCGCACAAAATACAGATTCCGATTTATCGGCCAATCAGCCCGGGCAAGATGTCAATTCTGGCGTTCCCAAGACAAGTCTGGGTATCAATATAGCAAAGCCAACCTATTATGGTGGCGAACGCAGTTTCATGAATCTGACTGCTGGCTCGAGCTGGGTCCTTAGAAGTCCGGCCGTTAATTTCGGCAGCATGCCTGAGAACCAGCTCGATGTTAATGGAGTAGTCACGAAGCTTTACGCAAATGAAAATGCAGTTCGTATTCTTTCATTACCAAATGCTGCTTATAAGGGACAATCCACGGAAATTAAATGTATATGGGACGGCGATGGCAAAGTTCGGATGGAAAAATGGGTCACATCTAATGTGGTCTATAATCCAAATAGCCTTACTTTCACATGGGTGCCAAATGGAAAGCAGGCTGCCCATATAAGGGTAACCTATACCAATCCGTCAAACCCTTTACGAAAGCTCGACTGCCGTGAAGCAAATGCATCACCTACAGATATTTTCCATCCTGAATTCATAAAATCACTTGCCCCTTATTCTAGTATTCGTTTCATGGATTGGGCAGAAACGAATACAAACAATACCGTCACATGGGCGACCCGTACCACGCCCGAAGCCAGTATTATCAGGGGCAAGGATGGCGTAGCAATAGAATATATGGTCGCACTTGCTAATCAGGCGAATGTCGATCCTTGGTTTACAATCCCCTGGAATGCCGACGCTACCTATATTCGCAATTTTGCTATATATGTTCGTGACAATCTCGCAGCCAATCGCACAGCCTATGTAGAAACCTCGAACGAGGTTTGGAACAGCTCTTTCCCTGTAGCGCACCAAGCCAAGGATGAAGGCTTAAAAGCAGGGCTATCGGCTAATCCGTTTCAGGCGCAAATGTTCCGATATTCCGAAAAATCTGCGGAAGTTCTTAAGATCTGGACTGAAGTATTCGCGAAGCAACCCAATCGCATTGTGCGGGTCGTAGCAAGCCAGAATGCGAATAGCTGGGTAGCTGATCAAATTCTGAATTTTGGTGATACAGCAAAATATGTAGACGCCTTAGCGACGGCACCCTATTTTGGTAATAATGTTATTGCCAAAGATGAATCGTCATATATTCCTCTGGATACAATATTCGACAGGCTTCCGCAAAAGATTGAGGATTCTATTTCCAAGGCAAAAATCAACCAGGATAAAGCTGCAAAACTTGGCAAGCGCTATATAGCATATGAAGCTGGGCAACACATCGTAACCGACAATGTCAGCCTGAACGAAGCTATACAACGAGACCCTCGCATGCGGCAGATGTATGATATATATCTCAACGCCTGGAAACAGCAGATCGGCGACCATATGGCATTGTACGCTGATATAGGGCCCATTTCCAAATATGGTGCATGGGGTGCGCAGGAATATATTGGGCAACCGCTTGCCGAAACGCCCAAACTACAATCTATACTGAAATTCGCAGCAAATAATTAAGTAGGTGAAACGGGAGCAACGACTTCGGTCGATGCTCCCGCTCATCCGCTGCGCTATTTTAGAGTGTGATGACAAAAAGTGGGAACCGATTTTTGTACAAAAATCACACGAAAACAAAGCATCTAGAACGGGTTTTAATTCAATCAAAAGTCATCCCGCTCTATGGCCATAACACCTCACTCCCCGCTACGACGGGTACGGATCCATTCGGTTTGACGCTTGCGCAACAGGTTCAGGTACACAGGAATCTTCCATAAGACATAGCCCGGAATGCGCAGCAGGCTTGCGCCGCTGACCATCTCGCGCCCGGCAACGGCCCAAACAAGCGCAAGCACCATCACAGTCGCTCCAATCAGGCCGCCCAGAAAGAGCGCCGGCGCAATCCCGCCGCCAGCCATCCACAGCAACAATGCTGCCAGCACAATAAGTCCGCTCAATGCCATAAGCATCGCGAGTGGGGGTACCAGCAAATCCAGCGCCAGCCAGAATAAGCGTGGCGACATACGCCGCACCGCCGTCGCCATTAACGGCAGGCTACTGCGGTGTGCCGTGTGAATATATCCATGCTCCCAACGGGTGCGCTGGGACAATGTGTCATCCCTGGCGGCCGCTACGCTCCATATCTGCGCTGAACCAAGGAAACGTGGTGGAGAGCCGGCACGAGTAAGCGCTATGCCCAGTTCGAGATCTTCCACCAGACTGGACGATGCGAGCGGGGCCGTTTCAAACACAGGCCACGGGAATGCCATGCCCGTGCCGGTCAAGACGGCAGGTACGCCTATACGTGCCGTGCCGCCTTGCCGCACAAGATTCTTCACGAGAAATGCAAAGTTGGAGATTTGCACAAGCGGCCCTTGCTCCATTTCGGGCTGCATAAGATAGCAGGCTTGCACCGGCACATGATGCCGCGCCGCTTCTTGGGCCAGCAAAGCAATCGCACCTTCTTCTGCCCAACAGTCCGCATCCAATATTATAACGCACTCCGGTGGGTTGGCGCACAGGAAATCGCGCCCGAATGCAAGGGCATGTCCTTTGCCGGTCTGTGACAGATCATGCCGCTCCAGAACTTCGGCACCTGAGGCTCTCGCGATGGCTGCAGTATCATCGCTGCAATTGTCAGCAACCACGAGAACGCGCGTATCTGAAGAGAGATGGGGCGCCAATGCTGTCAGCACCGTGGCAATGCCTTTTTCCTCATTATGAGCGGGCATAAGGATAATGGTATCGCCAGAGCGGGCTGCGCCAGCAGGCGCGGTCCCTTTCGGCACAAAAAATAACAGCAGTTCTGCCACCAGCACCAAAAGCATAATCGCAACCGGAAGCACAAGACACCATGCCAGAACATCAAGCAGCATCATGGCTGCCTTGTCGCAGCTATGGCATTCATCATCATATGCGCATTAACAGAAGCATCATGCCGCTCGAGCACCCGCCGCCTGCCTTCTGCGCCCATAGCCCTTACGTCCGCAATCGGGGTTTCCAACAGGCGTTGCATAGCATCGGCCAGCGCCGTAACATCCCCTGCGGTAACGAGAATACCGCATCCGGCATCCACCAGCTCTGGTGTTCCGGCAATCGCGCTGGCAATCACCGGACGCTCCAGAGCCAGAGCCTCCATAATAACGACGGGCAGCCCTTCAGCAAAGCTTGGCAAAACCATCGCCCGGGAGGATAATATATGTGCGCGCACCTCTGCTGAACTTGCCCAGCCCGTGATGGTCACATGATGACGCAAGCCATCACGCTCAATCTGGCGCTCGACTTCATCGCGCATTTCGCCATCGCCAACCAGAATGAGCCGAAAATCTATAGTACGCGTCTTCAATACAGCAGCAGCATCCAGCAGCAACGGTAGCCCCTTCTGGCCACTCAGGCGCGCAACGCAGCACAATATATGCGTGTCAGCAGCAGGCGCAACCTGTGCCGCATCGATGAATGACTCATCGACACCGCAACGCACAACCGCAATCTTGCCCCAATCCCGATAGTCGCTCCAGCGCATGAGCTGGCTACGCCCGAAGCTGCTAATAGCAACGCACTGGCTCGCATCGGCAATTTTTCCACGCAGGTCGAGTCCGATCGGATTATCAAACTCATCCGGCCCATGAACAGTAAAGCTATAGGACGGCCCGCCCAGCTTGCGCGCAATACGCGCAACAGCTGTGGGGTTGGTACCGAAATGCACATGAAGATGGCTAATGCCTTCACGGATCAGACAACGAGCAAGCCAGGCCGCTTCAATATAATAGGCCAGATGCTTAATGAGGCCCTTGCCTGCCTTGCGATACATGGCAAGCGCACACGCCAGAGCGCGCACCGTGGCTACAGGATGAATAAGAGCTGTCAGGATAAATGCACCACATAATGCACCCATTCCCTGTTTCAGGATAACACGCGTCTTTGCCACCTCAGCTTTGTCACGCGGGTCAGGAAGATCGGCAACCGGAGCGCGCACAGAAAAACGGCTCACCTGACAGCCCGCAGCCTCCAGCCCGGCAATCTCGCGCCGGATGAAGCTGTGGCTGACTGCCGGATATTGCGTCGTGAGATAGGCGAGGTTCATTTTGTCTTTCATCTGTCAAGCGAGCCGCGCATGACGATACGGAATATCCGGGGCGACTCAACAAGATATCGCCGCCAGAGCCGCCTGGGCTCACTGGCCAGCCTATAGGCCCATTCAAGGCCCAATTGCTGCAGGAGCTTCGGTGCGCGCTTTACCTCTCCTGTAAGAAAACCGATCGATGCGCCGATACACAAGCCAACGCCGGTTGTGCCCTGTACCTGCGCACATCGCATCGCAGCGATCTCACTCTGCGGTGCACCGAAAGCGAAGAAGCTGAAATGCGGTCGTGTCTGTACGATAAAGGCCGCAATATCATCCATGGCCGCCGCATTATCCAACACGCCCATCGGCGGTATATGATGGAAAAAAACAGAGGCCGGAAAGAGTTTCTCGACTGTCCCGAACATCTCGGCAGTGCCGCCAATAATGGCAACACGATCTCCTTCACCCAGCGCGCGATGGAAGAGCTCTGTCGTCAGATCACTGCCCGTTACAAGCGGCAGATTAACCCCGCGCAACCGCGCCAGCCGCTGTAATATCCTGCTGTCGCAAACCCTCAGCGCGGCGGCTTCATAGGCGGCGCGAAAACGGTCCCGGTGCGGATAGTGGCCGTCGCTGGACAATTTGGACACATGATCGGCATTGGGCGTGACGATATAGGAAAAACTGCTGAGCCTTGAACGCCGCATCAGCTCAGCGCTGATTTCATCAGCCGACATAGGCGAGAAATCAATATCAATGAACCGGATCACAGGGCGGGAAGTCATGACAGCGCTCTCACCTGGCCAAGACCATCAACAATTCCATGCACGGATTCAGTGTGGAGGTCCCGGTCAATCTACACCTGCACTTCATTGGCATGTACCGAAGATGGCTGACGGCGCGCAAATTTCATTCCACTTAATGCACCTGCAATCATCCACAATAACGGGGCATTGGACGCATTAGGAATAAGATCGATCAAATTGATAGTCAGCACAGTAAGCAAGGCAAGCGTGGATAGCGGCCACTGCGGATAACGCCTATATTTGAACGCGCGCAAGAAGGGGACACACAGGAGACCAAATGTAGCAATATATCCCATCCATCCAAAGCTGCCGATAATGATAACCCAGAGTCCGTCAGTAATGCTTACCACCTTGTCGCTCATATATCCGGAAGCATAAATCTGGTTACGACCCCAAGTGCCCCAGCCAAAAAAGGGTCTCTTATTGGCCTTGGCCAACAGTTTATCTTCATTTTCCAACCGGAACGAAAATGACTTGGCGCGCTCCTCGCTGACACTCGTTGCAAATGAGGATATTGCATTCACCGGTATCAGGCCTGCACCACGCAACTGAGGGTAAGACACAACGACAAAAGCGATAACTGCAAGAAAAGTGACCAAATAGCGTGACTTCAGAAAATAGAGCATTGGCGCAAAAACAAGTGCAAGAAGCATGGCGCCAAAGGATTTACAAAGAATAAGCAAGACAAACAGCCCAGCTGCTATTGGACCGAAAGAAACCCCGCGCAGGCGAGCTTTCTGGCGCCACAGGCCAATCGATGCGATGAAAGCCATCGCAATGAAAATCGCCACCAGCAGGCCATGGCCCATGAATACCACTGGCCGGTATCCGCCATCCCGCACTTGTTGCGCAAAACTATGAGGAAAAAATCCATAAATCTGATTGTGCAATTGTGGGCTCAAACGAATTTCATAGAGTATGGGCAGCGTATACAGGATAGCACCAATCCCTAATGCATAGAGAATTTCGCGATGACCCTGTTCACGAGAGAGCGCATTATACCCCACAATGAACGGGATGATTAATACCGCCTGATTTACGCAGCTAGCCACAGCATCATACCAGCTCATTCCAGGAACAGCCCGTGTCGACAATATCAACGGGTCCTGGTTATTCAGCGCCGTCAAAAATGGGGATACAACATACACTGCCAGCAGGATAAGAATAATGGGATGCTTCGGAATTTGCATCACCTTGTGGCGCGCAAACATCAGTGCGCAGCCCAGCATAGCCAAATTAGATATGAAAAACTTATCAAGGGCCGGCACACCCGGGAAATCAAAACTCACATTAACCGGCAAAGCCATATAAGCGCCAAAGATCGACCAGATGATCGCACGCTGCGAAGGCATTATCTGGAATAATATGATCGTAACGACCGGCCATATCAACAAAGCC
>Ga0070726_10005004_pt1 | contig 10291 bp, 5 predicted proteins | sample tdAd471_FD_67275 | JGI IMG/M metagenome (GOLD analysis project Ga0070726, IMG submission 67275) | Marine sediment microbial communities from the Atlantic coast under amendment with organic carbon and nitrate - tdAd47.1 | ecosystem: Environmental > Aquatic > Marine > Coastal > Sediment | place...
CCTTAAAGCTCAGGCTAACCGAGCGGGCCCCGGCAGCTTGGTTTCTCAGGAATTCCGCTAAAGGTTCGTATTTTGATCCCATTCTAGCTACCTTTACGGTGATATCTGTTTTAAGGGTATTGTGCTTTGTGGCTGCCTGTTCCTTGTGATTAGTGTTCGTGCTGATTGCTTGGTAGCGATCTGACTCTAAGCCCACTTTGCCGCTGATAAAAGACTGAACGCATTCATAGTGCCAATTGGTGCGGGTTTTGGTTTCATAGCGGATCAAGTGACAGCCCTGGACATCTGGTGGAACCTTGGCATTGTAGAAGATATATCGCTTACCCTTATATGGTCGAGTAAGCTGACAGAGTAACGGTAGATAATCTTTTCCTCCAAAGAAGAACAGATCCTCTTTTGAGTCGAGATTCAGTTGAACAAAATCTTGATAGTGAACCCTTTTTTCTCGCTTCTTATGTTTTTCTGCACTTTGGCTAAAGGTGATGTCATAGTAAGGGGTCAGAAAGCTTGCCTTAATTAGGCCCCAACCTGCCGAAAGTATGTAAACTTTGTCGATTCCATAGCGCTCTACAAGGGCTGCGTAAGATGGATTGGAATATAATTTCCAGGCTGGCAGCAAATTGAACGGATTTTCTTCTTTACTATTGTACTCGCTCAGGATTTCTCGCCAGGTTAATCCATTAGCTCTGTCATCAGGCATGGCATAAATTTGATTTTTTGAAACGGAAGCAAGTGTTGGATTCGCGACAAAAACAACACTTCTGCCATCTTTGCTAACTAAGTAGCCCGCGTTAGGAGATTTGCTCGCAGCACATTGAATGACTATATTCATGATTAGTTCTTTACATTTTATCGATCAAAGTTTCTAACGTAGCTAGGAACGCGGGATCATAATTTTCATCCACATGATTCTGATTCCACAGTTCTGATTCTCGCACTCTCGGTCGGCTAGAAAAGTGGCCCAACCAGTTGTTAGATAGACTATCGATGGCGTGCTTCTGGAAATTACTGACTAAAGCAATTGAACTTCTTTCAATATAACCTCTTAAACTTTCGGGTCCACTAGCGTCCTCGATTGCGAGCCAGAGGAAAGGCAGATTGCCAATATAATTACTAACCTGTTGCTCCAGTGCGAGTTCTGACTCTCTAATTTCCCTAGGTGCAGTATTACCATTTCCCCATGTGTCAAAAGCGAGGGATGATTTCCTGATCAAGGCGTCGCCTACCAGTAACCTGAAGATGGAGCCACGGTGATTTCCTCCACCTGATTTGATTTGTCCTTTGTGTTGAGAAAGGCGGGTCCAAAGAGTTGTTTTGGAGCCTCTCTTCAGTGCGTGGGTACCGATACGAACTATGCGCCTTTCGGTACTAGGATTTGTCCTAATTTCAGACGTATCAAAAAAGAAGTATACGCCTCTGCTTGGCCACTGCATTCTGCCATTGCAGTCTCTTAGGAAGTGTAATTCCAGTTTACTCTCCAGCCGCTTAATCAAGTCGTAGAACTGAGAGAGGTGCTGTTGTCGCAGGTTGGACATAACTATCCGTTATTCAGGCGCTTTTACTGCATATTTTTGAAAAAGATCCACCAGGCCGGCCATTCTCTCGTGCCCATTTCTTGAGATCGGAGATATTGTTTGAACAAATCTTGATGCAGGATCTTTCTGTGAACCCGCCCGGCCTGGACAGGTTGTTATACTTGCTGATGTGATAGCAATGGGCCCGATGCAAAACGATGTATTCCGGGTCGTGCTTTTTCCGAGCGTTTATCACATAGCCATTAGGGTTATTGCTCAACCAGGTTTGGTAGCCTTTTTCGTTGTTGGAAAATGTTGTTGTATTGTTCATGTGACTTTTAAGAAGTTTGAAATTCTTTGTCGAATAAATTTACAAGCTTTTCAAATGTGCCTTGCTCTTTGAAAAATATTTTCATCTCATTCTGAATCTGTTTTTTAATTTCTTCCGGTTCTTTCTCGAATTCGGATCTGCTCACCCACGATTTCTTGAAAAAACTGTGTATATTTTGGATAGAGCTGCTTCGATCGATATTTAAATAGGTTAGTATCCTCTACCGTAGCATCGTGAACTCGTTTCCTGAATGATTCATCATCTGGTCCGATAATTAGTTTAATTCATTGGGACCGTAGTTTAACCAATTTCTGAGGCGTTGGTATTTGTGTTGAATTAACCAGTTGCAACGAAAACCAGTTGGACAAACTGGTTTCTTGTGTAGACTACCTGAAATATTGTGGGAAGTGCGGTACTCTTTGATGTGTAAGATTCGTCTAAAACATGTGAATTGATGGATTTTCAAGCAATTCAGGGAATTGATCTAGTCAGCTAGTAGTTAACTCATCCGCTTTGAAAACATCATAGTTCAGACCAATGGACTCCCAAGAAAAAAAACAACTAAGCGAAACAGACATCTGTGACTTGTTTATAACGCCAGCCATTAAAGCAGCAGGCTGGGATCAGATCACCCAAATTCGCCGTGAAGTCACCCTGACCCCTGGCCCGGTCATCGTCCGGGGCAACTTGTCTTCGCGCAATAAGAAAAAGAAAAAGTTCGCCGACTATGTCTTGCAATGGGAAGCGGGCGTACCGATCGCCGTCGTTGAGGCCAAAGACAACAAACACACAGTCAGTCACGGTATGCAGCAGGCATTAGGCTATACCGATATCCTGAACGTGCCCAGCGCCTTCAGCTCCAACGGCGATGCCTTTGCGTCCCATAACAAGTTGGCGCCGACCACTGGCGAAGAAATCGAAACTCAGTTCCCGCTAGAGTCTTTCCCATCCCCGGCCGAACTTTGGCAGCGCTACAAAACCTACCGGGGCATCGAAGATGACGAAGAAGAGCTCGTTACTGAGCCTTATCAAGATGATGGCTCAGGCAAGGAACCTCGCTACTACCAAGCTGAGGCGATCAACCGCGTCGTAGAAGCAGTCGCCAAAGGTAGAAAACGTCTGCTGCTGGTTATGGCCACTGGCACCGGCAAGACTTACACCACCTTCCAGATCATCTGGCGCCTGTGGAAGGCCAAAAAGGCCAAACGCATACTGTTCCTAGTAGACCGCAACATCCTGGCCGACCAAACCCTGGTCAATGACTTCAAGCCTTTTGGCTCGGTCATGACTAAAATTAAAAACCGCAAGATTGACCCGTCCTACGAAATCTACCTCGGCCTCTACCAGGCGCTTACCGGCCCGGACGAAGAAGACAAGATCTTCAAAAACGTCTCGCGAGATTTCTTCGACTTAATAGTCATCGACGAGTGTCACCGCGGCAGCGCGGCCGAGGACTCGGCCTGGCGCGAGATCCTCGACTACTTCGCCGATGCCATCCAGCTGGGCATGACCGCCACGCCGAAGGAAACTGAGTACGTCTCCAACATCAGTTACTTCGGTGACCCCGTTTACACCTACACCCTGAAGCAGGGCATCGAAGATGGCTTTTTGGCGCCCTACAAGGTTGTCCGCATCGATATCGATAAGGATATTCTAGGCTGGACGCCGCCACCTGGCATGACGGACGATTTGGGTAAGGAAATCGACCAGCGCGAATATAATCAACAAGACATGGACCGCATTTTGGTGCTCAACCAGCGCACCAAGTTGGTGGCCAACTGCGTGATGGAGTTGCTCAACGCCACTGACCCGTATGCCAAGACCATTATCTTCTGTGAAGACATCGATCACGCCGAGCGCATGCGCGTTGCGATTACCAACGCCGCCGGCCAGCTTGCAATCGACAATCCTAAGTACGTCATGCGAATCACGGGCGACAGCCCGGAAGGTAAAGCAGAGCTCGATAACTTCATCGATCCGGAAAGCAAATATCCTGTCATTGCCACGACTTCCGAGTTGCTGACTACGGGAGTTGACGCGAAGACCTGCAAGCTCATTGTCTTGGACAAGACTGTCAAGTCGATGACCACGTTCAAGCAGATTGTCGGCCGCGGCACCCGCATCGAGGAGGAACAGAATAAGTACTACTTCACCATCATGGACTTCAAGAAGGCCACGGAGCTCTTCAAAGACCCAGATTTCGATGGCGAACCCGTAGTAATCTTCGAGCCAGGGCCAAACGATCCGCCCGAGCCACCCGACCCCGACTACCCAGATGACGACCCCGACGATGGCATCGAAGAGGAACCCGGTGTTTACAAAGTCCAGGTCAGCGGCGTAGAAGTCAAAATCCTCGCCAAGCGGGTGGAATACTTAGGCCCCGATGGTCAGATGGTCACGGAATCCTATCGCGACTACTCCAGGAACCAAATCCAAAGTGAATACGCCTCCCTCGATGATTTCATAAACAAGTGGAACGGCGCCAAGAAAAAGGAAGCCATAATTACTGAACTGGAAGAGCGCGGCATTACCCTCGCCAACCTCGCCGAAGAAGTGGGCAAGCAATACGGCGATTTCGACTTGATCGCCCACATCGCCTACGACATGCCGCCGCTCACCCGCCAAGAACGCGCCGACAATGTGAAGAAACGCAATTACTTCACCAAATACGGCGACGAGGCGCGGGCGGTGCTGGAATCGCTGCTCGACAAATACGCCGACGAAGGCATCACCACCATCGAAAGCCCGCGGGTGCTAAAACTTCGGCCTTTCGATAGCATGGGCACACCCATGGAAATCATCAACAATGCCTTCGGCGGCAAAGAACACTACGAAAAAGCCGTCCAAGAACTGGAACAAGAACTCTACTCTCAGGATAAATCGGCATGAGCAATGTCAGCGGTATTATCAAGTCCATTCAAGACATCATGCGCAAAGACGTCGGCGTTGACGGCGACGCCCAGCGCATCAGTCAGCTGGTGTGGATGTTCTTTCTCAAGATCTACGACGACCGCGAAGCCGAAGTAGAGCTGTTGGAAGACAACTACAAGTCACCGCTGCCAGAGAAGCTCCGTTGGCGCAATTGGGCCGCAGACCCCGAGGGCATGACGGGTGAGGAGCTTAACAAATTCATCAACGACGAGCTGTTCCCTACCCTAAAAACCAAGCTCAATCTGCAAGGCCCCACCGGCCAGCGTGCCCTGGTCATCCGCAACATCTTCGAAGATGCCTACAACTACATGAAGTCGGGCACGCTGATTCGCCAGGTCATCAACAAGATCTGCGAAATCGACTTCAACAACACCGAAGACCGCCACACTTTCGGCTCTATCTACGAACAAATTCTCAAAGACTTGCAAAGTGCTGGTAATGCGGGTGAGTTTTACACGCCGCGCGCCGTCACCCAGTTCATCGTCGACCGGGTAGCGCCGCAGCTCACGGAATCTGTGCTCGACCCGGCCTGCGGCACCGGCGGCTTCCTGGCCTGCACCATTGATTTCAAGCGCGATCACTTCGTCAAATCCGCCAAGGACGAAGAGGTGTTGCAACAGAGCATTCACGGCGTGGAGAAGAAAGCCCTACCGCACATGCTTTGCACCACCAACATGATCCTGCATGGCATCGACGTGCCGGTACAGATTGAGCACGATAACATGCTCAGCCGACGTGCTTATAAAGACTATGGCGAGAAAGACCGCGTTAACGTCATCGTCACCAACCCGCCCTTTGGCGGCATGGAAGAAGATGGCGTAGAGAACCAGTTTCCCGCCACCTACCGCACGCGTGAAACGGCCGACTTGTTTATGGCGCTGGTTATCAAGCTGCTTAAGAACAATGGGCGGGCCGCCGTGGTGTTGCCGGATGGCTTCCTGTTCGGTGAGGGCATGAAAACCCGCCTCAAGCAGGACCTGCTGGAAAAGTGCAACCTGCACACCATTGTGCGCCTTCCCAATGGGGTGTTTAACCCCTACACCGGCATCAAGACGAATATCCTGTTCTTCACTAAGAAACCCGAGAGCGAACAGCCCGGTACAGAGCAGGTCTGGTTCTACGAGCACCCATATCCTGAGGGCGTCACCAGCTACAACAAAACTAAGCCGATGCGCTTTGAAGAGTTTGCCACCGAGATTAAGTGGTGGGGCGATGAGCAAGACGGCTTTAAAACTCGGGAGCAGACCGAACAGGCCTGGCAGGTCAGCATCGATGATATTAAAGCTCGCAACTACAACCTCGACATCAAGAACCCCCATGTCGGTGAGCAAGTCAGTCACGACCCGGAGGAGCTGCTGGCTGAGTATCAGCAACAGCAGGACGAAATCCAAAGTCTTCGTGACCAGTTGAAAACCATTTTGTCAGATGCGTTGGCGGGGGCGGATAAATAATGGCAGCAGCCGAACAGCTTATTACCGAGAATCTTGATATTTGGGCGTCGGCTGTCCAGGCCAAGTCAGCGGCGGGGCGGGGTAATGCTAACAAGTTAGAGCTGTATGGCATTAAGAAATTGCGAGAGCTGATTTTGGAGCTGGCGGTGCGGGGGTTGTTGGTGCCGCAAGATCCCAATGACGAACCGGCTAGTGAGCTTCTTAAGAAGATTACTGTTGAGAAAGCGCAGTTGGTGAAAGACAAGAAGATTAAGAAGCCGAAGGCATTGCCGGCGATAGAAGGCAATAAGAAGCCTTTTGATCTTCCCCAGGGATGGGTTTGGGTAAGTCTTGGCGATGTTGGCTACACACAAACGGGCGGAACCCCTAAAAAGGCTGATACGCACCATTACGGTCAGTTCATGCCTTTTATAAAGCCAGGCGATATTGACGAGGGCAGAGTCCTTTCGTATTTGAATGATGGCTTATCGGAAGAAGGCGCTCAATCTCTTGATAGGGTTGCGCCTGAAGATTCAGTGCTTATGGTATGCATTGGCACAATTGGGAAGTGCGCTCGAGTTGATCGCAATGTTGCGTTTAATCAGCAAATAAATTCTGTGACGCCCTATGTAAGGATCGGAGATTACTTGTTGAGGGCGCTCCAAGCCCAGTATTTTCAGACGCTAGCTTGGGAAGCATCTTCAAGTACAACCTTGTCTATCCTAAACAAAGGTAAATGGGAAAAGCTTCCTGTTCCGCTCGCCCCAATAGCTGAGCAGGCCCGCATCGTCGCCAAAGTCGACGAGCTCATGGTCCTCTGCGATCAGCTGGAACAGCAGCAAGAAACCAGCATCACCGCCCACCAAACCCTGGTGCAAACCCTGCTCGACGCGCTGACCACGGCCAGCGATCGCGACGGCTTCACCACAGCCTGGGCAAGAGTCGCCGACCACTTCGACACCCTCTTCAGCACTGAGTGGAGCATCGACCAACTCAAACAAACCATCCTGCAGCTTGCTGTTATGGGGAAGCTTGTGCCGCAAGATCCTAGTGATGAGCCGGCTAGTGAGTTGCTGAAGAAGATTGCGGCTGAGAAAGCGCAGTTGGTGAAAGATGGGAAGATCAAGAAGCAAAAAGCGTTGCCGGCGATCGGTGATGTTGAGAAGCCATTTGAGCTGCCGGATGGGTGGGAGCTAGTGAGATTTGGAAATTTGATTAATCTTGTCTCCGGTCAGCATCTTAAGCCAGCGGAGTATTCGGAGACTTTTGAGGAAGACATGATCCCTTATCTAACTGGCCCAGCTGAGTTCGGTGAAAAATATCCGGAAGCAACTCGATATACGCTGGAGCGACGAGCTATGGCTAATACAGGTGATCTGTTGATTACCTGTAAAGGATCCGGCGTTGGCAAGCTAAATGAGGCTAACCAGAGAATATTTATTAGTAGACAATTGATGGCTATTCAGCCGATAGTAATCAGTTCTAATTTCTTAATGCTGTTAGCAAAAAGCCTCAATGAACATCTACGAGCAAATATTGTAGGCATCGCGATACCAGGCATCTCGAGAGAAGATGTAACGGATGCGGTAATTTGGCTGCCGCCCGAATCAGAACAGACTCGCATCTTCGCTAAAGTCGACGAACTCATGGCCCTCTGCGACACCCTTAAAGGCAACATCATAGCGGCTCAAACCACCCAATTGCATTTAGCCGACGTTATGGCTGACCGGGCTGTTGCCTAAGGGACTGGGCTTATGAAGCTAAACGATGGTCGACGATCAGAAATCCTAAAGTTGGCGCGCGTAGTTGGACTCGAATAATAGTCTGTTAATAAATAAAGATATAGTTAAACTAGGTATCCGCCGGTACTACCAACCTTTAAAAATTGATTTGATCCAGTCAAGTATAAGACGAAAAGGAGTCTTCTTTTCCCCATGCTTGTTTCGAAAGTATTCCTGCCGGCGTCTTTCCTCCGTAAGCGTCAGGCCAACTACCCACTTGCCATCACTCCATATTCCATGGCATGAGCGATTCAATATCTTCGTGTAGATTTGCATCGGGGAGTTTATTGAATAACCAACACAGATAACGGTACGGTTTCTTTCCGTTGGCTTTGGCTGTTTCTATCAGGCTGTAAAGGTTGGTACTGCCAGTGGCGCCACGCTGGCTGTTACTGAACAACCAGTTCTTTCGGCCAATCACGAAGGGCCTTATTGCGTTCTCGGCCGCGTTATTGTCGATCGGCCAGTCGCCATGCTCGGTGTACCGGTTCAGCTCAACCAGTACTCCAGCGTGTAATTCACCGCTTTTCCCAATACCGCCTTCGACGGTACCCGCTGCTGTGCGTCTTTCAGCCAGGCATGAAACGCCTTGAGTATTGCCAGGCTCTGCGATTGTCGGGTACGATGCCGCAAAGCGGCATCGCTACTCCTTTCCCTTTTCTCCACCCCATAGAGCTTCGCAATAAAGTTAATCGCCACATCCGCTTTACCGGTTTTGCCCCGTGGTTGAGCCTGCTGTGCTTCCTTGAACTTTCTTCTCGCATGGGCCCAACAGAACAGGTGCGTCAGCCCTTGCGCCACAGCTAGACGGCGGTAAGACGTGTAACCGTCCGTCATCAACGCACCCTGGTAAGTTGCCAATAGCCGCTCTACCGTAGCAGTGGAACGACTCGGCTCGTAGTTGAACAAAACCCCAGGCCGATTGGGCGGACCACCACGCTGTACCCACATGTAGGATTGGCTGGTGGCGGGTTTGTCCGGCTCCTTCAACACCTGCACCCGGCTCTCATCCATATGCAGCAGCGGATAGGCGAACAAATGAACTTTGAGATGCTCAATTAACGGAATGACTTTCCCCGCCACCTTCAACACCGATTCCGACAAGGTCTGGCGCGAGAGATCGATACGGTAGCGCGCCAGGATTCGCTACTCAAATACTTCAATAATCTTTCTTACCAATTTCAATGCGGACTCGTGATTTTTGGAATCATACCTTAACTGGTTTATCAAATAGGCATAGGTAACCGCCAAATACTCTCGGTTCCCGTGCTTGCACTCACCTATCCAAGAACGCAGTTCCCTTGTCGTCTTAGGGTTTGGAGAGACTTCTATCCACCGATCAGTTTCTAGCCAAGCGTCTACAATATTATCAGAGAGCTCGAAATCATCTTCCAAGTATGGATGGAAATAGGGGGACAACTCTAGTGTAATTGCATCGATGCAGCTCGGAAGTTGAGAAATGTTACCGAAATCAATCAGTACAGGTTTCATGTCATCGTCAACTAGCACATTGAGGCCATGAAGATCGCCATGTGTGGTGGAATTCCACGTTGTTACACGCTTCTCTTCAAACTCTGTTAAGTCTTCAATGGTAAGTCCTGGTCCTAGCTTTTCGTCCGGGCATAGTGCTTGTCTAATTTCTCTTATTGTTTGAGATTTAGCCTCACGTTGGACGTGCCAGCTGACTAATATATCCTTTAAATTTGACACGATAGTGCAGGAATCGTCATCTGATCTTTTTAGCGCATCAAAATAAGATTGTTGTTGGTTTTCTGCTAACTGTAAGAAAAGCCCTTTATACTTTCCGCATCCGGCGAAGCAGCTGCATATAAGCTGGGGGGTTGAGCCAATTGCAAGCCTTTGTGTTTCGGGGATGTTCTTTTGATCTTGATTTACTTTTTCCCAACTTCCGATTTTTGCTAAGGCAGATATGATTGTTTGCTGATTTAAATCTAGTAGTTTAATTCTGTAAGTTGATGAGCTTGTCAATCCACCTTGAATTTTGCGGACGTCAACAGAGTTGGCGTTTCTATATTTCGCAAAGACTCTCAATATTCGCTTCTCTATATTGTCCAATCCACAATCTGAAGCTGTTATCTCAATATTTTCAAGATTATTTAGGTCAGCTGCAGCTGATATAACCAGGTCAATTGCTTCGTCGGTTTTTCGTTTTTGCCGAATCTTCAGTAACTTTTTTAGTTCGCCGGACCAGAATATTTCCAATGTCTCTTGGTCTTCTCGTTCTTCTGCTGCTTCTTCTGTAGACTGCCCGGTAAGTACCAAAATGGGTATGCCTGGATATTC
>Ga0070726_10005005_pt1 | contig 10291 bp, 7 predicted proteins | sample tdAd471_FD_67275 | JGI IMG/M metagenome (GOLD analysis project Ga0070726, IMG submission 67275) | Marine sediment microbial communities from the Atlantic coast under amendment with organic carbon and nitrate - tdAd47.1 | ecosystem: Environmental > Aquatic > Marine > Coastal > Sediment | place...
CCATCAATGCGGTCACCCTTGCGATCTAGCTTACGGTTAATTCGGTCTCCTTTGCGATCCAAGTGAGCTTCCGCCCGATCACCGCGCCGCTCTAATCGATCTGCCAGCTTGTCTTTACCCGCCGCTTCTGCGTGCTCTGCTTTACGATCAAAACGCTCTTCAATGCGATCGCCTTTGCGATCCAAACGATTATCAATGCGATCATCCTTTCTGTCCAGGTGGCGCTCGATGCGATCACCCTGTCTATCGAAATGATCTTCAACCTGTTCGCTCGCATTTCCAGTACTGGCTAACGCCGGAATCATCAAGGCTAGGGCTGGCACAAATAGTATTTTTTTGGTGATATTTTCCATGTTGTTATCCTCTGTGTAGTGAAAAAATTTGAGTCTTTTTATCTCTAACGCATATCAGTGAAGAAGGTTGACAGAGGCTGTCAATTTCATTGTAAGTTGGAAACGGGTATCCTTTCCTTATTCAATGTGAGAGAGGGGCTTCGATGCGGGGTAATTTTTTTAAGGGTTTAGGATATCTTTACCAAGGTACCGGTTTATTATGCAAACCGGGTATCTGGCATTATGTCGTGATCCCACTGGTAATTAATATCTTGCTGTTTTCGGTGATCATTTATTACGCCTACCATCAGTTTAATGCCTGGGTGGTTTATCTGTTGAACTGGTTGCCTTCCTGGTTGAGCTTTATCGATTGGTTGTTATGGACGGTTTTTGCTGCGCTCGTTACTTTGCTGGTGGTGTTTGGTTTTAGTCTGTTAGCTAATTTAATTGCTGCACCCTTTAACGGGTTTTTAGCGGAGGCGGTTGAGAAATATTTAACGGGTGAGCCTTTGACAGTTTCGTCCCGTCCTTTGACACTGGAAATTATCGCTAGCCTGTGGCGCGAACTGGTTAAGATTTCCTACTATTTGCCGCGTGCACTTGCGCTGTTGTTACTCGGGTTCATTCCGGTGATTAATACTGTGGCACCCTTGCTTTGGCTTCTTTTTGGCACCTGGATGCTGGCTATTCAATATGTGGATTATCCGATGGATAATAATCGCATCAGCTTTGATCGCATGAAATTGTTGCTGAAAGAGCAAAGGTTAACGCCCATTGGCTTTGGTAGCTCAGTACTGGTGGCTTCTCTCATTCCGCTGGTAAATTTGATCGTGATGCCTGCTGCGGTGGCAGGTGCAACTCTGTGCTGGGTGAATGAATTTCGCGGCCAAGCCAAACAATCCCTCGGTGCAACGGTCTAACTAACGCAAATAACACAGTTGCTCTAGCAAGGAGTATTAAGATGATTCGCATAGGTATCAACGGTTACGGGCGTATTGGGCGTTGTATTTTGCGTGCTATTCATGAAAATAATCTCGCCCAAGAGTTTCAGATAGTGGCGATAAACGACCTTTCGGATTTTGACCTGCTGGCGCATTTAACTGAGTTTGATTCTACGCATGGCTACTTCAACGCGAAGATTAGTCAACAACAGAATGAGCTGAGTGTTAACGGTCAGGTCAGTAAGCTCATTGCGGAAAAAGAACCCGCTAAAATTCCCTGGTCTGATCTTCAGGTGGATTTAGTATTGGAGTGCACAGGTAAATTTAAACAAGCAGACCTGGTGCGTCAGCACCTGAGTGCGGGAGCGCCGAAAGTGCTGGTCAGTCACCCCGTGAAGGAAGCCGATGCGACAATTGTCTACGGTGTCAACCATCCGTCGTTAACAACACAGCACCAGATCATTTCCAATGCCTCTTGCACTACCAACTGTTTAGCGCCGGTTGCGAAAGTGTTGCAGGATGCGATCGGCATCGAACATGGCTATATGACGACCATCCACGCCTACACCAATGCGCAGGCTTTATTAGATAAAGCCAGTGGTGATTACTATCGATCTAGAGCTGCGGCGCAATCAATGATTCCAACCAAAACTGGCGCCGCTGCAGCGGTCGGTTTAGTACTGCCGGAATTAGCCGGTAAATTAGATGGTATGGCTGTGCGCGTACCGACCGCTAATGTCTCTTTGATAGATTGTCAGTTTATGATGCAACGTGATACCAGCGTCGAAGAGGTAAATCAGGCGCTCAAACAGGCAGCGGAAACACAAATGCAATCTGTACTCAGTTTCAATGTTTGCCCGCTGGTCTCTATCGATTTTAACCACAATCCACATTCCAGTATTTTCGATGCGACCCAAACGCGCGTAACGGGGCGCCATGTCAAGGTCATGAGTTGGTACGATAACGAATGGGGCTTTGCGAACCGTATGTTGGATGTGGCGCGCTATATTGTCAGTCTTTAGGGTTTTGAGGTGATAGGGTTGAGTGTCTTAATCATTGCAACAGTGTTGCGGGCAGAATCAAGTCGTTAGCTTAAGAGCTTCTCCAATAAACAAGAGCAGGCTCTAGCAAGAGGAGTGGTCATGGTGACGATTTTTAATCCGATAGGAAACATAAGCGCGCTTGACCCCGAGCATACGTGCGGCCTCGGATAGGTTGCCATTGGCACGCTTAATGGCTTCGGTGATCAGGCCGTATTCAATGTCATCAATGGGAATATGCTGAGAAAGCACTTCGTCCAGTAATGATTTTTCCTGCACGGTATCCTGTTTGCTCTTGATCGCGCCGGTGGGATCCAGTTTGAGCAGCATCGAATCAATCGCTTCTTCCGATAAAAATAAATGGCTCAGATCGATGGGTTGATTGTCCTGTGCCAGGATCACGGCGCGCTCAATCAGGTTTTCCAGCTCACGAATATTGCCAGGGTAATCATGCAGGTAAAGGGCATCAACCGCCAGGTTTGAAAAACCGGTAATATGCTTGCCGTGGCGTGAGGAGAACAGCTTCAGGAAGTGGTCCATCAAGATCGGGATGTCTTCGCGACGATCTTTTAATGGGGGGATATGAATAGGGAATACATTGAGACGGAACAAAAGGTCTTCACGGAAAACACCCTCTTTCACCGCTGCGTGGAGATCCATATTGGTTGCTGCAATAATTCTGACGTCAACTTTGCGGGTGGAGGTATCACCCACCCGTTCAATTTCCCTTTCCTGCAGTGCGCGTAAGAGCTTGATTTGTGCTGACAGAGAAAGAGTGCCAACCTCGTCCAAAAAAAGCGTGCCATTGTGGGCGCGCTCAAAGCGACCGGGTCGTGATTCGGTAGCGCCAGTAAAGGCGCCTTTTTCAACACCGAATAATTCCGATTCGATCAGGTTTTCCGGTATTGCCGCGCAGTTAAGAGCGATAAAGGGTTGATCAGCACGATTGCTTATTTCATGTAAAGCGCGGGCAAATTTACCTTTCCCCACGCCCGTAGCGCCAAGCAGTAGTACGGTTGCCGAAGTGTCAGCCACTTTTTGGATTAGGTGGCAGGTAGTGATAAAACCGGGTGAGGTGCCAAGCAGATTATCCAAAGGAGAGGATTTGTCTTTGTCCGTCTTGACAGAACCCGCCATCAGTTTGCTTTGTGTTTGGCTTGATGAGGATCGACTCATCACCATTTGTGGTTGTAGTGCGCTTTTCTCATCTTTGATTTCTTCGGCATCCCATTCATCAAGTGGCTTCCCGACGATCCGACAATGCGGGTCTTCCTTGGCAAGGCATTCGACCTCTTTATAAATAACCGGGCGACCCATAAAAGCACTGGTATAACCGATGGCGTAGCCGAGTTGCATCCAGCATACCGGAAAATCGGTTTTACCGAAGGCTTCCAGATGGTTGACGGCGTCGAAACAGTGATGCCAAATAAATTCACCGTAGAATTGCCCGGTTTCAGTGTCGCCTTCTGCCCGCACGGGTTCGGCAAGTAATAATCCGTGCAGTGAGTGCAATTGTGGCCCGACAAGAAAGGCATCCAATATTGAATCGCGGGTGCGCAATTTACGGGCGATGACGGCATCCTTAATTCCAGCAGAATAACCCATGCGAGTGAGCACTGCCCGTGCATCATTTAGCCCCAGCTTTTTGATTGCTTGCTCGCGCAAAAAGCCGAGACTGGACATATGAATGAGCGCGACTCTATCGCTATCAAGCCAAATACGACCCTCTTTGGGGGAGAAGCGCAGCGCGCTGATGAGGTCGTCAAAACCGCCGCGATCATCGCCATCGTCAGAGCCATGTTCAGGAGAACGGAGCCTGAATTTCTGGATATCGGTGGTGAAAGGTGGTGATTTGCTCGAGTTAGGCATTGGTTTTTTCTCGGGAAAAATATCAGCCTGGGAATTTTTATCAAATTTGCACATTACTTTAACCGATCAATAACCAATGTGCAAAATGATAATTTTTGTGATTATTGAAGTTTCACAGGTCAGGCTATCTGGAATAAATTAAGCCTTATGTTTATTCGATGATATTGCCGAATTACTTAACTTTACCCTTTGTTTACAGCTAGTTAGAGGTAGCTTTCCATTCGTTACCAGTCCCTGGCTTTGATGAATTTAAAAAATTGGCCTGCTCTTTGCAATAGGCATTATCGGAAGTTCTTGATGAAGGAAGGTTGTAAGAGGAACAGTGTGGCACATGAATCGGGGTAGTGCTGCATTTAAATGAGGTGGCCCTCATCAAAAAGGATACAGCTTCAACTTGGATAAATTATTTAGGGCCCTTCTATTGAGCGGAAAAGCTTCCAAATAAAAACCGCTCGACAAATAAGCAAACCAGATTGTGATCTGTTATTTCGCTAACCCTTGGTGAATCAATTGATCAGCTGAAAATTGCAAATATAAACAAATTTGGTCTGGCCAGTTCGCCGCAATCGCCAAATTAATATAAGTCGTTAGGAGGATCCAAATGACATGCTCCAAAGGTCAATACGCGAAGCCGCATGAGATTGAAACCATTCCAGGTACCGAGGGATGGGAACGCATGTATCCATACCAATATCAGTTTGTGACTGACGACCCTGAACGCCAGAAATATGAGGAAGAATCCTTTTGGTTCTATGATGGGCTGCATTACCCGGAGCCGGTCTATCCCTTCGATATGATCTGGGACGAGGCGTGGTACTTGGCACTATCACAATTCAACACCCGTATTTTTTCGGTGCCGCCAGTTTTTGGGGTGGATCACCGTATCATTAATGGTTACCCCTATATCTCTCCCGTTGCGGTCAAAGATCCTGCCGTCATCGAGGAGCGCATTGCTCATTTCATGGAACGTGCTGGTTATTACTATGAAAACTGGGATGAGTTGGAGGCCAAATGGGAAGGCAAAATGCGGGAAACTATTGATAAATTGGAAAAGCTTGAGATCACCCCGTTGCCAGAATTGGAAGATATTCAGGTAGTGAGAGATGGTCTGGGAGAGTCCAAAGGCTACCATTTGCTGAAGTCTTACGATCAGCTAATCGATCTGGGCATTCGGTGCTGGCAGTACCATTTTGAATTTCTCAACCTTGGTTATGCCGCTTATGTCACCTTTTTGGATTTTTGTCAGCGACTGTTTCCCGATATCCCGGCGCAGCGAGTTACTCAGATGATTTCGGGTATCGACGTCATCATGTATCAGCCGGACGAAGAGCTTAAAAAGCTAGCGCGACGAGCAGTGGAGTTGGGTGTGCAAGCAACACTTCGCACCAGCACTGAATTTAGCGTGGTTGAAAAAGCCCTGCAGGAAACCGCGCCGGGTAGAGAATGGCTGATTGCCTTTGAAGAAGCGCGTTATCCCTGGTTTAACGTTTCCACCGGTACGGGCTGGTATCACCATGACAAGTCCTGGAATGATGACCTTAATATCCCTCTTTCATCAATCACTATGTACGCCGACAAGGCGGAAAAGGGTGAGTGTCTGGATCGGCCGACTAAGGCGATTCAAGAGGAGCGTGACCAAATTACCGCCGAATATCGGGCATTGATAGCAACCGATCAGGATCGAGCGGCCTTTGATCAGCTCTTGCAGACGGCAAAAACAGTATTCCCTTACGTCGAAAATCACATGTTCTATGTTGAACACTGGTTCCATTCGGTGTTCTGGAACAAGGTGCGTGAGGTGGGGGTGATCATGAAGGATCACGGACTGATTCATGATGTGGAAGATATCTGGTATCTCAAGCGTGGCGAAATTAAAGATGCCTTGTGGGATATGGTTACCGCTTGGGCTACCGGGGTGAAACCGCGTGGTGCTGTCACTTGGCCGAAGGAGGTTGAGTGGCGTAAAGGGGTGATGGATAAGTTCCGCGAATGGCGTCCGGAAGCGGCGGTCGGCACCGTCCCGGAAGTCATTCAAGAGCCCTTTACCGTGGTGCTTTGGGGTGTTACCAGCGAATCACTGCAATCCTGGTCGGAAATCCAGGATACCGACGATCTCGATAGCGTGACCTGCTTTAACGGTTTTGCCGGCAGCCCCGGTACTGTTGAAGGTGTCGCCAGAGTCTGCCGTACGGTTGATGAAATTGCGGGGTTAAAAGAGGGAGAAATTCTCGTTTCTCCAACCACCTCGCCATCCTGGGCGCCGGTATTCAGCAAAATTAAAGGTTGTGTGACCGATGTTGTCGGCGTCATGAGTCATGCGGCGATTGTTTGTCGCGAATACGGCATGCCTGCGGTAGTGGGCACTGGGCTTGCCACCAAAATTGTTAAAAGCGGCCAGATGATTCGTGTTAATGGTTCGACTGGCGAGATCAATATTATCTAAAAATACTTGGCGGCGGTGAAGCAATTTTGCCGGCGTAGCGAAGTGTAGCGCAGTAGGAGGAAAGTATGAGTGTCGATAAGCCTTGGGTCAGTTGGTTTGATGACTGTAGAAGAGAAATGGTTGAACAGGTTGGTGGTAAGTGTTCATCCCTTGGTGAGCTGATCAACGCGGGTATCCGAGTACCGCCAGGTTTTGCCATTACGGTAGCAGGGTATGAGCACTTTATGGCGCAGAACAATGTTTTGGATGAAATTGATGTCATGCTCAAAGACGTCGATCCACAAGACATTGCAACCTTGGAAAAACTCAGCCTCAAAATCCGTAACAAGATTGAACAAATGCCGATTGATACCGAGTTCGAAGATCAGATCGCAGAGTTTTACCGCAAGCTATCGGTGCGTTCCTGTATGCCAGCCGTTGCCGTCGCGGTACGTTCCAGCGCCACGGCAGAGGATTTGCCTGGTGCCAGTTTTGCCGGTCAGCAGGATACCTTCCTTTGGGTACGTGGCATTGATGAGGTGTTGGCGCACGTCAGGCGTTGTATTTCCAGTCTGTTTACCGGTCGCGCCATCGCTTACCGAATTGATATGGGTTTTGATCATCGCCAGGTTGGTATCAGCGTTGGGATCCAGAAGATGGCTAACTCCTTTGCTGCAGGCGTGATGTTTACCCTGAACCCAAGTAACGGTGATCGTTCTTCTATCGTTGTTGATTCCAACTTTGGTTTCGGTGAGTCGGTGGTTTCTGGTGAGGTGACACCAGACCAATTCCGTATTAACAAGGTTTCCCTGGAAGTACTTAATCGTACCATTTCAGATAAGGAGATTTGCTATACCGTCGATCCGAAAACGCAGGTTTCGATAAAGACCGAAGTGCCGGAAGAACGCCGTAAAGTGCAATCAGTGACTGATAAGGAGTTGGTTGAGTTGGCAAAAATGGGCAAGCTTATTGAACAGCACTATGGCTGTCCCATGGATATCGAGTGGGCAGTCGATAAAGACATGCCGGAGGGCGGTAATATTTTCATTTTACAGGCGCGCCCTGAAACGGTCTGGAGTAATAAAGCAGCGGAAGTGGTTTCGACTGCTAAGGGCTCCTCGGCAATGGATCATATTTTAAGCAGCATGATGGCAGGTAAAAAAGTCAAGTGACCCTGTTAGTACAGGTCGTGTGCTATTACCCCAATCGTCTGGAGAGAGAAAAATGATTGTAAGAAATTGGATGAAACCTAACCCCATCACGGTCGTGAGCGACACTCTGGTGTCAGAGGCGAAACGTCTGCTCGCAGAGAATAATCTGCATGTATTGCCGGTACTGGACCATAAAAAACTTCGAGGCTTGATTACCCGGGCAGATTGTTTGCGTGCCGCGCATTTCGTGAGTAATACGCAAAGCCCCGATGAGTTTGCATTCTTCACTGAACGTCTAAAAGTAAAGGACATCATGGTGCGTAACCCCGCTACCATCGACGTCAGCGACACCATGGAGCACTGCCTGGAAAAAGGTAAACAGTTGGGTGTCGCTCAATTTCCAGTGCTGGAGAACGGCATGGTCGTGGGCATTATTTCGGCCAATGAGATTTTTGCCATGGCCGCTAATTTTCTTGGCGCCTGGGAAAATCGTAGTGGCGTAACCTTAGCGCCCATTCCGCTCGAACCTGGTGTGATTGCAGCAATATCAGAAACTGTAGCGGCCACAGGTGCTGATGTGCAGGCGATTTATCCCATAGGTAAGGCTGAACCACCGGACTACAAAGTCAGTAACGAGAAAAAGATCATTGTCAGATTTTTAGGTGTGGATCCCGATATGGTGGCGCAGGCACTTAAAGAAGCCGGCTATAAAGTGGTTGAAACGGTAGCTGGGTCAGCGGACCAGGCAGCTTAGTCTTACCACAGATTAACTCGGCGTTGCAGTTGAGCGTCAAAATTTAAAATCAGAAGAGGAATAACCCTATGGATTTACGAGATTTTATCAACCGATGTGAAGAGGCCGGTGAACTCAAGCGCATAACGGCAGAAGTAGATTGGAATTTGGAGCTTTCACATATCTCCAAATTGACCGAAGAAAGAAAAGGGCCAGCGCTATTATTTGAAAACATCAAAGGTTATGACTCGCCAGTTTTTACTGGAGCCTTCGCGACACCAAGCCGTTTGGCTATGTCGATGATCATGAATCCTAGCAACTCGCTCTGTGACTCAGCCAAGGAGTGGATGGAAAAAACCATTGATGAACTCATTCCGTCAAAAGAAGTTACGGATGGGCCGGTTCTAGAAAATATAGTGACCGGTGATGATGTTGATATGAACATCTTTCCAGTGCCTCAGTTCTTCCCACAAGATGGTGGACGCTACATCGGCACGGCGACTTTTCTGGTGATCAGAGATCCTGAAACAGGCAAAGTAAACCTGGGGACTTATCGCATGCAAATGCTTGACGGTAAGCGCTGCGGTGTGCAAATTCTACCGGGTAAGCGTGGCATGCGTATTCTTGAAAAATACAAAAAAATGGGTAAAAAAATGCCCGCTGCTGCGGTCATTGGTTGCGATCCGTTGATGATGATGGCCGGTGCGTTACAGCATGAGGGCGCGCAAAGCCAATACGACATCATTGGTTCTGTTCGTGGCGCACCATCGGAATATATGCTGGCACCGATGACTGGCTTGCCGATTCCAGCGGCCGCTGAGATTGTGCTCGAAGGTGAGATTGATCCTGATAACTTCCAACCGGAAGGCCCGTTCGGCGAGTACACCGGTTACTACACTGATGAACTGTATAAAGAAATCAAAAAACCCTGTCTGGAAGTAAAACAGATTTTGCACCGTGATAAACCGATTCTTTGGGCTACTTCCGTGGGTCGTCCGGTCACGGATGTACATATGCTGCTGTCCTTCACCCGTACTGCGATGCTCTGGACTGACTTGGCGAAGATGGGTGTTCCGGGTATCCAGTCGGTGAACGTCATGCCTGAATCGGCGGGTCGTTTCTGGGCGGTGGTATCGGTGAAAACCATGTATCCGGGGCATTCCTCGCAAGTGGGTAATGCCGTGATCGCCACCACCACTGGCAGTTACGGTATTAAAGGCGTGATTGTGGTGGATGAAGATATTGAAGCCGACGATATTCAGCGCGTGTTCTGGGCGTTGGCTTGTCGCTACGATCCAGCGCGTGGTACCGAAATGATCAAGCGTGGACGCTCGACGCCACTGGATCCAGCGCTGGCTCCAAACGAAAGCAAACTGATTACTTCACGCATTATTCTCGATGCCACTATTCCTTACGAGTGGGAAGAGAAGCCGGTACCGATTTCTTTAGATGAAGAAACGCTGGCGAAAGTGAAATCGCGCTGGAGCGAATACGGTATCGATTAGATTGCTTCTTTTGAGTTGCGTCCGGACAAGCTGCAGTCAGGGCGCAATTTGAAAGAAACTGGATAAAGAGGAGAAGAGGATGGGAAAAGCAGAAGACATAAAACTGGTCATTCTTGATGTGGATGGCGTGATGAGCGATGGCCGCATCGTGATTGATGATAACGGCGTCCAGTCGCGTAACTTCGACATTAAAGACGGTATGGGTGTGGTGGCGCTACAGATGCTGGGCGTAGAGGTGGCGATTATCACTTCCAAACATTCCGGCGCGGTACGACATCGTGCGGAAGAGTTAAAAATT
>Ga0070726_10005010_pt1 | contig 10287 bp, 5 predicted proteins | sample tdAd471_FD_67275 | JGI IMG/M metagenome (GOLD analysis project Ga0070726, IMG submission 67275) | Marine sediment microbial communities from the Atlantic coast under amendment with organic carbon and nitrate - tdAd47.1 | ecosystem: Environmental > Aquatic > Marine > Coastal > Sediment | place...
AAGATCACCTTTTGGTGGAAAAGAAACGTTTGGAGTGAGAACACCATGGAACAAATCAGACATTTGGCTGAGAAGGGAAGTGACGTTAGATGTGGAGATAGTTGATCCGGTTTTGAAAGTAATGCACGATGACGGTTATGATGTGTATGTGAATGGCCAATTGTTGATTTCAGAAGGGGGAGTTAGCAAACCGTACAAGTTTGTGAAATTGGATGCCGAATTAGGAAAGCTTTTTAAGGCAGGTAAAAATATTATTGCTGTACATTGCCATGATGGTGGTGGAGAGCGATACATTGATGCGGGTATAGGTAAAATAGGGAAGTTGAAGGCGGATGTTAGGTTGAGTCTTAATACAGTGAACCAGGAAATGGCATTTGACAAAAAGGTGCTGTATGCTACTGCTGGGCAGACTGTTGAGATCACATTGAACAATGTCGATCAGATGCCTCACAACCTGGTAGTAATCCGTCCTGGGAGCCTAGCAGCCTTTGGCAAAATGGTCGATAGTTATGTTTCCAATCCTGAAGCAGCAAAATCTGGTTATGTTCCAAAGTCAAGGTATGTATTAGGGGCTACTGAGATGATTGAATCTGGAAATAAAAGTTCAATCCTGTTTAAAATTCCTGACCAACCAGGTCGATATCCTTATGTATGTACTTTTCCAGGCCACTGGACTATGATGCAAGGTGAGATCATTGTAACGGCACCTGGTACTTTTATTTCGAAAGACCCAAATGCCAAAAGAGTTTCTATGATGGGCGGAGGAGGCTCTCATGAGTTTTTGAAATTCTTTGGTGTACAGGATGGAAAGCTATTAAGCGAGGGAGGTAAAACTACCGTTACTTATACCGAAAGCTCACCTCAATTTGGTGAATGGGTGGATGAGACAGATATTCTGTACATCTGTAACAACAAGCCATTTGACAATGCAACCAGAGAGAAAATATTTGCACATGCAAACGCTGGAAAAAGTATGTTGATCTTTCATCCAAGTACTTGGTACAACTGGAGAGACTGGCCGGAGTACAACAAACAACTGGTAGGTGGAGGCTCTGAGTCCCACGAAAAGCTACAAGAGTTTGAAGTAAGGGTACTCAAACCAAACCACCCGATCATGGAAGGAGTACCTGCTAGGTTTAGGATTACAGATGAATTGTACCGATGGAAAAAAGACCCTGAGGCAGTTGACATTGAAGTGTTGGCAATTGGCAAAGGACTTGAGTCAGGAGAGGAGTTTCCTGTGGTGTGGACAGTAAAACATCCAAAAGCCAAAATTGTATGCAATACATTAGGTCATGATGAGCGTGCACATGATTTAAAAGCTTATCAGACCCTATTGAAGAACAGTTTGAAATGGGTGAAGTAATAATCATTGTCAATACATTTTTTTGTGATCTTGCTAATTTGGACTCAGCAGCAAATGACTATATAAGTTTTTTTTAACTTACATCAAATTTTATAATTATGCTTGACAGATTATTTAGAATATTCAAGGCTGAAAATGATAGAAGTCAGCTCGTGGTGATCATGGTTATAGCCATTTGTGTACAGTTCATCTTCGCCAGTTTTGGAGAGGCAATTATCAATTCTTTACTTCAATTTGGGGTTTCGTGGTTGGTGGCTTTTTTGTATTCTAAATTTGTCAAAAGTTCTAATTCCACCATGATCCAGTGGTGGAAACGCATCTATATTATTCTGATAGTTTTTTCTTTGTTGAGGTTCATATTTGCCTAATTGATGCGATCATAATACTCGTACAACATCGTCACTTCTATGTGACGAAGATACGAGAAGTCTCCAAGAATTTTGCAGGAGAGTACTATATTTTGATAAATCACAGTGACATTCCATTGAGCTTTGTGGCGGCTAAAGAAATACGGAAGGGAGAAAAAGGCTGAAATGATTAATGAAAATATTTTATGTATTACTGGGGAACTTCTCCCGATGATCGAAGTGACGTGGAATTATTGACTTTGAATGTGTTACTTCATAGAATAAACTATATCACTTTCTCACATTCAGCCTTCAGTGCTTGATTCATCAGCTCAAAACCTTCTTTTGCTTTGTCCAGTGTTTTACCCATAAGAGGTATTAATATTCCACTAAATTTTTCTCCATGAATAAACTTAGTTTGATTATTCCCAAGGTCAGTCATTTGGAAATAATGTTCTCCATCAAAAATACCGCTTATGCCTAATTTTCCTTTCCATCGAAACTCTTTGTTTTCGGAAAATGTTAGCACCAAAGGTTTAAACGTCATGCCATTCCCATTTGGGGGCTGAATGAAAACTTTCAGAGTTGCACCTACTTTCCTTTCTCCTGAAATGGATTTGATCAAGGGATTCCATTTAGATTGATTTTCAAAATCAGTAAGGATGGACCAAACCTTTTCAGGTGAGGCATCAATCAAAATATCAGTTTTTATTTGTTTCATTTTTGTTAAATCCTACTTTGCTTTTTTCTACTTTGTAAACTTCTTTCAAAAAACCTTCTTGGAAATTTATCAATGTGCCAGGTATGCTTTAGCGTATTGGTATCCAATTCCGATGGCTATGGCCAGTCCAAAACTCAACAATGTACCTATTAGGATGTATTCTGTAAGTTTTCTGTCTTTGGCTCTCGATAGGTCTCCAAATCGAAAAACCGACTTGGCGGCAATAAGAAAACCTATTGCCTGCCATTGGTTGAGGAGGATGAATGTAAACACAAACAACCGCTCTAGCATTCCAATGTACTTACCTGCATTTTTCAGTGAGTCGTCGTTCGCATCTTCTTCTAGGTTCCAGTTGGTCATGGCTACTTTCATAACAATGGCGGAGACCACTGTTACGAGTAAAATAGCTGTGACCAATAAAAGCATTTGTGGCTCGTAGAAGTTGATTTGGGGTGATGCGTCTGATTTGTATATATAGACTAGGATGACTATAACCAAAAGGTGCGCCAATTGGTCTATGAAAAAAAACACCCTGGTTCTTTCTTTGGAATTGAAGTGAAGTTTGATCAGGTCAATGACAAAATGGGAAACGATGATGAAGGTCAATGCACCCCAGTAGGCAATGTCAAACTGTAATACAATGCATATTGCAGCGGCATGTATCAATAGATGCACATATAAGAATGGCGACTTATGTTTTTTGAATTCTTTGTCTTTTACCCACTTATCGGGTTGAAACACGAAATCCCCAATGATATGTGCCAATATTAGTTTTGTGCAGAGTATAATCATAACTCATTGATTAAAGTTCTGTATTTTTCTTCAAGTCGAATTACCTCCTCAAACCCTGCTCTTTTCAGAGTTTCACTGATATTACTTTGTGATTTACCCAGTAATGCAGCCAGTTCTTTTTGGTTCTTTTGTGGGTTTTCAATAGATGCTTTCACTACCAGTGAGGTGACGGTACTCCAGTTGTTGATGGTGAGCAGTGCCAGTGCCAATAACAGGTTTATCGCTTCGTCCAATTTTGGGTTGGGTGATTTTACTGCCAGAGTTTGTTTTTTTAGGGTTTCAAAGCACTCACCTGAATGTATAAAAGCAGACCCGTTGGATTCAGTAATTTTTTGAGCTTGATGTGTTTTGTCACCTATGCCAATGGCCATGCGTACATCCAGATTGGAGGTTTGTCGTATGCTGGCTTTGATGTATAGTGCTGCTTTGAGCGCTTCCTGAGGTGCCAGCTCTAGTTGAAAACTGTCTCCTCTGTATATTTCCCATTGTCCAGGCGTTTGACCATATTTATTCAGCACCTTTTTAAGTATTGGCAACCACTTTGATGCTTTTTGAGCTCGTGAGTTGATGATATCTCCTGTAATTACAGCGGTCATTTATTTTCTTTTATCCAAATATATTCTTTCTCCAATTGACAAACAATATTATCGGTTCTAAAGCAGATAATTTACAATATCGGTTCTATAGCCGATATTGTAAATTATCGACGCTGAAACCGATAATTCGCAAAGGAAGGAATATTTCCTATATATCTCTGATTTGCCAATTCTCATGACTATATCTTCCTAAACCAGTCAAAATTCACCTATTTTTGTTTTCCAATTTTCAGTAAATACAACAATGAAAAACTGGTTTTGTTTATTAATGGTTTTATTGCCACTAGCTTCAGCTGGGCAAGAGTGCCTCTTTCTTCTAGACAGTGCGACTGTCTATCAAAAAAAGGATCAAATCAAAGCCAGAGAAATACTTGAAGAATTAGTGTTAAGGCTTGATTCTGGGCGATGTGATGTTCAGATTGGATATGCGGAAGCTTACAACAACGTCGGCTTGATCTATTGGAAATTGGATGATCAAAGGGCAGCAATAGGTTTATTGCAAAAAGCTACTTTGGTTAAACTCGAACGGTTTGATTCATTGGCAATAGAGATGCTACCGTTTTATGATAACCTGTACGCCATCTATCGTGACTATGGCAAATATGAGAAAGCTGGAAAATACCTCGATCTGGCAGATAAAACACTATCTAATCATACAGAGGAGGGAATGACATACCTCAATCACCTAATCAAAAGTGGAGTTTTTTACAAGGAAGTAGGTTTGCTTGATAAAAGTACGGCCATACTGTCGAAAGCCAAAATGCTTACAGAGAAGAAGGCATGGAGTGATTCGATAGTCGGGAGTATACTGATTGAATCTGGTTCATTGTTAACCTTAAAAGGTGAATACCAACCTGCCAAAGAAGACCTGAACCGAGCCATCTTAATATTGCGTAGCAACTATCCCATTCTACATGCCAGAGCTGTAGATCGATTGGCTAAGTTGCTGATGGAAAATGGCGAGCTGGCAAAATCTGAGAGCAGTCTGCTTAGCAATATAGGCTTCAAAAAGGACCATTTCCCAGAAGACACCTTACTGTTGGTAGAATCCCTCAACAATTTGGGAGTACTTTATTATAGAATCAATGACATTGAAAAATCACGAATCTATTTTCAACAACTTATATCAATGGGGGAGTACCATCCAGAAGTAAAACCGTTTGGGCTAAACAACCTGGGGATTATCTATTTGAAAGAAGGAAATGTTGAAAAAGCAGTAACATACTTTGAAGAAGCATGCTACTATTTTGCGACCACATTTGGTACACTGCATCAGGAATATGCCAACGTATTGAACAACCTAGCAGGAGCAAGAAATAAACTTGGGGAGGCAGATATAGCCCTTTCATTGTATAATCAGGTACTAGATTTAGATAAGTCCCTTTTTGGAGAAAATCATCCCAAATATGCCACTAGTCTGACCAATCTAGCTCATATTTATGCTCAATTAGGGTACTTGGAAGTAGCTGAAAAGTTTATTAGGACTTCTACATTAATTAAACAAAAGACACTGGGATCATCCCATCATGAAGTAGCTAAAAGCCTCAATGATCTTGGCTTGATGGAATTGATATTAGGAGATACAACCAAGGCCCTTCAGTCCTTTGATAGTGCGCTGTATATCAACATTCACCACATTCAAAATATATTTCCTGTGTTGACTGATGGACAAAGAAACCTAGCTTACGAACAAATAAAATACAGCTTAAGACGCTTTTCTTCTCTGGCATTCTCAAATAAGTATTTCGATTCTAAATGGTCAGAAAAAGCCCTTAATTACACTATAAACACCAAAAGTATCTTATTTTATACGTCAGATAAAATGCGCAGATTTACTCAAGATAGCAAAGATGCTGAAATTAAAAATCTGTATAATAGATGGCGAAGGTATGGAATAGAATTGGCCAGCGCCTATTTGATGGCTGGTTATGAACAGGTGGGTGAAAGATTGACAATAAAAGAACTAGAAAACAAATACCATGAACTCGAGAAGTTACTGGCTCAAAAAGTAAGTGCTTTTTCCAATCAAACAGAGGCAACTTATGTGAATTGGAATCAAATATCAAATTCATTGACGGACTCAAGCGCTCTGATTGAGATGGTACAATTCAGACCTTATAAAGTTAGAGTGGATTCTACAGGAATTGTTCAGGGTTTTACTGATGAATCTCATTATGCATGTTTTGTTATTAAACCCGGAGAAGTACTTGAAAAAGTATATTGGAGTAATGATACAGATTTTGGGAAAAGCTTCAAATTTTTTAGAAATGCCTTGAAATATTCGGTTCCTGACAAAAAATCATATCAGGCACTCTGGTCTCCAATAGATATTCATTTGAAAGGAGTGAAGAAGATTTTTTTTGCAGGAGATGGTGATTGGCATAAGTTAAATCCAGCTATTTTCTACGATACATTGTCCAATGAATATGTGGCTGATAAATATGAAATACTAAATGTAACCAGTGGCAAAGATTTAATTACAAGAAAATCAAATAACTGGGCCAGAACGGCTTATGTACTGGGAAACCCTGATTTCAAAATTCATGCTGAAATGGAACTAAATTCGCTTGAAGGGGCAGAGGATGAAGCCAAAGAGGTGTCAGATATTTTGACACAGGACGAATGGAAAACAGAAACATTTGTAAATATGAATGCAACTGAGGAATCTATTAAATTGCTTCATTACCCTGGTATATTACACATAGCAACACATGGTTATTTTAATCAAGATGATACCAGCCACCCTTTGTTGAATTCAGGTTTATATCTTTCGTCAGATGGTGTTGGGGAAGACGGTAAATTAACCGCTTATGAGGCAATGAACCTGACTCTAGACCGCACCTTGTTGGTGGTACTTTCGGCTTGTGAGACGGGGCTGGGGAAGGTGGACAATGGGGAAGGAGTATTCGGTTTGCAGAGATCGTTTCTAGCAGCAGGGGCAGAAAATTTAATCATTACATTAGTAAAAATAGATGACGCGGCTACTCAGTACTTTATGAAGCTGTTTTATGAAAATTTCGTTGCTTCTGAAAATGTCGAACTTGCTTTTTTCAAAACTAGACAAGAATTTAAAAAGAAGTTTACCGACCCTTTGGATTGGGGAGCGTTTGTATTGATATCAAAACATTAAATTTCCTGTTTTATAAATGATAATTTCTTTTCCAGGAATTAAGACATGTTCCAAGCGATTTTCTTCCATGATTATTTCTTCCATTACTCCGAATTTTTCAGCTAATTTGGTAATGGTATCTCCTTTTTTTACCACATAGGTAATGAGTTCTTTTCCTGCCGCATCTTCTGGAATAAGATAGTTTAAATTTGGCATCAGATGCTTTGGATCAAATACGCGTACCACATGCCCTTCTTTTAAATTGGTTACTTTGTCAGATAACCCATTCCATTCTTGCATTTTTTTATTAGAGACTTTTAAAAAATCTGATGTTGTTGAAACGGCTATATCTTTTCTGATAATAAATACATCGGGTTTGGTAAAAGTTACGGGTTTGATAGTATAAACTACAATTTCAGCACGACGGTTGAAAAGTCTACTGTACCAAGAGTCATGGTCAGAAAGAAGGTTCTTCTCTCCATTCGGGAACACTCGAATTTGCCCATAATCCAGACCTTGATCTTTGAGATATTTTAAAATACTCAAACCTCTGTTTTCGCTTAGGGTGTAGTTGTAATCATGATCTCCAAAATGATCTGTATGTGTATGGATATCAACCATTACAATGTTGTCAGCTCGAAATATTTTCACCAAATCACTCAAAGTCTCTTTAGATTCGTCTCTCAAGTCATGGGAAGAAAAGTCAAAATAGATTTTTTCGAATTCATATTTATAACCATCAAAATTCATGTCTTCCCATTGGTAATTTGTTTCAATCTTATTTTCAGTGACTATATGGTTATCCAGTGTGTCCGGGAGCATTCTGATTTCAAATGCATTTTGCTCAGTCACAAGGGTCAGCATTTCCAAAGTGTCATTCAAGCTTAACCTTACAATTGATTGTGGTGTGCCTGTGCCTGTTATTTTTTTAAAATTACCTTTTTCAGATAGGGTTTCTATAGATACATCTTGAGAAGGCTGGAACATGTGGTAGTCTTCATATTCTTCAAGCCTGAAAGAATAAAGCTCGAGTGAAGTAGACTCCTGCAATATCAAATCGATAAGAGATTCATCTGTCATAAAACTTTTTAGAAGTTCAATTTCGCTTTTATACTCGAACTCATAAATATCAAAGTCAGTCTTGTTTCTATTCGTTGTGATGTATCCATTTTTACCAAGACTAAAGTAGTTGTCGTCATAGGAACTATTGAAAGGCAAGCCTATATTATAAATATTGGGAGCATAAAAGGAAATACCTTTAGCAAGGTAAGTGTCATATCCACCATATCCTGCATGTCCATTGGATGCAAAAAGTAGAGCATTGAAATCAGAAGAGTAAAAAGGACTCATTTCATCGGCAGGAGTGTTAATGGTAGCTCCCATATTGATAGCAGGAGCCCATTGATTCTCTCTCATTTTGAAAGTCATCCAAATATCAGTACCACCTATTCCTCCGGGTCTATTGGAAACAAAAAACAGAGTGTCACCTGTTGCAGATACATTGGGTTGTTTAGAATCATACCCCTCATTATTTACATTTTCATTAAGTAAAATAGGGGCAGTCCATAGTCCTGCTTCATTTAAATAACTGATCATTATCTTGCAGCCTACGTCTTTTTTACAAGATGAAAAATAAAATTCCTGACCATCCTGAGAAAAACATCCGGTTCCTTCTGCCCATTTTGAATTAAACATTTCAAATACCTTATTCTGTTCCCATTTGGACTCTTTATTTAATTCATATCCTTGAATGTTTGGTAATAATCCGCCGAATTGACCATCGTAAAACTGCTTTTGACCTGTGTTTCTTGTTGTTGACAGTGCTGCATAGCCACTTTTGTGTTGAATCATTCCAAACTCATGATTGGATGAATTTACGTCTTCCAGTGGATGAAGTTTATGTGGGTTTTTAACTTTCAGCATTCTGATTCCCAGTTTGCATCCTTTTTGTTGAAAATCTCCTAAAGTTTTGTATTCATTGGAAACATTTGGATTTTCAATCAAAAGTTTGAATGTTGAATCTGCCTGATTGTATAGGCCTTCTGTTTTCAATAACCAACCGTAATAGTATAGTGCTTGCTCATTATTAGATCCAGATTTTAAAAGTAATTTGAATTGAACAATGGCTTTTTCATATTGAAGACTATGGTAAAGGCTTAATGCAAATTTTAAGTGAATGTCATGGTCTTTAGGTTGTGTTTCATGAATTCTTTCAAAGAAATCTACTGCCTCATCGTACTTTCCCGAATTGTAGTACTGGTCGGCCAATGCTCTAATCTGAGTGATAGATTGTCCCAGACAATTTAACGAAAAAAACAAGCTCAATATGGTGAAAATAATTTTCAAAACAAAGGGTTGGTTACTTTGACAATGGCATCTTTAAATGCAAAAGTATATGCAAAGGAGAGTTCCCATGTTGGTTCAAATTTATTGGTATTGAGCACAGGGTTATCATTAATCGATCTTGAATTTAAATCAAAGCTGATACCAGCTTTCCAATTTTGATGTTGAATGCCGGTAAGGAAAATAAAAGAGTCATTGTGCCTAAACCATGCACCAACTTGCATCAATGTACTCAACTCATTCCCAAAATACCTAGATATATATAGTCCTGTATTTATCTGGTAGACGCCTCTTACTGCAAGTACATAAGCAGAAGGATGAATGTAATAATTGGACTGAAATTTCCTCCTGGCAGTCAGAATAGCTTTGTATTGAATGGGCATTTTTGACTTTGAAAAAAATCCTTCTCTGGGTTGATTGAAATTATGAAAAGAAAGACCAAGGGTCAAAGAGTTTTGGCTCAGGAGCGGGTTATGGTGATCAGTTCTAGTAAATACCATACCATAATTAAAGGTAGGAGAGATGTGGTTGTATTGATTTAAACTCTCCATGGGTAAGGAGTTGTCATAGCCTATGTATGGGTTGTATTGTGATCCAAATTGTAAATCAGATGTATTGAGCTTGTTTTGGATTACACCTCCTTGCAATCCAAATGAGAGTAAGTTTTTTCCTTCGTAATCAAATCTCACTACATAGGAACCGGAGAGCAGTACATTAGTAGTTTGGTAAAGGCCTTCAAATCCAGATTTTTCTTGTACAAAGGTGATACCCACTCCTGCTGATTGTGATAAAAAAGTGGTGAGTTTTTGTATGGGGTGAATGATGCTGGCATGGGTGAGTTCCTTCAACGACCCTTCATTATCTGTAACTGAGGATTTGTAATTAATTGCCACAGAAGTGTTGGATTCAAGCCCCACAAAAGCTGGGTTTAAATAGGCTGAAGAGGCAAAAAACTGGGAGAACTGGCTCTCTTGTGCTTGCAAATGGCTAATAACCAAGATTAAAAATATTGA
>Ga0070726_10005015_pt1 | contig 10281 bp, 6 predicted proteins | sample tdAd471_FD_67275 | JGI IMG/M metagenome (GOLD analysis project Ga0070726, IMG submission 67275) | Marine sediment microbial communities from the Atlantic coast under amendment with organic carbon and nitrate - tdAd47.1 | ecosystem: Environmental > Aquatic > Marine > Coastal > Sediment | place...
AGACCCGTGCGCGAATCCTGAGGGGGACCCCGCGGGCTCCGCCCCGCAACCGCTCGGTGAGGTAGACCGCGAGGCCCTCGTCCACCGGGTGCCACGAGCTCCCCGCGAGGAAGTGGACGAGCTCGTGGGTCGCGTGGTGCACGCTGAGGTGGGGGGCTGCGAGGGTGATCCCTTCGCCGTCCGCGTGGCAGCGGATCGCGTTCCGCCGGACCACGACGTCTACCGGCGGGATCGTGGGGCGCGGGCCAAACTCCCAATTCGGCGGACAGTGGGCGCGGGGGGTCCCCTGGGCGCGAAAGTCCCCGGGGGAGAGGGCAGGGCCCAGCCAGTCGATCAAGCGCTCGCGCGCGGTCCTCAGCTCCTCGAGCAACCCCTCACGGGCCGCGAGGTCCATGGCTCCCGGCTCCACGTAGAGGGTGAAGCCGTCGCCCTCGAAGCGCTCGGCGTCGCTGCTCGCGTCGGGGGGCAGCGGACCCTGGGGCGAGGTGCACCCGCAGAGGGCCAGCGCTACGAGCAGGCAGGGCAGAGCAGGGCGCACGCTAGGCGTCCTGGGTAGCGCTCCGCGTGCCACGCAGGGCCTCGAGCTCCGCGTTGACCTCGGCCAGCTTGGCGCGCAGGCGCTCGAGCTCACCCGCCGTAGGGATGTTCAGCTTGCTGAGCAGCTCCTGGACCCGACGCTCGACGAGGTCGTCGAGGCGCTGCTTGAAGCTCGCGCTGCGATGCTTCAGCTCCTCGCGCAGCTCGCGGGCCTCTTCCTGGGGCAGCTCGCCGGCCTCGACCATTTGCTGCAGGTCTTCGTCCAGCTTCTCCTCGGAGAGGAACGCGTTGTCGAAGTAGTGCAGCACGTTCTTGCGCATGAAGCCCACCACAGAGTCGGAGCTGCGCTGGATGAGGTTCATGAAGAACGCCTTGGGGAGGCTGCCCTGCTTGCGCTTCTCCTGCTCGAGGAGGATCTGGGAGAGCGTGATCGTGGTCAGGTCTTCGCCGGTTTGGTTCTCGACGACCTTGATGTCCTGACCGTCGCGAACGAGCTGAGCGATCTGCTCCAGGGTGATGTAGCGCTTGTCCTCGGTGTCGTAGAGCTTGCGGTTGGAATAGCGCTTGATCGTTCGCGGCATGGTAACTCCCGGCCTGGCGTGAATATACGCAATCCCCCAGGTCAGAGCGAGCGGCGAGTACAAGCGCCATCCGCGATCAATACAGCCGCAGCGCACCTCTGCGAGTGGGCGGAGCCTCCAGGTGGCGCCCGAACGCACGCCAGATCCGGGTCCAGGGCACGACGTAGGTCGTGCCGTGGTGAGCGATCCCTACCGAGACCCCCACCAGACGCCCCAGCCGATCGACGACCGGCCCGCCGAGCTGCCCCGGCGCGACCGGAGCGTCCACCGAGAGGACCCACGCGTAGGACCGAGGCGCGGTGCCTCCGGAGAAGGCGTCGCGCAGCTCCTGCGCCTGGTCGATCTGCTCGAGCAACTCCCGGAGGGGTGCGATGCCCAGCCCCTCGACCACGCGGCGCAGGCCGGCGACCAAGCCACCCAGGGGCCCTCCCCCCGGGCGCAGGTGCTGCAGGAAGCCCGAGGCGACCCGCCTCGCGCGGGAGGAGACGATCCCCGAGGCGAAGACCCGCTCGCCCTCGAGGGCGTGGATCAGGCTCCCCACGGGCCGCGCCGGTGAGAGCTCCACCCGGGGGAGGGGAGAGCCCTCGACCCGCAGCAGCGCGAGGTCGTCGGCTTCCGAGCGCGCGACCACGGTCCACGTCCGGGCTCCGAGGGTCACGCGTTGCCCGACGCGCAGCTCGCCGTCCAGGGTCACGGCGTGGCGGGGGTCGATGGAGGTCAGCGCACGCCCGCTCGCGCCCCCAGTCGCCAGGCGCACGGTGCCGTGGAGGAGTTGGCGAAGGCGCTTCTGGCGGGGGCTGGACGCGGCGACCTTCGCCAGCCCGGCGAAGCCCGGGCTGGCCTCGGGTGCCGGCGCCTGAGGCGAGCGCTCAGCGCTCTCCACGCCTTGCTCCGCTTGGGAGAGGGCCTGGCCAATCACGCGCTCGGGGAGCTGACGAGCGAGCCGATCGGAAGCGCGGTAGAACGCGTTCAAGACCGGAGTCCGCTCCGGGTTCAGGCGCACTCCGGTGGGGAGTAGGATCCAGCCTTGCTCGAGCTCCTCGAGTCGGGCCTTGATCCGGGCTTCCGGGATCGTGAGCGCGCTGGCGGCCTGAATGTCGGCCGCGCCGTTGAGTCCGATCAAGCGACCGTCGAGGTCGACCAGGGGCCCGCCCGAGTTGCCGCTAAAGATCGGCGTGTCGCTGCGCAGGGCCCCATCGTAGGCGAAGACCCCGTTGACTCGGGTCGTGTTCGCAGCGGACCCCGTGATCTGGCCCAGGCTGGCGACGGCCCAATCGTCACCGCGGTATCCGCCGGGGAAGCCGAGGCCCAAGACCCAGGTGCCCTCGGGCGGCGGCGCGCCGCGCCAGGTGAAGCACGGGAGCGGTGCCTCGACGACCTCGGCGGGTTCGAGGAGGGCCAGGTCTTGCTCGTAGTCGATCCCCAGCCGCCGCATCAGGCGCTGCTCACCCCCGGCCCAGCGACAGATCGCGTAACGCGCCCCTGCGACCACGTGGGCATTCGTGATCACCCGCCCGCTGGGGGTGATGACCGCTCCCGAGCCCATCCCGATCACGCCGACGACCAACACGGTTCGCCCGCGAGCGGCCTCAGCGGTGCGGCTGACTCGTGCCTCGAGGCGGGAGGCGTCCTCCCGCTCCTGGGCTTGGGTCGGGGCCAAACATGAGAGCGCGAGCACGAGACTCAACGCCGACGACCGGGTACGCATGGGACCTCCGGTGGGGTGAGGCCCCAGTTACGCGCGCCAGGTGAACCGCGTTTGATCCGGGGAGATCAGCGTTTACGCAGCGCGACGACGGTCAAGTCGTCGTGCTGCGGCCCAGGGCTGAACTCCAGCACGGCCTTGAGCACCCGCTCGACCACCGCCGCGGGGGAGGTGTCGCGTCCCCGAACCACCGCCCCCAGACGATCGAGGCCAAACTCTTCGCCGTCGGGTGCCGGGGCTTCGGTCGCGCCATCCGTGTAGAGCACGACCACGTCCCCTGGCTGGAGCACGAGCGCCCGCTCTTGCAGCCGCGAGCCGATGTCCGCGGCGAGCCCGAGGACGGTGCCTCCCGCGCGCATGAACTCGAGCTGGTCGGTGCTCGGGCGATAGAACACGAGGTGCTCGTGGCCCGCGCCGGTGAACAGCAGCTCGCCCGATGCGTCGTCGTAGCGCAGGAGGAGCATCGACACGAACAGGCCTGGCTCGAGATCCCGCGCCAGGTGACGATTCATGCGCGCCAGGATGTCCTTGGTGCTCAAATGAGATTCGCTCAGCGCCCGCAGCAGGGAGTGCACGGTGCCCATCACCAGCCCGGCGCCGACCCCCTTCCCCGCCACGTCGCCGATGGACACGATCAGCTCTCTGCGCGGCTCCTTGCGGTTGAAGAAGTCGTAGAGGTCTCCACCGACCTGGCGTGCTGGGCGAGTCTGGCCGGCGAGCTCGAGCCCCCGCACCGGAGGGAGCACCTGGGGGAGGAAGCGCCGCTGGATCTGAGAGGCGATGCGCAGCTCCTCCTCCAGGTGGGCGCGCCCGGCGATCTCCTTCATCAGCCGCGCATTGGCGAGGGCGATCCCCGCGAGGTCGCCGAAGGCGCCGACGAGCTCGACCACCTCTCCGTTGTCGGCGAAGGGGTCGACCTGGGGTTCGTCGAGGTAGACCACCCCCAGGCACTCCTCCTGCGCGCTGAAGGGCACGCAGAGGATCGACTTGAGCCGCATGTTGACCACGGACATGAACTGGCCCAGATGCTCGTCGCCCGCGGCGTCCTGGGAGAGCACCGGCCGGCGCTGGGCGATGGCCTCGCGGCAGATCTGCTGCGAGAGTCGACCCTCGCCGCCCCCCTCGCCGAAGCTCGCGGTCGACTCGCTGCGAGCGACGGTGAGCTTGAGCTGATCGTCCTCGTTGAGGATGAGGAACCCGCTCTTGGAGGGCACCAGCGAGAGCACGGCGTCGAGGATCCGCCCCAGCAGCGGCTCGATCTCGTGTTCGAGGTTGATCGCGCAGGCGACCTCGGCCAGCTTCTGCCAGCGTTGGTCGCCCATCACGCGCTGCTTCTTGACCTTGATCGTCCCGCTGTGACCGGACTCGTAGGCGGGCGGCGCAGAGACCGCGGCTGGCACGGGGCGAGGGACCGGACGCGAAGGCTCCGAGGCGTTGGGGGGAGTCAGCTCCGCCAGGGAGAGCGCCTGCGCTCCGGCCCGCTTGCGGAAGGTCAACACCGAGCCGCCGACACGAACCTCGTCGCCCTCGGCGAGCACCTTGTCCATGATGGAGACGCCGTTGACCACGGTGCCATTGCGACTGTCGCGGTCGCGGATCACGAACCCCAGCGGGTCACGCCGCTCGATGGAGAAGTGATAGCGCGAGACGTTCATGTCGCGCAGGCTGATGACGTTGTCCTCCGCGCGACCCACGGTGACGAGGTCGGCGTCGAGAGCGACCTCGAACGGCTGGCGTCCGGGCATGGCCACGATCACGCTGGCTGGCATGACCGAATGGTAGCCAAGATCCGGGGCGCTGGCAGCCGAAGCGGGCGCAGGAAGGGAGCTACTTGAGCGGGAAGCACTCGCGCAGGGTCGGGGAGCAGGTGCGGGCCTCGTTGCCCTTCCCCGCGGTGGCCTCGGTGTTGGTGAAGGCGCTGCGCTCGATCTCACCCAGGGCGCGTACCTTGGCGGCTTCGAGGACCATGTACTTGGCCTTGCCCATCACCGAGATCTGGCCGTGGCTGACCGTCGTCCCGTGTCGCATTTCGCCGGGCACGCTCACGTCCCCCTTGCTGATGACCAGGGAGTGACGCAGCTCGCCAGCGACGGTGAGCTTGCCGCCCACGATCAGCACGCAGTGGCGCACCTCTCCTGCGATGGTGAAGTCGCCGTCGCAGATCACGAGGCAGTGGCGGAGCTCCCCGGCGATGGTTCCCGAGCCGCAGACGAGGCGCTTGTGCTCGACCCTGTCCACCACATTCAGCGACTCCTGGGCGGTGATCGCGCCTCCGGGGATCGTGCCGTTGGAGCCAGACTCGTGCAGGCCGCTCGCCGCTTTGATCACCGCGGCCACCCGTTGCTGGACGCCGCTGAGGTCGGCGCTCGCGCCGCGGGTCACGAGGTCCGTGATCGAGATCGCGCCCGAGGGGGTTGCGGGGGTGGGCGCCTCGAGCTCAACGGCGCCCTCGCCCGCAGGATCCTCGCCGGAGGCGAAGGAGCAGGACTGGAGCAACAGGGTCCGGGTCACCGAGGTGGCGGGAGCCTTGACCGCCTCAACGAGCTTCACCGGCCCCACCCCGCGGGCGTACCACACGGTAGAGCGAACCTCCGTCATGGCGGCCTTGACGACGGCTGAGACGGGCACCGCCTCGTAGGTGCCAGCCGGGGTCTCGACGGTCTCGGCCTTGCCGACCTGGTGCTCCTGCACCTCGAGGTCGCCGATGCGCACACGCTTCTCGCTGGCCGCCGGATTGGCGAAGTCCGCGGGCAACAGCAGGCGCTCCTTGTTGCCGCGGTGGACGACGATCACGTCGCCCTCGACGGAGACAACCTGCCGCTCGCCGTGGTTCTTCCAGCCGAGGATGTAGGCCGTGCGGCCATCGACCTCCGTCGCCTCCACAACGACCAGTTGGGCCGTGGACTCCTTCTTGGTCTTGACGCCGCCGCCGACCGAGACCTCCTCGAGGGACGTGTAGACCCAACGTTGGCCGTCGGCGAGCGGGAGGTAGGACTGTGCGGAGGCTGGGGCCAGGGCGGCGAGGCCGATCAGGGCTGCGAGAGACAAGCGGGCCATGTGAACTCTTCCTTCTCTGCCTCGAGGGCGCGGACGCATGGTAGCGGCCGCGAATTCAGCGCGCCGGAGAAGGAGGGGAGGGGCGCTAAGTCCTTGCTAGAACGTTTTCCAGGGGCTAGCTGGGGTCTCGATCAGCGGCTGGGCGTTGGCCTGAAGCAGGAGTGTAGGGTCCGCCTCCAGCTGCCGCATTCCCAATCGCAATGCAGCGCGAATGATCGCGCTGCGTTTCAACGGGAGGTTTGCGCTGACGCGCTCGATCTGATCGATGTCCGTCTCGGTGACCCGCAAGGTGACCTGCTGGACGAGTGCCTTCGTGTTTGCCATGGCGCCTTCCCTGTAAACCCCGCTGAACGAAACCCGGAAAAAGATTCCGGTTGGTCGGTCGAGCGAGGCGCAACTGCTGGCTGCTTAGGGTGTGGCGGTCGAAGTCGCGGTTCGCTCAGCGGAGTCCCTGCGAGCCGCATGCCGAGGCAGCAACCTCAAGGTCAGCGCCGAGAGGTCCTCGATGTACGTGTACCAGACCGGGAGCCCGATGAGGGTGAACACGGTCGAGGTCGCGAGGCCGCCGATCACGGCGATGGCCAGGCTGTCGATGTAGGCGCCCGCCACGGTGGGGCCGGTGAACCCCAATGGGATCAGACCCACGAGGGTCGAGACCGCGGTCATCAGCACCGGCCGCAGGCGGTCCCCGCAGCCATCGAGCAGCGCGTCCACACGGGATCGATTGCGACGCAATGCGTTCACGTGGTCGACCATCACGATCCCGTTGTTGACGACGATGCCCACGAGGATGATCACCCCGATGAACGCCACGGCATCGAGCTCGTGGCCCTGGAGCCAGAGCGCCCAGAACGCTCCCGAGAAGGCGAGCGGGAGGGTGATCACGATCGCCAGAGGCTGTGAGAACGACTCGAACAGCGCGGCCATCAGCAGGATGACCACCGCCAGGGAGAGCACCACCCCCCGCAGCATGGTGCCCATGACCTCGTCGCGGTCACGCCCCCAGCGGCCCCAGTCCCAGGAGGTGCCTGGGGGGAAACGGAACCCCGCGAGGGCTGCCTCGACCCGCGCCTTGCCCTCCTCCAGGGTCACGTCCTTGGAGAACTCGACGCCCAGGCGGGCGCTGGTCTTTCGATCCTGGCGGCGGATGCTAGGAGGGACGCGGGCGAACTCGAAGCGCGCCACGGTGGCCAGCGGAACCACGATCCCCCCCGGGGCGGGGACCGGAAGCGCGTAGAGCGCGGGAAGGTCGGGCCGCGCCGTGCTGGCGTCGGGCCCCACGAGGAAGGTCAGCTCGCCCTCTTCGGCGACGTAGGGCCGAAGGGACTGGCCGCGGAACGAGAACGCGATCACCCGACCCACGCTCTCGGGGTCGAGACCCAACTTTCGCGCCTGGTCCAGCATCAGCTTGACCCGCACCTCGCGCTGCCCGTCGTCTTCGGGGGTGTTGACCTCGATCACGTCGGGCAGGGGCTCGAGTTCCTGCCCGATCCGAATCGCCAACTCCTGCAGCGCCTCCGGATCCTCCCCACGAACGGTGACGCGCACCAGATTTCGCCCGTCGCCGCGCCCGTGGCCGCGGTAGTCCCACATCCGCTCGCCGACCACGAGCTTGACGCCCGGGATCTGAGGGAGGCGATCGCGAAGCTGGCTGCGGAGGGCCTCGACCGAGGCGTCGTCGGTGCGCTCCGGCGGGAGGTAGATCATGGACATGGTGCCCCGACTCTCGGAGTACCAGGAGTAGACGTTCTCGTAGCCGAGCTGCTCGCGGTGCTCCTCCAGCCACTCCTCGACGGTGTCGACGTAACCCTCGAGGACCTCCTTGCGCGGGCTGTGTTGAACCACGTAGCTGACCCGCACCGCCCGTTGGCGCAGTCGTGGCTCTCCCGACTTCTCCAACTTCGAGAGCGGGTAGAACGCGCTGCCGGCGAGCAGCACCAGGACCCCCAAGGTCAAGCTGCGGTGGGCGAGGGTCCAGCGCAGCACACCGCGGTAGCGGGGGAGCACCCAGCCGAGGACGCGCCCGAGCCCCTGGGGGGGTCGCTCGCGGATCCGCGCAGCGCAGAGGGGAATGAACGTCAACGCCAGCAGCAGCGAACAGGCGACGGTCAGGCAGATCGCCAGGGCCACGCCGCCCATGTAGATCGTGAGTGTGCTGGTGGGGGTGACCAACAGCCAGCTCCACACGATGAGCGTGGTCGCGGTGGAGGCGACGACGGCCATCAGCACCTGGCGGGTCCCTTCGCGAGCGGCGGTCTTTGGGTCCTCGCCCTGAGCGCGGAGGCGATAGATGTTCTCCGCCACGACCACCGCGTTGTCGACGAGCATGCCCACGCCGAGCATCAGCCCCAGGAGGGTGAGCACGTTGAGGTCCTTGCCCAGGAGGTAGAGGCCCCCCGCGGCGACGAGCAGCGAGAACGGGATCGCGGCGGCCACGATCACCGTCGTGCGAATGCTGCGCAAGAAGAACAGCAGCACACACACCGCGAGCAACCCGCCGATCAGGCCTGCGTCGCGCAGCCCGCGCAGGGAGTTGAGGATCTCCTCCGCTGCGTCCTGCCACACGAGGAAGCTGATCCCGTGCAGGGCAGGGTCTTGCTGGATCTCCTCGAGCTTTCGGCGGACCCCCTGAACGGTATCCACGGTGTTCGCCCGCGGCTCCTTGTAGATGTCGATCCCGACCGCGAACTTGCGATCGAGGTGCCGGCCGTAGTCGAGGCGCGGCTGCGCCCGGGTCACCCGCGCGACCTCCTTGAGTCGCAGCCCCGAGCGCAGCTGCATCCGTTCCAGGGCCTCGATGTCCCGGAAGCGGCTCCACACGCTCACATCGAGGCGGCGGGTCGAGTGCAGGGCGCCGAGGTCGAGGTCGAGGTTGTTCGCCTCGAGGTCGGCGACCACATCCTCCACCCCGATTCCGTGCCGGCGGAGGGCGGGCATGTCGAGCTGAACCCGGACCTCCTGCGGTTCGACCCCGTAGAGGTCGACGCTCGCCACCCCCCGCACCCGCTCCAGGGGCTGTCGGATCGCGCGATCGAGCAGCGGCCAAGACTGGCTGAGGTCCCGCTCGGCGGAGATCCGACCCTGGATGATCGCTCCGTCGCCGGGGGTCGAGACGTCGCCTTCGACCTTGACGTAGCGCACCTCGGGCGGGAGCAAGCCGCGGGCGCGCTCGACGGCCTCCCGCACCTCGAGGCGCAAGAGGTCCGGGTCGCGATCCCAGTCGAAGCGCACCTCGACCGTTCCCTGGCCCGGTCTCGCGCGGCTGCTGAGCTCCGTGATCCCCGGGATCGTCGCGATCTCCTCCTCGAGGGGACGCACCAGGCGGTCGAGGATCTCCAAGGGCTGGCCGCCGGGAAAGCTGGCCTCGACGTCGACCTCGGGCTCCTTGACGATGGGCATGAACCCGAGGGGCAAGTCGAGGAGCGCAGCGGTCCCCAGCACCATGCAGCTCACGAGGAGCATCAGGGTCGCGACGGGACGGTCGATGGGCAGGTCGGCCAGCTTGCGCATGAGGGCGCGATCCTAACCCGGCCCGCGAAGTTTCCTGGCCATTCGCCCAAGATCGAAGGTGGGCGGAATCCAGTAGACTCCCTCCCGTGAAACGAACCCTGGTAGCACTCGTGGTCGGCCTGACCAAGGCCCACATCGGCGACGACACACCGGCGATCCGCGCTCTCGCGGAGCGGGGGTGGGCCGCGCCGGTAACGCCGGTGCTCCCGGCGGTGACCTGCAGCGCGCAAGCGACCTACGTCACTGGGCTCCCCCCCCAGGGACACGGGGTCGTCGGCAACGGGTGGTACTGGCGCGAGCGGGGAGAGGTCGCGTTCTGGAAACAGAGCAACGCCCTGATGCAAGGCCCTAGACTCTGGGACCTGGCGCGGGACCGCGACGCCGAGTTCACCTGCGCCACGATGTTCTGGTGGTTCAACATGTTCGCCGACGTCGATTGGTCGGTGACCCCGCGCCCGATCTACCATCACGACGGACGCAAGGACCCCGACGTCTACTCCAGCCCGCCCCAGCTGCGTTCCCGGTTGAACCGCGAGCTGGGGCGTTTCCCTTTGTTCCGCTTCTGGGGGCCAGCGACCTCCATCGAGGCCACCCGCTGGATCGTCGACGCGACCCTCAGCGTCCTCGCGCAGGAGCGCCCGACCCTGACCCTGGCCTACCTGCCGCACCTCGACTACGACCACCAGCGCTACGGGCCCCAGGCGCCCCAGAGCCGACAGGCGTTGCGGGAGGTCGACGCGGAGGTCGCGCGGTTGATCGAGGTCGCCGACCGCGACGGGCTCGAGCTGCTGCTGCTCTCGGAGTACGGGATCGAGGAGGTCTCGCGTCCGGTGCACCTCAACCGGGTGCTGCGCGAAGCTGGCTTCCTCGAGCCCTGGCTCAACGACGACA
>Ga0070726_10005018_pt1 | contig 10264 bp, 7 predicted proteins | sample tdAd471_FD_67275 | JGI IMG/M metagenome (GOLD analysis project Ga0070726, IMG submission 67275) | Marine sediment microbial communities from the Atlantic coast under amendment with organic carbon and nitrate - tdAd47.1 | ecosystem: Environmental > Aquatic > Marine > Coastal > Sediment | place...
CCAACAAGGGGGCCCCCGGTGAGCCGTTCACAGATCCTGCGCGCCGAGCAGGTGCGGCGGGTCGACTCCCACCGGCAGATGACCCCCTGGCGCACCCTGCGCCAGGTGTGGCTGGCGCCGGTGTTCGCGCTCTCGGCGGTGACCGCCGTCGTGCTCTTCGGCGTGTTCCTCTTCGACTGGTACGCCAACCGCCCCGACCACCTCCAGGACCTCGGCCCGGTCGACTTGCTCTTCCACTACGACCTGGAGACGCTGCAGAACGCGCTGGGGAACCTGACCCAGACCGTCGTCGCGGTGTTGGGGATCGTGACCACGGTGGTCGCGATCGTCGTGCAGCTGGCCGCGACCCGCTACACGCCGCGAGTTACGGAGCTGTTCTTCCGCGAGAAGACCAACTTCATCGTGTTCGGGTTCTTCGCCGTGACCTGCGTGCTCGCGCTGTGGGTCAGCCTCGCCGTCGGCAACGGCTTCGTGCCTCACGTCTCGGTGGCCGCAGCGGTGATCCTGGTCACGGCGAGCCTGCTGCTGATGTTCCCCTACTTCATCTACGTGTTCGACTTCCTCGACCCCGAGAAGATCGTGATCCGGATCCAGGTCAAGGCGTTCAACGCCACGGAGAAACTGCGCCCCGAGCGAATCGAAGAGGCGCAGGAGCTGATGCTGACCTCCATCGAGCAGCTGGCCGACATCGCGCTCACCGCGACCTCGCAGCAGGACAAGATCATCTCCTGCCGCGCGGTCGACGCGCTGCGGGTCCTCGCCGTGCGCTACACCCGGGCCAAGGGCGAGCTCCCGATGGACTGGTTCGACGTCGGCAGTCAGCTCAACGAGAACCCCGACTTCCAGGCGCTGAGCGCGGAGGCCGTACGAGACCTCGTGCTCAAGCAACGCTGGGTCGAGTGGACCGTGCTCCGCAAGTACCAGACGATCTACAACGAGGCCCTCGGCACCAGCTCCGACATGAACTACCTGATCGGGATCAACACCCGCTCTTTGGGTGAGGCGGCGCTGGCGACGGGGACCCAGGGCGTCGGGCTGGTGATCAAGTTCTTCAACACCTACCTCCGGGCGACCATCAACCGCGGCGAGGTGCGCACGGCCTACAACGTGCTCTACCAGTACCGGCTGCTGGTCGAGGCCGCGGTCCGCGCGGGCGAGGAGAAGCTCGTGGCGGAAATCGCCTCCTACTTCCGCTACTACGGGCAGGTCGCGCACAACCAGGGGCTCGGCTTCGTGACCGAGACCACGGCCTACGACCTGGCAGCGATCTGCGAGGCCGCGCACCGCGCGCGGATGCCCTGCTACTCCGCCCTCCTCGACGAGCTGCTCGAGCTCGACAAGGAGGCGGAGGACGAGGAGCAAGAGACGACGCTGCGCGGCGTGCGCAAGGCCCAGGCCCGGCTGGCGACCTACTTCCTCATCGCCAAGGACGAGGAGAGCGCCCGCAAGATCTACGGCGACATGGAGGACGAGCGCCCCGGACGCCTGGCCTCGATCCGCGACGAGCTGCTGGGGGTCAAGTCCAAGGACTTCTGGGAGGTGATCGATCGCGGGGCAAACTTCGACTACATGAGCGAGCGGCGCCGCTCCAAGCTCCACGAGTTCTTCGGCTGGTTCAGCAACGTCGATCCCTCGGCGCCGGGCGCAGACACCTCTCGGGTCGCGGCCCCCGCCGGCGGTGTGGCGAGGTCCTCCAGCGTGCATCGACGGAGTAGCATGGAGCCTGGGGACCCCAGCCCACCGAGAGAGGGCACATGAGCGAAACGCCCAGCGAGCCTCCCGCGGACGCCGAGACGAACGACCCAGGGCCTGCTGCACCCGCCACCGAAGTCGCCGGGACCCCGCCCGTCGACGCGGCACCCGCAGGCGCCAGCGCGTCCCCCACCGCTGTGGGCTCGGCTTCCCCGCAACGAAAGGGACGCGAGATCTCCAAGGCGACCTCCGCCGCTTCCGCCGCCGGCGCCGCCGCGGCAGCTCGCGCGGCTATCGAGGACCGCCGCAGCTCGGGCCCCTCGGGGAACGGGCTGCTCCTGATCGGGCTGCTGCTGGTGTGGGGGATCGCCTGCCTCGCGGCGCTGGTGACCGTGATCTACCACAACACCCCGGTCAGCGAGGCCGCGATCCGCCAGGCGATCGCGCAGGTTCCCATGCCCGCGGGCTACGTGCCCTCGGGGCCGCTCCCCGCCGACACCGTCATCGACGCCTACATGCAGCCCGAAGAGGACTACGGGATCCTCACCGTCGGCAACGTGCGGATCGCGCTGAAGGACGCCGAGCGCTACGCCTGGGGGAGCTACCAGTTCAACGTCAACCCCAGCGGCGACCAGGTCAACACAGGAACGATGAACAACAGCGGCCCGGACTTCGAGTTCAGCAGCTGGAACCAAGGCACCTCCACCTTCGTGCGCTGGAACCGACTGACCTTCAGCTTCCAGAACGGACAGGTCTGGCTGCAGGGGAACTCCTTTCCCCTCAACGGCGGGACCGTCACGGTGTTCGTCGACAACCAGGGGAACTTCGTCGAGGCGATCTACGGTCGCTGATCAGACGTGGTTCAGCCGCCAGTCGTAGCGGCGAAACACCAGGCGCGCGTCGGGCGCCGCCTCGAGCTCTGCCGCTAGTGCGGGAGGCGCGTGGGCAGCGAGAAAGGTGCGCAGGTCGCCGAAGTCGCCCGGGTAGTAGCGAAACACGAGCGGGAGCTCCAGCTCCGCGGGGGTGACCTGGACCTCCGCCGCGAGGAAGCCCGCGGTTGCCCTGGCCAGCTCGTCCTCCAACCCCTCTGGGCTGAAGAAGGCGACCGGCGGGCAGCTCGCCGAGGCACACACCAGCGCCATGTGGATCCGGGGCTCGACGACGCTCGGGCTCCAGCCCAGCCGAGGGTCATCCTCCCCGAAGGGCGCGCGCCCGCTCGCTGGGTGACCGCGGTTCCGCCGCAGCACACCGTTCTCGATCTGATCCAGGCTGAATACGTGCTCGCCCACGCGGTAGGCGGTCGTCGCGAAGAACGTCGGGACCTGCATCACCGAGCGCGTGATCCCGCGCGCGATCACGCCGTGGATCGCGAGCACGTTGTAGACGTTGAGCCAGAACGCGATCCGCTCCGGGTCGCTGGGCAGGGCCGCGGGGTGGACGCTGTGAAGGTGAGCCGCCGCCTGCTCGAGCTCGCCGACGAGCGCCGAGCCCCGCAGCCCTGCGTAGTCCACGCGCCCCGAGGCGTCGAGGGCCTCTGCGGCGAGCCGGTTCTTCATGCGCCGGAGGGAAGCCGCCACCTCGGTGGCCGAGGGGGGAGCCCCCTGAGGCGAGTCGGGGTTCAGCACGCGGGTCCGCACCCAAGCCGTGGGGAGCAAGGCCTTGCCCAGCTCGACGGGGCTCCGCACGTGGCGCAGGACGTCGAACGCGTCGATAGCGGACCGCAGACTCATTCGTGCTCCTGCCCAGGGAATCGGGGCCCCTGCCCGCCCCGCCATGCTAAAACGCGCGCATGAGCGATTTTATTTTCTCGGTGCGCAAGCTGCGCAAGTCCTACAACCAGAAGCCCGTGCTCGACGGAGTCACCCTCGCGTTCCTCCACGGGGCCAAGATCGGCGTGATCGGGCGCAACGGCTCGGGCAAGAGCACTCTGTTGCGGATCATGGCCGGTGTGGACGCGGACTTCGAGGGGGAGGCCTGGTCCAAGGACGGGATCAAGGTTGGCTACGTCCCCCAGGAGCCCGAGCTCGACCCGAGCCTGGACGTCAAGGGCAACATCATGCAGGCGGTCGAGGAGACGCAGAACCTGCTCAAGGAGTTCGACGCGCTCAACGAGCGCATGGCCACCGACTTCGACGCCATGGACGAGATCATGGCCAAGCTGGAGAAGGTCCAGGACCAGATCGAGGCCCGCGGCGCGTGGGAGCTCGACCGCAAGGTCGAGCAGGCCATGCACGCGCTGGCGACGCCCCCCGGCGACGCCGACGTGACCACCCTCTCCGGCGGTGAGAAGCGCAGGGTCGCGCTCTGCAAGACGCTCCTCGCCGAGCCCGACCTGCTGCTGCTCGACGAGCCCACCAACCACCTCGACGCCGACACGGTGCACTGGCTCGAGCGGCACCTGGCCAACTTCAAGGGCACGGTCGTCGCGATCACCCACGACCGCTACTTCCTCGACAACGTGGCGGGCTGGATGCTCGAGCTCGACGCGGGCAAGGCCTTCCCCTACGAAGGCAACTACTCGACCTACCTCGAGCAGAAGGCCAAGCGCCTGCGCGACGAGGAGAAGCAGGAGTCGGCCCGCAAGCGGAGGCTGAGCCGTGAGCTGGAGTGGATCCGCACCAACCCCAAGGGTCGCCAATCGAAGAACCGGGCGCGGATCGGGCGCTTCCAGGAGCTGCAAGCTCAGGCCAGCGAGGCCCGTGAGGGCGCGATCTCGCTCACGATCCCCGCGGGCAACCGCCTCGGCCAGGAGGTGCTCAAGGTCGAGAAGCTGAGCAAGGCCTACGAGAAGCCCTTGTTCACCGAGCTCAGCTTCGAGGTCCCCCCCGGGGCCTTCGTGGGGATCCTCGGCCCCAACGGCGCGGGCAAGACGACCCTGTTCCGCATGATCGTGGGGCAGGAGCAGCCCGACGGCGGATCGCTCGAGCTGGGGAAGACGGTCGAGGTGTGCTACGTCGACCAGAGCCGCGAGGACCTCGACGACGAGAAGTCGGTCTACGAGGAGATCTCCGAGGGCAACGACGAGGTGGTCCTCGGTCCGCGGCGGATGAACGCCCGCGCCTACGTGAGCCTGTTCAACTTCCGCGGCGCCGACCAGCAGCAGCCGGTGGGCAAGCTCTCGGGCGGCCAGCGCAACCGGGTCCAGCTGGCCAAGACGCTCAAGCACGGCGGGAACGTGCTCCTGCTCGACGAACCGACCAACGACCTGGACCTCTCCACGATGCAAGTCCTCGAGGAGGCCCTCGAGGCCTTCCCCGGCTGCGTGTTCGTGATCAGCCACGATCGGTTCTTCCTCGACCGCCAGGCGACCCACGTCCTGCACCTCGACGGCGAAGGCAACGCACACTTCTTCGAGGGTGGCTACACCGCCTACCGCGAGCGCATGCTCGAGCGCGGGATCGACATCGAGAAGACCGGCGGCACGCACCGCCGCCTCAGCTGACCAGCCTCCCGAATTGGGTTGGGGCGGCGGCGCTCCTGCTCGTGCTGGCCACTTCCGCGGAAGCGCAGGTGTTCCCCAACATTCGCTTCGAGCTCCCGATCTCAGTGCGGTTCGAGCCGCCCGAGGACGAGTACCGCACGCCGCTGGCCGGCGAACGCTACGAGACCGAGCTCTTCGGCGAGCACATCGTGGTCGAGCGCCGGGACCGCGCTCAGACGACGGCGGTGAGCCTCGGCGGAGGGTTCTTCGCCCCGTCGGTCGGTGGCTCCACGAGCGTCCCCATGCTCGCGCTCTACTCGCGGGGGACGTACACCGAGCGCCGCTACCGGCTGGTCAGCAGCGGGGTGGTCAACGACCTCGAGTTCGCCGAGCGCTTCGGGGTTTGGGAGGCCCTCGCCGAGGTCCACAACTACACCATCCCTGCCCAGCGCGGGATCCTGGTCGGGGGGAAGATCCCGGACGAGACCCTGCGCGTGTGGGGCACCGCGGGCGGAGCCCTCGGCGGCGGCCTGAGCATTCCGGTCAAGCCTGGCGGCTTCGAGAATGCGTTCCGCGTGGGGCTGCTGTATCGCGGCTACTACGAGTACCACCAACGCGGCGAAGACGCCCCCAAGAACCTGGGCAGGGTGGCGACCGACACCTACGTCCACGGGTTCCAGCTCAAGATCCGCCTCGACGCGATCCAGCGCAACCTGCTCGAGTTGCCTCACTCCGGGCTCGCCTTCGGGATCGACCTCTCCTGGAGCCGTCGCGACCATTGGCGCGACTTCGGGCGGCCTGGTCTGGTCGTCTACGACGAGGACGACACCCGCGATTTCTACCAGCTGCGCGGCTACTCGGTGCTGGTCCTGCCCGTGCCGATGCTCTCCATGCGTCACCGCCTCATGGCGCAGGTCCACTTCGGCTGGGCTCCTGCGGACAACCTGGACCGCTATTCGGGCTTTCAGATCACCGGGGGCCCGATCCCTACCGAGTCGGGAGACCTGGCGCGCCCCCCCTTCCCCGGCGCGACCTTCGACGACTTCCCCATGGAGGACTTCGTCGTGACCACGCTGGAGTACCGCTACGAGCTGGCGTTCTTCTGCTTCCTCCACTTCCGCGCCGCCTACGGCGTCGGCAAGGTCCCCGAGGCCAGCGGCGGCGGCAACCTGCGCTACAAGCGCCGCCAGGACTACGGGTTCGGCGCGGGGATCACCACCGGCTTCCTCTGGGACTCGCTGATCACCTTCGAGGTCGGCCATACCGTCACCGGGAGCCTGCGCTCGGGTCAGGAAGGCACCGGCTTCGTGATCCTCTGGTCGAAGAGCTTCTAGCGCGGACCCAGAGGCACTAGTGCCAGTCTCCGCGGGGCGTGTGCATCCCGACCCACACCGCCCAGGTCTCGCCCCCGCGCACGATCCAGAGCTCGAGCAGACCCCCAGGCTGCAGCCCACGTCGCAGGTCAGCGCGCCCGCGGACCTCGCGTCCTCCGGCCCGCACGATCACGTCGCCCACCGCGAGCCCAGCCCGGGCCGCGGCCGAGCCCGAGCTCACCTCGGTCACCCGCAGCCCCTCCCCGGCGCGCTCGACCCGCACCCCCAGCGTCGGCGTCCCTTGCTGGGTGGGCAGGCGGAGGAAGGCCATGGCCTGCTCGACCACGATCCCCAGCGTCGACTCCGGCGAGGCCTTCCAGCTGGGCGTGCCGTCGGCCTCCGCCGCGCGCAACGCGACCCCCAGCGCCAACCGCGCGACCTGGGCGATCCCCTCGGCGTTGACCCGAGCCAGGTCGTCGCTGGGGCGGTGGTAGTCGCGGTGCAACCCGGTGAACGGCACCAGCACCGGGATCTTCTGCTCGTAGAACGGATAGTGGTCGCTGTTGGGGTAGACCGCCCGCTCGGGGCGAACCTCGAGCCTGACCTCACGCGCAGCCTCCCGCAGCCACCCCGCGAGCAGCTCGCCGCCGGACTCCGCGCCAGCCACGGTCAACGGCCCCTCGAGGCGCCCGACCATGTCGAGGTTGATCATCAGCGTCACGCGCTGGGGGAAGCTGAGGTGCTGGGCGAGGTGCTTCGACCCGAGCAGCCCCTGCTCCTCGCCGTCGAAGAGCGCGAACACGATCCGGCGCTGCGGGTCGACCCCAGCGGCGCGCAGCCCGCGAGCTGCCTCGAGCACGGCCGCCACCCCCGAGGCGTTGTCGTCGGCCCCGTTGTGGATCTCCCCGCGACCCCCGAAGAGCGCCATCGAGCCCGAGTGCCCGCGCCCCAGGTGGTCGAGGTGGGCGCCGATCACGATCGCCTCCTCGGCGTCGCCGGCGCCGGGGAGTGCCGCGATCACGTTCGCCATGGCGCGCCCGTCGACCTCGAACGGCTGACGAAAGCCGGCGCTGCCCGCTGGCTCGAGCCCCAGCTCCCGAAACACCCCCTCGGCGAAGCGGATCGTCTGCTCGGCACCTGCCGTCCCAGCCTCACGGCCCTCGAGGGCATCGTCGGCGAGGTAGGCCACGGTGCGCCGCGCGCGCTCGGCGTCCACCGCGAGCCTCGCCGTGGAGCCAGGGTCGGCGGCAGCCAACGCCGGGAAGAGCAGGCAGAGCAGTGAGAGCGCGCGCGTCATGGGACCTCCCGTGGAGCGGCCAGCTTACTGGCTCGCGACGCCTCCGAGGGGCCTCCCCGGCTCACTGGGTCGGCGAAGCAGGCTCGGCGAGCGCCGCGGTGAGCGATCCCCCCTGGCTGAGCTGGATCGTCACCTGCCCGTTACGAGGGTCGACTGCGATCGCCTCGATCACTCCGTCGAGGAAGCCGTCCCCCTCCTGGAGGGTTCGCTGTCGGCCCCCGAGGCCGAGGATCGCGGTGGCTGGCTGACCCTCACGCTGAAGGAGGGCGATCACCCTCCACCCCGCCAGCGGGGAGCTGGGCGGAGCCACGTTGGAGGGAGCCTCGGGCTCCGGCTCGGGCCGGGGGGGGTCGAGCTCCACCCCGACGAGCGCGATCAGCTCCCCGAACTCCGAGGTTCGTGCCGCAGACTCCAGAGCCAACTGCGTGGGGAAGACGGGGGGGATCGGATCGGCCGGCGGGCCCGGTCGAAACAGACCGTGCAGCACACCGGCGATCAGACCCAGGAAGGCCAGGTTCAACCCCACCAACGCGAGGCGCAGCAGCGCGGGCACCGAGGGCCGCGTTCCCGTGGGCAAACTGGGCACGAAGATCGCCTCCACCTCCTCGACGCTGCCGAGAACGCAAGGTTTAGCGCAATGTGGCTGGATCTTGAGCGACGCGTGGATTAGGGTCTGGGCGCCCTGGGGCTACCCCTGGAAAGCCGAGGTTTATGAGCACGCAGACCCCTGCCCAGGAGCTGGACCAGGTCACCGTCATGTTCGCCGGAGATTCGGGCGACGGCATGCAGCTGACCGGTACCCAGTTCACCACCACGTCGGCCATCATCGGCAACGACGTCTCCACCTTCCCTGACTTCCCTGCCGAGATCCGCGCGCCCGCGGGCACCCTGCCCGGCGTCAGTGGCTTCCAGGTTCACTTCGGCAGCGTGAACATCCGCACGCCGGGCGATAGCCCCGACGTGCTGGTGGCCATGAACCCCGCTGCGCTGAAGGTCAACCTCTCCCAGCTGGAGGACGGCGCCACGATCCTCGTCAACGAGGACGCCTTCACCAAGGCGGGCCTGAAGAAGGCCGGCTACGAGGAGAACCCGCTGGAGAACGGGTCGCTCGGGGCCTACCGGGTGATCAAGATCCCGCTCACGACCCTCAACCGCGAAGCGCTGAAGGACGTCGAGCTCGACTCGGGCGCCGTCGATCGCTGCAAGAACCTGTTCGCCCTCGGCGTCATGTTCTGGCTCTACGATCGCCCGCTGGAGCCGACCCTCGAGTGGCTGGCCAAGAAGTTCGGCAAGAAGCCGATCCTGGTCGAGGCGAACTCCAAGGCGCTCAAGACCGGCTACTACTACGCCGAGACCGCCGAGGTCTTCACCACCCACTACAAGGTCAAGGCGGCGACCCACCTCAGCGCCGGCGAGTATCGCCAGGTGAGCGGCAACGAGGCGCTCTGCCTGGGGCTGGTGACCGCCTCGCACAAGGCTGGGATCGAGCTGTTCTACGGCAGCTACCCGATCACCCCCGCTTCGGACGTGCTGCACCACCTCAGCCGCATGAAGCACTTCAACGTCAAGACCTTCCAGGCGGAGGACGAGATCGCCGCGGTCTGCAGCGCGATCGGCGCGGCCTACGCCGGCTCCCTCGGCATCACCGGCACCAGCGGCCCTGGCGTCGCCCTCAAGGGCGAGGCGATCGGCCTGGCGGTGATGACCGAGCTGCCGCTGGTGATCGTCAACGTCCAGCGCGCGGGTCCGTCGACGGGCATGCCGACCAAGACCGAGCAAGCCGACCTGCTGCAGGCGCTGTTCGGTCGCAACGGCGAGAGCCCCTGCGCGGTGGTCGCCCCGGCGACTCCGACCGACTGCTTCACGATGGCCATGGAGGCCGTGCGCCTGGCCCTGACCCACATGGTCCCCGTGTTCATTCTCTCCGACGGCTACCTGGCCAACGGCGCCGAGCCCTGGAAGATGCCGGACCCGGACGAGCTGCCCTCGATCTCGGTGACCTACGCGGCCGCCGGCGAGGGTGAGTTCGAGGGCTACAAGCACGACCCCGAGACCCTCGGCCGCCCCTGGGCGACGCCGGGGACCCCGGGCCTCGAGCACCGGATCGGCGGCCTCGAGAAGTGGGACGTGACCGGGCACATCAGCTACGACCCGGACAACCACCACCACATGACCGTGCTGCGCGAGGCCAAGATCCAGCGGATGCAGGTGCCCGACGCGGTGGTCGACGGCGATCAGGACGGCGACCTGCTGGTGATCAGCTGGGGCTCGACCTTCGGGGCGGTCACCAGCGCGGTCGAGGAGTTCCGCGGCAGCAGTGACGCCAAGGTCGGTCACGTGCACCTGCGCTACCTCAACCCGTTCCCCAAGAACCTCGAGGCGGTCCTCGGCCGCTTCAAGACGGTGCTCGTGCCGGAGCTCAACATGGGGCAGCTGTGCATGCTGCTCCGCGCCAAGTTCCTCGTCGACGCCGTCAGCTTCCCCAAGGTCAAGGGCCGGCCCTTCCAGGTCACCGAGCTCGTCGATCGCTTCCGCCAAGCG
>Ga0070726_10005019_pt1 | contig 10258 bp, 10 predicted proteins | sample tdAd471_FD_67275 | JGI IMG/M metagenome (GOLD analysis project Ga0070726, IMG submission 67275) | Marine sediment microbial communities from the Atlantic coast under amendment with organic carbon and nitrate - tdAd47.1 | ecosystem: Environmental > Aquatic > Marine > Coastal > Sediment | place...
CCCGGGAGCCAGTGTCACAAAATCATCGAGCATTTCTCGAACTCCGAAATTGCCCAGGGCAGTACCGAAATATACTGGCGTCAATTTACCCGCAAGGTAAGCCCGATGATCAAACTGGTGGCTTGCCCCACGCACCAGATCAATCATCTCCAAACATTCCCCGTAGTCGTCACCAAGTAGTTCCCTGGCTGCGTCACTTTGTAACCCTTCGATTCGATGGTCTTCAGGCACTCGATTACCCTGGCCAGGCTTGTATACATGCAGAATATCCAAAACCAGGTTGTAAACACCCCTGAATTCTTTTCCCATCCCGAGGGGCCAATTAATCGGCGCACAATCTATCTGTAAGATCGTTTCAATCTCGTCAAGCAAGTCGATCGGGTCTCGAATGTCCCGGTCCAACTTGTTTACAAAGGTGAATATAGGTGTATCGCGCAAGCGGCACACTTCCATCAATTTGATCGTGCGCTCCTCTACACCCTTGGCACCGTCGACTACCATTAATGCAGAATCTACTGCTGTCAGCACCCGGTATGTATCCTCTGAGAAATCTTCGTGACCTGGGGTGTCCAACAGATTGACCATCTTTTCCTGATAAGGAAACTGCATGACTGACGATGTAACGCTTATGCCCCGTTGCTGCTCCATAGCCATCCAGTCGGAAGTAGCATGACGATCAGATTTCTTGCCCTTAACCGTACCTCCCACTTGAATAAGGTTTCCTAGTAAGAGTAATTTTTCTGTAATGGTGGTCTTTCCCGCATCAGGATGGGAGATTATCGCCAGCACCCGGCGCCGCATTATTTCATCTAGCAGTTTTTGATTGTTCATTTTGCAGTGGCCAGTCTCTATAGTGCTGCCGAAAAGGCCGCGAGTATATCAACAACTAACCCCAGGACAAGTCCCCGGGACTAGCCTCCGTCGCCAATCCCATAAAAAGAGTATCGCCGGTTCGGACCACGCTCATTGACATAACCACTATGCCACCTCTTCAGGGAAGCGAATTGTCACTATACGGGTAGTCGCAAGAATTCATTGTCTGATCTGGCAAAAGGCAAAATGCCAGCTTATATCACACTCATCATGACTGTGTCACAGAACTTACAGAGACACGCGATGACTGCACTGACCTGACGCCCTCATACCTTGGACAGGTTGATCTAGTGGGAGGGAAATTTTTGAGTCGGTTGGTCGAGGCTAGTAAAGCCGGGATGCACTATATCATTGCGTTTAACCAACAGCAGATCATGGCGACGAATCTGTTCGATATTCTCTTCATCGTCAATTTCAATATCTTCTAAAAGCACACACACAGCATCATCGTCATCCACGTCAACAACTACACAAGCTTTATATCCACCGACAGTATTCAGTGCTGCTCGCCCACCGACGTGGCAGTGAAAACTCGAATATTTGCTAATGGGATCTATTAACAACCCATTCGACGCGTAGGCGGTGCCGAATCCGGCGGCCGCAACAACATTGATTATTTCGATGATGGCAGGATCCGCCAGGTCGATTCGTACATTATCAGAAATGGGCAGATTACTACGTTGACGCCTGTAATTGACCATTTTCAGGAACAAGCTTATATCGTCGTCGTTCCACTCTAAGGTTTCTTCAGTTTCCGCCCGGCTGGTATCGGAAGCGAGGCTTTGAACGGAAGTCTCAATAGTGAGATCCTGACGCTGGTCATTTTCCTCGTAAGCAACCACCATGGAAACAGCGCAGAATCCCTCGGAAGATTCAGGACTCAATCGCCAAAGAAATGGAAACTCACTTTCAAAGTCGATCATAGAGGGCAAGATTTATGAACTCCAATACTGCGCAACATACCATACTCGGCGGATCAGAAAAAATGTTTCTTATTTTTATACCTGCTGGTCGTAGCTGGTCAATATTTTGATATTGACAGTCTCTAGTTTACGATCAAGTTACAAAACTTTACTAATCCAGGTTACAAATAGTATTGGATAACACATTGAGCTGCTATAGGAAATTATAGACATTCATAGCTAATTACTTTTCCACAATATCTGTGGATAACTACGTTGATAAATATGAATTTACGCGCCGAAAGCAGCAAGAAAAGGGAATTCGACTCAAATTGATCAAAATTTAATCAATATGCTAAACCCATTATTTTCAATAGGTTAGACGTTTTTGAAGGCTCGAATTAAAATAAAACGTGCATATACGTAGGGTTTTGCAATGCCCCCTCACGATTTGTGCATAAAAAATCGGGGTCAGGCGTATTGTCGTATTTCACTGCTTACTTTTGTTACTGTTTTTATTGGATTTTTTGACTACATTATTACCGTTCGGTCATATTTATTTTTAACCGCAGAATTTTTCAAGGTCAACAACTGGTTGACCGCTATTGATCCCGCAGCAAATTGTAAACTGTTGGTGCAAGTATCAGTGAACACACCACTGCCAGTAAAAAATCTCGATCGATATTTTGACCCTGGAGAAAAACTTCCGGCAAATTGATGGCCAGCACACCAACCAGTACTAAAAGCACCAGTAATGTTCGTTTCCCCAACATCAGTGTAGTGATTAACAAACCCAGAGATACAACGTAGACATAGTTGTCAGCCAAACCGAAGCGCGACATGGTTTCGGTTGAAAGACTGATGCCAAGTACAAGGCATAGAATGAGCCAAATTAATATTGGACGCGTTGACTTTGATCCTGACGCCACCTGACGGCTCCCGCTATTGTCAATTGAGATATTTACGCAACCTTGTAATAAGGAAATACTAAGCAGTAGATTGACACAAACGCGAATAACAAACTGCTTGCGTGTTCAAGTCACAGACGTGCGATAGTTAACAAAACCAAGAACTAATCGCCTTTGGCCAAGGTTTACTGAGCAACAACGTGGAGCAACTGCTGGTAATCAGACAGTCCTGCGAATATTTTCTCAATTCCGTCCTGTTTCATCGTTCGCATACCATCTTTTTTCGCCTGTTCCCTGATTACGTCAAGGTCAGCCTTTGTATAGATTAGATTCTGCAGATCGTGAGTTCCAACTAACAATTCATGAATTCCGGTACGCCCCTTGTAACCGGTCTCACCACAATCACTGCACTTTCCTGCTCGATTCAGTTCTATCTTGCTGGTATCGATGCCCAAGGAATCAAAATCATCCCGTCCATACTCGTCGATCAGATGATCAAGTTCTTTCTGAGTTGGTTTATAGGATTCCTTGCATTTGGAGCAAAGAGTTCGCATTAAACGTTGCGCCAGAACACCCAATAGCGCATCAGAAAAATTAACCGGATCAAGCCCGAGATCCAGCAAACGTGTTACCGTTTCTGGAGCCGAGTTGGTATGCAGCGTAGACAGGACCAGGTGACCGGTCAACGAGGCCTCAATACCTATATTCGCAGTCTCCCTATCGCGCATCTCCCCGATCAGAATGACATCAGGGTCAGCACGTAAAAAGGCTCGCATCGCTGTGGCGAAGGTAAAATTGATTTTCGGTAACACTTGAACCTGCTGCAGGCCTGGTTGGGTAATTTCCACCGGGTCTTCTGCAGTCCAGATTTTACGATCGACCGTATTTATGTGCCCTAGGACAGCATGCAGTGTCGTAGTCTTACCAGATCCTGTTGGACCCACAACCAGAAACAGACCATGGGGGTGTGAGGCGCAATCGATAATCCGATCAAAATTTGACTTTGACAGATTTAATTTCTCAAGTGGCAATGCTGAACCTTGAGAAAGCAATCGCAGAACTGCACTTTCACCGTTCACCGTAGGTAACGTTGCTACCCGCAATTCCAGCTTGCGGTTCCTTACTTTAAGCTTACATTTGCCATCCTGGGGCAACCGCCGTTCGGCAATATTGAGGCGAGAAATAACCTTTATTCTCGCGACTAAAGCTGCCGTGTGCTCCCGGGGCACACGCAATAGCTCGCGACAACTACCATCCACCCTGATGCGGACTATACCTGGAGCGTTTTCCTTGCCCGGCTCAATATGAATATCTGAAGCGCCCTGGCGTTCAGCTTCCGTTATGATCTTATTTACTAACTGGATGATTGCGGACGTAGCAGCCAGTGCTTCCTCGGCATCGTCTTCTTCGTCCTCAATCTCAATTGATTGGTCGCCTAGAGCAGAGAACACATCATCAAAACCAGGCTCCGTGTCATACTCTTCTTCGCGACGCAAAAATTGCAGAATATGCTCAGGTAAACCGACGCGAAATGAGTAATTTCGGGCATTGACAACACCCTGAATTTCCATGATTCGCTGATAATCACTGGGGTCATCTATAAGAATAACCGCCTCTTGCTTGTCGCCTGCAACTGGCAGCCACAAATTGCTGCGCAGATAGCTGAAACCAATATTCTCCAGCAAATCCAAGGGCAACTGCATATTCGAGTCGTAGCGCATATAGGGAACGCGATAATAGAGTTCCAGCGATTTGCCAATTAGATCAGCTTCGATTTTTTTACTTTCCATCAAAGCCCGCGTTACCGTACCTCCGTACACGGACGTACGGTTCACGATTTCAGTCAGCTCTTCAGAACTGATTTTGCCTTTTTGTACCAGATAATCGTAAGGACCTTGAGTGCTTTGTAACGATGTCCTGAACAGTTTGGCGAGAACTTGGGACAACATCAGCGCATGTTTGAGATCGGTGCGGCTGAAATCACCATCTCCCTCAAACCTGATCATTTGAATAACGCCAAGTAAAATTTCGTCTTTGATGGGGACAATAATCTGTGACTTCACCTTCCAGCCACGGGCTTCGCTGAAACGGGAGTCAAACTGGAGTTTGGGGTGAATATCTGACAACTCCTGGCTGTTATTGACGTCGTTTACAACCAGGGATCGTTGACTCCAGGCGGTATAGCCAGCCAGGGAAGTAGGTCCAAATGGAACCCGAATCTCAATAGGCTCATCGCCAGGGTCTCCACCCTTGATGGTTGCCAGAAGATCCTTACCATTCTCAATACATTGATAGACAGCGAACAGCTTGATGCCGAATAGCTCCAGCACATCCTGTTCCAATTCTTTCATTGCAACAGTGAGTTTCTTGTTAAACTTGAGCCGCTGGTAGATCTTGGCTAGTTCGCCAATAAAGATTTCGTCTTGCTCACTGCTGTTTTGAGCAGTGTCAGCCAGGTCCAGTTGATTGTTTGTGTTTGATTCAGACATCAAATAACTCTTAATTCGGCCGATAGCCCTCGAACCAGTGCCAGAATATATCCGGCAATTTCCAGCCTCCATCCTTGGTGCTGCATTGAAAGTAAAGACAGCAAAAAATTAAAGTTTCACCTAACTCGCATTGACTCGAAAAATGCCATCTAAGTTACCCTGTTTCAAGGAAATCATTCTCATAATGGGACTTGCTTCGCCTTTCCCATCACTAGTTTGTGCACAACCTCCACAATTAAGTCCCGAGCAACAGGTCTGGGTTGCCGAACGGATTTTTGCTAATGAATGCGCCGGCGAATTTCAATGCCTGACCAGTTGGAACAACGGTGAAAACTTTCCCTCTATGGGGCTGGGACACTTTATTTGGTATCCATCAGGATATGACGACATTTATGTAGAAAGTTTTCCTGCACTATTGGACTATTTTGTTACCCAGGGCACAGAAATTCCCACCTGGTTGGAAGAATTGCCAACCAATGACGCCCCATGGGCATCCCGTGAGGACTTTTATCGTGACTTTGAAGGCCCCAGACTGGCGAGCCTGCGTAGATTTTTAGCTGAAAACATGGCAATCCAAGCCGCGTTCATAATTGAACGCCAGGAAGGTGCACTACTGAGCATGACAGCAGGCCTGGAAACAAACAAAAAAGCAGCTATTGAGGCTTTGTACCATGAACTGGCGGTCACTCAGATGCCCTATGGAATCTTCGCCTTGATTGACTATATCAATTTCAAGGGTGAAGGGTCTTCACCCCTGGAACGATACCAAGGTGAAGGATGGGGGCTTTTGCAGGTATTAGAGAGAATGCTTACAACCGACGTAGATAGTGATACAGACCTGTTGGAGCAGTTTATCCAGGCTGCTGCCTTTGTACTAAATCGTCGTGTAGCAAATTCGCCTCCTGCACGGAATGAGCAACAGTGGTTACCTGGTTGGTCGAATCGAATCCATAGTTACAAACCCAGACCTGACTAATCTTTGCTTACCTTGGGAGCAATCCGGCTTCACAGTACAGTTTATGTCAGTTATCCGGGCAGTCCCTTGCCCTGCCCGGCCTGAAACATTAACCTTGCCGGACCGTGGCACCAGGCCCGCTAAGAGAAAATGCCCATGCACTTTGAAAGATCCAACATTCAGGCCATGCGCGGCTATACCCCGGGAGAACAGCCGCAGCAAGCAGATATAATCAAGCTGAATACCAATGAAAACCCGTACCCGGCGAGCGACGCGGTGGGCGCTGCCCTCGCTGGTGTTGGTATTGAAGAATTGCGCCGCTATCCTCCACCTTTAGCTAACGAGTTCCGACTCACCGCAGCTCAGTATCATCAGCTGGACAAGGACAATATTTTGCCCACCAATGGTGGTGACGAGTTATTGAGACTGGCAGTAACAACTTTCGCGGCTCCCGGAGATACCATAGCAATAGCCAAACCTAGTTACTCGCTATACCCAGTTTTAACTGAAATTCACGATTGTAAGTTGGCTGAAATTCCACTAACAAGCAACTGGAACTTACCAGACGACTTTTGTGAAGCACTGCAACACACTGATGCCAAACTGGCGATGCTGGTAAACCCTCATGCTCCCAGTGGATTATTAACTGATGCCGGTGTGCTGATTGACATAGCTAAGAATTTCAACGGTGTTCTTCTCGTTGACGAAGCATATGTAGATTTTGTCGATCCTGCTCATAAATATGACCTGGTTGCATCTATTCTTAGTCTGGACAATTTATTGATACTACGCACCCTAAGTAAGGGTTATTCCCTGGCAGGATTGCGATTTGGCTACGGCATTGGCGCCAAGTCGCTACTAGAGCCTATGCTTTATAAAACCAGAGATAGTTACAACACTGACTTCATATCACAGAAACTTGCCACTGCTGCATTATCTTCTACAGATGATGCCAAAGAGTCCTGGATTAAGGTCAGAGCAGAGAGACAAAAATTAGCAATCGCACTAAATCAGTTAGGTTTGCCCTGCTTGCCCAGCCAGGCTAATTTTCTCCTGGCCCAGGCATCAACGGATAAAGAAGCAAATGACATCTATACCTTTCTTAAGAATCAAGGAATATTGATCCGTTATTTCAATGAAGAAGGATTAAAGGATAAATTGCGGATTTCAATCGGCACAGCAACACAGAACGAGCTCTTACTATCTAATTTGCAAAAATTTTTCCAGCTCAAGTAATCTGCTAATTCAGTAACCAATACCGTTCTGTTGACATCTCTATCTTTGGCAGGTTAATAAGATAGGCGAGAGCGGAAAACTAGTGATGGCAGAAAATTCAGAACCCAAAAGCAAACAGGAACTCTATGGCGTCAGCAACGTTCACTTCTGCCCTAAGTGTAAAAAACCACTGCGTCGAATCGCGGGCAAAATGGGCCCTTTTTGGGGTTGTAGCGGATTCCCACAATGCGCTATCACACTTAATGACGTAGACGGTGTTCCTTCTCAACTTCCAGATAACCACTACCGGTGCCCTGTTTGCACAAGAAAAATGATCAGAAAGCAGAACAAACAGGATGAATACTACTGGTATTGCACCGGCTTTAGAAAAGGCTGTGACGTCAGGTTGAGCGATCAGAATGGACGACCAGAAACCGCCTATCGATGCAAAGCTTGCGGGCACCTGTTAGTTAGAAGGCAGGCTCGCGGAGAATATTTCTGGGGCTGTAGCCGCTACCCCGAATGCACTGCTACTCATAGAGATAGCGAAGGATATCCGGAACTTTGATTTTTTCTCTACTAAAGATTCGTAAGAAAACCAGTGCAGTCATAGCCGGTATATTTATCGGTGCCGCATGCCTCTGGGGCGTAGCCATGTGGCAAGAGATTCCACCCCGTGAAATAGCAATTATTTTTATGGGCTCGATGATTTTTATATTTGGGATAATTCTGATCGCGTTCTTAGTGGTTCTCTTATTGAAATTAGTTGGCCGGATAATTAACCGCAGCAATATAGACTCTGAGTAACAGGTGGTTACGAATCCGGTAATTTCCTCGACATGATTATCGCATTCTCGCGACTGCTTTCCCCAGGATAGTAATTTTCCCGTGCCCCAATCGGAACAAAGCCTAGTTTCTGGTATATATGCCTGGCCCTTTGATTTGACTCTCTAACTTCAAGAAAGCATTCTCTGGCACCCTGTTGTGACGCCTTTTCCATTAAAAAGCGCAAAATGTAAGTCCCATACCCCAGACCTTGATAGTCAGTCGAGATACAAAGTGTTAACAAATGGCTTTCACCAATGGCGATCGACATGACCCCATGACCAATAACTTGATCTTTGCTGGCGAGTACCCAGCATTGATACCCGGCTCTTAAACAATCTATAAATACGCGTTTCGACCAGGGACTCTCACTGGCCTGATTTTCATTTTTAACCACCAGATCTAGATCACTAGAGCGCATCGTTCTCAGCTTGTAGCCAGCTTTCAAAACTGTGAAAGGTTGCATACCCGGTTCCACTATCGGCTATGTTGCTATGTTATAGCCATAGAGTGGCTGTAAATCTATCCAAGTGTTTCTTTTCAACTCAGGCACTCTCACCAAAGTATACAAACTACGGGTTTGTATTAATTTAAGAACACTGGAATCAAAAATCTTTACTGTTTTTTCACTATCAGCTAACAAATCCCGAAACCTCTCAGCAAACAATAGTATCAACCGAATCTTGTGTTGATCTTGCTGACGCTGAATAAATCCGTTAAGTGCAGACATAGCCTGTTGCAGATCGGATTGACCAGGGTTTATATTCTCGTCCATAGGCCACCTGAATATTTCAGAAGACCAACTTTCATCGGTGGGAAAATCAAGCGCATGTAGAATAGCCCGCAACAAATTCAATACCAAGGCCTGGTGACTATTATCCGGGCTGAAAGGAGCCTCATTCACCACCAGCACTTCCGGGCTTACGCGAAAAAACTCCAATGTAAAGCGAATTTCTGGCACAGCCACCTGATTTGAAATATCAGGGTCATTGATTGCGCCATCTGACTTATTCACCAGAATTGAGGATTTTGGCAACGGCTCAGGTGCATTCATTTTTACACCAGATGAATCATCTGTCAGACTATTTTGTAACGGCGGCAAGTGGCGGTTGGTACCATCAAGTTGGATGCCAGCGAAATCCGAGGTATTCTGTTGGCTTTGTGATTCCGACTGACTCTGGCTTTGAAGCCTCTCACCCACGGCAAAACCAGACAGGGAATGGAAGTTATCCAGCCCCAATATTTTAAGATAAGATCGACGGAGAAATTCGTCCATTTAGTAAAACTACAAAGCATTGAACGATTAAGCGCCTAACTATACGCATTTAACCAAGGACCAACAACATCCCAAAGCAACTAAAATTTATCTGTTGCATCTCTTTGATATTTAGGCAACTTATCTAACCCGGCTTTTGAGTTGAGCTAGCCGGGATTTCATGTTTGAATCCGCGTTCCATAGCAAGGGATTCGAGTATGCAAACACTTCAATGTCAATCTCAAGGCTCAGCTGAGAACTCGGATTTGACAGAAATCCCTGCTCATGGACAGACTCTCATAGAAATCTATTCTACGTCGTTGAATTTCCCTGCAATCATGCAGGTCGAGAACAGGTTCTTTCTTAATATCCGCAGCAAAGAACTGGATACATATGCTTAGTCGTGAAGCAGCGCTAGAGGATCTTCGCAAGTTAAGGCAGATAGTCAAGGAGCATAAGCAACCCGGCACACGCTTAGCTACTCACAAGGAAGTTGTAAATGGCATTGAGATGGAGATTTTCAGCAATATTCCGCAGAGCCTCGCCGATGTCTATCTACAGGTTGCGGATATCTCCAACTACGATTTTCTCGTCTACCAGGATAAGAGATTTACTTTCGGGCAGACCTACGATCTGGCTATAAGACTGGCTCAAATTCTGTTACAGCAGTACGGCATTCAAAAAGGCGATCGCATAGCGATTTGTTCACGTAATAACCCTGAATGGTGTATCGCTTTTATGGCCATCACGATGATGGGTGCGATTGCCGTTCCTATGAATTCCTGGTGGACCGGCCCCGAACTTCGCTATGGTCTTCAAGACAGTGGCGCTAAAAT
>Ga0070726_10005021_pt1 | contig 10255 bp, 8 predicted proteins | sample tdAd471_FD_67275 | JGI IMG/M metagenome (GOLD analysis project Ga0070726, IMG submission 67275) | Marine sediment microbial communities from the Atlantic coast under amendment with organic carbon and nitrate - tdAd47.1 | ecosystem: Environmental > Aquatic > Marine > Coastal > Sediment | place...
GTTCGCGTCGATCGCGGCCTGCATGTCAGGGCGCATTTCGAGCACCCGAGCGTACAGCTCGGCGGCTTTGTTCAGCTCCTGCAGCTCATCGTGAATCTGGGCGAGTGCGAGCATGCCGGGGATCTGGCGCGGGTGAGATTCAAAGCCGATCAGCGTATCGAAGGCATCGCGGGCAACACCGAACTGTCCCAGCTGGGAAGCAACGAGCCCCTCGTACCACAGCCCATCAGGATCTCCTTGCTGACGGAGATTGTTGTATCGGCTGAAAATCCGCAGCGCCTCGTCGTACTGCTTTTCGACGAGCGCGATACGCCCGTCAAGCATCATGCGGGTTGTATTGTCGTCGCTGACTTGTTCGCTGAACTGATCACGCAACGCCTTGGCGTCCGCAAGAGCGCTGGAACGCTCCTCTTCCGTCAGTGCGGACTCGGCTTCATTGATTTTGAGTTCGCAACGGTTTGCGATGGCCTGACGCTGGAAGAAGAACTGACGGAAGCCCTCGTAGCTCAGGGGCTTGGTTTCGAGCGATTCGATCTGCTTGTACCAGGCGAGCGACTCTTCGGTGTCACCCGCGCGTTGTGCAAACTGACCCGCGTAGTAGAGCACCTCGGCGTTATCGCGATCACGCTCAATCAGCAGATCAAGAATACGACGCGAGCGGGAGTATCTGGAGAGGGGGTCGATCGCGTTCTCGATCCCTGCGAATGCGATGACATAACGCAGGTCGAGCTTCTGGGATGTGTTCTCAGAGAGGTTCTGGACGATCTGATCGAGCGCGGGGTTCAGGGCAGAGAATCGTTCTCTGATGATCTCGAGTTGTTCCTGCGGCTCCAGCGAGCGATCAAGGCTGCGAGATGCGATGTCTGCCTCGTAGCGGACCTTCTGCAGTCGCATCTGAATCGAATCAGGATGCTCCGCGAGGTACTGTTCGGCGCGTTCGAGATTCTCACGCAGCGCCTCGATACGCAGATCCTTTCGATCCTGTGATGCAGATCGATCAACCTGCAGATAGTTCAGATCGAGCATCGCAATGAATGATTCGGCGTCAGACGGATCAAGGGTTGTGACGCGTTCGAGATCTTCAATCCCGAGATCGAGCTTGCTATCTTCGAGGATGCCGCCGTTGGCCGCAATCTTGGAGATCGCGATCCCGCGATAGCGTTTGAGTCGTTCCCACTCCTGAATCTCGCCGCTGAGGTCATCGCGGAAGAAACCGAGGACCAGCGTCGTCTGCTCAATGAGCCGGTCCGCCAACCCACGGGAGTATCCACCGATGAGCTGGTTGTAGATCAGGGAGAGCTGGGCTTCGTGCGCGTCGATGTCATTGCGGAGAACCGTCGCCTTCTTTGCGATAGCACCGGACAGGTCTTTATTGAACCGATCGCGGTATTCGGTCTCCGTTTCGGGCACAAGCATCTCAAGCGATTCGATCCACCGATCGAGGTACTCGACATTGGTCGCATCTTTATTGACCGCCTTCGAGAACGCACGCTCGGCCTGCTTCACATTCCCTTCCGCGAGTAGCCGCTCACCCTCTCGGATATTGTCCGCGGCGCTCTTAAACGCGACCGTATACGCGGCGAAAACCATGCCCAGCAGGGCGATGACGCCGACGATCAGGAGAATCACGAATCGTGTGTTGACGCGAGATGCCATGAATATCGTCCTCAGTCTACTTGCCCGTTTGGGCGGTTGCATGGGCTCGTTCGCCCGTCTCAATCCCGTGATGCGGCGTGTTCCGCCGCAGCCGGGTATCAGTCTGTTGTGTTAACTTTCGTCCGGTTCGGCTTCGGTGCCTATCGCGTCGGGCGGGTAGAGCCCTTGCTTGACGCTGGTCCAGTCTGGCACGCATCGCATGATTTCGCCAATCAGCTCGCCGAGCAAATCACCAGACTGCTCCGCAAACTCATCGAAGGAATCGAGCCCGCTGGCGCTGACTTGTACTTTCAGGTAGTAGGCGTAATCGTCCTCGAGATTGAACGCGAGCTGGCGCACATCATTGGCGTTGGCTTTCGTGCCGCCGTTCGCGATGAAAAAGTAGCCCGCGTACACATTTCCTTTGCCGGGATTGATGAACTCCGATGCGCGGAACTTGAAGGGTTTCTCGGGCGATATCCCGCGAGGCAGACGCACCCGTGATCCGGGCGCGTCGCTCATCTCGGGGTCATTGCTGAGCCGGACGGAATAGATCTTGCCGTCCACCCCCGCGTATGCCTCCGGGACACTCGGATCGACGCGCCATGAGCTCGTGTCCATCGGCAGGGGGATCACCCGCGAGGATTCACTCTGCTGCAGACCGCCTCCCACAAAGCATCGCTCAGGGACATGGGGGACCGTATCGATCATGCCGGTGTAGTACGCAACATGAAGGTCGAGGATGATCGGCTGCTCTTCTTCCTTGTGATCGTTCCGAACATAGAAGCGGGAGACATAGTTCTCGGTTCCCAGCGTATCGACGATCTCAGCACCCATGATCTGATCGCTGCCGATCTGGCTCCACGATGGTGTGACGCGTGGAATGCTCGAAACCTGACGGTCGTTCTCTGGGTAGATCGCGATTTTCTGAAGATGCACATCTTTCACCTGGATGTACGCGCTGATCCCACCGGCACTGGCGAGCATAAGCCCCAGCAGCCCGACGCTGAGCAGTTTTCGAGATCTCGATGTGCTTGGTTTCTCTGGGCTCATACAGCGGGCTCCGTCGTTTGAGGTTCTTCCGGACGGATCAGTCGGTTGAGCAGCCACGCGAGCCCGAGGAAGAGCAGCAGCGATGGCACAAGCAGGATGGTTCCGATCAGGGTGTGCGCATCACCCTCCGCAAGATCAGGGTTCACGAGCATGAGCAAGCCAAGCACCGTGACGCGGATCATGTTCATGAACACCGCGACAGGGCCAGCGAGCAGAATCAGCGCGATCCGCTGCCACCATTGCGAGCTCCCGAGAAGCGCGACGGCGATCGCCAGCGCGTAGAACGCCACAACCATCCGCATACCCGAGCACGCCTCGGCGACATTCATGGGGAGCACTTCGCCTGAACTCGTAAGGATCATCAGGGTGTTGCCGTCGATATCAACACTGAACCAACCGAAAGGTGAGCCGATCAGGTTCAGCATCAGCCATGAACCCTGCGAGGCGAGAAGCTGGAGCTTGAAGGTGACCGCGAGCATGATGCCTTCCGCGATCGTGATCATCAACACGAGATACGCGATGGGCAGGAAGAGATAGCGGAAGGCACCCGCACCGAGCAGCAACAGCACGAGCGATCCGAGCGAGAGGATCATGCTCATGCCCTGAAGCATGTGGTTGCGGACCAGAAATAGGTTGTACGCGTAGGCGAGGATTCCCAGGGCGAAGGGAATAAGCGCAGGCCAGAAAATGCTTGTGCCGGTGGCGATGATGCGATCACGCCGCTGCCAGATCATGTACCCGGCGATGAGTGGGATGACAAATGAATGCCCCCAGTCCTGAGGCTTATCCATGCTCAGCTCGCCCTGCTTGACGAACCATCGGAAGAACACCAGTGCGAATCCGATCAAACAGACGATCGCGATCGTGAGCCCGTCGCGCGTAAAGAGCCCACCGACACGCGATTGCGATTCATCGGCGGGGAGTGACTGATTGGGCTTAAGGGTGCTGCTGCTCATCCGTTCCTGTACTGATTCTGACCTGACCTAGAGACCTCATGCTGTGACTCGTTCAGGATCGGCCCGATTCTCGGGTCGCTTTTGCCCGATCGTCGCACCGCGATGATTGGCGCGAAATCGTCCCGCTGCACTGAATTCGGAGGCTCCGAGTTCGAGTTGATCGCTTCTGAAATCGAGAAAGCGCAAAAACAAACGATCCCACCCCGGATGGGGAGGGATCGGTACGCTTGAGAGTTCATCGATGTTCGGCAAACTTGGCCGAGTTGGGACCAATCGGCACAGGAGTTTATCGCCCGAACTGGTTCGTCGGGGGAGCACCGAACACATCATTACCAAAGTTGCGGTCGAGCAGGAACCCGAACCCGTAGTTGGTCCGGAAGCCGCCTCGGAGGACCGCGAGCGGGGTGGCCCAGAAGGTCGTTCCAACATTGATCATGTCGTCGGCTTTGATGTAGATATCCGGCTGGGTCCCTTCAGAGATCGCACGGTAGTTGAGCATAATCGTTGCTTGCTCATCAGGACCGACGATACGGGTCAGATCGATCCGTTCCGGGATGGCTGAGGGCGCGAAGTCCGAACCAGCCGCGATCGCGCGGAGCAGGGTGAGCCTGCCGACCGCGGGGAGGTTGTACACGCCGGGGCGATTCACTTCGCCTCGCATGTAGTAGAACCCAGACGGTGATGGGGGGACACGAATGATGTCACCGGGGCGGATCACAATGTTGTAGCGAGCATCACCCGCGATTAAAGGTTCGACGGGAACACGGATCACTCGCTGCGTAAACAGTTGTCCACGCGAGTCTTGGAGCATATTTGAGTCGCTGAAATCGATCTTGTTTCGAGCCGCGACCGGAATCGTCTCTCGGACCCACTGCCCATCCACAAAACGCCAGCGTGCGGCTGGAGGCAATGGCTCGTTCGCGTTGGTGGCTTCGTCCGCCTGATCGCCGGTACCGGTGTTCCGAATGGTTGGCTCGATCAGATCAATGATCGGGTCCTGATCACTCGGCTGGTTGGCATGGGCGACGATCCCGCTGGAACTGCGCGAGCCGGACATCATGCCCGGTGCTGACAGATCGTCGATGATGTCGAGCAGATTCTCGCCATCCTCCATGGGTTCGTCATTCTCAGGATCCAGATTGCGATCTCTGGGATTCTCAGGCGCAAGATTCGTCGTGTTCTCATCGAGCGGGACCTGACGGATGACGAGGATTTCATCGGCAAACTCAGGGAATCCGCCAGCCGCGATCAATGCTTCATACAGACGGAAATCTGCGTTCAGGATCGAGTAGGGCCCAGGTGCGGCCACTGAACCAGTCAGGTGGAACACCTGCTGGCGGCGCTGCTGAACAACCACCGAAACGAGGGGGTCAGCAACCAAGGGGGCCATTTTCTGTCCAATCGCATCAGCGACCTCAGTCTCTGTCTTCCCAGAAACGAAGATTCGACCGAGCTGTGGGATCTGGATATAGCCGTTCTGATCGATCTGGCGCGGGAGCAGTTCGGCCTGTCCACGGGTGATCAGGTCATAGATCGTGAGATCCAAGAAGTCGCCGGGCCCGACACGGTAGATATCCGTTTCAGGGATCAGGTCACCAGAAGTGATCTCGGAAACCTCGACATACTGGGCCTGCGGATCCTCAATCGCTCCGATGTGGTTGAGGATGGGGACGCTTGTGGGTGTGCGCTCCCATCGGCCGACGACGGAGGGGTCCATGTAGGAATCCCAACTGCATCCGCCGAGCATGGTGCCGAGCATCGCAAGGACGCCAACGCCGAGGATGCTCTTGGTGCGAGCGGTCGTGTTTTGTATGTTCACATTCTGACGCACGGGCAACTCCTGCTTCTCGTGTGCGTGTATTGATCGGGATCGATCGATGATTCAATCGGTACGGTCAGATCCCGCTCGGGTTCGCACCCGAACGCATGATAGCGACACCACCGGGTCCGTGTGGGGGTCTCGCTGCATGTCTCAATCGACCAGTCGGCATGGTTCAGTTGATTCCCGATCCCCAAAAACCAGCAAAAGGTCCGAGAGTTTCGGGGATGATCGGCAGTTGATGCCCATCGAGACAGATCTGTCGAATTCCTGCAGGCGCACACGCTGGTGCATAGAATCCATTCGCACCTGTGAGACCCTCAATGCCAACACAGAACCCCACAGACACCCCGATCACGACGAACAAGGGCATCGACCGCACCCTGGCGCGTCACCCGCGCCGATTGGGCGGCGACCCGATCGCGAACACCAAATCTGTCGTTTCGCTCTCGGGGATGATCCTCAACAACGCCGACGACCAGGTTCAGCACTTGGCGCCGAAGAAAAAACCGGACTGGCTTCGTGCGAAACTCCCTGGTGGAGCAGGGTTTAAGAAAACACGCGATAATGTCCACAAGCACAAGCTCCACACGGTCTGTGAAGAGGCGGCTTGCCCCAACATGGGCGAGTGCTGGGAACGAGGCGTCGCGACGATGATGATCCTCGGCGACACCTGCACGCGTGCATGCGGGTTCTGCAATGTGAAGACCGGCAAGCCCCTCCCGATCGACAAGGACGAGCCCCGACGGGTCGCGGAATCATTGCGTGGAGCCGGGCTCAAGCACATCGTCATCACCAGCGTGGATCGCGACGATCAGCCCGACGGTGGGGCGGGAATCTGGGCAGAGACAATCATCCGAACCCGCGAGGCGTGCCCCGATATGTCGATCGAGGTCCTCATCGGCGACTTCAAGGGCGACGAGGCGGCCCTGCAGATGGTGATCGATGCGCAGCCGAACATCATCGCCCACAACCTCGAGACCGTGAAACGCTGTCATCCGGCGGTGCGTCCCAGCGCCCGTTACGAACGCACGATGGAACTCCTCATGCGCGTCAAAGCGCAGGGCGGGGTCGCGAAGACCGGGATTATGGTCGGGATCGGCGAACGCAAGGATGAGGTATTCGAGCTTTTCGAGGATCTCGTCCGGATGACGGGTGAGCACGACGGCCCGCGTGACGAGCACACCCCTGCCCGAGGCGACGCGTGTGACATCATCACGATCGGGCAGTATCTTCAGCCGACGCGGAATCATCTCCCGATCGATCGCTGGGTCCACCCCGACGAGTTCGCGGAGTACAAGCGCGTGGGCGAGGAGATGGGCATCAAGCTCGTTGTGTCCGGCCCGCTCGTGCGATCGAGCTATCTCGCCGACGAGCAGGCAGATATGTTCTCGATGCTGCGGCGCGAGCGCTGATCAGTTTGCACTCTCTGATCGAACGGATCGGTCCGTGTGTCCCTGGGCGTAATGGCCCGAGACAGCGACGATTTTGTCTAATGGGTCTCGATCGAACTCGAGGATGAACCCGTCGAGCCCTTCGATGATGAACTGATCTTTCTCGATGCACAGAAGCGGGCGGAAGTCCGAGACGCCGATCCGCCGGTACATGAGCCGGTCGTCGTCGATCCGGAACTCGCGATCGGTGTAATCGCCCGCGTACGCGTTGAGCTCGGCGCTGCTCAGGGTAATCGGTGCGAGGCGCGCGTTCAGCGATGCGATCCCGAACCGCACCTTCTCATTGCCCGCAGCGAGGAGATGCGAGTACGCAGCGTGCAGCGCCTGGTCGAGCGCCTCTTCCGCGTCACACTCGATGTGCGGCTTCACGCCCGTGCCCTCCCAGTTGGTGTTGGTGATCGGGCTGATCGCGCGGGCGGTGGGGAGCACGAGCTGGTAGTACCGATCGGTTGCGTCGGAGTGGAAGAGGATCTGATCGACCGGGTGGGCGCCGCCGCCGGTGGTTTCGCCAACGATGGTGGCGCGCTTGAGGTTGCGGAGATTGTAACTGAACTCCTCCGCAGCGGAGAAGGTCATGTTGCTCGTGAGGACATACACAGGGACATCGGGCATCGCAAGGGCCGTATTGATCTGGTTGTGGGTCCAGTACTCCTTAGTGGAGTCGTCGGGGCGTGAGTAGAGCGAGTTGAGGTGCACCGGCTCGCTCGGGTCGTAGAGGTACGAGGTGATGAGCGCGACGGCGCTGGGGTCGCCCCCGCCGTTGCGGCGCAGATCGAAGATGAGTGTTTCGCACCCCTGCACGAGCCGCATCGCTGCTTCGACGGTGTCCTCGATGTACTGGGCCCCCGCGAACCCGCGCAGATCGATGTACCCGATGTTGCCATCGAGCCGTTCGATCGCGTTGAACCCGAACGGCGCCTGAGGCGCTCGACGCTGCTCTGCTTCTTCTTCATCGCTCGGCGGGGTCCACCCCTCAGGGAGTCCTTGGACCGCGAAGTGCAGGTCTCTTGTGTGCTCGACCAATGCCATGCGGAGCGCTCCGGCGAGCTCGTCGCCCTTGAGCGTGTCGTACGCGCCAGATTCGAGCGCCGCGCGGAGCATCGACGCGGCGCTGTCGCCCTTGTCGGGGTAGACATAGTTCTCCTCAACAACTTCCGCGATCGCTTCGACGATCTCGTGCTCGATCGCGTCGTCTCCAAGCACGGGCGTGCAAACGGCTATCGATGAGGCGAGCATGACGGTGGTAGTTCGGGTGCGCATGATTCTTCTCCGCTCTGAGTTCAGGGTACCCAATCCGGATGCGCTGTTTCGAGGGGCCGGGCGACAAATAAGCAGAAAAAGTGATAAATATGAATAGAAGTGAGTGCAACGCATTGCTCCCGGGGTGCGTTAAACTCATCGCAAGGAGCGTGTGATGTCCCCTGAGAAGGTCAAAGAGCTTGTGATGGAGATCGAGCGGAAGGACCTCTCGACGGCCGCGCACACCTGGCGGGTCGTTCTGTACACCCGGACGCTGCTCGAGGAGTTCGGGATCGATCGTGAACTGATCCGGCTCGTCACCCAAGCGGCGGCGCTGCATGACATTGGAAAGATCGATATTCCCGATCAGGTCCTGCAGAAACCCGGGAAACTCGACGATGAGGAGTTCGAGCTGATCAAGCTCCACCCCGTCACGGGTCTTGCTCGGATGATGGCCCTCGGGGTTTCAGACGAGCCGATCCTGAATCTGGTCCGGTACCATCATGAACGATGGGACGGGCTCGGGTACCCGTTCATCCTCAAGGGGGATGAGATCCCAATCGGAGCGCGAGTCTTCGCGGTGATTGACTCCTTCGACGCGATGACAAGCGTGCGTCCGTATCGCAATGAACTCGGAGAACGCGCCGCGGAGAATGCGCTGGTGGAGTTGCAGGCGGGGATCGGGACTCGATATTGGCCCGAGGGTGTCGAGGCCTTCACGGAGTTGTACCACACGGGCAAACTCGATTACATCCTGCACTACTTCAATGACGAGGTGCCGGTCCCCGCCTTCGCTGCGGCACGCGATGAAGAGTTCGATGCCATACGCAAACGCGCGGATAAGTAACTCGATTCAGAGCCCGGCCATCTTGCGCAGCAGCTTGTCGAGTTTGGGCGGCACGGGCATCGCGCTCAGCCGAGACAGCCGAACGAGATCGAAGTCCTTGAACCGATCATCCGCTTTGATATCCGCGAGGGTAACTTCCTTTGTTGATGCCTGGACAGGCGCAATGTCGAAGAGTGGGCCCTTGAGATCGCCCTTGCCCGTGAGTCCGGGGTTGTCCGGATCCTCGTAGACATCAGAAACCACCCTCGCGATCCCCGCGATTCGACGCTCTTTGCCCGTGTGGTAGATGTACGCCTCATCCCCCTTCTTCACGCTCCGCATGTGCATGAGCGCGGTGGGATTGCGAACCCCGTCCCAATGGGTGCGCTTGTCGCGAACGAGATCGTCGTACGAGTAGTTATCGGGTTCGGTTTTGAGCAGGAAAGTCGCCATGTCAGATGATATTCACGGTTGTGCCGCCGATCCCCCAAGATCACCGATCGCTGGACGCATGCTCAATAGGGTGTTCGCCCGACATCGATGAGCAGAGAGCACCGTTTAACACGCAGGGGATAGATTCATGCACAGGGCATTTACGCTAATCGAAATCGTCGTCGTCGTGATCGTCATTGGAATTCTGGCTGCGATCGCGGCACCCAAGTTCGTTGGGGCACAGGCAGACACGGAACTCACCTCGACCGCGGAAGACCTCCGCGCCATCGAGAACGCCCTGAGCATGTACTACGCCAAGAACGGGTCATACCCACGCGATGTGAACCGCTCGCAAGCGGTATCCGTGCTTGGGCCATACTTCAAGGCCGACAACCCGTTCGAGAAGCTCGCACCGATCGGGGGTGTGTACGACTACGAGGGCCCGCCGAACTGGTCACCTGTGCAGATCTCGATCCGTTCGGAGAGCCGCGGGAGCCATTCGCAGGCCACGGCGCTCGAGCTCGATGAGTACATGGATAACGGAGATCTGAGCACCGGATCCATCCGGCGCAAAGGAAACCGCACCTACTACATCATCGGCGAGTGATCGTGATCAACTGATCGATGAGAACTTCAGCGTCATGCGAGTCCGCAGGGTCTCGCCGGGCGCGAGAACCCGCACGCCCGTGCCGGGTTCATTCTTTGCATGCATGTTGAAGCCGTTATTCACCATCGTGACCGGCTCGATGCAGAAATACTCGTTGGGCGAACCGTCCTCGTCTCTGGGGGTGTAGACCACGACATGCCCCAGCTCATCCGAACAAGACATCGTGCATCGGAT
>Ga0070726_10005022_pt1 | contig 10254 bp, 11 predicted proteins | sample tdAd471_FD_67275 | JGI IMG/M metagenome (GOLD analysis project Ga0070726, IMG submission 67275) | Marine sediment microbial communities from the Atlantic coast under amendment with organic carbon and nitrate - tdAd47.1 | ecosystem: Environmental > Aquatic > Marine > Coastal > Sediment | place...
GCAACTCGATGGTCACTCCGCCCATGAACACCAGACCAAGGACAATGGTCGCAATGGTGAAGATCTTGAAGTTGCGGCGATGGTTGTACCTGATCGATGTTTCAGCCAGGTATGCGCTTATCGACGACACAAGCAACACAGCCGTCAGAATCAGTGCCAGCGTTTGGTTCAATTCCTCTGGTCTGTCGGTCCCCGTCGTGAAGTATCGGGCGGAGAGGAACGCTGCAAACAAGAAGCACTCCGAGAAGATGAACAGCCAGAGACCGATCCGGTTCGCCCTCGGCTGGAACGCCATGTCCTGGTGGTATTCGCCGTGGTCGTCGCCGTGTTCCTCGACGGGGACCTCTGGGGAAAGATCAGTCGTCATCAGTGACCATCCTCTTGCCACAGTGCTCGAATGTGCATGAAGGAATCAAGGATGATCCAGCCCTTGAGGGCAACGAACGGCAGGAGCGGGATCAGCGGTTCCGCGACCTCGACGGCAACGATGTACTCGATAATCGAGAGCACGGCTAGTAGGCCAGCTGCGAACAGGCCACGCTTGGTCGCTTTGGCAAGTGCCTCGTGATTGATTGCAACCATTTCTGTGGTCATACGCGCACCTCTTCGGTGTGCTCGTCGAGTCCACCCGGAGAATCACCGTCGAACACAACGTGAACCGAACCCTCGACGCCGTAGTCGTATGGATGGCCGACCACCCTCGGTTGTGAAGTGAAGTTGTGCTGCGGCGGAGGCGAAGACACCTGCCACTCGATTGTTCGCGCGTTCCAAGGGTTCGGACCGACCTTCGGTCCGCGAATGGCCGAGTAGACAAGGTTGCCGACGAACAACAGGAAGCTCGCACCAAGAATGAGAGCCATGATCGAAGCGAACCGGTTCGGACCTTCGAATGCCTCCGGGTAGTCGCCGATTCTGCGGTTCATGCCGTTGATGCCGACCCAGAACAGTGGGATAAACGTCAGATTGAAAAAGACCGTGACCCAGACGGCAAAAATCTGACCAGCTCGTTCGTTGTACATCCTGCCAGTGATCTTCGGGAACCAATAGAACATCGCTGCGAGCAGGGCAAAGATTGCTCCGCCGACAATCGTGTAGTGGAAGTGGGCGACTACGTAATACGTGTCGTGCAAGTGGATATCGGTCGCGACATCGGCGAGGAAGATGCCGGTGATTCCACCAATAAGGAAGTTGAAGAGCCAACCGAACGCAAGAAGGAGCGGTGTCCGGAACCAGAGTCTTCCCTGCCACAACGTGCCGATCATCGCAAGGAAGATGATGCCCGTCGGAATCGAGATGGCCTCGGTCAGGATCATGAATGGCCCATGAAGGAAGTCGGCCATGCCAGATGTGAACATGTGGTGCGCCCAGACGACAACGGACAAGCCGACAATCGAAAGCATGGAGACGACGGCAGCCTTGTAAGCAAACAGCGGCTTCCTGGCGAATGTTGGGACCAGTTCGAGAATCACGCCGAACCCTGGCAACACCATGATGTAGACAGCGGGGTGCGAATAGAACCAGAAGATGTGCTCATACAAGAGACCGGTCCCCACTTCGGGAGAGAAGAAGGCGGTTCCTGCCACCCGGTCCATCGTGACGAGCACGAGGGCACCTGCAAAGAACTGAGTCACACAAAAGCTGAGAAGCGAGGCGGAGAACCCTGCCCATGTGAAGATCGGGAGTCTCCCCCATGTCATACCAGGCGCACGCATGGTGATGACGGTCACGATGATGTTGATTCCACCAAGGATCGATGAGAGACCAAACGCGATAATCGCCAGGTTGAAGAGAATCTGTCCCGAGTCGTTCGTGACCGATAACGGTGCATACGCCGTCCATCCTGCGTTGAACGCTCCAAGGAAAGGGGCTCCAAGAAGGCCTACGGCGACGGGCGGGATCAGCCAGAAGGCGAGGGCGTTGAGGCGAGGGAAGGCCATGTCCGCAGCACCGACCTGAATCGGAATCACGTAGTTTCCGAACGCTCCAAGGACACCGGCGACAGCGACGGCAACCATCAGGATGCCATGCATCGACACAACCTTGTTGAAGTCATCGAGGTCGAGGATGCCTTGACCGGCTGATGCGAGCTCGATCCGCATCAACATGGCTGACAAGCCACCGATGAGGAGGACAGCAAGCAGGGTCACACCGTATTGGATTCCGATCACCTTGTGATCGATCGAGAACTCGAAGTAGCGGCGCCATCCCTTGTCGGTCGAAACCACCGGCTTCTTGCCCATCCACTGGCGCCCGAATGCCTCGATGCCACCGATACCAGCGATCCAGCCAAGCAGAGCGAGGATGAATCCGAAGACCACGGCGACCTCGTCGGTCGGGCTTCCGCCCCTGATCGCAACGGTCAGCCAAATGCCTGCGACGTATCCGATGAATGCAAGGAGTGCTCCCCTGAGTATGTATTTCATCGTCTAGCCACCCGCTCCAAGCTCATCGATGTACTCAAGCCATTCGGCTTCCTCTACAACGCGAACTGGCATCATCATCTGAGCGTGCCCTGCGCCACACAATTCGGCACACTGAATCCGAAGGTTGATGTCGTCGTCCATCCCACCGGTCCGTGTCGCGGTGATGTAGACCTGCGTGGTGAGGCCGGGAACGGCATCGATCTTGGTGCGGAAGGCAGGCACCCAGAAACTGTGGAGGACATCGGTGCTGTGGACGTCGTAGCGAACTCGCTTCTCCAAGGGGACGACGAGTTCATCGAGAGCGACGCCACCATTGGGGTACGTCACCTCCCAGAAGAACTGTGAGCCTTCGAGTTCGATCACATAGTCAGAGACCGGCTCGCCACGAACCGCTGCTAGCCCTACAAAGCCGGGGTTGATCAGGATGCCGATTGCAAGCGACACCGTGACAACCAGCCAAAGACCGATGAGTACCTTGCCACCGCGCTGTGGTGGTCCATCTTCACGGTCGGCGCCTCTGGACCGCCATCCGATTGCTCCCCAGAGCATCACCGCAAGCACCAGAGCCATAACGGGGACGGCGAGGACTTCGAGAAGCTCGTAAGCCTCATCGATGTGATGGGCCTCCTCCGAGTACTGGGCAGGCATCACGGAGGTGTTCATGACAAGAGCGAGGCCGAGAACGGTGAACAGCAACCAGATGAGAAAGACTGGTATCCAGGATTTCTTCACGAGGCCTCCAGGCGCGCGCTCTTCACCGATGGCGGGATGTTACCCCCGCCGGGGACCGTGTATCCATCTCTCGGTCGGCCCGGAGTGCATCGTACAACTTCGGCCGAGGTCATCAAGAATCAGACGCGCAAGCGCCCCGACCGAAGCCGGGGCGCCGCGACAGTCGAACGGCTTCTACAAAGCCAAGGAAGCGTCGAGAACGATCTCGACGTTCCCCTTGATGGCATTCGAAACGGGGCAACCATCCTTGGCTGCTGCAGCATGCATGGCAAACTCGTCCGGTGACATGCCTGGCACGGTTCCGACCAAGGTCAGCGTCATCGTGGTCAAACGCCATCCTTCATCGGTCTTGCTGAAGGTTGCGACTGCTGAGGTGTCAAGGTTTTCGGCCGGGTGGCCCGCCTGTGCGAGCATGTTCGACAGGGCCATCGAGTAGCACGCTGCGTGAGCCGCCGCGATCAACTCTTCGGGACTTGTCTTGCCAGCAGCCTCTTCGGTGCGCGATGCCCAACTGACCGGAAGGGGGCCCGCCGCCCCGCTGTTGAGTGATGTCGTGCCTGAACCCGTGAACAGGTCGCCCTTCCAATTGGCGCGTGCGGTGCTCTTCATCTGCATTCCTCCATGGAGTCTCGGGATGTCCGCAGGGTACCGAGTCCAAGACACTCATCATGCGGGATTCGATCGCCGTCACATTGAGAACTCGAGGTCACACGAGCAACTGCCATGAGTGGCTGACCGCCGCTACCGACCCGTCCTTCTGAGGGACGACCTGCCGAGGCGGAGGACGATGAGCGGTTTCTCACGGACGATCCACAAGACATGCGACGGAAGTACTGGCTGGTGCGAGAGGCAAGACGTATACAATCGAAGGGAACCCTCCATGGAGTACCGATGGACGAAGCTCATAACGATCTTCTCGAAACATCCGACACTGAGCTGACCGAACGCGTTGCTGAGCTCGAAGGCGAACTCGACAAGGTTGCCGAGGACGTCGAAAAAGAGCGAACGCTTCGGCCGTACCAAGTCGAACTCCTGAAGCTCCAGCTTCATCTGGAAAAGACCCGGACGCCGATGATCGTGATTTTCGAGGGGCGTGACGCATCGGGCAAGGGTGGAACCATCCGACGCATCGCCCGGTACATGAACGAAAAGCGGTATCAGGTCGTCGCCCTCGGCAAACCGACGGAGACCCAAGGTACCCAGTGGTACTTCCAGCGGTATGTGGAGAAATTTCCTTCCGGCGGTGACATGGTTCTGTTTGACCGCTCGTGGTACAACCGAGCTCTCGTCGAGCCGGTGTTCGGCTTCTGCACGAAGCGCCAGTATCGGGACTTCATGAGAGGCGTGACTGGTTTCGAAAAGGACCTCGTCCGCCAAGGGACCGTGTTGGTCAAGCTCTACTTCTCGGTTGACAAGGTCACCCAGGCCAAGCGGTTCGAGCGCAGAAAGAATGATCCGCTGCGCCAGTGGAAGCTGAGCGAGATAGACATGCAGGCTCAAGAGTTGTGGCATGACTTCACCGAAATGAAGCACCGCATGCTCGAACAAACCAACTCAAGCGCCGCCCCGTGGACGATTATTCGTTCGAACTCGAAGTCCAAGGCAAGGCTGAATGCGATGAAGGTAATCTTGAACTCGGTTGACTACGCCGATCGAGATCCGAACCTCGACTTCACCGTGGATCCCGAGATCGTCTCCACGGGGAAACAGGAGCTTGCTCGCATGGATGACGAGCGCGACCGACTGGGCCGCCCCCGCCTCTGATCAATCCGATTGGTTGGCGCCGGTCTGTGCATGTGACACGTTCACTGCAGGGACGATGGAATTACACGGAATCGTCAGAACCTGAAGATCGAGAATGGACACTCTGATCTTGGACGAAGCTCCGCTGTGGTGGGCCCGGTAGGACTTGAACCTACGGCCAAGCGATTATGAGTCGCCTGCTCTAACCAACTGAGCTACGGGCCCGTGGTCGCGATTCTACGAGGGCGAGCCCTGCAGTCGGCGTCTACTGGTGCACTCCGCCATACAGGATGCCTGCGAGGTGCGCCATATCGCGATCGAAGGTTGTCAGATCCTCAATGGAGAAGTCAGAGAGCGAGCGGTGACCGAGTGCGCGAGCGAGCACCTGCATGAGTTCGACCGCTGCACCGAAGTAGTGGGCCAATCGCGCGGACGCCTCATCGACGGGGAGCCGGGAGCGCAGGTCCTCACGCTGGGTCGCAATCCCAACGGGACAGTTGTTGGTGTTACAGGCCCGCATCCCGAGACATCCGATTGCCTGCAGTGCGACGTTGGAAACGGCGATTGCATCGGCTCCAAGGGCAAGCGCCTTCACGAAGTCAGCCGGAGTCCGCAGTCCGCCGGTAATCACCAATGTCGTGTCTCCCCCTTCCTCATCAAGGAACCGTCTTGCTCTCGCAAGGGCGGGGATGGTCGGGACCGAGATGTTGTTTCGGAAGAGGACAGGCGCCGCACCGGTACCCCCTCCTCTGCCGTCAAGAATGATGTAATCCACACCGATCTCAAGTGCTGCTTCGATGTCGGCCTCGATGTGTTGTGCCGACAGTTTGAATCCGACGGGGATGCCGCCCGTCCGTTCCCGTACCTCACCAGCGAACTGCTTGAAGCCGTCAAGGGTGTCCCATTCCGGAAAACGTGATGGCGACACCGCCGGCATTCCGACGGGAATCTCGCGAACCGAAGCGATCTTCTCAGTCACCTTGGCACCCGGCAGATGCCCACCGGTACCCGTCTTGGCCGCCTGTCCGCCCTTGAAGTGGAAGGCCTGCACTCGGTCGAGCTTGTCCCATGTGAAGCCAAACCGAGCTGACGCGAGCTCATAGAAGTACCGCGAGTTCGCGGCCTGCTCCTCCGGCAACATCCCGCCTTCCCCCGAACAGATTCCTGTACCAGCGAGTTCCGCTCCTGTTGCGAGAGCGACCTTCGCCTCTTGCGAAAGCGACCCAAAGCTCATATCAGACACAAAGAGGGGAATGTCGAGATGGAGCGGCTTAGCGGCCGATGGGCCTATCACAACATGCGTCGAAACGGCCTCCGTGTCCAAGAGCGGCGGGGTCGCGAGCTGTGCCGTGACGAGCTGGAGATCGTGCCACTTTGGGAGTTCCTCGAAGGGAACCCCCATTGCTGCCATCGGCCCATGGTGGCCAACATTGGACAACCCGTTCTCAGCCATCTCTCTGATGGCCTTGACATGTGGTTCATGAGCCGAACCGTGGTGATCTTGATAGGCGCCCTGGTAGGCGTCGCGGTCATACGGCTGCGGGTGTCGGTGTGCCCACGCTGCGACTTCGTCTCCGTCGACCCATATCGCACCCTCCTCGACACCCGATGTGAACTTCTCGAGCTGCTCGGAAGGGTTGTAGGCCGACACACCAGTGTCGTAGCGGTAATCCCATTGATGGACACCACAGACAAGGTCATGGCCGATAATCGAGCCGTCCGAGAGCAGGGCCCCTCGGTGGACACATCTGCCAAACAACACGGAATGGCCGACGCCATCGGGCCACCGCACGACTACGAGATCGACGCCCTCGACCAGTGCGTGGGCAAGCTCTCCTGGTGCGATGTCGTCCCACGCTGCCACGACTTGTTTGTTCATGCGTCTCCAACCTCCGGTTCGAGATAGTGGTACCGGTATCGCTCCACGAAGCCGAGCTGCTCGTACAACCTGAGGGCTGGGCTGTTGTTCCCGAGCACCTGTAGGAATAGCGTTCCGCAACCTCTCTCGGTGGCCCACGCATTGATTGACGCCATCAATCGATTGCCTATTCCCTGCCGCCGGTGATCTGGCGCAACTGCGACCGAGTAGACCGCACAGCGAGATCCTGACTGCGCAGCGAACCCAACGGCAATCCCAGGGATCCAGACGCCGGTGGCTCTATCGGCCACCCTGTCCATCATGCGTTTGCGGACCGCTGCGGACTCGGTCGAGCGGTTGTTCAGGCGTGCGAGATCTGCCAAAAAGCCGGAGTCGTTGCACGGAACCAGCCGAACCTCGTCATCGGCCTCAGCGTTCACGACGGGAGCGTTCATGACCACAGTGTCGTCGACCGGCTGATAGGACCAATCAGAGGTGATGCTCTCAACGGTCACATTCGAGAGCAGCGGAGTGACCCTGACGACAAGGTCCGCTCCCCTTTCGGTCAGCCATCGTTCGAGCGCCATTCTTACTTCAGGATCGACAGGTAGGTCGCCGGAGCCAGTGACACAGTTCACCCGCCGGGTGTATCCGGCGGTGGCATACGTATCCCATCCCGCGATGTTGGCCGATTGGTCCGGGGTCCATGTGTCGTAGCCAGCAGCCTCAAGCTTGGCGACATCGCCTCTTGCGTCAGTCTTCATGCTCGGAGGTGAGAAAGGAGGACAGTCCGTCGACCATGTCAGTCGGGAACCGCATGGGTCTGCCATCGTTGTTCACACACGCTCCGTGCACGGTTTGGGTTGCGAGGACATCGGAACCGCGGACGATTCGCTGCCCGAATTCGGTCGTAACCCGTCGTACGTTCTCAACCCATGTTTCGACGAGGAGCTCGTCACCTTCGACCCCAGGGATGAGAAACCTCGTCTCGATGCGTGAGACAACAATCTGCACACCCTTGTCTGCGAGCCCGGTAAGTGTCCATCCGAGGTTGCGAAACAGATCGATGCGGCCGACTTCGAAATACTGGATGTACACCGAGTGATTGAGGTGGCGGTATGGGTCGAGTTCGTAGAACCTGACCCTGATGGGCGTCTGGTGAACCATGCCGGGCACGCTACACGAAACCGCGCTGCCGCCACGCTTCGTAGACACCGATTGCCGCGGCATTCGCGAGGTTCAGCGACCGCCCACCTTTCGCTATTGGTATCCGAACCGCTTCCGAGACTCTTGAGTGGTGGCGCACGGCCTCCGGGAGCCCATCCGATTCCCTTCCGAACAGCAGCGTGTCGTTCTCCCGGTACGTGACATCTGTATAGAGCTTCGTGGCATGTTGGGTGAACGCGAACACTCGGGGCGGGTCGACCGCCCCTACAAAGGCGTCAAACGACGCGTGGACCGACACCGAAGCGAACTCGCGATAATCGAGACCAGCACGCCGCATACGCGCATCGTCGAGTTCAAACCCGAGAGGTTCGATGAGGTGAAGCCTGGTACCCGTGTTGACGGTCAGGCGCATGAGGTTGCCAGTGTTTGGCGGGATCTCCGGCTGCCATAGGACGACATCAAACATCGTCACTCCTCCCCGCGAAGGGCCTTCTCGTGGAGAAGGAGGAACCCGAGCGCGGGGTCTTTCGACTGTATGGACTTCACCACATCCCAGTTATCCCGCAGCTGTTCGGTGAGCCACCTTGTGATGTGTCCGTGGCTCACCCATTCATACGATGGATTCGGGCGGAGGGGCGGCTTCGAGGCGAACACCATCTGGCGCAATCGGATTCCCGCAGGATGCAAAGCGCTGCCGGTGTCTATGAGGTCTCTGATGATGGTGTCCGCAATCTCAGGCTTGATCTTCCCGACCCGTCCAATCACGGCGCGAAGCACCGCTGGGTCCAATGCAGACCGGTTGAGTTCCGCTGCCCCTTCCTTGACCTCGCCGATGATCACGTCAATCTTGCCCTCTGAAGGTGACAGCAATGGGTCTGGGGCGACTTCGACACCACCCGTATCTCCGTCCAAACTGATCGATCCCGCACCAGGAAACCGAACTGCAAGAACATCTACATCCGTCAGCGTCCTGGGATGCCTCGTGTCCATCTGCTCGAGGATCGGATATTCGGTCACCGTGAAGTACCCGTTTGCGTAGAGGTAGGTCTGCACGAGAGCGACGGCGGTATCCATGCGGGTGAGACTAGGTGCGGGAGTCGACGACTTTCGCGATGCCGGTCCAGACGAGGCGCCATCCGACCATCAAACCGATAATCCAAGCGCTCGTAACCAGCACGAATACCGCAGCCGTACCGTCGTCGAACACGAAGCGGCGGAGAAGCATTCCAATGACCAGCGTCGCAACACCGACCCAGAGTCCTGTGACCAAGCTCGTCGGATGGAGCCACGCCTTCCTTGTGATCGCACCGATCACCAAGCCAATCAGGAATGGCGCTGAGATCCGCATGACCTCTTCCCAATCGGATCCGAACCCGTGAGAGTCCCTTCCGATTGCCGCAAAGGAAACGACAACTGCACCGTCAAATGCCCAAAACCAAGACCTCATGGGGACAGGGTACGGCGAACCACACGCCTGAACACAGCCAGCGCCGCGGTCGTATCATTCGGTCAACAGGTCATCACAGGAGATTCGATGGATTTCGCCTTCACCGCTGAACACGATGCGCTTCGAACGATGGTCCGCGAGTTTGCCGAGTCACGAATCGCCCCAAACGCCGAAGCATGGGATCGCGATCATCATTTCCCCTCCGATGTCGTGCACGAAATGGGCGAACTCGGACTATTCGGTATCACCGCTGACGAAGCGTGGGGCGGTGCAGGCGGTGATTTCACGTCGCTGTGCATTGCAATCGAGGAACTCGCTCGCGTCGATCAATCGATGGCCATCACCCTTGAGGCAGGTGTCGGCCTCGGGATCAACCCAATCCACGAGTTCGGTTCGGAGGAACTGAAGGAGCGGTGGCTTCCTGACCTTGTCGCCGGCAGGACACTCGCCGGGTTCGGACTCACCGAACCGGGAGCAGGGTCTGACGCTGGAGCAACCGCGACGAGGGCCGAACTCGACGGCGACGAGTGGGTCATCAACGGGTCGAAGGCGTTCATCACCAACTCGGGCGCCGATATCACGAGCCTTGTGACGATCACCGCTCGCACGGGCGAGAACGAGATCTCCACGTTCGTGGTGCCCTCCGGGACCCCAGGCTTTACCGTCGAGCCTGCGTATCGGAAGATGGGATGGCGCGCATCGGATACCCACGGGCTCGTCTTTGAAGACTGCAGAGTGCCCGCTGAGAACCTGCTTGGTGAACGCGGTCGCGGCTTCCACCAGTTTCTTTCGACGCTTGACGATGGGCGCATCGCCATCGCAGCGATGGCGGTCGGAGTTTTGCAGTCATGCCTTGAGGAATCGGTTGCATATGCCAAGGAGCG
>Ga0070726_10005025_pt1 | contig 10252 bp, 9 predicted proteins | sample tdAd471_FD_67275 | JGI IMG/M metagenome (GOLD analysis project Ga0070726, IMG submission 67275) | Marine sediment microbial communities from the Atlantic coast under amendment with organic carbon and nitrate - tdAd47.1 | ecosystem: Environmental > Aquatic > Marine > Coastal > Sediment | place...
CCTGCAGGGCATTCCTTGGGGGGTCGGGGACTTCCCGAAGTCCTGCAGGGCATTCCTTGGGGGGTCGGGGACTTCCCGAAGTCCTGTAGGGCATTCCTTGGGGGGTCGGGGACTTCTTAAGTCTCGTGTTTTTGTGATTCGAGGGTTCCCAACCCACCCTGGGGACGTTCAGCGAACGTACACGGGGTCGACCAATCGAACTAAACGGCTACCCAGGAGTTGGTTACGTGCTTCGACGGCGGACACGACGACGTGGGGATTGGACTTAGGCATGGGTCCAGGGTTCCTTGGGGCGGCTGGTCAAGGGCTGGGTTCCATGGTGCGATCGTCGGCATGAAGCTGCACCTGGTCGACGCCACCTACGAGCTGTTCCGCGCCTACTTCGCCATGCCGTCCATGACCTCGCCCGACGGGCGGGAGGTCGGCGCCGTCTACGGGCTGTTGTCGAGCATGCTCAAGCTCTTGCGCGAGGACGACGTGACCCACGTGGGCTGCGCCACCGACCACACGGTCACCTCGTTCCGCAACGCGCTCTACGACGGCTACAAGGACGGCGAGGGCCTCGAGGAGGAGCTCGCGAGCCAGTTCCCGCTGGCGGAGGAGGGGCTCCGCGCGCTGGGGGTCGTGGTGTGGCCCATGGTCGAGTTCGAGGCAGACGACGCCCTCGCCGCAGCGGCAGACAAGTGGGCGGGCGACCCGCGGGTCGAGCAGGTCGTGATCGCGACCCCCGACAAGGACCTCGCCCAGTGCGTGCGCGGCGAGCGGGTCGTGCTCTGGGATCGGCGGCGCGAGAAGGTCTACGACGAAGCCGGGGTGATCGAGAAGTGGGGGGTCCCCCCGAGCTCGATCGCCGACCTGCTCGCGCTGATGGGCGACGCCGCCGACGGCTTCCCCGGGCTCAAGGGCTGGGGGGCCAAGTCGTCGGCCACCGCGCTCAGCCACTACGGCGCGCTGGAGGCGATCCCGGCCGACGGGGCGAGCTGGGAGGTCAAGGTCCGCGGCGCGAAGAAGCTGGCGACGACCCTCGACGAGCAGCGCGAGGACGCCAAGCTCTACAAGACGCTGGCGACCCTGCGCACCGACGTGCCGCTGACCGAGGAGCTCGACGACCTCGAGTGGAGGGGCACCCCCTGTGGCGTGTTCAAGGCGTTCTGCGCCAAGCAGGGCTACGACCGGCTCGCCGACCGCCCCCACGTGTGGGCTTGATGGTGGTTCGCGCGGCTGACGCCGCGCTCACGGCGCTCCGCTCGCTCACGGCGTTCGCTCGCGAACAGGCAGAGCGCACCGTGTGAGCATCCAGTTGCTCGCGAACGACGAAGCGCTCGCCGCCTGCGGGAGGTGTGAGCTTCACCGCCCCGACGAACCCACGGCGTCGACCGCACGCTCGCTCCGCGCGGCGTCACGGCCTAAGCCGGACCTGCTAGACCTCGAAGCCCTTCGACTGCAACCAGGCGTCGTTGTAGATCGTCGAGAGGTAGCGGTGCCCGCTGTCGGGGAACACCGTGGCCACCCGCGCCGGGCGGCCGAGCTTGGCGAGGGCCTGGCGCACCGCCCACAGCGCGGCGCCGCTGGAGCCGCCGGCGAAGATCGCCTCGCGGTCGGCCAGCTCGCGGGCGCAGCGGAAGGCTTGCTCGTCCTGGATCTGGAAGAAGTCGTCGATCAGGTCGAACTCGACGCACGCGATGGGCTCCTCGTCGCCGAGGCCTTCGAGCAGGTAGGGCCCGGGCTTCACCAGGGTCCGGCTGCGGAAATACTCGGAGAAGATCGAGCCCACGGGGTCGACGCCGACGACATGGATCGAGGGGTCCTTCTCCTTGAGGTAGCGGGCGACCCCGCCAATCGTGCCCCCGGTGCCGACGCCGGCGACGAACACGTCGATCCTGCCCTCCATTTGCTCCCAGATCTCGGGGCCGGTGGTCAGGTAGTGCGCCTGGTTGTTCTCGCGGTTGTTGTGCTGGTCGGGGAAGTAGCAGTCGGGCGTCTCGCGCACGATCCGCTCCATGACCCGGTTGTAGCTCTCGGGGTGCTCGGGGGGCAGGTCGCTCTGGACCAGCACGACCTCGACCCCGAGGGCCTTGAGCGCGTTGATCTTCTCGGCGCTGGTGCGGTCGCGCACCGCGACCTTGCAGCGGTAGCCGCCGAGGCGGGCCATCATGCCCAGCCCCAGCGCGGTGTTGCCCGAGGAGCTCTCGACGATCACGTCGCCGCGGTTCAGCCGCCCGTCGAGGGCGGCCTGGCGCACCATGTGCCGGGCCACGCGGTCCTTGATCGACCCCATGGGGTTCATGAACTCGACCTTGGCGAAGACCTCGGCCCCGGGGACGTCGATCACGCGCGAGAGGCGGACCAGCGGGGTCTCGCCCACGGCGTCGGCGATGGAGTCGCACACCCGGCGGGCGCGGTCGCCTTGCAGCGCGCGGCGTCCGCCGGCGAGGAAGCGCTCGCGCCAGCTGACGAGCTGCTCGACGCTCAGCGCGTGGGCGTCGGCGGCGTCCTCCAGGCTGCGCTCGCCGCGCAGGACCTCGAGGATCAGCGCCTCCTGACGGGCCACGGTCCAGCGTTGCACGGTGCGGGTGGTCACAGCACTCCCTCCTGCGCTCTCTTCGGCAATCGGGAGGCGCTCCTAAAGGCCTCTCTAAACGGTTGGCTCGGCGACGCTTGCACGCGCGGGGAGAGGGCTTCACGCGGGGGAGACGAATGCCGCGGGGCGCGCGCGCGTCAGCGGCCCGGATCGGCGGCAGCCGCCCAGGGATGGGGGTATAGTGCCGCCTTCGTGCAATCGAACCCAGGAGACCCCATGATCCGTCTCGCACGCCTTACGACCGCCTTCGCGGTGACCGCCCTCTTGATCCCCACCGTGACGTCGACCGCGGCCGCGCAAGACGCGCCGCTGCTGTTCGAGATCGAGGGTGAGAAGCCGAGCTATATCTTTGGCATGTTCCACCGGGCCTTCAAGGAGACCTCCGAGCTCCCCGCGGTCGTGGCCGAGAAGCTCGGCGGCGTGGACATGATCCTCGAGGAGAACAAGCAGCCCGATCGCGAGAAGCTGCAGAAGTACCTCATGATCCCCGAGGGCAAGACCCTCAAGGACGTGCTCCCCGAGGACCTCTACAAGGAGGTCGAGGCGCGCCTGCAGTCCAAGGGCTTCCCGATCCAACGCATGGCGACCTACCAGCCCTGGGTCATGGCCATGCAGCTCGTCGAGTTCGAGTTCATGCAGGAGATGCAGCAGGGCATTGGCCAGCCTGCGTCCCTGGCGAAGGTGATCGGCAACAAGCCCAAGGAGGGGCTCACCGACTTCGAGGAGTCCGCCGGCGCCTTCGCTGGCGCCGAAATGCCCGACCAGGTGCAGATCCTGCGCGACGTGCTCGGCAAGCTCAAGGAGTGGGACGAGGCCGGGGTCAAGCCCAACACCGACTGGATGAAGGCCTACGTCTCCGGCGACGCGGACAAGATCTACGAGGTCTGGAAGCAAGACATGACCGGCGAGAGCGACGCGCTCAACGAGACGCTGATCAACGCCGGCTACGGCGAGCAGATCGAGCGCCTGGCCAAGCGGATCGCCGAGAAGGTCAAGGCCGGTGACAAGAGCTACGGCGTCGTCGTCGGCTGCCACCTGCTCGGCGGGCCCGAGAGCCTGGTCAAGGCCCTCGAGGCCGAGGGGCTGAAGATCAAGCGCGTCGGCGGGTAACCGTCGTTTCTGCTGCGACCCTCGGAGGGGTGTTCGTCAGCGCCGTGCTCGCGGGCTCGGTGCTGCCGGCCCCCTCCGAACTCGTGATGGCCGGCGCGATCGGCGCCGGCCACGTCGACCCGCTGACCGCCGTGCTCGTGGCCACCCTGGGCAACGTGCTCGGCGCGGTGACCGTGTTCGCGATGGGCCGCGGGCTCGCGGCCGGGAGCACCCGCTGGAGCTGGCTCGGCAAGCGGCTCCCCGAGCGGAGCCCCACGCGAGAAGAGCAGCTGGGCCGCTACGGGCCGCCCCTGCTCCTGTTCGCCTGGGTGCCCCTCGTCGGCGACGCCCTGGTCCTCGCCGGCGGCGCCTGCGGGCTGCGCTGGTTGCCGTCCTTCGCCTGGATCGTGCTGGGCAAGCTCAGCCGCTACGCCGCGGTCGCCAACGCCGCCCAGGCTGCGGTAGCCTGAGGCCCATGAACGACACCCCCATGCTGCGCGGCACGCTCTCGGTGCACCCCCGCGGGTTCGGCTTCGTCCAGGGCGACGACGGGCGCAGCGCCTTCGTCCCGCCGCCGCTGCTGCGCGGGCACCTCGACGGCGACGGCGTCGTGGCCGAGCTGCGCGAGGAGGACGACGGCCGCTCGTCCTGCGCGTCGGTCGAGCGCACGTCGCGCTGGCGCCAGCGGCTGTGCGGCACCGTGCGCGAGGGCAAGCGCGGCCTGGAGCTGGTCCCCGACCCCGAGGTCGCCAACTCCCCCTGGCCGCTGGACGCGAAGCCCGCCCCCGCCGCCGGGAGCTGGGTCGTCGCCGAGCTCGACGGGGAGCGCGCGCGGCTGCTGCGCGCGATCCCGGAGGACGAGCGCGAGCTGACCCTGCTCCTCGAGCGCTGGGGGATCCGCCGCGAGCGGCCCGAGACGGCCCCCGAGCAGGAGGTCGCCTTCGAGGGCCGCCGCGACCTGCGCGAGGTGCCGACGCTGACCGTCGACTCCCCCAGCAGCAAGGACCTCGACGACGCGCTGAGCGCCTACCCCGCCGACGCCGAGGGCGCGGTGCGGGTCCTGATCTCGATCGCGGACGTCGACGCCTTCGTCGCCGAGGGCTCGCCCACCGACCTCGAGGCCCGCCGCCGGGGGACCACGGTCTACCTCCCGGGCCTGGTGGAGCCCATGCTCCCCCGCGGGCTGAGCGAAGACGCGCTGAGTCTGCTCCCCGACGTCGAGCGCAACACGCTGACCTGCGAGCTGCGGATCGACCCCGAGGGCCAGGTCACGGCCACCGACCTCTACGCCAGCCGGATCCGCAACCACGCGCGGCTGAGCTACGCCGCGGTGGCGGCCTTCCTCGACGAGGGCGACGCGGAGGAGGTCCCGGCTGCCGTCCACGAGACCTTGCGCTGGCTGCGCACGGCGGCCGCCCGGCTCAGCGCCGCGCGCGCGACCCGCGGCGGCGTGAACATGGTCCGCGAGGAGGCCCGGCTCGAGCTCGACGAGGCCGGGGAGGCGCTGGCGCTGACGCCCACCGTCGAGACCAGCGCCCACCGGCTGGTCGAGCGGCTGATGGTCGCCGCCAACGAAGCGGTCGGCCGCTGGCTCGTCGAGCGCGGGCTGCCCGGGGTCTACCGCGTCCACGACGAGCCCGGCGACGAGCAGGTCCTGGACCTGGCGACCTTCGCCCGGGGCTTCGGCTTCGAGGCCGCGTTTGGCCGCCGGCTGACCCCGATCGGGCTGCGCGCCTTCGAGGAGCAGTTCGAGCAGACGAGCTGCGCGCCGGCGATCCGCTCGGTCCTGCGGCGAGCCCTGGGCCCCGCCCGCTACACCACCGCCCCGGGCATGCACTTCGGGCTCGCGGCGCCGCTCTACGTGCACTTCACCTCGCCGATCCGGCGCTACCCCGACCTGCTCGTGCACCGCGTGGTCAAGCGCTACCTCTCCGGCGACCGCAGCCAGCAGGCCGAGGACCCGGCGCTCGAGGCGCTCTGCGTCGAGCTCAACGCGCTCACCTGGCGCGCGCGCAAGGCCGAGAACGCGCGCCGCAAGACCCTCGTCGCCCGCTACTTCGCCGAGCGCGCGGGCGAGCCGCACGTGGCCCACGTGGTCCTCGTGCGCCAGGGGCGCCTGATCGCCCAGCTGCAGGGGCTGGGGGTCGTGGGCGCCGTCGACTGGAGCGAGCTCCCGGGCAACGGCCGCTGCGCCATTGACGAGCGCACCCAGTCGGTCCGCGCCAGCGACGGCAGCCGCTGGTCGGTGGGCGACGCGCTGCAGGTCGAGATCGGCGAGGTCGACGTCGAGCGCGGCCAGGTCGGCCTGCGCCTGGTGGGGCGCGCCTGAGGATCCGGTGGACGAGCAGCTCCGCGGGCTGAGCCGCGGCGCGGGCGACCCCGAGCAGGAGGCGCGCTACCTGCGCTCCGCGCTGCGGGCCGGCGAGCTCGAGCGCGGCGAGGTGGAGCTCGCCGCCCACCTCGGCGACGCGGCGGCGCAGCGCGCCCTCGACCAGGGACCGCCCCCGCCCGAGCTGCACCGCTGGATCGCCGGCTTCCGCCGCTTCGGCCAGGCCCGCTTCGTGCGCATGCTCTGCGCGGCCCTGCGCGCCGCGACCCCCGAGGAGGGCGAGCGCCGCCAGGCCCTCGAGCGGATCCTCGAGGTGTGCGAGGCCTGGGCGCGAGAGCCCACCTCGGCGCACCAGGCCGCGGTGGAGGCCGTGATCGCCGAGCAGCTCACGCCCACGGTCCAGGAGACCGTGGCCCTGCGGCAGAACCCGGCCTCGTGGCAGGTGGTGGCGGCCGCGCAGACCGCGGCCCTCAACACGCGCCCGGGGTGGGAACCGGACGTGGCGATCCCCGTGCGGGTCGACCCGAGCGCCCCCGAGGCCGCGGAGATCCTGGCCAAGTTCACCAAGGCCGGCGCCTGCATGGAGTGGGCCACCCGCGACGGCCACACCCTGGCCGTGATCGCCGACTGCGGCTTCCTCGGCGCGGGCGGGATCGCCAAGGCGCTCGCCGCGCTCAGCCCGCTGGCGCCGCTGGAGATCCTGCCCCTCGCGCGTCCCTTCCGCGAGCGCGCCGCGCCGGCCCTGTTCGCCGCGCGCCTGGCCGGCGAGGCCACCGTCCGCGCGGCGATCGAGGCGGCCCTCGCCCCGGACCTCAGCCTGGGGGAGGAGTGAACAGGCCCCCCAGGTCAGCCGTCAGGCCCCCTGGGAGCCCAGTCAACCTGGCGCAATCCCAGCGTTCGCGTATCGTGCGTGCGCGGGCTCGCAACGGGCCCTCAGACCCAAGCTATCGGAGGAGAGCATGAAGTCGTCGATGCGAATCCTGGCCCTGCTCACCGCCTGCGCGCTCTCCGTGTGGGCTCAGGAGGATCGCGCGCCGGGAATCTACGCGCGGATTCAGACCAACCACGGCGTGATGGTCGCCAAGCTCGACCACGAGCTCGCCCCCAACACGGTGGGCAACTTCGTGGGCCTCGCCGAGGGGACCCTCGAGTTCACCGACGCCAAGACCCGGAAGAAGGTCAAGCGGCCCTTCTACGACGGGCTGACCTTTCACCGGGTGATCGACGGGTTCATGATCCAGGGCGGCGACCCCAACGGCGACGGCCTCGGCGGACCCGGCTACAGCTTCCCCGACGAGTTCCACCCCAAGCTGCGCCACCGCGGGCCCGGGATCCTCTCCATGGCCAACGCTGGCCCGCACACCAACGGCAGCCAGTTCTTCATAACCCTCGGCGACACGTCGCACCTCGACGACAAGCACTCGGTGTTCGGCAAGGTGGTCGAGGGCCTCGACGTGCTGAAGACGATCGGCAAGCTCGAGACGGGCGCCCGCGACAAGCCGACCCAGCCGGTGGTCATGACCAAGGTCACCATCGAGCGCGTGGGCGAGGCTGCGCAGAACTGGAAGCCCGGCAAGCCCGAGCCCCCCGAGCCCGAGGGCGAAGTCGACGAGCGCAAGATCCCCGACGCCGACCAGGAGGAGCGCCCCTCGGTCCGCGTGCAGATCCTCTGCGTGCACTACAAGGGCGCGATCAACTCCTGGCCCTGGATCCAGCGCAGCAAGGAGGACGCGCGCAAGATCGCCGAGCGGCTGGTCAAGCTCGCGCGGCTCAAGGGGGCCAACCCCAAGGAGCTCGCCCAGACCTACAGCGACTTGCCCGCGCAGACCTACCCGCTGTTCAAGGGGCGGGTCGACCCCTCCTTCGACCCGGCCTTCAAGCTCAAGACCGGCCAGGTCTCCGATCCGATCGACACCCCCTACGGGGTGATGGTCTTCGCCGGCATGTAGACCGGGCCGACCGCGCCCGAGGGGCTGTGTTGAAGGTCCTGCACCTGTTCTCGAACCACAAGATCACCGGGCCAGCGGAGCTGGCCCTGGAGACGGCGCGTGCCCTGCGCGGTCAAGACGTCGACGCGCTGTTCTACTCCAGCGACGTGCGCAAGACGAAGTACCGCGACCGCTGGCTGCAGCTCCTCGCCGAAGAGCGCGGGCTGCCCGCGCCCCCGCTGGCCGGGGTCCAGCTGGGCAAGCACTACTCGCCGCTGCGCGCGCTGATCGACGTGCGCCGGCTGGCGCGCTACCTGCGCGAGACCCCGCCGGCGGTGGTCCACTGCCACCTGCCCAACGACCACCTGCTCGCTGGCTACGCCGTGCGCAAGGCGGGGGGCTCGATCCCGATCGTGCGCAGCCTCTACGACGGCGAGCCCCCCGAGCCGACCCGCCGCACGCGCAAGACGCTGGGGACCATGACCGACCGCCTGGTGTGCCTCAGCGGATCGGTGGCGGATGCGCTCCGGGCGCGGTCCGCCGACTACGGGCTCGACCCCGCGAAGGTCACGACCCTCGCCCCGCCGATCGACGTCGAGCGCTTCGACCCGGGGCGCGGCGTGCCCACCCGACGGGAGGCCCTCGGCGTCCCCGCCGACGCGTTCTGCCTGGGGATCGTGGCGCGGATGCAGACCCACCGCCGGTTCGAGCTCCTGCTCGAGGCGATGCAGGTCGCGCAGCAGACGCTGCCCCAGCTGCACCTGGTGATCGTGGGCCGCGGCACCAACCAGGAGACCGTGGCCCGCGGGCCGGTTCAGGAGCTGGGGCTCGCCGACCGCGTGCACTTCGCGGGCTACGTCTCGGGCGAAGACTACGTGGGGACCTTGGCCAGCTTCGACGCCAAGCTGTTCCTCGTCCCCGGCTCCGACGGCACCTGTCGGGCCGTGCGCGAAGCGCTAGCCATGGGCAAGCCCGCGATCACGACCCGCCGCGGCATGCTCCCCGAGCTGATCCGCGAGGGCGAGACCGGGCTCTTGATCGACGAGACCGTGGAGAGCATGGTCGACGCCTTCGCCCAGCTCGCCAACGACCCCGAGCGCACCCGGCGGATGAGCGCCGCCGCCCGCGCGGACGCGGTCGAGCGCTTCTCCTTCGCCCGCTACGCGCGCGAGCTGAGCGCGCTCTACCAGGAGCTCGGCGCGCGCTGAGCGCCTACTCCTTCTCGGCGCTCTGCTTGGGCCGCTTGGGCGGCTCGAGCTTGCCGGGGCGCGTGCGCGGCTTGCTGTAGGGCGGCTCGAACAACCCCTTGTCGACCTGGGGCTTGATCGCCAGGTAGCCGGGGCTGGCCTCGACCCCCTTCAGCTGCTCGGTGAGGGGCAGGTAGAGCCCGGGGAACGGGTCGGCCTCGACCGACAGCCACTGGACCGCGCAGTCGGCCATCAGCACGTTCCAGCCGTCGGCGTGGTTCCCGGCGAGGGCCGTGTTCTCCGCGCCCTTCTGGTTGACCGCGCGGTCGGCGCCGAGGAGCGCCGTCGAGCGCACGTTTCTGTTCATGCCCTTGCGCGTCCAGCCGTAGCTCAGCTCGGTGGTCTCGTCGAGGGTCGGCGCGCTCTCGTCACCGATCGGGGACCGGTCTCGGACCGCCGGATCACCGCGCTTCCCGCCCCAATTCCAAGTCCGGGCGTCCTCGGGGAACGGCGTCTCGTTGGGCGCGTCGTAGGACTCCGGGCACACGAACACCTCGGGGTTGTCGAGGTAGCCGAAGGTGAGCAGGGTCAGCATGTAGCGCGGGACATGGTTCGTGTTCACCCGTCCGTCGAGCTCGGTCAGCTTGCCCACGTGCGGGAAGAAGCGCTTGTCGTCGGAGTACATTACCGACGCCAGCCCCAGCTGGCGCAGGTTGTTGGCGCACTTCGTCTTCTTGGCGCGGTCGGCCTGGGCGCTCTGCACCAGCGGCGCGAGCAAGAGCAGCACGGCGAGGGCCGCGGACGCAGCGATTCGATTCAACATGAGTGCCTCCGGGAGTGACGTGGACGACGGCGTCCACACGAAGCTCGCCGCGACCGACTCCGGCCGCGGCGAACGCTGTGAGTCGACCTCTCCGCCTAGCGGCGGCGAGTGGTCTTCTTCTTCGCCTTCTTCTTGGCGGTCTTCTTCTTCGCCTTCTTCTTGGCGGTCTTCTTCTTCGCCTTCTTGGCGGTCTTCTTCTTCGCCTTCTTGGCGGTCTTCTTCTTCGCCTTCTTCTTGGCGGTCTTCTTCTTCGCCGTCTTCTTGGCGGTCTTCTTCTTCGCCGTCTTCTTGGCGGTCTTCTTCTTCGCCGTCTTC
>Ga0070726_10005026_pt1 | contig 10247 bp, 6 predicted proteins | sample tdAd471_FD_67275 | JGI IMG/M metagenome (GOLD analysis project Ga0070726, IMG submission 67275) | Marine sediment microbial communities from the Atlantic coast under amendment with organic carbon and nitrate - tdAd47.1 | ecosystem: Environmental > Aquatic > Marine > Coastal > Sediment | place...
AAAGACCGTCGCCATATCGGCGGCGATCGAGTCGGCCCACGCGTAACCGTAGTACCCAGCGTCGTAGCCCGCGAGGTGGCCCCAGTAGGCGCTGAAGTTGGTGCCATTGGGGACGGGGAGGAAGACCTCCGAGAAGGTGTCGTTCACGACGCGCCCGACGTCCTTGTACCGCCCGGCTTTGTGGCTGCGCATGTCGCCGAGCGCGAGCGCCATCTGTCGGCGGTACGCGGTCGCGACTGTCGCGAGCTCGGCGGCCTCCATCGCTTCAAGCGTCGAGGCGGGGACCTTCTTGCTCGGGTCGCGCCAGTCCGCCGCGAACCGGTTGAGCACCTCGGGGTCGCGCACCCAATTCTCGAGCATCTGCGACGGGGCCTCGACGAAGTCGCGCGGCACGCCGGTGCCGGAGTAACGCGAATGATCCGCTGTCGTCAGCATCGTGTGCAGCGCGTGCCCGAGCTCGTGGAAGTACGTCTCGACCTCGCCGAACGCGAGGAGAGACGGGCGGTCGCCGCTGGGCGAGGGGAAGTTGCACACCAGGGCGCAGACGGGACGCTGGTACTCGCCGGACGCGAGACGCTTGCCGCCGATGATGGGGAACTGCGCGTAGTGCCCGTACTTGTTCGCGCGGGGGTAGAGGTCGAGGTACATCAGCCCGAGCGGTTGCCCGCTCTCGCTGTCCGAGCACAGCCAGAGCTGGAGGCTGTCGTCCCACTTCTGCGGAGGCGTCACGGGCTCGAACGTGAGCCCGAAGACCTCGCCGTAGACGCCGAACGCGCCGGCGATGACACTCTCGAGCGGGAAGTACTTCCGTAGCGCCTCGGTGTCGATGGAGTACTCGTCCTTGAGGAGCTTGTTGGAGTAGTAGCGCCAGTCCCAGATATTGATCTGCGCGTTGGGGTCCCCGGTGTCGCTGACCTTCATCGCGCGGAACGCGTCCATCTCCTCGCTGAACTTCTTCTGCATCCCGCCCGTGAGGTCGATCAAGAAGTTCTCGGCGTTCGCGCCGGAGCCCGCCATGCGCGTCTCGGTGCGGTAATCCGCCCACGAGGAGTACCCGAGCAGCTGCCCGATCTCATCACGCAGCCGCACCATCTCGTTGAGAAGGGGGGCGTTCTTCTCCTGGTTCACGGAGTAGCGCGCGATCTTCATCTTCTTGCGCGTGGCCACATTGCTGGCGTTGGTCATCACCGTGACGAACTGCGGGGTGACGGTCGCCTTCACGTTGAAGGTCCCGTCGCCGGCGTCCCACTGGCTGAGGAAGTTCTCAGGCACGCCGGCGAGTTCTTCGCGCGTGAAGTTCACGCTGACGTCGGCCGCCGAGTTGTTGGCGCCGAACTCGGTCGTGACCCCCGTGAGCTCCTTCTGGAGCGCAGCGACACGGTCGCGCGTCGTCTTGTCGAGGTGCATCCCGGCCCGCTTGTAGTCGAGCATCGTGTCGGTGTAGAGCTTGAGGTCCTCGCCGGTGAGGGGCTCGACGGCGCCCTCCGCGAGGCGCTCGCTGAACGCGACGCACGCGCGGTACACGTCCTCGCGGTACTGCGTCTCGACGCCCCAGTCCGACATCGCGACGGTCGAGGCGCGACCCGCGTCGCGCAGCGCAGCCGACGGGCTCGTCTCGCGGATCAGGTAGTGGCGGCTCAGCGTGCTGCCGATCTCGTGGCTCACGTCGTCGAGCGCCCGGATGGTGTTATTGAACGTCGTCTGCTCCGGGCGCAGCGCGCCGATCGCGTCGAGGCGACGGTCCGCGTCGTTCATCGCGAACTGCGACGAGGCCTCGATCTGCGACGCGGTCGTCTCGTACGTCGGGAGTTCGAGGATCGTGCCGAATCGCTCGGCTCGCTCCGCGACCTCTTCCGCGCTGATCGGCGTGAGGTTCGCCGCCTCGGTTCGGGCGACGGGCGCCTCGGAATCGTCGCCCGCGTCGCTCGTCCGCTCGCTCGTGGCGCAGCCGGCGCCGAGGGCGAGGGCGGCCGCGGTCATCAGAATCGCTCTCTTCACAGCGTGTCTCCTTGCAGGGATCTAAACCTGAACGCACAGAGAATACCGCGACCGCACGGTGCGCTCAGCCCCGCCACGCTAGCCTGCCCGCATGACCCTCTACCGCCTTCTCGTCTTCGGCCCGCTCCTGACCGCGCTCGCAGGCTGCCTCGGGGCGCAAGACCGCGCCTCACTCGCGACGCTCGAGGGCGAGGCCCGCCTCCCCTCGCTCGGATCGCCCGTGCGCGTCGAGCGCGACAGCGTTGGCGCCACCCGGTATCTCGCTTCAAACCAGCTCGACGCCGCACGCGCCCAGGGCTACGTCCACGCGCAGGAGCGATTCGCGCAAATGGACACGTTCCGGCGCGCCGCGTCGGGGCGCCTCGCCGAGCTGATCGGTCCCGCGGTCGTCGCGATCGACACGAGTGCGCGAGAGACGGGCTTCCACCTCGCCGCCCAGCGCGCGCTCGACGCCCTCCCTCCGCGCCACCGCGCGCTTCTCGACGCCTACACCGAAGGGGTCAACAGCGGGCTCGCCGCGATGGGGGGGCCGCCGCCCGAGCACCGCATCCTCGGCGTGACGCCGCAGCCGTGGGAACCCATCGACTCTGTCTCCGTCGCGTATGCGTTCTCGGCCGCGCTGCTGACGGGCTCGTACGACGAGATCCGCATCGACGGCATCGAGAAGGCGTACGCCGACGACCCGGACACGCTCGCGTTCCTGCTGCCCGTCACGACGCGCTTCGACACCCTCGCTGACGGCTCGACCGACTACACGCCGCTCGCGGTCCCTCCCGCGTCCGAGCCCGCGGATCCCGACGACGGGCCGCTCGTTGATCCCGCCCCGCCCCTGGGGTCGAACAACTTCGCGGTCTCGGGCGCCCACACCTCGGACGGGCGAGCGATCCTCGCCGGCGACATGCACCTCTCGCTCACCATGCCTTCCATCTGGCGCCACGAGCACATCGTGTTCGGCGACCGCTTCGCCGTGGGCGTCGCGCTCCCGGGCGTGCCGGGCATTGTCGCGGGGAGCAACGGGCACATCGCGTGGGCGTTCACGAACGTCACGGGAGACTTTTCCGACTTCGCGACGCTCGAGATCAACCCCGAGAACGCGGACGAATACAAAACGCCGACGGGCTGGCAGGCGATCGACGAACGCACCGAGGTCATCAACGTCCGAGGCGGGCGCCCACGAAACGTGACCGTCCGGACCACCTCGTGGGGCCCGATCGTGAGCGAGGATTCCGACGGGAACCCGCTCGCCCTCCGCCGCACTGACATCGCCCCCGAGCCGATCAACTTCGCGCTGCTCGATTTTGTGAACGCGTCCACACTCGAAGAGGGCGTGGAGATCGCGCGGGGGTGGCGCGGCCCGCCGCAGAACGTGCTCATCGCCGACTCACGCGGTCGTATCGCGTGGGCGATGAGCGGGTACCTCCCCGCGCGCAAGGGCGCGACGGGGCGCGCCCCTCTGGACCTCGCCGCGGGGCAGGGGTGGGTGGGCGAGCTCCCGCCGGACCAGCGCCCGACAATCATCGACCCGCAGGGCGGCTTGCTCGCGACCGCGAACAACCGCACCGTCACCGCGGGCGTCGCGCCTCTCATCGGGACGCAGTGGGACCTCGGCGCCCGCGCGTCGCGCATCCACGAGATGCTGCGCTCGCACGGCTCGTCGCTCAGCGAAGAGGACCTGCTGGCGATCCAGCTCGACACGAAGGTCGACGTTTACGCGGCGTTCGTGCCGCACATCCTCGAGGCGATCGACGTTGACGACCCGAGCAAGCGCCTACGCTACGCCCGCGCGATTGTCGCGCGTTGGAACGGGCACGCCGACGCCGACAGCCGCGAGTACCGCCTCGTGCGATGGGCGTCTCGTCGCGTGATACACGCGGCGATGGCCCCGTTCTACGCACGCATCGTCGAGACCGAGCCGATGTGGCCCCGCGGCACGGCGCACGAATACGTAGAGCCCGCGCTCCGCCTCTTAGAAGAACAGCCACTTTCACGATTGCCCCGGGGCGCGGATTCATGGCGCGAGTTAATCCGCCTCGCTGTGGAGCACGCACTCGACGACATCGCCAAGAGCGATGACCCGCGCGTCGAGATCCCGTGGGGCGAACGCATCCCGCTGCGCATGGCGCACCCGCTCTCCGGTGCGCTCCAGTGGCTCGCGCCGAAGCTCGACATGCCCAGCCACGCCCAGCACGGGGACGTGCTAGCGGTCCGCGTCGCGACGCCGACTATCGGCGCCAGCCAGCGGATGGTCGTCAGCCCGGGGCGCGAGCGCGATGCGATCTTCCACATGCCCGGCGGGCAGAGCGGGCACCCGATGTCGCCGCACTACCGCGCCGGTCACGAGGCGTGGCGGGACGGCAGCGCCACGCCCCTGCTCCCCGGCCCGACGGCGCACCGCCTGACGCTCAGCCCTGCGCCGTAAGGGCCGCAGCGCGTACCATGGTCTCGTTCGATCCGAGAGACAAGACGCGCCCGTGCGCCCGTTCGATTGGAGAGCCCCATGGCCGGTAAGTACGAGATCAAGAAGACCAGCGACGACCAGTTCATGTTCAACCTGAAGGCTGGCAACGGGGAGATCATCCTCACCAGCGAGCGCTACACCGCCAAGGCGAGCGCCGAGAACGGCATCCGCTCCGTGCAGGAAAACTCCCAGAAGGACGAGCGGTTCGACCGCCTCGAGTCCAAGTCCGGGCAGCCCTACTTCAATCTGAAGGCGGGCAACGGCGAGATCATCGGGACGAGCGAGATGTACTCGTCCGAGGCCGCGCGCGACAACGGGATCGCCTCCGTCAAGACGAACGGCCCGACCACGACCATCGACGATCAGGCCTGAGTCTCAGCGCGGGTCTGACGTTAGCGCCGCGCGGATGGTCCGCTCGGTCTCTGCTTCGAGAAGATCCGCGGCAAACCGCATCGCTTCCTCCGCCGGCGCGCCGGGCGGGGTGATCGCCCGGTAGGCCTGGATGCCGGCGGCGGCCGCGGCCGCGTCGGCGCCGTCGCCGAGCGCGCCGACGAGGGCGATCGGCATCGCGCCCGCGTCCCGCGCCGCCGTAGCGACCGCGTGCACGAGCTTGCCGCTTGTCGTCGTGGAATCGAGCCGCCCCTCGCCCGTGAGCACGATGTCCGCCTGGCGCGCGCGCGACGCGAACCGCACCGCTTCGAGCACCAGCCCCGCCCCGGGTTGGATGGTCGCGTCGAGCATCGCCGAGAGCCCGAACCCGAGCCCGCCCGCCGCGCCGGCCCCCGGCGATTCGGGGTCGGCGCTCAGCCCCGCTTGTGCGCACCGCGCCGCGAGCGTGGCGAGCCCGCTTTCTAGAAGCTCGATCTGCTCCGGCGACGCGCCTTTTTGCGGGCCGAACACGCGGGCCGCGCCGCCGGGCCCGAGCAGCGGGATCCCCACGTCCGCCGCGACGGTGACCCGGACATGATCGAGACGATCGTCGCGCGTGTTGACGGCGAGGTGCGCGAGGCGGGCGAGGTCGTCGCCGACGGGGTGCGGGCGATCGGGGGAGGTGAGCGGGCGCCCGGCGCTGTCGGTCAGACGGACCCCGAGCGCGCGCGCCACGCCGAGGCCGCCGTCGATCGTCGCCGACCCGCCCAGCCCGACGATGATCCGCCCGCACCCCGCGTCGAGCGCATGAGAGATGAGTTCGCCCAGCCCGAACGTGGTCGTGCGGGCCGGGTTGCGCTGGCCAGCCGGGACGAGCGCGAGCCCGGTGCACGTGGCGGCTTCCAGCACGGCGGTCTTCCAGGGCTGGAGCGGCTTTGGGCTGCGCGCCAGCGCCCCCGAGGGGAGATCGAGCGCGGTCTCGACCGCGCGGCGGGCGACCTGCCCCACCGGGACGTCCGCGCGCTCGGGCGCCTGCCCGCTCAGCACGCCCCACTCGGCGTCCACCGGTTCACCCAGCGGGCCGGTGACGCGGTCGGTTCGGAGTTCGCCGCCTGTGGCGCCCACGAGCGCGCGCACGAAGCCGTCGCCCCCGTCAGCGACGGGGCAGAGGTCGGTGAAGATCGCGGCGCCGAGACGGCGCGCCGCGTTCTGCACGCCGCGCTGCATCGCGGCCGCGGCCGCGTCGGCGGTCAGCGATTCCTTAAAAGCCCCCGGCGCGATCAGCACCCTGAGGAAGTGGCGCCCGTCGCGCCCGGGTCGGACGCGGACCGTCGGTGTCGCGCCGGGCCCACGGGCGAGGGCCTGCTGCTGGCGCTCGTCGCTCACGCGCCGGACTCGAATTCCTTCAGGAACCCGAGGAACTCGCGCCGGTGTTCCTGCTCGTCCGCGAGGATCGTGATCGCGAGGTCCTCCGTCGCGGGGTCAACGCCGCCCGCGAGCTCGATCACTTTCTCGTAGCCCTCGATCGCGGCTTCCTCTGCTGCGATCACGCCCTTGATGACGCTGAGCACGTCGGTCGTCTCGCTCGGGGGCTGGAGCATCGTTTGGGTCCACGTAAGGGCCTGGGACCCCGGGACGAGCCCGCCGAGCACCTTGATGCGCTTCGCGATGAGCTGCGCATGGCCCAGCTCCTCCTGGATGTCCTCTTCGAGGGAGTTCTTGATGTGCTTGGCGCGCATGCCGTCGAGGTTCACGGAATTCGCGATGTAGCTCGCGACGGTCTCGATCTCGCCGTTGTAGGAGGTGACGAGCGCATCGATGATCGCGGCGTTCTGAGCTTCGGTAGCGGGCATGAGAGTCTCCTAGAGAGCGTGTGAGATCGGATCCTAGGCAGAGAGATAGATGGTTTTCCCGGCGTCCTCGTCGCGCTCGCCCAGCGCGCACTTCGCGATGAGGTCGGCGACCTCGTCGGGGTCGAGCGTCTGTGTGGCGGGGAGCGCGTCCTCTGGAAAGAGCGCCCGGAGCATGCCGGTCTCGATCGCCCCGGGCGCGACGGTGAAGCCCCGCACGCCGTGGGAGCGCCCCTCGTTCTCGATCGATCGGGTGAAGCTGTCGATGGCGCACTTGGAGGCGGCGTACGCGAAGAACCCGGGGAAGGGGTCCTTCACCGCGACCGACGCCACGTTGACGATCCGCCCGGCGCCCGCGGCGACCATAAGAGGGAACCCCGCGGCGATCAGCGCGCCGGGCCCGACGGTGTTCACGGCGAGCACCTCGCGGAGCATCTCGGCGGTAGTCTCGCCGATGGGAACAAGCGGGGCGGTTCCTGCGTTATTGATAATGGAATCGAGGCGCCCGAACTCCGAGTAGGTCCGCGCGACGAGGTCCTCGGCGGCGCCCGGCGTGGCGAGATCCGTCGGGACGATCAGCGGGGGCTCACCGGCGCACGCCTCGGCGGTCTCGCGGAGCGCGTCTGCCCGGCGTCCGGCTAGCGCGACGCGCCAGCCCCGCTCGCTGAGCCGCACCGCGACGCGACGCCCAACGCCCGAGCCGGCGCCTGTGACGATCGCGACAGGATTGGCCGCGGCTTTGACGGCGGGGTGGTCAGAACGGGTGGGTTCGCTCATGGAGGGATCCTCCGGGGGCCGATGTGCGATAAGGTGAGCGACGTCGCCCGCCCCGCGACAGGTCAGAGTAGGCGCTCTGAAAGGGCCCGTGCATGACGACGACCGCGAAGCCACCCACGAGCGGGACCGAACTCCAGGGGACCCTGACCACGCGCTATGGCGCTGCGGCTCCTCGCAGCATGACCAAGATCCTTGCGACTCTCGGGCCCAGCACTGACGCGCGCGAGATCATCCGCAAACTGGTGGACTCGGGCGCCTCGATGTTCCGCCTGAACTTCTCGCACGGGAGCTTCAAGGACCACGCCCAGCGTCTCGGCGCCGTGCGCGCGGTCGCCGAGGAGATGTCCCGCGCGATCGCGGTCGTCGGCGACCTCCCCGGCCCCAAGATCCGCGTCACCCGCGTGCCCGACGGCGGGATCCACGTCGAGGCCGGCTCCGACATCCTCTTCCGCGCCGGCGTGGACGAGGCGATCCCCGGCGATCCGCCTGTCTTCGGCTGCACCTACGAGAAACTCATCGACGAGGCGGAGCCCGGGCACCGCGTCCTGATCAACGACGGCGCGATCCGCGCGCTCGTGGTCGAGCGCGAGGAGAGCCCGGAAGGCCCGCGTCTGCGCTGCCGCATCACGACCGGCGGGCTGGTGTCGAGCTCCAAGGGTGTGAACCTCCCCGACAGCGAGATCAGCGCCCCCGCGATCACCGAGCGCGACTGGGAATGCGTGCGATGGGCCGTCAAGCACGGTCTTGATTACCTCGCGCTCTCCTTCGTCCGGCGCGCCGACGAGGTCATCGAGCTCAAACGGGGGATCGCCGAGCTCTCGGGGATCAACCCCGACGAGGCGGCCCACGGCGACGCGCCGCGCAGCGAGATGACCCCGGTGATCGCGAAGATCGAAAAGCCCCAGGCGGTCGAGCGGATCGAAGAGATCGTCGAAGTCGCCGACGGGATCATGGTCGCGCGCGGCGACCTGGGAGTCGAGATGGAACTCCCGCTCGTCCCGATCATCCAGAAGCGGATCGTCGCGGCGGCGCACCTGCACGGCACGCCCTGCATCATCGCGACGCAGATGCTCGAGTCGATGATCGAAAACCCGTCGCCCACGCGGGCCGAGGTGAGCGACGTCGCGAACGCGATCCTCGACGGCGCCGACGCGGTGATGCTCTCGGGCGAGACGGCCGTCGGCAAGCACCCCGCGCTGGCGGTGGATCAGATGCGCCGTGTGGCGCTCGCGACGGAAGAAGAACGACGCCGGCTCCCCGGGCGCTCCACGCCCCCGGCGCGCCTGCAGGAATCCCAGCACCGCCTCTCGGCGCTCGCGCACGGCGTGTGGCACGTCGCCAACGACATCGGCGCGAAGGTCGTCGTGTGCTGGTCGCAGACCGGGCGTTCGGCGCAGCTGCTCTCGCAGATGGGGATGCGCGTGCCGATCATCGCGTTCAGCTCGGACCGGCGCGCCACGCGTCGGATGGCGCTGCTCGGCGGGGTGATCCCGGGCTACGAGCCCGAGCCCCCGCTGCACCGCTCGGACTTCGCGGCGCTCATCGACCGCACGCTGCTCTCAAGCGGGCTCGCCAAGCCGGGCGACCGCGTCGTGGCGCTCTCGGGCAAGCCGTTCGGGATCGCGGGCGTCGAGAACACGATCACCGTGCAGGTGCTCGGGTCCGCCTCGCCGTCGTGAGGGTTACTCGGGCACGCTGAGTGTCCGGTTGAGACGCTCGGCTCCCTCGGCCTCGATCACCGACAACCGCACGAACTGCCCCGCCAGCTCGCTTGCTGCGCCCGGGTACCGGAACTGACGCACCGCGGACTCGCCTGGCGGGAGCGTGCTGACGGGCGCTTGCTGGCGCGCGTGCCCGGGCGCCATCGAGGCGATCGTCAGCGTGACGGGCTCGTCCCCGAGGTTGGTGACGATCGCGACCACGATGACGTCCGTCGTGTTGTGCAGGCGGACGCCGCCTTCGAGCGAGAGGTCGGCGATGCCGATGTCGATCGTGGGCTCGATCGTCAGGCGAGTGGTCTCTCGCGCGATGTTGAGTTCTGCTTCGACGGTGACGGTGTGGGCGCCCGCTTCCTCGGCAATCCCCAGCGAGATCTCGAAGGGGATGCGGATCGTCTGCCCGGGCGCCATCGTCAGCGGCTGCACGCTGGGGGCGAGGCGCCAGTGCTCGGGGCCGGTCAGGCGCACCCGACCGCTGACGTTCTCATCCCACGGGTTGGTCAGCACCAGCTCGAGCTCGCGGCGCGCGCCGGCTGAGACAATGAACGACGGCTCGATCTCCGCCGCGGACTGGAAGAGGAGAAGCTCGGTGTTGACGCCCTCGATGAAGACGGGGTCGGGACCGAGCGCCACGCGGTGGCGCCCGCCGGACTGCTCGACCGGGAGCTCGTTGCCGAAGAGATCGAACGCGCGGACCGGGCCCGCGCCGAGGTACGCGTGGAGCACCGCCTCGCTCGGGTCCGCGTACTCGTTCCAGAGCGCGAGCGCGTCCCCGCGGGGGCCGGCGAGGATCAGCGCGTGCGCGCCGGCGGGCATGGGCAGGCGCCCGGCGACGCTGCGCCCGTGCAGGTGTGTCGCGAGCGAGCGGAGCGCGCCCAGCTCGGGTAGGGGGCGCGGGGAGGGGCGGCGCTCGCCGGACCACGTCCACGGCGGGCGGAACGCGAGCCGATCGACGGGGGCGCCCCACGCGTGGAGGGTCCGGATCGCGAGCTGGCGGACGAGCGTGCGGGGATCGGCTTCGGTGTAGGGCGCGATCAGCAGGGTGAGATCGGAGTCCGGGGCCGACGCGCGCCACGC
>Ga0070726_10005027_pt1 | contig 10246 bp, 7 predicted proteins | sample tdAd471_FD_67275 | JGI IMG/M metagenome (GOLD analysis project Ga0070726, IMG submission 67275) | Marine sediment microbial communities from the Atlantic coast under amendment with organic carbon and nitrate - tdAd47.1 | ecosystem: Environmental > Aquatic > Marine > Coastal > Sediment | place...
CTGCTGCGGATCGGGGGCGTTGTGCTCCTGATGTCACAGCAAACGCTGACTGCCGTTTCGATTGTCGAGCAAAGGGTCCTGTGGAGCAGAACTTACGCGACTCGCTACAGCGAACAACCGGCATTCCGTCTGGCAACAGCTCGGTTGTTCAAAGACTTTGCACGGGAGTTTCGGAGGAGCTGGTTGTACACGAACCGCGGTTTTCGAATCTGTGGTTTCGATCAGAATCATTTGTGCATCCAGTCCAGTGCGGGGCTCGAAGTGCTCGATCTGGGAACAGGCTGGCTGGACTGGAAGTTGTCCCGTACCGAACTCGCCGAGACCGCCTTTGCCACTCAATCTGCCGTGCATCCCTCGCTCGCATTCGCCACGGCGGGAGTTGCTCTGCACCTGGCAGACGGGCGGATGATGCGTTCCGCGCTCGCGCCAGATGATCTGAGGAACACCATCACGACGTTCGCTGATCAGGTTGTGGTCTGGCGAACAGGAGATGGGCCGGAGGATGACGTCGAACTGGTGTGGATCGATGGCGCTGACGGCGCGGAGACTCAGAGAGTTCGGCTCGCGGGAGCGGAGTCATTCCAGTTCCTGGATCAGTGCACACTCGCGGCCGTGTCGGAAGAGGAGCGTCTTCAGACGGTGAACCTGAAGTCCGGGTCGTCACAGACCATTTCTTTCGACGACCCCGACTCGTCCCCGGTACCCGCATCGATTTCTGAGACTCCGAACGATGACCGTCCCCCAGATGGACCGCAACGTCCTCGCGATTTCCCACGCTGGTCCCCGGAACGTGTCCTGATCTTTCGTGATGCTCAGCATTACTATGCGGTGAATCGTCGCGACGCTGCGTCTCCGCAGATGCCTCACGTGACGGGGCATCATCTCACAGAAGTGGAGGGTCAGTTGCGCGCCTTTGATCGCGTTTCCGGAGAACTGAAGTGGACGTACGATATCCCGGACACCGCCGCAGTGACGTTTGATCGCCCGCTCATGCCCATGCTGATGCTGATCCGGATGAGACGTGGAGAGCGCGGACCCGCTGCTCTGGTTCAGCAACTGCATCAGCTGTCATTTCAGGCGCTCGCAAAGTCCACGGGGGAATTGAAGTTCGAGCATCGGACCAGCTCGCGCCACCCGGTGCCGGTCCTGCAGATCGATGCGCGCCCGAACAAGGTTGTGGACGTGGAGGCCTTCGGCAGTCGAGTCCGATTTGTGCCTCAGTGATCAAACACAACTACTGAAAACATCATGCACCAGACAGGAGTTTCTCCTTGATCCCCGCGCAGATCATCGCATCCAAACGCGATGGCCATTCGCTGACTGCTGAAGAAATCTCCTGGCTGGTTCAGCAGTACGCGGCTGACGAGATTCCCGAATACCAGATGGCGGCCTTCGCCATGGCCACATTTCTGAACGGGATGGATCGCGAGGAGGTGGAGGCGCTCACAACGGCGATGTTGAAATCTGGTACGCGGCTGCAGTGGCCCGACGACGACGTCTGCCGTGTCGACAAACACTCCACGGGAGGAGTCGGAGACAAGACGTCCATCATACTTGCACCTCTGCTCGCCGAATGCGGTCTTCAGGTTCCGATGCTGTCGGGACGCGGGCTCGGACCCACCGGAGGTACCCTGGATAAACTGGAGTCGATTGACGGGTTCCGTACGGATCTCAGCCTTTCGGAGATCACTTCGCTGACACGAGACATCGGCTGTGTGATCACCGGGACAACGGCAGAACTCGCACCGGCAGATCGAAAGCTGTATGCCCTGCGTGATGTCACCGGAACGGTGCCTTCCATTCCGCTGATCACCGCAAGCATCCTCAGCAAGAAACTCGCTGAGTCACTCGATGCGCTCGTTCTGGATGTGAAATTCGGGAGCGGTGCGTTTATGAAATCTCAGACGCGAGCCACGGAACTGGCTCGGTCACTGGTGGAGGTCGGAACGAAGCTGGGCGTTCCCACAACGGCGCTCCTGACGGATATGAATCAACCGCTGGGCAACATGTGCGGCAACGCGGTTGAGATTCGGGAGTGTGTCGATGTATTGAAGGGCGGTGGACCTGGTGATCTGCTGGACCTCACGCTGCAGCTTGCTGCCGAACTGATGACTTCAGCAGGAATCGCCTCCGACCGATCTTTTGCACGTGAGTTGGCGGCCTCCCGGCTGACGAACGGGTCCGCCTGGGAACGCCTTTGCCGCATGGTGCGAGCTCAGGGTGGGAACCTGAATCTCGATCTGAAGATCGCACCGGCCCGTGAAGTCGCAGCAACGACAGATGGCTACGTCACCGCCATCGATACCGAAGCACTCGGCTATCTGGTCATCGCGATGGGAGGCGGTCGCAGAAAGCTGGGAGACGCCATCGATCACAGTGTCGGTGTCGAACTGCATGTCCGGGTGGGTGATCGATTGGAGCGCGGACAGCCGTGGGCCTGTCTGTATCACGCATCTGCCGATGAGTTTCTGAGCCCACTGCGCGATGTCCTGACGATTTCCGACGAACCCGTCGCCCCACTGCGACTCGTCCACGACCGTATCACAGTCTGACAGACTGATCCCCCGACAACCGGTTTGCACGATGCGCGTGCGCTGCTCTCACGGTTGTTGCTCCCACGACCCACCACGGTTTGCCCCGATAGGTCCTCACGATGCAGCTTCCCCGGGTGGCCCCGAAAGATTCTTTCGGGGCGGTTTCAGCAGAGCGTCGTGTCCGGGTACTGCGGGTTCTGAAGGTTGCCCTCCATTGTTCCAAGCTCGCACGCTGCTCGTTGGGATTCCTTGTGTTGCACGCTTCGGGGTGACCTCTTGCGTCTTCGCCGCCCCGATAGCAAAGCTATCGGGGCCACCCTTATGCGATCGCGAAGCGATCGTAGGCACAAGCCCCGGACGTCAGTCCGGGGAAACAGCGTCCATGGCTGTCACATGTCATGCCTTCGGCATTCAAAATTGCAACTTCATAACTGGCGCTACGGGTTGGGGAATCGTACCCTCGGGTGAGTCAGTCATCGGAGAACCAGAAGGGACGCAGCTCATTGATTTGTCGCCCCACGTGAAATGACCGCACTGCCATCGAACGCCCGTTGAAATAGAATGGCGCGCAACGAAGTCACTTAAAGCAGGGGAGTCCGTTCAGCAGGCACCGGTTACCTTCCATCGCTGCCCGAATTGAGCTGCGTCCCAATAATTTTCGGCACTGGTTGCGCAGTTTGTGTCCTACGAGCCGTGCCGAACACTGTTGACTGCGTCCCCTTGTTGTGCTTATTCCCAGCTCCATTCTTTCCTGATGCGATGGCGACCAAGGCCGGATCCGATCACCTGTTTCATTGCGGGTGAGTTACATTGGATCTGCGGAACCGCTGGCGACACCGCTCCATTCTTCAAAAGCCAGCGGGCGACGTCGAGGTGGTCCCGGCGAGCAGCTGCAGAAAGCGCTGTCTCCATTTCTTCGAAGTGCCATCTCACGTGACCTGCGCTTGGATGTTCTTCATCGAGATCAGCGCCGGCCTCACGCAGGATCTGCAACACCTCGATGATCTGCTGCTGCGGTGCTTCGAGATTCGCCGCGAAACAGGTAGTACCGGCGCGGCTTGCGCCTTCGCGCAGCAGAAATTCGACCAGATCATTCCTCTGAGCCTGAATCGCCTGACAAAGCGGGGATCTGCCTACGATCTTCTCGGCATCGATATGTGACAGTCGCTTCATCAGTGTTTGCACCTGTTCGATCGATGTACGCGAAAGGTCCGTATCCGCAAGCGTCAGCGTTCCGTCCAGGAGTGGACTGAGCTCACCCTCCAGTCGTGCCAGCGAACGGGCCACGATTCGCTTGACTTCGGCTGAAAACGGTTCGCTCGCGTCGATCCGAGCTGAGAATAACTCGTCGCCCTCCGCACAGATGTCTGTGACATCGAGATGGCGCGCAGAACCCGAATCATCGACGTTTCCTGAGCGGTCGAGAAGGATTACTGATAATGTCGTATGGTGCTGCCGGACAACCATGCAGACCGCAATCGACTGCTGCTGGACATGGTTCGTGTATGTGAGCTGGAATTGAAGCGCATACTGCTGACCATCAGCGTCGACGGCCCACGACTGTATGGACAGCCCCTCGTAGGGATCAAGGAAGCCTTTGTGCCGGTCAAAGAACCCGGTCTTGCGGATCTGTTCTATGACGGTCTGCAGCCTTTCGCGGTGCGGAGACACAATTGATGCAAGGGTTTCAGCGACCGCGAGTTCGCCGAAAGCGCATTCTTCTGAAAACGACACAGGGTTTTCTCCGTCTATAGTAATGAGGTGCCGGAGGGGCAGAGGTCTGGGTCCGGGAATGGCATGCCCCATCTTCTGTATCAGGTGTGAAAACAATTCCTGAGGAAGGTGGGAGTTCCTCGTGTGGATATTCACTCACTGTTCTGGTGCGATCCGTTTGAGGATCAACAACACCGTCACAATGACCTTGATGAGATGAGACACCCGGGGAAATCAGCAAAAGATCCGATCTTCATGAAAGACCGCCTGCCGAAACGATAGCCGATAAATCGATCCGGATAACCGCCCACTCATGACTGCCGGCAGCGAAGATCCGCGATTCCTGTCAGGTCTGGTCTTATCAGTCCGACACCAGTTTTCATCGGAATGCCATGGATTCTTCGGCCGAGTTCAGCATAACCGAACGCGGTCGGAGAGCAGCTCTTCGAGTTTTCGAACTGACGCTACCGCTGATTGCTCGGTTCTGACACTCTCCAGTGCCAAGGCAGTTTTATTTGCTGCATCTTCCGGATTCATTGCAACGCGTGAGATGCCCTCGACGAGCGCCTGCACGTCGTTCACAGTGACCAGTTCGCCGAGTCGGCCGTTCTGCAGCACTGCCGCGGGGCCGGAGGGGCAGTCAGCCGCGACTACCGGGGTTCCGACCGCCATCGCCTCCAGCAGGACGTTGGGCATACCCTCGACCAGCGACGGAAGGACGAAGACATCGGCCGCGCGATACCACGCGGCAGCATCTCCCCGGAATCCCATCAGCCTGACATGATCCTGCAGAGACAGCGAATCGATCCGGTGCTGCAGCTCCGCGCGATATGGCCCGTCACCGAGAATGGCCAGACGAATGTTGCGCAGGGACTCGCGCTGCCGCAGTCGACTGACAGCGTCGATCAGTAACTGAAATCCCTTGCGCTCATCCAGACGCCCCGCTGTGACCAGCATCGGTCCATCGTCCTGGCGGCGATTCCACCATTCGTCGAGTACCGAAGCGAACCGCGCTGTTTCTTCAATGGCGGCAACGTCGACGCCGTTGGCCAGGACGGTGATCTTGTCGCGCGGAACGCTGTAGAATCGAGCTGCGGCATCGGCCACACCTTGACTGACCGCGACAACGCCGGCAGACCGGCGATACAGGCGCTTCAGTATCCGACGCTTGAAAGAAGCAAAGCGGCCCGCGACGGGAGCAAAACCAGTCTCCGGGTTGGTCACAATTGTGGAGACGTTGGGGATTCCTGTCCGCTGAGCTGCGTCCGCGGCGATCAGGGTCATCAGGAATGTGCGGTCGTAGCTGACATCGGCTTCGGTTTCCCGCATGAAGCAGGCAAGATCCTGCACTCGGCGGCGATGTGTCTGCCCGGGAAGAGAGTATCGTGTGGTGCGGACGCGTTCCTCGAATGTTGAGATCGGCACGTCGCAAGGAACCTCGCTGAGCAGCGGACCGGCGCGGTAGATGAGATACAGGTGCGGATCGAACCGATCCCGATCCAGATGGCGCAGGATGGTGACGATCTGGCGTTCCGACCCGCCGCCGTGCATCGCCCCGATGGAAAAAACGACTCGGATTTTTCGCATACTGACTGATGAGGGATGAGCACACACGCGCGTGCGGCCTGCGGCGACAATTCGTGATTTGCTGAACGGGTGTCCGGTCGCATGATAGGCGGAGGATGCGTTTGTCGTATCGCCACTCCGCTGTAATACCGCCGATTCCGCAGCGGAGATCTGCATCTTGCGGCAATTGCCGGTTTTCAGGTAGAAAACAGGGCTCTGCTGGCCCCGCGTGGCCCGCTGACTTTGGGGGACTGGTTGAGAGAATCCAGGGAGGATTCTTCGCAAAACGGATCATTTTCAGGTGTCGGCACGGATGCTCGCCTGGCTTCGCAAACGATTGTGCTCTGATCTGGCGATCGATCTGGGGACAAGTTCCACCCGGATCGGGCTGCCCGGCGATGGAATCCGGATTGACGAGCCATCAGTGGTCGCCGTGGCCAAAGGGGCTCGTCGAGTCATGGGGCGCGGCGCAGCAGTCGGCAAGCTGGCGTACCAGATGCTCGGGCGAACTCCGGAAGGGATTCAGGCCGTCCGTCCGCTGCGACACGGAGTGATCAACGATTTTGAACTCTGTGAAGCCATGCTCCGCTATTTCATTCGAAAAGCGGTGGGCAATTCGGCAGGACTGCGGCCTCGTGTCGTGATTGCTGTTCCGGGGTTCATCTCTCCCGTCGAACGCCGCGCCGTGTTCAACAGTGCCGAGCGTGCCGGAGCCGGGCGAATCTGGCTGATTGATGAATCGCGTGCTTCCGGCATCGGTGCCGGACTCCCGGTGTCGGAGCCACTGGCGAGTATGGTGTGTGATATCGGCGGCGGAACCACTGAGGTTGCCGTCATGAGCCTCGCTGATGTGGTGGCTGCTCAATCGATCCGAACAGCAGGAGACGAACTGGACGAAGCCATCGTCCGCTATCTCAGAAAACGATATTCACTTCGAATCGGTCCCCAGTCCGCTGAGCAGCTGAAGATTGCCATTGGCAGTGCCATGCCGCTCGAGCACGAGCTGACTCATGAAATCAGTGGACTCGACACTGCCAGCGGTGTGCCGCGGAAGTCTCTCGTGACCAGTGAAGAAATCCGCGAGGCGCTGCGCGAACCTCTGGAAGAAGTCGTCGACTGCATTCGCCGGACAATCGAGCAATGCCAGCCGGAACTCATTGCCGACCTCGCTGATACCGGCATCGTCCTGACAGGTGGCGGTTCTCAGTTGCGAGGTCTTCCTGGCTATCTGACTCAGCATCTGGGTGTCCCGGTCCGACTGGCAGAGTTCCCTCGCACCACCGCGACACGCGGGGCGATGATCTGCCTTGATCATCTGGAAAAGTGGCAGCACAGTCTGGATGACGGCCAGCACAGCCTTTGAGTCGGCTCTCAATTTACGCATCCCAACTGATCCATGATCAAAGATCCGGAACAACAAAATCGCAATCGCTGGCGCTGCTGCATGGTCGTTGCCGCGCTGACGCTGCTCGTTTTCGGTGCGGACTCCCTCGATATGCTGCCCGCCGTTCGAACGAAAATGCATGACGCCTTCAGTCCGGGACGAATGGTTGTCCTCGCGATGACGGCAGGCACTCGACTGTCCTCCGCTTTCGAGGACGGTCGAACCGCTGAACAGCAGAGCGAACTGGATGGAATCCGTGAGTCTCTTCAGGAGAGTGAGCTGCAACGGCGTCAGTTGATCATCGCCAATGCACGGATCCGTAATGAGCTGCGTTCGTTGCGGAATTCGCATGCGGCGTTGTCTGTTGGAGCCGATCCGGGTCCCCGGCAGTGGATCGACTTCGAAACGGTTTCTGCAAGGGTCATTAGTCGCGATGGGATGCCGGATCGCCTGCGTGAACTCATCATCGATGCCGGCACAGATGAAGACGTGACCCAAAGTGAACTCGTCGTTTCAGGACCGGGTCTCCTGGTGGATCGCGGAGCTGATCACGACATCGTTGCCGGTTCCCGAGTTCTGGACGGGGCAATTGTGCTGGGACGCATCTCCCGAGTCGCCCGCTGGGTGAGTCTGATTGAACCGGTGACGTCTCCCGACTTCTCCGCACGGGTGCAGTTGATTCGACGGACGGCCAATGGTGTTCATGTGGGAGCGACCGGAATTCTGGAAGGCACCGACACTGGTCAGTGTGTGATTCGTGGGATTCCCTACACCGAAGCTGTGAGCGTCGGGGATGAGGTCGTCACTGCGGATGTTCAGGGCATGTCCGGTCCGGCGCTGTATTTCGGGCGAGTCACATCTGCTGAGTTCCTTTCCGGCGGGGAATGGTCAGTTCGAGTCAAACCGGCCGCCGACCTGCAGTCTGTCGATTCAGTGGCGGTGGTCAGACCTCGGGTTCTGCCCACGTCTTCTCGAGGACGCACCGACGACGGAGGGACTCCATGAGAACAAGTCTCGTTGCGGTGTTGCTGTTGTGGTTGTGCCTGTCGATCGAGTTTGCCCGCGTCAGCCTGATTCCGCCGCATTGCCTCGTCATTCCGGCAGCATGCGCCGTTATGCTGTGGCTGCAGAACGGCACAGGAGTGCTTATCGGTGGCCTCGCTCTGCTGCTCGACTGGGTCGCACACCCATCCACGCTGCCGCTGACGCCCTTGCTGATTCCTCCGGCGGCCGTGATGTTGATGAGCACGTCCCGACCAGTGGACCGATACCGGCGTCGCCGACTGGTGCAGTTCCCTGCGGCGTGGCGGCTGCCTGCGTTGACGCTGTTTGGACTCGTCCTGCAGCTGGCTTCGGAATTTGTTCTTCCAGTCTGGCAGGAACCTCACACGGCGTTCACGCTGCTGCGACATCAAATTGCAGATGCGACAATGTTTGCCATTCCTGTCAGCGTTGTGTTCGCACTGGTTCAGCATGCCGCCAATGAACTGGGTCTCCGCAGAGTGGTAATACGATGACAGCCGGATCCGTGGTTCGTTGTGGCGTGCAAGTCCGCGGACGTGGTGTCTGCCGGACTGGTTGTCGGCTGATGATTGACGCAACGTGTCGTTACAGGACACCAACGCAGTGAGGTGTGCTGGAAAATGCTGAACGCTCCCCGGAATTCGCTGCTGAATCCCGAACGGAATGCTGCCGGTGGCGACGAGCTCCACGGCAGCAGTGCGTGGCGCATCTACCTTTGCGGCTCGATCTTCATTGTGTCGACCGTGGCGATTCTCGTACGCATCGCGTGGGTTCAGACGGAGGTTCGAGAGCGGTATCTCGCCGATCTGAACACGACCTCGACCGAGTACGAAGTGATTCCTGCCCGGGATGGCCGCATCCTTTCCGATACTCTGGTGCTGGCCACGGATGTCGATCGATACGATCTGCAGATGCACTATCGCTGGCTGGAAACGCCGGTGAATCAGCGCTGGCTGGATCGTCAGGTGCGAAATCGCCTGACTCGCAGCGAGTACCGCGACGAGACACTGCAGAAGAGGGTGCAGCAGGAGATTCTCGACAGACGGGATGCGCTGTTTGACGCCGTCTGCGACGCGTGCCGTTTGTCTCCAGAGGAATTGCGTCGCAGTTGTCAGGAGATCCAGCAGCGGGTGGAACGCATCGCCGCATCCGTCAACGCTCGACACGCACAGCAGCGTGAAGCGCCGCCGGAGCAGACCAGTCAGGACGGCGTGCTGATGCGGGCCGCGTCTGCTCTGCGATCCGCGCTGACGACACCACCGCGACGGCAGTTCGATTCTCGCATCGTTGTTCGCGAGGAGGAGTCATTTCACACTGTCGTGGCCGACGTGGAGTTCGCCACAGCGGCCGCCATCCGGGAAGAGCCACAACGATTTCCGGGAGTCAGGGCCCAGCTGCGAACCGTGCGGCGTTATCCCGAAGGTTCCCTGGCAGCTCACGCTGTCGGAGCGAGGACGGCTCTGCAGGACGATGAGGAGTCGTCATTCACGCTTCCGGACGGCAGGGTGCAGCGAGTTCCGGAAGACCGCAGAGGTCGTTTTGGAGTGGAACGCAGCTATGAGACGCTGCTCAAGGGACAGTACGGACTCCGGCGCATTGTGCGGGATCGTCGGCAGCGCGTTGTTTCTGACAAGATCATCAAAGAGCCAGCCAGTGGGCGGGATATCGTCCTGACGTTGAATTCAGAACTGCAGCGGCGGTGTGAACGGCTGCTGGACGAGGCATTGGGCGATGCACCTCTGAAGTACCTGGTGCCGCGTCAGGACGACGCCGATGCAGCCGCGGCGCACCACGTGCCGGCGGGTGGGAGCATTGTGGTCATGGAAGCAGCAACCGGCAGGGTCCTGGCCGCTGCCAGCGCACCTGGCTTCGATCTCTCACTGTTCACAGGTGGCACTCCGCAGGAGTGGGAAGAGAAGAACGCCGACCCGCGACGCCCCTTCATCGCTCGATTCTCCGGCATGGCACTCCCGCCTGGTTCCACCTTCAAGACTCTGACTGCCATGGCCGCTCTGGAGTCCGGGGC
>Ga0070726_10005028_pt1 | contig 10246 bp, 12 predicted proteins | sample tdAd471_FD_67275 | JGI IMG/M metagenome (GOLD analysis project Ga0070726, IMG submission 67275) | Marine sediment microbial communities from the Atlantic coast under amendment with organic carbon and nitrate - tdAd47.1 | ecosystem: Environmental > Aquatic > Marine > Coastal > Sediment | place...
CGTGTGCAGCGACTGATGCGTCAAATGGGTATACGGGCCCTTTATCCGAAGCCACGAACCAGCAAGCCCGGCAAGGGACACAAAATTTATCCGTATTTGCTACGTGATCTGGTGATTGATCGGCCGAATCAGGTGTGGGCAACGGATATCAGCTATATCCCGATGGCTAAAGGCTTTGTGTACCTGGTTGCAGTGATTGACTGGTACAGCCGAAAAGTCCTCTCTTGGCGGTTGTCGAACAGCATGGAGAGTGATTTTTGTGTGGATGCACTGGAAGGAGCACTGAGCCGGTATGGGTGTCCTGATATATTCAATACGGATCAAGGTGCCCAGTTTACCTCTGAAGCCTTTACAGACACGCTGAAAGAGGCTGGCATTGATATTAGCATGGACGGCAAGGGTCGCTGGATCGACAATGTGTTTGTTGAACGTTTGTGGCGTAGCGTGAAATATGAAGAGGTGTATCTGAAGGCTTATGAAACGATTGCTCAGGCCCGGACTGGAATCGGCACTTATTTCCAATTTTACAATAGCGAGCGTCGGCACCAGAGTATGAACCGGCAAACCCCTGATCAAGTTTACATGGGTAATGTAGAATGGCCGCAGGCTGCGTGATCAGGCCTTAGCCAAAATGGGTAGAAGACACTTATAGGACTGTCCGAAAATCGGGGTCCACTTCTCTCGGCCCAGGATGCCGCCTGAATCATTGCGCCTTCAGGTACAGGGCCAACCCCACCGTCTGCCAGGTGACAGATCAGCGCAAGCGACGGAACCAAGCTCCGATATTTCGATAAGTGTGATTCAATGATTTCAGGCTCATCAGATCGAAGTTTCAGCGTCTCCAACTGAACGCGCCATTCAGTAAAGATTTCTTGCGCTGCTTCGTCAAATCGAAGGGAGGGAATACCCCCGCTCATATCAGCATTAATTTTTTCAGGTGCTATAGATGCAAGGTGCCAAAAGTGCCTAAAGGCCTTGTCGCGGGCTTCTGAATTAGGCCCCCGGTCAATATTGATCCACTTTGCGGGCTCATCAGGGTAAACCAGCATCTGAAATCGTTGCAGCAATCCGTCAGCCCCAATCCCTGCCTTGTCTGCTTGCCTGACATACTCAGCCAATGGCCCAGGTTGAATGCCGCCCAGGACAGACGCACAAGCGGACTCAATGCGGATTGTTCCGCGACCTATACGGTCAAAGGTAAAGCCGCCTTTGCCGTCCCAAGCTTCAAGGAAAAAAGATCTCGCCCCTTCATGTCCTGCCTTGTCTAGGTTCCGCAGCCAGCCGACAAGCTCATCACGGAACACCAATAACCCGTTTGGGTTCTCGCTGAGCAATTCGCCAAGTTTTTCTACTGTGGTGTCGTTTGTTTCAAACCGTTGGCAGACTGGCCCGCCTTCGCTTTCTTCATCCTTGAGTGCTTGTATCCGGCTAACAATTTCGAGCGTGTCTTTTCCTTTCTTAGCAGCTAAAACCAATTGCGCCTGTAATGCCTTAAGGGTTGCCTCCCGCTGCATCTGCGCAAGGTCATAGTCGCGCATCACAAGCTTATGCTCCTTGAGCGCCTCAGCCTCCAGACTTCGCAAAGGCCGCATTGATTCAGATAATGCGGGTGTTTTCATAATGCCAGGTCGGCCGACAACACCGCCCCATAGATTCGGCACTACCATCCAGTCGTCATGCCGTTTGGGGCAGATACCAACGCGGCGACCAATGACGCTAGATAAGGCGACCATAGCGCCGATTGCTGCATAGTCCGGCGGACACTGAAAGCGCTCTGATATATCCTCAACCCATGGCCGGACAGATTCAGGCATCAGTTTAGGATTGAATGCAGGGACAGGCGGACGCGCTTCCGGTAACGGCTGAGGGTCGCCCCATGCATCGGCGTCAGCCTCAGGCCTTTTTAGTTCAACAGTATTTGCTGCGGGTATATCAGGCATTAACTTCTCTCCGAACAAAGCGCGTGAAGGGGTGCGAATCACTAAAGGAAACCAATGTCACGGTATCCGACCCGCAGGCGAGCAGATGACTAGCGAGCTCGTGTATCAAATCGATTGAAGGGCCAACGTCGGCATCAATGACAACGGCAACATCTTGCGCAGGCCACTGGTAAACATTCGGCGCGGTATTATGCGGCAGCACCATTGCAGGGATTTTGTCGGGCGATGCGTTCCATTTTTTGGCGCGCTCCCATGAGCCCATGCCGACGCAGACCACACAATACAGCGGCGGGTTGTTGTGCCTCAGGCGTTCGGCAAGTTGTTTGCCGTGGGGTGGCAGCTTCACCGACGCGCCTCGATGAAGCACGGCACGCAGACACGCTCCCGCCCATCCCGCTGAGTAGCCGAGTGATAAGGCAACCGAAACCGGGATCCGCAGCGCCGGCAACTTCTCAGCCAGCCAGGCGGCCGGCGGCGCGGGAATGGGATTACGCTGGCGCTATGGGTTATACTTCGGGTCGTGGACATGGTTCATCCTTTGTCTGCCAGGGCCGCTAACCCTGTTGTTCTCTGTCTCAGAAATATCATTCGCGCCGGTGCCCATAACACCGGCGCTTTTTTGTGCGGGGATCATGCCGCTGTACCTTCCATCCGAGACAGCCAGGCCCGCGCAGCATCCTTTGAAATCATGACGCGCCTTCCCAGGTTGAATGTCTTGGGTGCCCGGCCTTCGTTTTGAAGCTTATAAAATAAGGCCCGCGAGATTCCGTACGCCTCGCAGAAAGAATTGATGCTAAATGTTTCGCTGACTTCGCTGTTTTGCATGACCGTGTGCCTCTCGTTTCAGATGTATTTAAGGGCACGGCAATCCGTTTGTGCGCCCGCTAATGTTTACAGCAATTACACTAACGGAAGACATGGAAAAAACTAGGTGGGGTTATTCAGAAATGTTTTGGTAGTGCTTACAGTGCGTTGCGTGTGTCTAACAATCTCCTAGCGTTTGTCGGTGCGAAATGCAAGTTATATATGCATCAGCAAGTATTGAGCGCTTTCAGTAAGTTGCGGTGTCTGTCACAGCAACGCCACCCTGTTCATCATCTGCCGTCTGTCTTTCGGCATGAACTTGCCATAGTGTTGTTCGATCATCCGCAACGAAGTACCGACGTTCGCGGCGAGCACTTGCGGCTGAACACCGCTCAGCAGTGCTTTGGAAATGTAGTAATGCCTCAATGAATACAGCACGCATTCACTCGGCAGGCCTGCTGCTGCAACCGCCGCTTTCATAAGCCGGTGCTGGTGTGACTTGCCCCAAGGGGTACCGTCATCTTTAAGCAGTAAGCACTCATTACCGGATCGGCCTACAGCCAGCGTCTGAAACAGGTTCACCGCTTCGTCAGACAGATAACATTCACGGGTGCCGGTCTTGCCGCTGAGCGTCACAGTGCCATGCTCTGGGTTGAAATCTCCCACCCGCGCATTGCACAGTTCGCCGTATCTTGCGCCGGTGAGCACCGCGCTGAGCACCAGGGAGTGGAACGCGCCGGAAGAATGGTCTAGCAAGGCCCTGACCTGTTCATCGCTTAGAAACAGCTTCCTTGGCTGTCCTACACCCCGAAACGGTTGGACACGCCTCCACTGCTGGTCGGTGGCGACCAGTCCAGCACGAAACGCCAAATTGAAGGCCGCTTTCAAAGATGTCAGATTTTTATTAGCCGTATCCTTCGAACGCCGGACGGTTTCCGGGTCATCGCTGTCACTGACCAGCCGCTGGTGCCAATTTCTGAGTTGCACGGTGCTAAGGGTGGCCAGCTCAGCATTCAGCAATTGCTTGGAGACGTGCTTGTCCAGGCGCTGCCGGGTGTCGGTTGCCGTCCGCTCGGAATTGTTCAGGCGCAGGCTTTCAATGTAATCGGAAATAGCATCCCGCACGCAATAGTGGCGAGACTCTGTGATAACGGCGGTATCAAACCATTCCACGGCCAGGCGCTGAGCCGCATCAAAGTCTATATTCTCGCCCAGGCTGTGGAAGGCCCGCTTGCCGCTACCGTCCAGAATCCGCGCAATCCAGGTGCCACCGCTGGCTGTTCGCCGGTAGCCCAGGTGCCGCCGCTGCGCGATTCGGTGCCAGAAAGGTTCGCGCCGGATCGGAAGTTTGGCGCGTGCTGTTTTTGTGACGATTGAGTGTTTCATTTTGGGCTACCTCAAGCCGTACGACTTCTGTACGACCTTTCATGGAAATACTTCCGTGTACTTCCTGATACAAGTATAGCCTTAAAATCAATGAGTTCAATACGTTAATATATTTACAGAAACACTAAAAGACTCTGATTCCCCCCTCTCACGCCGGTAACAGGGGTTCGATTCCCCTAGGGAGCGCCAATCAATCAATAAGTTACAGGCTTTTGAAATAATTAATGTGAAAATTGTTTTTTTTGATTTCGGCCCAGTAAAGGAGAGATTAGTGTCCACCCGGCAGCAATACCGCCAGCCTGGTTTCTGAAATTTCCTGCCGACACCGCCCACCAGTCCAGGGCGGTAACCACACCATCAGGCAAAAGGAGAATTGCACATGCTCATCCTCACCCGCCGCCCAGGCGAAACCCTCATCGTTGAAACCCCAGACGGCGAACGGATCACAGTCACCGTGCTGGAAGTCAAAGGCAACCAGGTAAGGATCGGTACGGATGCGCCGGACGATGTTTCGATTGTCCGGAAGGAACTGCTGGAGAAGTTGCCGGCTGAGTCCTGAAGGCCCTAGTGTACTGTCTCGTATTAAATGCACATATCAGAGTCCCACAAATGGTTCACAGCAAGGCGCAGTTCGCAGGCAATGGTGAGTCCCCTTGTCAAGAGCTGCAACGCGGCTGTGGGCCATTTGTGGGGCTCCCGTCGGGCGAGGCGCTAAGCGGCCATCTGCGTTGTTGCATTGGCTCGACGTAGGGTCAAACTATGCCTGCGCCAATGCGCCTAGCAGCTGACCGCTTAGCGCCTCGCTGATATGTGCATTTAATACGAGACAGTACACTCGTGTATCCTTGGCGGTTCGCAGCCGGCCCCGGAATGCGCCATAGCTCAGGCGCAGGCGTTTCACGTTTTGCTTTTGGGAATCGCGGTCAAGGTACGATAATAGCTGTGGATTGCCTGTGGTCCAGCGGACACCTTGCGCACTATCGATCACCAGTTGAACGGCATCATGCCTGACGGGGAAAACCTGTCTCCCATCCGGTCCATCTCGTTGGTCATAATACCCATGCGTTGCTCTATGACCCAGGTCATGCGGTTCATGGTGTGGGTCATTTCCTTTACGCTGGGATTAATTTCCTCAATGGTTTCCATGGACAGCTGCATCTTACCCATCGTTTCTCGCATCTCGTCCATCTCGCCGAGCATCAGCGGTGCCATTTCGGCTACCGGCTTGGCCGTCCTGTCCAGCCTGATAATCGCCTTGGATATATCCCCGAAATTTCTGAAGCCGTCGGTCCACAGCGGCTGCCATACGATCACGACCAGGTAAAGCAAGACAGACAGGGTCACCGTGGAAACGAAAAAGAACATCCCCTTCCAGAATTCCGCGAACGTGTTCATATCCACTACACCACTCCTTTTTCAGCACCCGATCTTGCGAGGTAGCGATCAGGTAACCGTGGCACCCTCGCTTACCCATTTCTGCATTTGTGCCCATGACGAGCGCAGGGCTGCAATTACGGTAGGACAGGGCATAAAAAAGCCAGCGCCTCCTCGGAGGAAAAGACGCCGGCTCGTTGCTGACTCGGAGGAGAGTATTTCCAGCAACACACAGCCCGGGGCCACCGTATGCTGTGCTGCCTCTGTTATCGGTCGGTCGCGTGATTTCTTAACGCCAACAGTCGACCGAAAGTGCTTGTTATGGCCAGGTAATTTCGCAGAGCAACGCAACTTCCATGGCGGCTATATGGTCTAGCGGAGCATCGCCTGTAAATCCGTCAATTTCGGCGCCATTACAGGCGCTTGGTACTGTCCAATCGGTGCTCACGGATACGCTTTTGAAACCCTCTCGTGCATCTGTTTAACGAATGCTTCAGCTTCAATCGCCTTTGTGTCATCACCATCATAAAAAGCATCAACCAAGTCGCCGCAGTAATTCAGTTTAATCGTCTGTTCCATAGCTGATCCCCTCCTCGTCTTTCAGACTTTGCTCTATCCCGGCTAATCTCACCGATGCGTTGAAAAGCGCGAGCCCGCGATCAGCTCGCAGACCACCATCAAAAGGCAAAAAAAAGGCCGCACTCAAGGGGATCGAGCGCAGCCTAAAACACTCTCTGTGAAAGTGTCGCGAGCATTATCAGGAAGAGTTTGCCGGATGTCTATAGGCAGCGAGCATGCACTAAAAAAGCCCCGCCGCAGCGGGGCCATGTTTCAGATAGGCCGTAACAGACCAATCATGCGGCGTTCGCAGATTTCAGCCGTCGGTTATGGGGCAGCGGTGGTGATTGCCGGTGACGTGAAACTACGCTGGATCTCCTACGCTCTATCTGCATTTGGTGCTGATTGTTTAGAGAGCCGGGCCTCTCATAACCATAGACTTCCATCCATCTTGCCCATTCGCTACAGGCTATCCGCCTGATGTCTTCGTCGGTCAGCTTGCTCATTTCAGCGTCCTCCCTGTTAGCTAGTTTAAACTGCTTGTTCTCAGCTTTGTTATCGGCCATATCAGTATCAAGCTGAACGACGCCATTAATCACCTGGGCTTATCCAGAGACAAGCCAGCCTTATGGAAAAGGCCCTTGTATAACATCAACTCCCACATAAGGTCCTGAGAATCGCCGTAGGCTGCGCGAATGTACAGCAAGGCCGCATACCATCCTATGACCACCACTGACCAGTCCCGCCAAAAACATCCCGATTCCATAACCCATCAGTAATCCAGTCCCTTCAGGCCATTGGTGAAATTTACAACGAAAGGGTGACGCAGTACGGCACTTTCTGACCTATTACGACAGGGTAGCATCGCCCATAAATTGTCATACGATCACTAACTTATTGATAAATTATTATAAAGCCGTTTCTCCACAGTTGGCATCAGCTTTGCAATATCTTCCATGACCGCAGCCATCATCGATTCAATTGTTAACCGGTGGTCGCTGCATCAGTAGGACGAAGACGGTGTGTTTCAGTCCTCTGTGGCATGAGTCCGGATAACTTTGGACCCTAAAAGTTTCTGAACGATGCCGGGCGGTTGCTGACATGGTGTGTAGATCCGCGAGTCGGGACTCCTGAAATGTCACTCGGCCCATACAGATGAGTCGGACAGGTTCAATTGCACGGACTCATGCCACAGCGGATAACAGACTGACGGCTCCTATTTTATCGACTCCTCCGACGCTGAAAAGCGTTTTTACCCCGCCTTAGCGCGGGGTTCTTTTTGCCTGCCGGTAAATGCGTAGCAACAGTTCACTGTCCGCTGGAGCGAACTGTTGGTAATTCATTCACTCCAATATCTAGACTAACAGCGGCCTGGAGGCCGCTGTATTTATTCAGGCCCCACTAAGCTATAAGAAATTGTTGAATCCAGGACTTGTGGATTCACCAACGCACACGTACTTCCTCGATGGCCCGTGCCGAGCCGCGCTGGATTATAAATGTGAGTTTCTTGTAGTTGATAACGGCCCCTGCAACAGGCGCGTCACGGACCCGTTCGAGCAGGAATCCTGCAAGGCTGCTATATTGCCCTTCAGGTAATTTTATGCCCAACTCCTCTGCCAATGAATCCGGGTCAATGCGGGCACTGACAAGATAGTCCTGATCATCAAGTTTGCGGACCCACTGGGTTGGTGTTTCCTGGGTATCATATTCATCCGCGATGTCTTCGACTATTTCTTCAATTATATCTTCTACCGTCACGATCCCTTCAGCACCACCGAATTCATCTACGACAACAGATAACAACTGCCGGTCACGTTGCATATCCATCAACAGCGCCTGGATGCTTTTGGAACCGGGCACGTAATCTACCGGATGGATGAACGACGTGATGGGCTCATCTGACTCAACACCAAGAAGTTCCAGAGCATCCAGTACTCCTACAATCCTGTCCACGCGCTGCGCATATACAGGCATCCTCTTGTGGGCCATTTCCCGAGCCAGATGCATGGCCTCTCCACAAGTAGCACCCTGCTCGATACCGACCACATCGATTAGCGGCATCATGACATTGCGGGCTGACGTTTCCTCGAAATCGAACAGCCGGCGGATCATGCCTTTTTCTTTCGGATCTATATCACCACCATCGTCCGAGGACATCTGCATCAACGCGAAAATCTCCTCGCGCAGGGTGAAGGGATTGTGCTCATGGGTTTTATCACCCAGCATCTTTGCAATGAGGCGTGTCAGCACACTGAATACAATGAGTATCGGAAAAAACAGGTAAGAACAAAATTTCAGCAGAAAGATCACCTTCGGCGTGATCACGTCGGCGCGCTGCTGAAAGACGCTCTTGGGTACGATCTCGCCAAAGACCCAGATCAGTGGCGCCACCAACAGCACGGCAAGCCAGCTGCTGCCCTCTCCGAACAACTGTATCATGAGCGCTGTTGCCATGGTCGTGTTGGTCACCACCGAAATATTCGTGCCAACAAGGGTGGTGGAGAGCAGCCATTCGGGCTTGTTGAGCATATCCAGGGCAAGCTTTGCCCCCCGCGATCCCTTGGCTGCATCATGGCGAAGCTTTACGCGGTCGGAACTGACCACCCCGATTTCGGAACCGGAGAAGAAGGCCTCCATGAGAAGGCAAATGAGCATTACCCCGAATGTCACAAGAATATCAGTCATGATCTATTCTTCGTCTTTTCCTTCGGCAGGCAATTCCGGGGAGGAACCCGCAGTCCCGCTGATCGAATTACCCTGTTTTGCCGCGACCTCCTCCACATCGTACAGGTCTATCCCGGCATCACTTTCCATTTGCCTGGCAACAAGTTCCTGTATCCTGTTGTTCTCGATTGTTTCAACAACAAATTCCACTCCCGCAACCACGATGGTTGAGCCAATTGATGGCAATTCGCCAAACCGGTCCAACACCACTCCACCTACGGTTTCACTACCCTCTTCCGGCAGATTCCTGTTGAATTCGCGGTTGAATTGCTCGATTGACATGCCGCCATCGATGCGGGCACTTCCATCTTCAAGCTTCCGGCATTCTTCCTCGATCACGATGTCGGACGCACTGGGCAGATCGCCAAAGATACACTCAAGCAGATCCTCCATGCTGACGAGGCCCGTCACACCGCCATACTCATCCACTGTCAGGGCGAGCGATAGCTTACGTTTCCGGAATATGTGGAACAGATCGGCAGCGAGCTTGGATTCGGGGACAAAATACGGTTCACGCAGCAACTTCACCACACGTTCATTCGGCCTTGATAATTCAGCCGGATCCAGCCCCAGTAAATCCCTCGCATAAAGAATGCCGAGTATATTGTCCCGGTGCTCACTGTAGATAGGGACCTTGGTATGCCGGGTGCGTCGTAATTCCTGCACTATCTCCGGGAGTGGCGTCTCAGCCGTCAGAAAGAAAATATTTGATCGCGGCGTCATCAACTCCCCGCCAGTTTTATTGCCGAAATCGAATATATGGTCGATGTACTGCGCCTCGGCCTGGGCAAGAACGCCTTCACCAACCGCCTCCCTGGCCAACGTCCGCACCATATCCTCGGTAACGAGGTTTGCGCGTGTGCGCTCCCTTCCAACAATCAGTGTAGTCACCCAATCTGCTACCAGGCGTACCGCCCAGCGTAATGGCGTAATCAGGAAAGCGAAGAATTCAATCGGACGACTTTGAAAACTGGCAAATGCGACATTGTTACGAATCGCCAGTGTCTTGGGAGTAATCTCGCCCACCAGCAACAGAATCGGTATCATAATAAATAGATTTACAAGCTTGTTTTCCGCTCCCAGAAGTTGAATAACGATCGCCGCCGAAATCACGGAGGCGGCTACATTAACGAATTCGTTCCCGATCAGGATGGTGACAATCAGACGGCGTGGCTGGCTCAACAGGCGTTCGATCAGCTCGGTGCTGGGATTTCCATCACGCCGCATCTGTTCCAACTGGATCTTGTGCAGCGAAAACAGGCTGGTTTCAGAACTGGAAAAGAACCCCGACAGCCCCATCAGGAAAACAAACAGCGCCAGTTCAATCCAAATCGTGATATCCACTCCAGCTATCTCTCGCTTCTATAACAGATATGATTTCGGACAAAAACCGCACATTTGCTTATAATAGTTATAAAACACCCCACAACCAAACAAAATAACGACATACCGGGGAAACT
>Ga0070726_10005030_pt1 | contig 10239 bp, 8 predicted proteins | sample tdAd471_FD_67275 | JGI IMG/M metagenome (GOLD analysis project Ga0070726, IMG submission 67275) | Marine sediment microbial communities from the Atlantic coast under amendment with organic carbon and nitrate - tdAd47.1 | ecosystem: Environmental > Aquatic > Marine > Coastal > Sediment | place...
GTGAGGGCGGCTCGGCCCCGCGCCGAGCCAGCCTGCGCCCTGCCCTGCACCCCGGACCCACCGTGGCTCGCATCGAGTTCTTCTTCGACGTCGCGTCCCCCTACACCTGGCTCGCCGTCGACCGCATCGTCGAGGTGGCCGAGTCCACCGGGGCCGAGCTCGTGTGGCGGCCGATGCTGCTGGGCGGCCTCTTCAAGACGGTGGGCAACACGATGCCCGCTGCGCTCGCCCCGCGGGGCGCGTGGATGCTCGCCGACCTCGGGCGCATCGCGACGCAGACCGGCACGCCGCTGCGGTTCCCGGCGAACTTCCCGCCGAACTCGCTGGGTGCGATGCGCGCCTGCGCCGGCGTGCCCGACGCTGCGCTGCCGGCGTTCGCCCGTGCGATCTTTCACGCCTACTGGTTCGACAACCTCGACCCGAGCGACCCGAGCACGCTGCGTGCTGCTGCCACCGAGGCCGGGCTCGATCCGGACGCGGTGCTCGCCAGCCTCGCTGACCCCGACGTGAAGGCGAAGCTGCGGGCCACGACCGACGAGGCGGCGAAGCGCGGCGCGTTCGGCGCGCCGACCTTCTTCGTGCAGCGCGACGATGGCGACGAGGCGATGTTCTGGGGGCAGGATCGGGTCGACCAGCTCACGTGGTACCTCGGCGCGAGCTGACGCACCGCCGAATCACGGTGAATCGCGGACCAGCACGAGCGCGGACTCCGCAGGCAGCGGGACGGTGAGGCTCCACGCCTCGGCGTCCCAGGGCACGGCGTCCGCAGGGATCGGGTCGAGCGGCTCGTGCGCCACATCGATCGCGCTCGAGTCGGCGACGACCCGCCAGACGCCGTCCGCAGGCACACCCACCCGGTACGACGGAAAGTCCGTCGCGCCGAGGTTCGTCACGACGAGCACCGGATCCGTCGAACCCCGCGCCCACGCGAGCACGCCCACGTCGGGATGCCGATGCACGAGGCGTACGGTGTCGCTCGTCAGGCCGCCGCACCCGTCACAACCGCCGGTGCGGGCGGTGATCAGATCCCGATGCAGCGCGACGACATCGGGCCGGTCCTCGGCGAGCGCAGGCGCGATCGGCGCGTCGTCGTGGAACGCCCCGCCCTGCCACCACTCCTGCCCCTGCAGCAGCATGGGCGTGCCGGGGCTCGCGAAGAGCCACACCGTCGCCATCGCGAGGCGGCGACGTACGGCATCCGGCGCGTCGGCCAGCGCGGGGTCCAGAGCGAGATCGTCGGGCAGTCGCACGTTGTGCGGCTCGCGCAAGAATCGGTTCAACCGCCCGGTCGTATCGTGGGACTCGAGGTAGATGACCCGCGCCGAACCGTCATCGATCACGTCCCACAGGCGATCGATGTCGCGCGCGCCCGGGTCCGCGAGCAGCAGGTCGCGCACGACGCCGTGCCATCGCGCGTCCCACTGCAGATCGAAGCCGAACCCGCCGTCGCGCACCGACGTCGTGATGCGCGCGTCGCCCTGCAGATCCTCGGCGATCCAGACGCCCCCGGGGCGAGCGGCGCGCAGCGCGTCCGTCGCCGCGCGCAGGACCGCCTCACCGGCGTCCCACGGCGCGGCCGGGGACCCGTCGACCGTGCGCACGTACACGGTCGCGTCAAAGCGGACGCCGTCGAAGCCGAGGGTCGTGACGTAGTGCGCGAGCTGCCGGGCCCACCAGTCGCGCACCGATGCGGGCGCGAACGCCGGGCGCGGCCCCCACGGGGTGTCCCGCACCTCCCACGGCGCGATCCACCCGCCCCCGCACGACTCGTCAGGCTCGGTGTCGACCCGACACAGCGGCGACTCGCTCGCGAGGTGGTTCATGACGAAGTCGGCGAGCACGGCGATGCGGCGGTCGTGCGCCGCGCGGGTCAGCGCGACGAGGCCGTCGAAGCCACCGTAGGTGCGCTCGACCGCGAACGGCCACGACGGGTTGTACCCCCAGCTGCGATCGCCCACGAACTCGTGCACCGGCATCATCGCGATGCCGTTCACGCCGAGCGACGCCAGCCACGGCAGCCCCTGCTCGATGCGCGTGAACCCCGACCCGTCATCTACGCCGCCCGGCGCACGGAACGTCCCCGGATGCACCTCGTAGAGCACGAGCCGCGCTGGGTCGACGTCGACCGCACCGGCCCCGGGATCCGTGCGATACACCGCGTCGTCCCAGTCGTTCACGAGCTGCAGCGCCGACGGATCCGCGAGCCATCGCTCGTCGCCGAGCCGACGGACGATGAAGCGCCACGCGTCGCCGTCGCGAGCCGGGACGTCGGCGCGCCACCACCCCTCGTCGTCGCGCTCCAGCGGGCGGCCGGGCACGACCCAGTCGTCGAACGAGGCGACGATCTCGACGGACTCGGCAAACGGCGCGTAGAGCGACACGGCCACGGGCGGCGTGGGTTCGGAATCGGCAGCGTCGGCCGCGTCCGCGGCGTCCGGCGTCGCGTCTACCGAAGCCGCATCGGCTGCGTCATCGTCCGCGTCGGCCCCGCTATCTCCACCCCCGACGTCGGTGGCGTCTGCGTCTTCGGGCGCGTCATCGACCGCATCGGCACCCGCATCGTCGGCCCCGCCATCGTCGCTCGGCCCCACATCGGTATTGACCGTCGCGTCCGCGGCGGCGACGTCATCCGGCACGGCGGTCGTCGCGTCACCACAGGCGACGACGAGCGCACAGCACAGAACGATGATCACGCGACCGGACACGGCGCCCCTCGACGACACACGGACCGGGACGATGAAAGACCCTGCTGACTTTCGCAACGAGATCCTCACCGCCACGTGGGCGGACGTGAAGCAGCACGCCGTGGACGGCGCCGTGGTCGTGGTCGACCCGCGGCTCGATCTCGCGACGGTCGCGCGCGCGGCCGCGAAGGATGACAAGCGCCGGTTCGAGCGGTGGCTCGCCGACGGGGGGTTGCGGCGGCCGACCGAGGTCGATCTCGCCGCGTGGTCCGCCACGCCCGACATCCCCGTGCGGTTCGCCATCGTGCGCCCGTGGGTGTTCGTCATCGAGCCGCGATCGGTGTAACACAATTTTGTCATACATTCGCATTGCACCCGTATGACAAGGTGCGTACGCTCTGTTCGTCGCCCGAACGGAGTGATGTATGACACGCAGAAAGGACCGGGTTCTCAACGCGCGCATTCCTGCGGAGCTCGACCGCGAGCTTCGAGAACAGGCGCGCCGACTCGACATGCCGGTGAGCCAGCTCGTGCGCGACGTCCTGTCGCGGACGGTCGACCTGCTCGGCAACCTGACCGGCAACGTCGAGACCCTCGTCGCCGGGCTCGCCGAGGACGTCGACGGGTTGCGCCGTGCCGGCGAGCCCGCCGCGGACGACGACGGCGATGCGCTGGACGACATCATCGGCTGGCAGCCGGTCGAGGCCCACCGCGCGACGACCTGTGCCCTCGACGGCGTCACCATCGAACGCGGCGAGCGGGCGTGGCTCGGGGTGCAGACCGACGGTTCCACCGGCCCGCTGATCGCCGATGCGACGATGGAGCGGCTGCGCGAGCCGCCGCCCTGGACGTGGTCCGAAATGAAGCTGCACCGCGCGGCGACCTGCGCGCACACCGGCGAGACGATCGAGCCCGGCGACACCGCCTGGTACCAGCCCGGCACGACCCCGATGACGATCATCTGCGACACCGCGCGCCGAGCGTTGCGCGGCGCCGCCAGCGCTGCGTCTCGCACGAAGGACGCCACCTCGACCGACGACGACGGAGCCGAAGCATGACCCGCACCTCTCACGACCTCTGGCAGTCCCTGCTCGCGTGGATCCGACGCCCGGACGTTCGCGACACCGCGGACCGCGTGCACGCCGAAGCCGCCCGTGTCGTCGGCGCCCTGATCACCTTCGCAGTGGCGATGGCGGCGATGTGGGCGATGGGCACGCTCACGCACGTCTGGCTGCTGGGCCCCTGAATCCGACGCGATTCGAGGCTCGAGCACGACAAATGCGCGGCGGGATAGATCGCCGGGCCCTGCTGTGCGTATCACGGGGTACCGCGCTCTCACCCGGTTCGCCCCATGCCCGCCTCTGCCGTCGCTCGCTTCGGCCTCGCCCTCACCGTCGGCGCTTCGTTCGCCGTCGCCTGGTCGACGTCCGACGCAGACCCGCCTGCCGCGGGCGATCCCGTCGCCGATCCTGCCCCCATCGAGGCCGAGGTGCTGCTGGAGCGCGTCGTGTTTGGCTCGACGCCGACGATGGCGTGGTCCGACGACGGCGCGTCGTTCGCCTGGGCGGCGGCGTACGACTACCACCTCGAGCAGACCCAGCCCGCCGACGCGCTCGGCATCTGGACCTGGACGACCGACGGCGCCGTGGCGCGCGTCGACGCCGAGGCGCGGTACCACCCGTTCTGGATGGGCGCCGAGCTGCTCTCGTCGTGCAGCACCTACGCCCTCTGCGCTCCGGGCGTGCGCGGCTACGCCGCCGACGGCACCACGCGGTCGCTGCTCGACGAGGGCGCGTGGACGATCGTTCGCCAGGGCGAAGCGGTGTACGCCGACGCGAGCTGGTCGGGTTGGGTGCGCATCGATCGCCCGGTCTCGCCGGTCGCGACCACGGCGGCGGGCCCGCCGACGATTGTGCCGGAGGGTACCGGAGCCGACACCGGGTGCCGCACGCACGCCGGCCGCCTCTATGTGTCGACGGATCCGGACCGGGGCCTCATCGCGACGTGGGGCGCGACCAGCCGCGTGCTGGACGAGGGGCGCGCGGCGCAGTGGCACCACCACACCGTGCAGGCGTGCCTGTCGCCGGACGGCCGACACGTCGCGTGGGCGCGGGTCGACGACCCGGTCACGGACCTGCGCGCGGCGACATGGACCCTGCGGGTGCTCGCCCTGCCCGATGCGCTGGTGGCGGAGGCGACGAGCGACGAGCCATACCAGGGCGCCGCGGTGGCCGCAGCGACGACGCCCCTGCGCCGGCTGACGCCCCGGGACGCGATCCGCTTCACCCTGCTCGGCAACACGCCGGTTCTCTCGTGGTCGCCCGACGGCCAGCGCCTGCTCTACAACGCGTCGTGGGACTACACGGCGTCCTGGCGAGATTCGCCGGGGTCGACCGGGCTCGGTGTGTTCGTCGTCGACGCCGCCTCGGGCGAGCGCACGACGCTGACGACGGCGCAGCGGTACCATCCGGTCTGGGTCGATGACGACCGGGTCGCGTCGGTGTGCTCGATGTACGAGGACTGCGACGCCGGCGTGCACCTGCACGGCATGGACGGCGCGACGTCGACCCTCGTCGCCGACGACAGCGCGTACAACCTGCAGGCCGCGCGCGCCGGCGGGCTGCTCTACCACAACGGCGGATACCCCGGCGGATGGGAGCTCTTCGACGTCGACGCCGGGATCTCTCGGGGCTCGCTCGCCACCGGGCTGTCGTGGGACGTCCCGGCCGGGCTGGTCATCGACCGGTGCGTCCAACAGGTGGCGAACGTCACCGCGAGCGCAGGCCCGACCGGCCTCATCGTGACGCTCGACGGTGAAGCGCCGGTCGTCGTCGACGAGACGCCGGCGTGGCGATACGAGGCCGGCGGATGGATCAGCGGTACGGGCGACCACAGCGGGCCCATCGGTCCGTGTGTGTCGCCGGACGCCACACGGGTCGCATGGATCGCCCAGACCGATGCCGGGATGGAGCTCCGCATCCAGCCGATCGGCGCGCGCGCGGCGGCCCAGCAGCAGCCGTGACGCGCAGCGCGCCGTGCGTCTCGGCCATCGCGCTCGCCGTGCTGATGGTCGCGCCGATGCCCCCCGTCGTGTTGACCACCGACGTGCTCCGGGGCTCCGCGCTGCTCATCGCCTGCGGCGTGATTCTCATCGTCCGTGCCTTTCGGCGGCCGCACTCATCGGCTGGCGCGGTGGCCGACGGAGTGTCGGAGGCACCGGCGACCACCGCGTTCGTCGCCCTCGTCTCGGCCGGCATCGCCGCGGCAGCCCTCGGCGCGGATACGGGCGCGGACCCCGGTGCGTGGCTCCCATGGGTGCTGGGCTCGGCCCTGGTGGCGGCGTGGTCGTCGGTGCCGGCCGAGACGGCGCGCCGCACCGTCGTGCTCGCGCTCGCCGGCGTCGCTGCGGTCGCCCTCGCCCAGCACGTCGGCGCTCCGCTCTTCGGCGCCGCCCACGCGCCGTTCGATGGTCGCCGGGCGATCAGCACGATCGGCAACCCGACGATCGCCGGTATCGCCATGGCCGCCGGCCTGGCGGGCGCGCGCGGCAGGGGCGCGGATCGGTACGAGCAGGCCGCCATCGCCCTGCTCGCCGCGGGTGTCGTCGTCTCGACGAGTCGAGTCGCGTGGCTCGCTGCATTCGCCGGCGTGCTCCTCGCGGGCCGCCACGGCGCGCTCGGTGCGCGGCGCGCTCTCGCGATTGGATGTGGCGTCGGTCTCGCCGCTGTCTTCGCGTTCGGAGCGTCGGTCATCGACCGCGTCGCCGAGGCGCCCGCCGCCGTGGCTGGTCGATGGGACGCCGTTTGGGCGAGCGTGCAGGCGATGCCTGCGCGAGTGGCGCTGGTCGGCGATGGGCCGGGCGCGTTCGGTCGCGCGTGGCCGAACATCGCCGCGCGCGACGACACGCTCGATCCGATGCTGCAGCACCTGCATTTCGACGCACTCGAGATCGCGTGGGCCATCGGCGGCCCGGTGACCGCCCTCGCCCTCGGCTTCGTCGTGCTGCGGGTGACGCGCGGACTCCACACCGGCGACGCGTCACGACCCGGCGCAGCGATGCTCACGACGCTCGCCATCGCTGGCCTCGCCCAGCCGGTCCTGTTCGTCCACGCCACGCTGGCCGTTGCCGCCGCCGCCTGGCGCATCGCCCGAGCGGACGCATCTACATCGCTGATTCGACGAGACAACCCCCCACCCGAAGGTTCGTTCGAATCACCACCCGAAGGTTCGTCGATCCGACCACCCGAAGGTTCGGACGAAGCACCAGATCGCCCGCCCGAAGGTTCGTCGGATCACCCGCCCGAAGGTTCGGACGAAGCACCGGATCGCCCGCCCGAAGGTTCGTCGAAACCGCCGACATCCGCCGCGAGCGTGCGCGACTGGCGTGTGATCGCGTTGGTCGTGGCCGTCGCGGTCTCGGGGACGCTCGCCGCACGTCGCGTGCTCTCGGACGCCGCGCTCTACCCGGCCCTGACCACGGCGGCGCAACACCCGGATGACGTCGATCCCCGCCCCGCGGACCGCGCCGTTCGGCTCGACCCATCAAACCCGCGGGCTCGCCTCGTTCGGGGGCTCGATCCGAACCGCTCGGCCGACCTGCGCTGTGACGATCTGGCCCGGGTGGTGCGCGTGCGGCCCGAGCCCGCGCTCGTCAGGCTGCGCACGATTCTGCGCTGCGAGTGACGGATTGCGTCGCTCGGAGAGAAACCGGCACAAATCGGTTTCCCGAACCCGAGGGGCCGTGTACTGTGTTCGAGAAGACGGGGATAGGACTGCCTGCGCCCTCCCTGAATTCGGACTCCCGGCTCAATCGAAGGCAATGCCCGACGCCCACCGCTTTTGTGGTGTCTCGTCGGTACGGCGTCGGAGACCACGGTCGGTACGACATTTGCGGGCCGTCGGACCACCGCGCGGCCTCACGCTGGTGCGTCGCGCAGTGGAGCCCAGGCGCGACGACGGGAACGAACGGCGTGTAGGCCCGCCCATCATCCGGCGGTCCGCTTGTCGTTTTTGCTCCGGCCCTTCGGACCGAAGTCGGCTCAGCGCTCTTCGCGCAGGTACCGACGCTCGACGTGCGCGAGGAACGCAGACGCGTCGAGGGGACGCCCGGTCGCACGGCGGACGAGCTCGTCCGTCGAGTAGCGCGATCCGACCGCGTGCACGTTTTCGCGCAGCCAGCCGATCACCGGCGCGAAATCGCCGCGCGCTACGCACGCGTCGACGCCGCCGATCGCCTCGTCGACCTGCTCGAAGAGCTGCGCCGCGAGCATCGCGCCGAGGGTGTAGCTGGGGAAGTACCCCACCGCGCCGTCCATCCAGTGGATGTCCTGCATGCACCCCATCGCGTCGCTCGGCGGCGTCACACCGACGAGCGATTCCATCGCCTCGGTCCAGGCGCCGGGGAGGTCGGCGACATCGAGATCGCCGGCCACGAGCGCCTGTTCGAGCCGGAACCGGAGCATCACGTGCAGCGGATACGTCACCTCGTCCGCATCGACGCGGATCAGGCCGCGCTGGACCCGCTGCGCCGACGCGATGAGCGCGTCCGGCGACAGCCCCGGGTCCCCGGCCCGGCCGAGCCCCGCAGCGATCTTCGGCGCCGCCCAGGTCAGGAAGGCCCGCGACCGACACAGCTGCATCTCGACGAAGAGCGACTGGCTCTCGTGCACACCCATGCTGCGGGCGACGGACACCGGCTGACCCAACCAGTCCGCCGGACGATTCGCCTCATAGAGCGCGTGCCCCGTCTCGTGCAGCACGCCCATCATCGCGCTCGAGAAGTCCGACTCGTCGTACCGCGTCGTGATGCGGACATCGCCGACCACGCCACCGCAGAACGGGTGGTGGCTGATGTCGAGGCGACCGTGGTCGAAGTCGAACCCGAGCGCACCCATCAGCTCGACGCCGACCGCGCGCTGGGCGTCGATCGCGAACGGCCCCTCGGCCACGGGCGCCGGAGCCGCCGCCGCCTGCTTGTCCAGGACCGCTGCGACAAGATCGGGTAGGCGATCCTCGAGGGGCGCGAAGAGCTCGGTCACGCGGGCCGCCGTCATCGTCGGCTCGAACGTGTCCATGAGGGCATCGTACGGCGACAACCCGGTGAGGTCGGACATCGCCGCGCCCATGTCACGGACGCGGTCGAACATCTCGGTCAGCACGGGCTGCAGCATGGCGAAGTCGTTCGCCGCACGCGCCTCGCGCCACACCATCGTGCACCGGGTCCCGGTCTCGGAAAACGCGCGCACGAGGTCCGCGTCGAGGCCTGCGCGCTGCCGCCACATGCGCCGCATTTCGACGACGTTGGCGCGCTCCCACTCGCCGAGGTCGGCGTCGGCCTCGGCGGCATCGAGCCAATCCCCGACACGGGGGTCGGCGATCGTCTGGTGCGCGAGCCCCTTCAGCGTCGCCATCTGCCGCGACCGCGCCTCGGCGCCGCCGGACGGCATCATCGTCTGCATGTCCCAGTTGAGCATCGACAGGGACCCCTCGATGGCATCGAGGGTCGCGAAGGTCGAGGTCAGCTGTTCGTACGCCGTGGTCATTCGGGCTCCATCGTGGTGGCGTGCGCGGGGGTCCCATGCGCGGTGACGGTTTCGAGGCGACGGCTCAACGCGTCGACGCGATCGAAGAGTTCGCGTACGACGTCATCCAGAGCGGCGCGCTCGGTCTCGTACCATGCAATGCGCTCTTCGAGCTCGACGATTCGACGCTCGAGACGTTCGGTGGACTCGTTGTGCACGTGGGCCTCCGCTATACTCTGCGCCACGCACTCTGACCTGGGGACCCCACACGATGCAACGCCGACTTCCACTGCTCCTGGCCGCCGCCGCGGTGACCGCTCTCGTGGCCTGCGGTGGCGAGACGCCATCCGAATCCTCGTCCGGTTGCACCTCCGACGACGATTGCGCGAACGGCACGTGCGTCGGCGGGTTGTGCGTGGCCGATGACTCCGGCGGCGGCACGGATGCCGCGACCGACGCGGGTCGGGACGACGGCGGAGACGACGGCGGCGGGGCCGACACCAGCGACGACACCGACCCCGGGGACACCACCGGCGCCGACACGGCCGACGACGTGGATCCCTCCACGGATGCCGAGGCCGACGTGCCGGACGAGCCCGGCGACTTCGGTGCGCCCTGCGAGGACGACGATGACTGCATCAGCCGCCTCTGCCTCGACCTCGCCGATGGCGGGGTCTGCACGGAGCGGTGCTCCGGCGAGTGCCCGGATCCTGACTGGGAGTGCCGCCTGCTCGCCGGCTCCGGCGGCGACCTGATCGAAATCTGCGTGCCGCCGCGGGATGTCCTGTGCAATGCGTGCGAGCGCGACGTGGACTGCGGCGGACTCGACGACCTCTGCGTGCCCCAGCTCGACGGCAACGGCTGCGGCCTCGCGTGTGACACGAACGACGACTGCCCGACCGGCTTCATCTGCCAGGACGTCGAATCCGTCGGCGGCCGCGGCGACCAGTGCGTGCCCGAGCTCGGCATCTGCGGCGGCTGCCTCGATGCCGACGATGACCGGCACGGCGAGGGACCGTCGTGCCTCGGGCCAG